>Ga0207693_10002002_pt1 | contig 17889 bp, 18 predicted proteins | sample LARL81metaG_FD_184347 | JGI IMG/M metagenome (GOLD analysis project Ga0207693, IMG submission 184347) | Corn, switchgrass and miscanthus rhizosphere microbial communities from Kellogg Biological Station, Michigan, USA - LAR L8-1 metaG... | ecosystem: Host-associated > Plants > Roots >...
GCCGCATCGTCTGGCAGAACGTCCTCACCGTGGTCAGCGCCGCGATCTTGATCAGCGCCGAAGTGTTCGGCGCGGCGTTTGCCGGCAGCTGGGCGATCGCCAACCTGTTCGCGCTCGGCACGCTCGGCGCGCGCGTGCTCGATGGCCTGTTCATGCTCTGCGGCGTCGCGGTGATGGTGCAGTTCGTGCGCGCGGCGCACAGCGTCGAGCCGTTCACGGCAGACTGAAGTCCGCGCTCGCTGTCATCGTGCACAGCTGAGTCTGTGTTTTTACACTTCCTTAAAAGAAAAAAGGTTGCACGAGCGAACTAAATCGCTTATTTCGGGTTTGCCCAATTTCGCACGTGCCTGTGGCCGTGTGTCGGTCGGTGGGCATCCGGACAAGAGGCCGGACAGCCGCCTAAGGAAGAGAACACTACTTCCTTGCTCCCGCGACCGGCAGCCGGAGGCGAACCGGCGATGCCCGCTCTCCACGGGCGACGCGGCTTAAAGCAACGACGGAAGGGCTTTTTTGGTTACTGCCGGCGCGAATGCCGGGGACACCGAAAGGGCTTGTCCATCTTTGCCAACAGTGCGGAACGGGGCTTCCCCTAATCCGGACCGAGGCAACAAACACGGCGACGCAGATGCTCCGCGTGATGCGTAGCGCTGTCAGCGTCGCAGGAGGTTGATCTCGGCGGCTACGCCGCCAGTCGGATTAGGAGCTGGGTGAAATGACTACACGCATCCGCGAATTCCTCAAACAACGTACCGATATCGGACCCTGCCTCGTCGTCGATCTCGACGTCGTGCGAGAGAACTACCAGGGCTTTGCCAAAGCGCTGCCGGACACCAAGGTCTACTACGCGGTGAAGGCCAATCCGGCGCCGGAAATCCTCAAACTGTTGGCCGAGCTCGGCTGCTGCTTCGACGTGGCCTCGATCGCCGAGACCCACGCCGCGCTCGCGGCCGGCGCCACCGCCGACCGCATCTCCTACGGCAATACGATCAAGAAAGAGCGCGAGATCGCCGAGGCGTTCCAGCTTGGCGTGACCCTGTTCGCGGTCGATTGCGAGGCCGAGGTCGAGAAAGTCGCGCGCGCCGCGCCCGGAAGCCGGGTCATCTGCCGCATCCACTGCGACGGCTCTGGCGCCGAATGGCCGCTGTCGCGCAAATTCGGCTGCGAGCCCGCCTACGCCGCCGATGTTTTGGAACTGGCCTACAAAAAAGGGCTCGTGCCATATGGCATCTCCTTCCATGTCGGCTCGCAACAGCACAATGTCCAAGCCTGGGACCGCGCGCTCGCGTCTACCGCGGCGATCTTCCGGACCTGCGCCGAGCGTGGCATTTCGCTTTCCATCGTCAATCTCGGCGGCGGCTTTCCGGCGCGCTATGTGCGCCGGACGCCGAAGCTTGAGTCTTACGGCAAGGCGATCTTCAAAGCGCTGCGCAAGCACTTCGGCAACGACCTGCCGAACACTTTCGTCGAGCCCGGCCGCGGTCTGGTCGGCAATGCCGGCATCATCGAGGCGGAAGTGGTGCTGATCGCCAAGCGCAACCCCGAAGACGACGTCCGCTGGGTCTATCTCGACATCGGCAAGTTCCATGGCCTGGCCGAGACCATCGGCGAGTCGATCCGCTATCCGATCCGCACCACGCACGATCGCGACGAGACCGCGCCGTGCATCATCGCCGGCCCGACCTGCGACTCGGTCGACGTGCTTTACGAAAAGACGCCGTACCCGCTGCCGGTGTCGCTCGCGATCGGCGACAAAGTCCTGATCGAGGCGGCCGGCGCCTATACCGCGACCTATTCCTCGGTCGGCTTCAACGGCTACCCGCCGCTGCGGCAATACGTGATCTGACGCCGCGTCTTTTTCTCCCCGCGCAGCGGGAAGAGGTTTTCATTTCGGCTGAACCTTGGGATCGCCGCCCGGACTGCCGGGCGGCGGAATAACCGGCATTTTTCCCGTTTCCGCCGCCGGCGTTTTGATGCCCGGATCGATATCGGGCGGGCAGATCACGCCGCCGCCCTGATCGAGCTTGTCGCTGGGTGTCTTCGACGGATCGCCAGGTTCGGCACAGGGCTTTTGCCCGGCGTTGGGCGCCTGGGCACATGCCGCGGACGCGGCCACAGTCGTGAGCGCCAGCACGATGGCGGAATGCGCAATGATCGTTTTCTCGTTTTCACCCTGGAATAACGAATGGCGCCACGCGCCAGTTCCGGCTCTTCGACGCTCAGCCGAGATTGATAATGCCGGCTTCGCCGCTTTCGGTGCCCCAGGCGAGCAGGCGACCATCGCTATTCCAGGCGAGCGCCGTGACCGGCGCCTCGCCCGGTTTCTTGGCCAGGATCTCGGCGCCGTCTTCGATGCGGGTCAAGAGGACGAGGCCGTTGTCGTAGCCGGCGGCGACGACGTCGGTGCGGGGATGGCAAGCGACGACGTCGATGCGGTGGCCGGACGGCGTGAGCAGGCGAGGGGTCTTGCCCATCGGGCCGTCCTTGGTCTGGAACGGCCACAGCACAAGCTGGCTCGCGCCGGCGGTGGCGAGCCAATGACCGCCCGCGCTCCAGGACAGCGACATGACCCGCGCCGCATAGCCCGACATCCGCATGTGCTGGCGGTCGACGAGGCGCCAGCCATGCAGCATCGGCTCCTGCATCGTGGTCACCAGGAAGCGGCCGTCGGGGCTCACCGTCGCGCCAAGATGCGAGCCCTTCCATTCCAGCTTTTCCGGCGCCGCGCCGGCGGCATTGGGAAACCAGAGCGTAGCGCCGTTGTAATGGGCGATCGCAAGCCGCAAACCTTTGGGAAAAAATGCGAGCCCGCCGACCGTGGACGGCGCCTCGAATGCGCGCAAATCCTTCGCTTGCACATAGGCGGTCTTGCCGGCGGACCAGGCGACGACACCCTCCGGCCCGAGTGCGACATGATCGATCCAGCGGTGTTTCGGGTCGCTTGCCAAGACTTTGCTTGCACCCTCGCCGTCAGTGGCGACGATCTTGCCGTCGTCGCCGGCGGTAACGACGCGCCTGTCATCGGCCACGGTATCGAGGATAGCCCCGGCATGGGTGGCAACGCGGCGTGGCTCTCCATCCGGCGGCGCCAGCACAATGGCCTCCTCGCCGAGAACAAATGCAGCGGCGTGGCCGAGAAAATGCGCAGCGACAATGGCGCCATCGATCACAATCGGACGGGTGCGTTCGACGACCGACACTGTATCGCTGCCGCTCGCGGTCATCGACCTTGGCTCTACGCTATTTCGCGATACAGCTTTCGAAGCCCTCGGTGATCATCTCGCCGGGCAGGTTGCGGCCGATAAAGACGATCCGGCTGTCGCGCTTCTCGGCCCCTTGCCATGGCCGTTGATGGTCGCCGTCGAGAATCATGTGCACCCCCTGGAAGACAAAGCGCTGATCGTCGTCTTTGAACGCGAGAATGCCTTTGCAGCGCAGAATGTTCGGGCCTTCCTTCTGCACCAGGTCCTGTACCCAGGGGAAGAATTTGTCCGGATCGAGCGGCTTGTCGGTGTGCAGCGCAATCGATTGCATGTCTTCGTCGTGATAATGTTTGAGACCGCCGTGCGCATGGGCGTGACCGTGATCGTGGCCATGATCGTGGCCGTGGTCGTGATCATGATGATGGTGATGATCGTGGTTGTCGCCGCCGAGGAAGTCAGGCTCCAGATCGAGGATGCGATCGAGATCGAAGGCATTGCGGCCCAGCACCGCATCCAACGGAACCTTGGCGCGCTGCGTCCTGTGCAGCTTGGCATAAGGATTGATGCCGCGAATGCGCGCCTCGACGTCGCTTAACTCGTCGGGCGAGACGAGGTCGGTCTTGTTGATCAGGATCACGTCGGCGAACGCGATCTGATTTTTTGCCTCCGGCGCGTCCTTGAGCCGCTCATTGAGCCATTTGGCGTCGGCGACGGTGATGACGGCGTCGAGCTTGGTCTTGCGCCCGATATTCTCGTCAATGAAGAATGTTTGCGCGACCGGCGCCGGATCGGCGAGCCCCGTGGTCTCGACGATGATGGCGTCGAATTTTCCCTTTCGCCGCATCAGGCCGTCGAGAATGCGCACGAGATCGCCGCGCACGGTGCAGCAGATGCAGCCGTTGTTCATCTCGAAAACTTCTTCATCGGCACCGACCACGAGATCGTTGTCGATGCCGATTTCGCCGAATTCATTGACGATCACGGCGTATTTCTTGCCGTGGGGCTCGGAGAGAATGCGGTTGAGCAAAGTCGTCTTGCCGGCGCCGAGATAGCCGGTCAGCACTGTCACCGGGATTTTTTCAGGCAAAGACTGCTCGGCCATTCCTATCTCCTGGCGTTTGGCTTAAGGGCCTCGCGCCTGTGTTGGCGGCATTGATCACAGGTGATTGCGAAGCTCTCGGGACGCTATATAGGCAATCGCGCTCGCGACCAAAACCCCGCCAGATTCGCACCTCGTTTGCACCAGCATTGCTTACGCTTCAAGATGCCGGCGCGGCAGAACGAGCCAAATCAGGCCGCCGACCGGCCCAAGCGCAACCGACAAGAGATAGATAAATCCGGCGACCAGGATGATAGCGGGGCCGGACGGCAGTTCGGCGCGGAACGAGAGAACGAGGCCGGCATAGCTGGAAACGAGCGCGCTCGCGACCGCGGCTGCGATCATCCCGGTCACGTCGCGCGCCCAGAAGCGCGCGCTAATCGCCGGCAGCATCATGATGCCGACGGCGAGCAGGGTGCCGAGCACCTGGAAACCGCCCACCAGATTGAGCACGACCAGCGCGAGGAAAACGACATGGGCGGCCGCGCCGGCGCGGCTGACCGTGCGCAGAAATCCCGGATCGACGGATTCGAGCACCAGCGGACGCCAGATCAAGGCCAGCACGACGAGCGAAACCGATGTGATCGCGAGGATAAGAACCACCGCGCTGTTGTCGATGGCGAGCACCGAACCGAACAGGAAATGCATCAGATCGATGTTGTTGCCCTTGAGCGAGACGATCGTGACGCCGAGCGCGAGCGAGATCACGAACAGTGCCGCAAGCGACGCGTCTTCCTTCAATTGCGTAGAACGTGCGATCAACCCGGCGCCGATGGCAATGAGAAACCCGGCGATGAGGCCGGCGCCGGCCATCGCCGGCAAACTCAAGCCCGCGAACAAAAAGCCGATCGCGGCTCCGGGCAGAATGGCATGCGCCATGGCGTCGCCGATCAGGCTCATGCGCCGCAGCATCAGAAAGACACCGATCGGCGGCGCGCCGAAAGCGAGCGCGAAGGTGCCAAGGAGCGCCCGTCGCATGAATTCGAAATCCGCGAACGGAGCGATCAGAGTGTCGTACAGCATCGCGTGTGTCTGATTTATTCTGCGGCCACGGCGCAGGTCTCGGCGGCTTCGTCGAAGGCCTCGCACATGCGTCGCGCCTTGTTCAGATTCTCGGCCGTGAGCACGTCGCGGGTCGGACCCCAGGCGACCGGCTCGCGCGCCAGCAATAAGGTCTCGGGAAAGGCCGTCCTGACCAGATCGACATCGTGGAGCGCGGCAAGCACGGTCCGCCCCTCGCCATGCCACCGTCGCACCAGCGCCAACAGTTCCGCGGAGGTCCGCGCGTCGACCGCGGCGAAGGGCTCGTCGAGCAAAATAAGACGGGCGTCCTGGGCAACGAGGCGTGCAAACAGCATGCGCTGCATTTGTCCGCCGGACAGCGTGCCGATCGGGCGCCGCTCGAACCCGGTCAGTCCGACCGCGGCAATGGCCGCTTCGATTGCACGATGATCCCTTCCCGCGATGGCGCCCAACACGCCGCGGCTGCGCCACAGTCCCATTGCCACCATGTCGTACACGCCGATCGGAAACGAACGGTCGATCTCCGGCACTTGCGGCAGATAAGCGACGCCGCGGCCGTCGATACCGTCACGCTTGATCGCGCCCGAAAGCGGCTTGAGCGTGCCGGCGATTGCCTTGAACAGGGTCGACTTTCCGGCGCCGTTGGGGCCGACTACCGCAAGCAGCGCGCCGTTCTTCACGAGGCCGTCGAGATGGTGCACCGCCGGATGGCGGTCATAGCCGAGCGTGAGATTGTGCAATCGCAACTGCGGCATCGCTTCGCTCCGCGATCAGCGGACCGCCCACCAGAACGCCGCCCATAACAGAGCGATCACGATTCCAGCGACCGCAAGGCGGTGCACGGCTGAGAGCCGCAAAAGTGAAGCGCCGATCGCCGCCGAAGGGTGCGGCACGTCATCCTGGTGATGATGGTGAGTCATCGCTTGGCCGGTGGGTCTTACCGAGAATGTTATAATATAACATTATCCTGATCGCGCACCAGCCGCCACCGCCCGGCCGCGCAAACGGTGAAAGCCGCTCGCGCACGCTTCGCCGACAATCTCGCACCCTTCCTGATAAGGTTCACGCATGAGCGAGGAAATACCGCGAGTCATCTGCATCGGCGAGGCGCTGATCGAACTCACGCGCGGGGCGGATGGCAGCTTCGCCGCGGCTTGCGCCGGCGATAGTTTCAATACCGCCGTCTATCTCGCACGTGCGGGGCTCGGCGTCGGCTTCGCCACCGCGGTCGGGGACGATCCCTATTCCGACAGCATCGTCGCATTGGCCTTGGCGGAAGGGCTCGGGGCCAATCTCATTCTGCGCGTGTCGGGCCGTCTGCCGGCGCTGTCCCTGGTCGAGCCTGGCCAGTCCGGCGAACGCGTGAGCCGGGTTTGGGGCGAGGGCGCGCCGGCGCGGGAATTGTTCGAGCTTGCCGACTGGATGCGCATCGCGCAAAGCCTCGTTTCGGCGCGGCTCATCTATTTTTCCGGCATCACGCTGTCGCTGTACTCGAATAACGGCCTTGGCCGTCTGTTCGCGGCGCTCGAAGTTGCGCGGCAGCAGGGCGCCAAGGTCGCTTTCGACGGCAATTTTCGCCCTGCCGGCTGGAAAGGAAATTTGGCGCGCACGCGGACTGTCTTCATGGAGGCGCTCAAGCGCGTCGACATTGCGCTGCCGGCGTTCGACGATGAGGCCGTTTTGTGGGGCGATCCCTCTCCTGAAAGCACGGTGGCGCGGCTGCAGGCTTTCGGCGTCGGCGAGATCGTGGTCAAGAACGGACCGAACAGCGCGCTCGTCGCTACCTCGCGGGGCTCGGAGTTCGTGCCGGTGCCGGAGATTTTGGTGCCGGTCGATCCAACCGCTGCCGGCGACGGTTTTAACGCCGGCTATCTGGCCGCCCGGCTGTCCGGCAGCGAGCCGGCGCAAGCGGCCAGTGCGGCGCACCGGCTGGCGGGCAACATCATCAGCCATCCGGGCGCGCTGTTGCCGCGGGCCGAAGCCGCGATGCATTAGCCGATCAGTCTTCTTTGCCGCCGGCGCCGCTTTTGCCATCGGCCGGATGGTCACCTCCACATACGCGCTTGCGGCTGAATGCGGTCCGCTGTTGGCAGGCAATCGCGATGCACCGGCAACGCGGCATAGCGTCCCACGGGCGCTGTCCACTTAACGTTGTCTGCAACTGGCGAGAAATTCGCCGCGAGAGCATCCTTGGCCCGCTTCGGCATTCGCGCTATGGAAGACAAGAAAATGGCAACACTGGCGGCCGCCGCCAGATCCGGAGGAGTTGTTATGAGGTTTTCAGCTGCCAAATGGCTGGTATTCGCATTCGCGGCCGCGCTGGCATTTGCCGCCGGGGGGCCAGCGCTTGCAGACCCGATCATCATCAAGTTCAGCCACGTCGTCTCGCCTGACGCGCCGAAGGGCAAGGCGGCCTTGATGTTCAAGCAGCTCGCCGAGAAATACACCAACGGCAAAGTGACCGTCGAAGTTTATCCGAACTCCTCGCTGTACAAAGACAAGGAAGAGCTCGAAGCCTTGCAGCTCGGCTCGGTTCAGCTTCTGGCGCCGTCGATCTCCAAATTTGGTCCGCTCGGCGTCAAGGAATTCGACGTCTTCGATCTGCCGTTCCTGATGAGCGACGATACGCACGCCCGGCAGATGATGGCGAGCCCGATGATGGGCGAGCTCAACAAGAAACTGGAAGACAAGGGAGTCGAACCGCTCGCTTATTGGGACAACGGTTCGCACGTCTATACCGCCAATGTGCCGCTGATCGTACCGGACGATTTTCGCGGACTGAAGATGCGCATCCAGGGCAGCAAGGTCTTGGACGCGGTGGCGCGGCAGCTGGGCGCGATTCCGCAGATTATTGCTTTTGGCGAGCTTTATCAGGCGCTGCAGACCGGGGTGGTCGACGGCGAGGACAATGTGCCTTCGAACATCTGGACTCAAAAATTCTATGACGTGCAGAAACACCTGACGGTGTCCTATCACGGACGCCTCACCTATTCGCTGATCACCAATAAGAAATTCTGGGATAGCCTGCCGGCCGATGTTCGTCCCGGCCTTGATCGCGCGGTGAAAGAGTCGACGCAGTTCTTCAACGACACCGCGGCCAAGGACAATGCCGACGCGCTCGATCAGATCAAGGCGACCGGAAGGGTGCAAATACACGTCCTCACCGATAGCGAAAAGCAGGCGTGGATCTCCAAGCTGATGCCGGTGCACAAGGAGATGCAGGGCCGGTTCGGCAAGGATTTCATCGAACGGGTCTACAAGGAGTCGGGTTTCGTCCCGCCACAGTCCTAAAGACCTGTTAGCGCTCGTGGGGGCGCCGCGTGCTCGACCGTATTCTCGACCGGCTCGAAGAATGGATCATCGTCACGCTGATCGGCGCGGCGACGGCGCTTACCTTCGTCGCCGTGGTGCACCGCTATGGCGCCAGCAATTCGGCAAGCCTGGCGCGCTGGGCCGGCCTGCATCAGCTGTTGCTGCTCAAAGGCGTGGCTAACGCGGTCTACGGCTGGCTTGCCTCGATCAACCTCTCCTGGGCGCAGGAACTCGCTACCTACATGTTCGTGTGGATGGCGAAATTCGGCGCCGCGCTCGGCGTGCGCACCGGCATTCACGTCGGCGTCGATGTTTTCGTCAATCGGCTGACGCCTGCGGCGCGCAAGCCGGTGATCGTCTTCGCGATGTTGTGCGGCGCGTTGTTCACCGGCGTGATTGGCACGCTGGGCGCGGTTTATGTCTATGAGCTCGATCCCGACCAGGTGTCGCCGGAGCTCGAATGGCCGAGCTGGATGATCTATCTGGCGATCCCGCTCGGCTCCTATCTGATGTGCTTCCGCTTCCTGCAGGTGATGTGGCGTTTCCTGCGCACCGGCGTAGTGCCGCATCCGGCGCACGGCGTCGACTATGAAGCGCCGCACGACACGTCACCGCCGGCAGCAATCGAGGCGGCGCGATGACGGCGCTGTTGCACGTTTCCAAGCCGTCGGCGCAGGGGCCGGTCAGTGCCGCCATTACCGCCACTCTCATCGTCGTCATTCCGATCGCACTGGCGCTGATCTGTTTCGCCGCCAGGCTCCACGTTATTGAGTTGTCACATACGGTGCGCGCCGAGCTCTTGTTTGCGCTGTTGCTGGCGCTGATGGCGTCGGGGATGCCGATTTCGATCGCGCTCGGACTCTCGGTGCTCACTTATTTGTTCATACTGTCCGACGTCGATCCCAAGATGGTCGGCCTAAAATTGTTTACCAGCATCGATCGCTTCGAGATCATGGCGATCCCGTTCTTCATTCTGGCGGGCAATTTTCTCACTGCCGGCGGGGTGGCGCGGCGCATGATCGATTTCGCCACTTCGATGATCGGGCACTGGTATGGCGGGCTGGGGCTTGCGGGCGTGGTCGCCTGCGCGTTGTTTGCGGCGATTTCCGGTTCCTCGGTGGCGACCGTGGTTGGCATCGGCTCGATCATCCTGCCAGCGCTGATGCAGCAGGGCTATCCGCCGCGTTTTTCCGCCGGGGTGATCGCCACGTCCGGCGCGCTCGGCATTTTGTTTCCGCCGTCGATCAACCTCGTCATCTACGCGGTGGCGACGAGCGGGATGCAGCCGCGCGGCCCGGCCGGCGCGGTCGTCGATTCCGCCTCCATCGGCCAGCTCTTCATCGCCGCTCTGGTGCCCGGCCTCATCCTTTCATCGATGCTCGGCGCAACAACGTGGTATCGCGCGTGGCGCTACGACTATCCGCGCATGCCGCGCGCCAGCTGGCGCGAGTGCTGGCGCGCATTTCGTGAAAGCGTGTGGGGTCTGCTTCTCATCCTTTTGGTGTTGGGCGGCATCTATTCGGGGCTGTTCACGCCGACCGAGGCCGCCGCAGTGGCCGCGGTGTACGCCTTCGTCATCGCGGTCTTCGTCTACAAAGGCCTGCCGCTGAAGGAAGTGCCGGCGGTGCTGCTCAAAGCCGCGTCGATGAGCGCGATGATCCTTTACATCATCACCAATGCGGCGGTGTTCTCATGGCTGCTCACCTCGGAGCAGATTCCGCAATCGATGGCGGAATGGATGACCGCCCAAGGTTTCGGCATCATCGCATTCCTTCTGGTCACCAACATCGTGCTGCTGGCCGCCGGCAACTTCATGGATCCAGCGGCGATCACGCTGATCATGGCGCCGATCCTGTTTCCGATGGCCGCGGCGCTTGGCGTGCACCCGGTCCATCTGGGCATCCTGATGGCAGTCAACATGGAGGTCGGGCTCTGCCATCCGCCGGTCGGGTTAAATCTCTACGTCGCTTCCGGGATCACCAAGATGGGCATTACCGAACTTACCGTCGCGGTGCTGCCATGGCTCGTCACCATGCTGATCTTCCTCGCCATGGTCACTTACATTCCGGCGCTGTCGCTGTGGCTGCCGCACGCGCTCGGAATGTTGTGAGACTTGCTTCCGGCAAGGGTGCATTGCCGGCCAACGCGCAAGCCAAAGATCGCCTCGCTTTAGTTGTGAAAATCCTCGAGCCGCAGCGCGATCGGGGCGCCGTGCGGTGTGCGCGCGCAGGCGCGCTGCCAGGCGTCGCGGGTGCGCGCCAGCATGCCGCGCTCGACCACGCCCTTTTCGGCGAGGATTCGCTCGAGCGTGGCCAGCCAATGCTGGTAGTAAGTGTCGCCCGTGTCGGGATCGCCGGCGGCTTGCGCTTTCTTGATTTCATCGCCAAGCGTCGCCGCCCATTCCTTCCAGGTGAATAGGCCGCGCTCGTTGAGCGATACGGCCAGCGCGAAGACTTCCGCCTCCCAAGGCGCGCCAAAAACCGGGCCGTACTCGTCGCGCGGAATATTCAACACGTCATCCCGGCCGAGCGAGCGGAGCGCTCCTGAATCCACACTCATGCGGGCTCCAAATAAGGTTCGAACGCCTCGATCGAAACTTTGAGGGAGGGCTCCGTGCTGTCGCCCCACAATTCGCGGCCGTCGAACAGCACGGTGTAGAGCCATTGCGGGTCCTCGCCCTTGCCGATCGCGACGGTGTCGGGGAAGACGTGACAACCGCGCAACGCCTCGACCACGCCGACCTTGTCGCGGGCATAGCGTGGCAGGCGCGTATGCGTTTTCGGATGAATGTTCTTGGTGCGCACGCGGTCGCCCGGCTTGAACCGTGCCGGCTTCTGCGCCGGCCGCGCGAACGAGCCGCGCGTCACGGTATTCGGGATTTCAGCCGCGCCTAATTTGCGCTTGAGCGATTTGCCAGGACGCAGGGCGCGACCGGCGGCAAGCTCGTCGGTCCCGGCAAGGCCAGACTCGACAAGCTGCTTTTCCATGCCCAATTCCCACTTTCTGTAATAGGAGCTCGCGAGATAAACGTGCGGCGGCAATTGCTCGCGGGCAAAACGCGCTTGATCGATGCACCAGACGCCGGCGTAACTCATCGCGCGATAAAGCGCATAGAGGCGCCTTTCCCAGTCGTGGTGAAAGACAGGTTCGTTTTTCTCCGGTTCGACTTTGCCGAAGCCGTGCATGCCGCCCATATCGTGGACGCCGTCCATCACGCCACCTCGCCGGGCTGTTCCGCAAAGCCGGTGCCGATCATGCTGTCGCGGGTGACGAGGCTGGCGAGCTTTTCCTCGCTCCAGCTCTCGGTACCCTTGGGGCGCATCGGCAAGACGATGAAACGGGTCTCCGCGGTCGAGTCCCGGACGCGAATGGCGGTATCGGCGGGCAGCGTGATGCCGAAATCGGCCAACACGCCGCGCGGATCATTCACCGCGCGCGAGCGGTAAGGCGCGGACTTGTACCAGACCGGCGGCAGCCCGAGCACCTCCCACGGATAGCAGGAGCACAGCGTGCACACGATCATATTATGCAGCTTCGGCGTGTTCTCGACCGCGATCAGATGATCGCCCACGCGATTGACGAGACCCAATGCCAGCACCGCCTTGGTCGCATCATCGAGCAGCGCGCGCTTGAACGAAGGATCACTCCAGGCCTTGGCGACGACGCGCGCGCCGATGTGGGGGCCAACTTTGGTCTCATAGGCTTCGATGACGGCGTCCAACGCCGCCGGATCGACATAGCCTTTTTCGGTGAGCACGGTCTCGAGCGCGCGGACCCGCAATTGCATTTCCGAGAGCTCCGAGCCGTGCTCGTCATGATCATGATGATGCTCGTGTTTTTGGTCCATGGCGCGCTATTCCGTTTCCCGAAGGCTATTAAGGCAGATTATAGTATGACCGCCAACCATGCGAAACACGACCGCGCGCATCGCCGACGAAATCGATCGCATCACGGCGGCGGCGGGCCGCATCGCGACCTGGTGCGCGCTTTATGTCGTGCTGGCTGAGTTTGCCGTGGTCGTGCTGCGCTACGCGCTCGGCTTCGGCTCGATTCGGCTGCAGGAATCGGTGCTTTACGCGCATGCCGTTCTGTTCATGCTGGCGGCGGCCTGGACCATGCAAACCGGCGGGCATGTGCGTGTCGACATTTTTTATAGCCGCGCCACTGCACGCGCCCGCGCGGCGATCGATCTTCTCGGCGCTGTCGTGTTTCTGTTGCCCTTTGCCGCTGTCCTGTTCGCTTTGACACTGCCCTATGTCCAGCGTTCCTGGCACATTTTCGAAGCTTCGCCGCAGCCGAGCGGGTTGCCATTCGTCTATCTGCTCAAGACTGTCATTCTGGTATTCGCCGCCTTGATCGGCTTGCAAGGCGTGGCGCAGGCGCTCCGTGCAGCGCTCGTCTTGGGCGCTCCCTCTCGGCAACGACCGCATTGACCATGGGTGAAACGCTCGCGGTTGCGATGGTGCTCGCGGTCTGCGCCTTCCTGCTGGTCGGCTATCCGGTCGCATTCACGCTTGCCGGCGTGTCGCTGGCCTTCGCCAGTCTTGGCGCGGCCTTGGGCGTCATGGACTTTGCGCTCCTTGGCGCGCTGCCGGCGCGCATTTTCGGCATCATGACCAACGACGTGCTGCTCGCGATCCCGCTCTTCATTTTCATGGGCGTGATGCTGGAGCGCTCACGCGTCGCCGAGGAATTATTGGAGACCATGGGGCGGTTGTTCGGCCGCTTGCCGGGTGGGCTCGGCATATCGGTGATCGTCGTTGGTGTGCTTTTGGCGGCGGCCAAGGGCGTGGTCGGCGCCACAACAGTCACCATGGGCCTGATCGTGCTGCCGACCATGCTGCGCCACGGCTACGACAAGGCGCTGGCCGCGGGAACCGTTGCGGCCACGGCGACGCTCGCGCAGATTTTTCCGCCGGCCACCGTACTCGTTCTGCTCGGCGATCAGCTGAGTAACTCGTATCAGGCGGCGCAATTGGCTAAAGGCAATTTTGCGCCGCAGACGGTCACCGTGGCCGATCTGTTTGCCGGCGCCATCTGTCCGGCGCTGGTTCTGGTCTTGCTTTATTTGGTCTACGTCATGGCCGTGGCCGTGGTCAGGCCGAAGAAATCTCCCGCCATCGCCGCCGATCCGTCGGCGCCGTTCGGCGCCGCGCTCGCTGTGCGCCTTTTGTCGGCTCTGGTTGCGCCCTTTGCGCTGATCCTCGCGGTGCTTGGCTCCATTCTCGCCGGCATCGCAACGCCAACCGAGGCCGCCGCTGTCGGCGCGGTCGGCGCGATCCTCCTTGCGGTGCGCAAAGCTGGCGTCCATAGCCTGTTGCTTCCGGTCATGATCCGCGCCACCCAGATCACGAGCATGATTTTCGTGATCTTGATTGGTGCGACCGTGTTCAGCCTGGTGTTCCGCGGGCTCGGCGGCGACAGCCTCGTTGAGCGCGCCCTGACCAATCTGCCCGGTGGTGTGGCCGGCGCGGTGCTCGCGGTGATGGCCGCCGTCTTTTTGCTCGGCTTCGTCATGGACGCATTCGAAATTATCTTCGTCGTTGTGCCGATCGTGGCGCCGGTGTTGCTGCAAATGCCTGGGGTCGATCCGGTCTGGCTCGGCATCATGCTGGCGGTCAATCTGCAGACCTCTTATATGCATCCGCCGCTAGGTCCGACATTATTCTACCTGCGCGGCGTCGCGCCGCCGGAAGTGACGACGCGCGACATTTATCTCGGCATCATCCCTTTTGTGCTCATTCAGCTGGCCATGCTGCTCGCGCTCTGGTTTGCGCCGGGGCTTGCCACATCGCTGCCGCATCGGCTTTATGCGCCGTGATTTTCGGCGCGCCTTCCTTGCCATTTGGATTGCAAAGGGACCAATCATGACCGCCACACAACTTTTCAATCTTGACGGCAAAGTCGCGCTGGTGACCGGTGCGTCGGGCGGGCTTGGCGCGCGCTTTGCCGAGGTTCTGGCGGCGAACGGCGCTTCCGTTGTCCTGGTGGCGCGGCGCGCCGAGCGGCTCACCGCACTACAAACGCAAATCGCTAAATCCGGCGGCAAGGCGATCAGCGTGTCTGCCGATGTGCGCGACCGGCATGCCATGGCCGGCGCCTTCGATGCCGCCGAAAAAGCTTTCGGCACGGTGACGGTCCTCGTCAACAATGCCGGCGTGGCGCATGCTGGGCGCGCGGTCGAGCTTGCCGAGGAAGAATGGCGGCGCATTCTCTCCACCGATCTCGATGCGGTGTTCTTTTGGGCGCAAGAAGCGGCGCGCCGCATGCTGGCGGCGAAAAGCGGCGGTAGCATCGTCAACATCGCTTCCGTGCTCGGCTTTGGCGTCGACAAAGGCGTCATCGCCTATGCCACGTCCAAAGCCGGTGTGATCCAACTGACCAAGGCGCTGGCGCTCGAACTCGCGTTCAAGGGCATTCGCGTCAACGCCATCGCGCCGGGCTGGATCGTCACCGAAATGAATCGCGATTATCTGGCAAGCGAGCGCGGCACCGCGATCAAGCGCGACATTCCGGTCGGCCGGTTCGGCGAAGAACGCGATCTCGACGGTCCGTTGCTGCTGCTCGCCTCGGACGCCGGGCGCTTTGTCACCGGCGCCACGATCGTCGCCGACGGCGGGCAAATGATCGCGTTGCGCGGGTAACACGGCGCTCAACGTCGCTTGGCGCATCGACCTGACGCAGGAATGCGGCGCTGAACAAGCCGGACATCGAACCGCCGATGATGACGGCGCGCCGATTGCGCTTCGGAAAAGCGCTTTCATCTCGGCTGATCATCATGAAGGGACAGCAATCACATCGGATCTGGCGCGGTTAACCTGCTTTCGATGCTTCGCGCACGAAATTGATGATGCCGGAGAAATCGCTACCGCTGTGGCCCGCCGCCGCATAGCGATCATAGATTTCCGCGGCATGAGCGCCGATCGCGGTACGCGCCTGCACCGCCTCCGCGGCCTCGCGGGCAAGCTTGAGATCCTTCAACATCAAGGCTGCAGCGAAGCCGGGCTTGTAGCCGTTGTTGGCCGGGCTCGCCGGAACGGGACCGGGCACGGGGCAGTAGCTCGTCAGCGACCAGCACTGGCCCGAGCTCGCCGAGGCGACGTCGAACAGCGCCTGATGCGAGAGCCCAAGCTTCTCGCCGAGCACAAAGGCTTCGCTGACCGCGATCATCGAGGCGCCGAGAATCATATTGTTGCAGATTTTGGCGGCCTGGCCGTTGCCGGCGTCGCCGCAATGCACGACGCGCTTGCCCATGCGTTCGAGAACGGGCTTGCCGCGCCCAAAGGCCTCCGCCGTGCCGCCAACCATGAAGGTGAGCGTCGCGGCCTTGGCGCCAGCAACCCCGCCGGAGACCGGCGCATCGAGCGAAGCAATGCCGCGGTCGGCGGCAAGCCCATGCGCGGCGCGCGCGCTGGTCACGTCAATGGTCGAGCAATCGATGAATAGCGCGCCGCGTTTTGCCGCCGGCAGGATCTCGGTCCAGACCGCGCGCACATGTTCGCCCGCCGGCAGCATGGTGATCACGATGTCGGCGCCCGCCACTGACTCCTTGGCGCTTGACGCGATCTCGACCCCCAACCGCGCGGATGCCTGCCGCGCCGCGGCGATGACATCGAAGCCAACGACATGATCGCCTGATTTGAGGAGATTGGCGGCCATGGGCGCACCCATATTGCCAAGCCCGATGAATCCGATATTCGGCATAAAGGCTCCTATTCGAATCTCAGCTCCAGCTCGCCCACGGACCGGAAGTGCCGATCGACGATCTCGCCAGTCACCGCTTCGATCTTGTCGGGTCGCCAGCGCGGGTTGCGGTCCTTGTCAATGATGGCTGCGCGAATGCCTTCGATGAAGTCGTGTCCGGCAATGCAAGCGAGCGCGATACGGTAGTCCTGCGCAAAACTCTGCTCAACCCGGTCGAACGCCGCCGCCGAGCGGATATTGCGCAGCGTCACTTTCAGCGAAGTCGGCGATGTCTTGCGCATAGTCTCGAGCGCGGCTTGCGCACCGTCGGCGCGGCACGTGCTTAGCCGCGCGATAATCTCCTCAAGCACGTCGCCGCAGTAGCAGGCGTCGATCCATTCGCGTTCTTTGGGCAATCGCGCGGGACCGGGCGCGGCGGACAATCGTTCAAGGCCGGCGCGGACTTCATCATGGCTGCGGCAATTGGCGAGCACGGCGGGGAGTTCAATCAAGCGATCCACCGGCAGGTGAAGGTCGGCGAGTTTGCAGGACAATGCGTCGGCGGCGCCGAGGCGCTGGCCGGTCAGGGCGAGGTAGGTCCCGATGTCACCGGGCGCGCGTGCCAGCAGGAAAGCGGCGCCGACATCGGGAAAGAAGCCGATGCCGACTTCCGGCATGGCGACGGAGGAGCGCTCGGTCACCACGCGATGCGCGGCATGCGCCGAAAGCCCGACGCCGCCGCCCATCACCAAGCCGTCCATCACCGCGATGACCGGCTTGGCATAGCGCGCGATCAGGACATTAAGTTTGTACTCGGTCGCCCAGAACCGCGCCGGCAGCGCATCGGCAGCCTCAACCGGCTTGGTCTTGGCGGCCTCATAAAGCGCGCGGATGTCGCCGCCGGCGCAAAAACCGCGGTCGCCGGCGCCGTCGATGAGCACGGCGCCGACTTTTGGGTCCGCTTGCCATTCCCGCAGCAGTGCGGTCATGGCGACCACCATGTCGAGCGTGATCGCGTTGAGCGCTTGCGGCCGGTTCAGAGTAATCCGGCGCAGCGCGCCGTCGCTTCTTACGATCAGGTCATCGTCGCGCAGAAGCGTTTCACTCATCGGCCGACGAGGCTTCGCGCCACGATGAGGCGCATGATTTCGTTGGTGCCTTCAAGAATCTGATGCACCCGCAAATCCCGCACGATCTTTTCAATCCCGTATTCGGATAAATAGCCATAGCCGCCATGCAATTGCAGCGCCTGATTGGCAACCTCGAAACAGGCGTCGGTCACAAAGCGCTTGGCCATGGCCGCCAGCCGCGTGGCATTGACATCCTTGCGATCGAGTGCGGCGGCGGCTTGCCACAACAAAGCGCGCGAGGCTTCAAGCTGCGTCGCCATGTCGGCAAGTCGAAATTGCAGCGCCTGAAACGCGTCAAGGCGCCGGCCGAAAGCCTTGCGGTTGCTCATATAAGCGAGCGTTTTGTCCAGTGCGGATTGCGCGCCGCCGAGCGAACAGGCGGCGATATTGAGCCGGCCGCCATCGAGACCGGCCATCGCGATCTTAAAACCCGCCCCTTCCG
>Ga0207693_10002004_pt1 | contig 17879 bp, 13 predicted proteins | sample LARL81metaG_FD_184347 | JGI IMG/M metagenome (GOLD analysis project Ga0207693, IMG submission 184347) | Corn, switchgrass and miscanthus rhizosphere microbial communities from Kellogg Biological Station, Michigan, USA - LAR L8-1 metaG... | ecosystem: Host-associated > Plants > Roots >...
CCGTCATAGCGCGCCGCTTTACATCCTGCTCGGCATGAGCTTCGTGCTCTGCGCCTGCATCTGCTATCCGGTTGGCCAGCTCTGCGGCAAGCTGCTGGGCGCGACCGACCCGCTGAAGGCCTATGGCCTCAATCTGTTCGGCAGCATTCTCGGCGTCATCGCGCTGTTCGTGATGAGCCTGTTCTGGTTGCCGCCGGTGATCTGGTTCACTGTGGTCGGCGGTGTCCTGCTCTATTTCGTGCTGTCGCGCGACACGCGGATGCCGATCGGCGTGGCGAGCTTCTGCCTGCTGCTCACCGTCCTGGCCTGGCCCGTACAGACCGAGTATCAGCGGATCTATTCGCCCTATCAGCTGCTGGAGCGCATGTCGAAGGCCGATGGCCTGATGAACATCCTCTCCGGCGGCGCCTATTATCAGAAGGTCTTCAACCTCTCCGACAAGAATCGCGGTCGCGAGTCCGACGACGACCATTACGCCCGCGCCTATTACGAGTTTCCGTTCAACTTCAAGAAAAAGCCCGAGCGCGTCGCGATCGTCGGCGCCGGCAGCGGCAATGACGTCGCGGCCGCCTTGCGCATGGGCGCCGCCCATGTCGACGCCATCGAGATCGATCCGGCCATTGCCTTCCTCGGCAAGGCCTCCCATCCCGAGCATCCCTATGACGATCCGCGCGTAACGCTGAACATCAACGACGCGCGCAACTTCTTCCGTACCGCGCAGGGTCAGTATGACCTGATCATCTACGGCGTGCTGGACTCGCACACCGCGATCAGCCACGCCTCAAATCTGCGCGTCGACTCCTATGTCTACACGCGCGAGGGCATTACGGAAGCGTTCAAGCTGCTGAAGCCGGACGGCGTGATGTCGATCTCGTTCGCGTTGCCGAACGATTCGCTCGGCTTCAAGCTGTCGCACATCCTGCAGGGCATTCCCGGCGCAGGCAAACCCCTGGCGGTCCGTGTCGGCTACGACTCGAAGACCACGACGGCCTTCATCACGCAGAAAGGCCGCGACGCCGTCATGCCGGATGCCAAGGCGCTCGACAGCTTCGGCTTCACCGACATGTCGGCCCATTTCGCGCAAGCGTATCCTGAAGAGAGCATTCCAACCGACGATTGGCCATTCTTCTACATGATGGAGCGCACCTATCCGACGAGCTACATGTTCGCGCTCGGCATGGTGCTCTTGCTCAGCTACACGTTCGTGCGCAAGACCATCGGCTGGAACGAGCCGGTCGAGCGCGGTTATGTGCCGTTCTTCTTCTTAGGGTCCGGCTTCATGCTGGTGGAGACCAAGGCCATCACCGAGCTCGGCCTGCATCTCGGCGGCACCTGGTTCGTCATCGCCACGACCATTCTGATGGTGCTGCTGATGGCGTTCCTCGCCAATCTGATGGTCCAGCGCAAGCTCGTGCCGCGCACCGGCATTGCCTATGCCGGGTTGCTCGCGAGCCTCGTCGTCGGCTATTTCTCGGCGCGCAACCACGAGCTGATCTCGTTCGCTTCGCCCTTAGTCACGCTGGCGATCGCCTGCGTGCTGCTGACGATCCCGCTGTTCTTCTCCGGGATGGTATTCTCCACCCTGATCGGCAAGCCCAACATCAACATCTCCACCGCGCTCGCCTACAATCTGATGGGCGCGCTGTTCGGTGGCCTGATGGAATATAACTCGATGTATTTCGGCTTCGCCTTCCTTTATCTGCTCGCGATCGGCTTCTATGGGCTCGCCTGGGTGTTCTCGCTCGAGCCCTCCGGCGCCGCGCGGCGGCTGCCGGTCCTGAGCCAGGATCCGGCGCCGTAGACCTACGAGGCATTGAACAACAAAAAGCCCCGGTCGGAAGACCGGGGCTTTGGTTTTGCCGCTACCGGGAGCGGCCTGATTACTGCTTCTGCTTGCCGTCCTTGTCGAAGGACGAGAGATAGGCCCAGAGATTGTTCGCTTCGGTCTCGTTCTTGATCCCGGCGAAGGTCATCTTGGTGCCGGGGATCTTGGCCTTCGGGTCCTTGATATATTCGAGGAACTGTTCCTTGCCCCAGGTGATGCCGGAGTTCTTGTTGGCATCCGAGTAACTGTAGTCCGGCGCGGTGCCCGACTTGCGGCCGTCAATCCCGTTGAGCTCAGGGCCGACCTTGTTCTTGGCACCTTCGCCGATTGCGTGGCACGGCAGGCACTTGTTGAACGAGGACTTGCCGGCGGCGACGTCCTGCGCCAGCGCACCGGAAGCTGCGGCCGACGACGCGAGAACGGCCAAGACGCTCAGGGTCAATTTGTTCATGACATGGGCTCTTTATGGTTGGAAAAAAACGGGGTGGGCTGAAGTTTTTTGCCTGACCTGCGCGCCCCGCACAAGTCGCCAGATGCTTTGCTGCTTCATCAATTCTGCGCATCACCGATGCGTGCTGCGCCCGCGTTCCGTTCCTCGCGACGACTATCCAAAGGAGCGCGGATATGCTTGATTCAGCGTGACAAATTGCACCGTGCAGGAGAGATGTCTGTGGCCATCATGATGCCGGAAGCGGATTCTGCGGTACTCAAGCGCCGCGATGCGATCGTCGCGGCCCTGCGCGCGATCGTGCCGGGCGAGGGCGTGATCGACAGCGCCGCCGAAATGCTGCCTTACGAATCCGATGGCCTGATGGCCTATCGGCAGCCGCCGATGGTCGTTGTACTGCCCGAAACCACGGAACAAATCTCCAGGGTTCTGAAATACTGCCACGAGCAGGGGATCAAGGTGGTGCCGCGCGGCTCCGGCACCTCGCTGTCGGGCGGCGCGCTGCCGCTCGCCGACGGCGTGCTGCTCGGCCTTGGCAAATTCAAGCGCATCCGCGAGATCGATTTCGACAATCGCGTGGTGGTGACCGAGCCCGGCGTCACCAATCTGGCGATCAGCCAGGCGGTGGCGCATGCGGGCTTCTATTATGCACCTGATCCGTCCTCGCAGATCGCCTGCTCGATTGGCGGTAATGTCGCGGAGAATTCCGGCGGCGTGCATTGCCTGAAATACGGCATGACAACCAACAACGTGCTCGGCTGCGAGATCGTGCTGATGACCGGCGAGGTCCTGCGCATTGGCGGCAAGGCGGCGGAGGCGGCCGGATACGATCTAATGGGCGTCATTACCGGCTCGGAAGGCCTGCTTGGCGTCATCACCGAGATCACTGTGCGCATCCTGCAGAAGCCGGAGACCGCGCGGGCGCTGATGGTCGGCTTCGCGCAAGTCGAGGCGGCCGGCGAATGCGTGGCGCGGATCATCGGTGCAGGCATCATCCCCGGCGGGATGGAGATGATGGACAAGCCGGCCATCCATGCCGCGGAAGCCTTCGTCCATGCCGGCTATCCGCTCGATGTCGAGGCGCTGCTGATCATCGAACTCGACGGGCCGAGCGTCGAAGTCGACGAACTGATCACGCGGGTCGAAGCCATCGCCAATGGCTGCGGCTCGACCACCTGCCGGATCTCGACCTCGGAGGCCGAACGCAACCTGTTCTGGGCCGGCCGCAAGGCGGCGTTTCCTGCCGTCGGGCGGATTTCTCCCGACTATCTCTGCATGGACGGCACCATTCCGCGCGGCGCGTTGCCGAAGGCACTGGCGCGCATCCGCGAGCTCTCGGAGAAATACGGCCTCGGCGTCGCCAATGTGTTCCACGCCGGCGACGGCAATCTGCATCCGCTGATCCTCTACGATGCCAACAAGCCCGGCGAGATGGAGCGCGCGGAGGCGTTCGGCGCCGATATCTTGCGCTGCTGCGTCGAACTCGGCGGCGTGCTCACCGGCGAGCATGGCGTCGGCATCGAGAAGCGCGACCTGATGCCGGAGATGTTCAGCGAGATCGATCTCAATCAGCAGCAGCGGCTGAAATGCGCGTTCGATGCGCGGGGCTTGCTTAACCCGGGCAAGGTGTTCCCGACGCTGCACCGCTGCGCCGAGCTCGGCCGCGTGCATGTGCATGCGGGCAAGCTGGCGTTTCCGGACATTCCGCGGTTCTAGAGCATGATCCGGAAAAGTGTGTAGCGGTTTTTCGAAAAGATCATGCTCAATCAAAGACCTAAAGCGCGATGACGATTCAACCTAATCTCATCGCGCTTTAGGCCCGTCCGGCCGTGCTGGTGAAAACCGGAAGGCAGGCACGAGCCTGCCTTTCCAGGCATGATTGCGGTCACAGCAACACGTATTGCGTCCGCTCGCGCTTCGCCAGCAGCGGCAAGGCTTCACCGGCGATGTAGGTCTTGAAGTGTGCGCTGTCCTGATGTGCCTTGAACGCGGCTTCGTCGCGGAACAGTTCGTAGAACAGGAACTGCGCCGGATTTTCTCGCGCCCTGCTGATCAGGAACAGTTTTGCGCCTTCCTCGCGCTGCGCCTCGGGAAGGAAGCGCGCAAGGATGCCGGCCACCTTGTCGGCCTGTCCTTCCTTTGCTTCCCATTGTGCCACCACCAGCAGGCCGCCGCCGCTCACCGCCTCGCTCACGGTTTGTCCGTCGATTGCATATCGAGCCATGTCGTCACTCCTTTGCCGTCCGTTGACGGGATCTCACTACATCCGATCGCGAATTCGATAGTTCGATGGATGACGAATGATGTCCGGATTCGGTTCGATGATGATCGAACAATGGATGACGAAAGGGCGGGTCGTCCGGGCGGCGTGTCGCCGCTTTCGTGCTTGTGCCGCCCGCGTCGTTCGAACTACGGTCGGACGACGCGCCTCGGACAAGGCGGAGCACTGCCCGGCGGTGTGAGATGACTGACCTCCCGTTGCAGGCAACCGCGGCGGCCGTGACCCCGGCGCGCAGCGCGACGCGGCTGCTGTTCATCGACAACATCAGGTGGTCGATGATCATCCTGGTGCTCAGCATGCACGCTTCCGACACCTACAGTCCGTTCGGGAATTGGTATTACGTCGACCGCCCCAAGACTGGTCTGGAGAGCGGCCTCAACAGCGGCCTCGGCACCGAGATCTTTTTCGCTGTGTACCAGAGCGTCCTGCAGGCCTTCTTCATGGCGGTGCTTTTCTTCATCGCCGGCTATTTTTCTGCGGACGCCTATGATCGGAAGGGTTTTTCGACCTTCATCCGCGATCGTCTCGTTCGCCTCGGGTTGCCTACGCTGCTCTACATGTTGGTGATCGGCCCGCTCACGCAGTATTTTCTGTCGCGGACATGGGGGTCTGGCGGCTTCGTGCATCAATGGCTGGTTCATCTGAAGGACGGGCAATTGCTGTCTGAGACCGGACCGATGTGGTTTTGTGCGGCGCTCCTGATGTTTTCCTTCCTCTATGGCTTGGTTCGCCGGAGCGGATGGACGGAGCCGAGGCTTGAACCCGGCCGTATCCGGGGGACCACCGTGGTCATCTTTGTCGCCGCGATGGCTGCCTCCACCTTTCTGGTCCGCACCGGGATCAGTGAAGGCGCGTCCGTGCTCAACATGCATCCGGGCGATTTCCCGCAATACATCCTGATGTACGCCGCCGGTGCACTCGGCTTTCGCGGCCACTGGCTCGACGGACTGCCCGATCGTTTTTGCGTCCGTTGGGCGTCGATCGCCTTGTCGCTTTCGGTTCCGCTGTTCGCCGCGCTGCTCCTGCTTGGCGGTGGCTTGCAGGGCGACACCTCGGCGTATTCAGGCGGCTTCAACCCGGTCAGCGCAGGAAAATGCCTGTGGGAGGCGCTGGTTTGTGTCGGCATCGGCCTTCTGCTGCTCGCAGTCTACCGGCGGCATTTCAACACCCAGGGGCCGCTGGCACGCCGGCTCTCCGACAATGCGTTCGGCGTCTATCTTATCCACCCGCCGATTCTGATCGGCTCGGCGATGCTCTTGCATTCGCTTGTGCTGAATGCAATTGCCAAGGCGATGCTGCTGACCGCCGTGGCCGCGATCGGCAGCTTTGCGGCTTCGGCCTTTATTTTGCGGAAATCGCCGTTACGTGCGATCGTCTAGAGTGGTTGTGATGGATACGCTCAGGGTACGCGACGCGGCGGATGTCGAGGCAGTGGTGCGCGCGGCGATCGCCGGAGAGCAGCCGCTGGAAATCATCGGCCATGGTTCCAAGCGGCGGATCGGCCAGCCAATGGCAACCAATGCTGTGCTCGACGTGTCGGCGCTCAACGCCGTGATGTCCTATGAGCCGAACGAACTGATCATCACGGTGCAGGCGGGCGCGCCGCTGGCCGACGTGATGTCGCTGATTGATTCGAAGAACCAGCAATTCGCCTTCGAGCCCGTCGACACCGCCGCGCTGCTCGGTACGCCGGATCGGGGAACCGTCGGCGGGATGATCGGGGCGGGGCTGGCCGGCCCGCGCCGGATCAAGGCGGGCGGCGTCCGCGATCACCTGCTGGGCGCGCACGCCGTCTCGGGCTTCGGCGACAGCTTCAAGACCGGCGGCAAGGTGGTGAAGAACGTCACGGGCTACGACCTCTGCAAGCTCCTGGCGGGCTCCTGGGGCACGCTCGCGGTCATGACGGAGGTGACGCTGAAGGTCATGCCGCGGCCGGAGAGCGAGCGCACGCTCGTGCTGCGCGGCCTCGATGATCTCACGGCGAATCGGGCGATGACGACCGCGCTTGGTTCACCCTTCGATGTGTCCGGTGCGGCGCATCTGCCGGCCTCAACACCGCGCGCCGGACCTGATGGCCTCGACCAGCTTGGCGCGACGGACGAGGCGCTGACGCTGCTTCGGCTGGAGGGCACGGCGGCATCCGCCACCCATCGCGCGGCGGCGCTCGGCAGGATGCTGGCATCCTTTGGCGCGGTGGCGACGCTCGAGGACGCCGCCTCCGCGGCGGCCTGGAGCACCGTGCGCGACGCTCGCCCGTTCGCGGCTGACGGGCCGCTCGGGACGTCGGTGGTCTGGCGCATCGTCTGCCCACCGGCCTCAGGCGGGGCGCTGGGGCAGGCGCTGGCCCGCGAGACCGGAGGCGCGGTGTTCTACGATTGGGGCGGTGGGCTGCTCTGGGCGGCACTGCCGCCAAAGGCGGATGCGCAGGCGGCTCTGGTGCGGCAACGCGTCGAGGCCGTCGGCGGCCACGGCACCCTGCTGCGGGCCTCCGACGAGCTGCGGCAGAAGGTGGACGTGTTCCATCCTCAGGCTGGCGGCGTAGCCGCGCTCGGCGAACGGGTGCGCGCAAGCTTCGATCCGAAGGGCATCCTCAACCGGGGCCGTCTGACGCGGGGAGAGGCGGCATGAAGACCGAGTTCAGCCTGGCGCAGCTTGCCGATCCCGACATCGCGGAAGCCGACAAAATCCTGCGCGCCTGCGTGCATTGCGGTTTCTGCACCGCGACCTGCCCGACCTATGTGCTGCTCGGCGACGAACTCGACAGCCCGCGCGGCCGCATCTACCTGATCAAGGAGATGCTGGAAAAGAACCGGCCTCCGACCCGGGAGGTGGTCAAGCACATCGATCGCTGCCTGTCCTGTCTGGCCTGCATGACCACCTGCCCATCGGGCGTGAACTACATGCATCTGGTCGATCAGGCGCGGGTGCGGATCGAGAAGCAATTCCGCCGTCCGCTGGTCGATCGCCTGTTGCGAAAAGTATTGGCGAAGGTCCTGCCCGAGCCGGGCCTGTTTCGCCTCAGCATGCGGCTTGCAGGCCTTGGACGGCCGCTTGCGGCGTTCTTGCCCGCACCGAACGGCGCCGCGACGCCGTCGCTGATGCGGCGCCTCAAGGCCATGCTCGCACTCGCCCCGGCAAGCCTGCCGCCGCCGGGTCCCCGCGGGGGCAGCGTTTTCGCGGCGGTCGGGCAGCGGCGGGGACGCGTCGCCCTGTTGCAGGGCTGCGCGCAGCAGGTGCTCGCGCCCCGAATCAATCAGGCCGCGATCAATGTCCTGACCCGCCACGGCATTGAGGTCGTACTGGTGAAGGATGAGCAATGCTGCGGTGCACTGACGCACCATCTCGGCGATGATCGTGATGCGCTGGCGCGGGCTCGCGCCAACGTCGCGGCCTGGAGCGCGGAGGCCGGGCGCGGCGGCCTCGACGCCATCCTGGTGACCACGTCCGGCTGCGGAACGGTGATCAAGGATTATGGCTACCTGCTGCGTGAGGATCGCGATGTCGCCGGTCCAGCCGCGCGGATTTCCGCGCTTACCAAGGACATCAGCGAGTATCTCTCAAACCTCGAACTTCAGCTCAATCGACAGCGAGACGGCGATATTGTCGTCGCCTATCACGCGGCCTGTTCGCTTCAGCATGGGCAGAAAATCACACAGGCTCCGAAAGAATTGCTTTCCAAGAGCGGATTCGTGGTGAAAGATGTACCCGAGAGTCATTTGTGTTGCGGTTCGGCGGGGACATACAACATTCTCCAGCCTGATATTGCGACGAGATTGCGCGATCGAAAGCTCGCCAACATCGCAAGCGTCAAGCCGGATATGATTGCGGCGGGCAATATCGGATGCATGGTGCAGATTGCCAGCGGTTCATCGGTCCCTGTCGTGCACACGATTGAGCTTCTCGATTGGGCGACGGGCGGTCCGCGGCCAGAATCGAACTGATCGATTCGCTCCGCGCGCGCTCACAAGCGGGATGATTTGAACGCCTGATCTACATTGATCGGCGGCAATTAGGAGGATCACGATGGCTAAAGGGAAGAAGAGCAAGAAAGGCAAAAAAGACAAAAAGCAAAAAAATCTGATGGCGAAGGCGAAGACCGTAAAGAAGACTGCGAAGAAATCCGCGAAAAAGACGGCAAAGAAGGCCGTGAAGTCGGCTAAGAAGTCTGCGAAGAAATCCGCCGGCAAAGCCAAGGCGGCGAAGAAGACGGCCAAGAAAGCAGCGAAGAAATCTGCGAAATCTTCTGTTGCCAAATCTTCTGCGGGCAAGCCGCCCGCGAAGAAGGCCGCCAAGAAGGCGACGGCCAGGAAGAGCCCGGCGAAGAAGCCGCCCGAGACCCCCGTGGCCGAGCCAGAGTCCGCTCACACGCCGAGCTGGGCCATGCCCACGCCCGCAGAGCCGGCCCCGGAGCCTACTCACGAGTCCTCGTGGAGCCATCACGGTGCGGCAAGTTCGTCCTCGGACGAAGAGGAAAGCCGCGGCGGCGCTTAGGTGTTTGCGACCTGAACCATTCCGAAATTCATGTTCTCGAGAGGCCGCGGCTTTTGTGCCGCGGCCTTTTTCATGGCCGGACCTGAGGCTCGTGCCGCGGTCATCCTGAGATAGTGATTCGAAGGGGGCAGGTGCGTCGGTCCGGCTACGGGCCTTCCCGTGCAAGAACGATCCACAGCCCGCGGAAATTCGGTCCATGGCTTTGACCAAAACGGGTCAAAATTGTTGTCGGATTGCAACACTGTTCCAGCAACTTATCCGAGAACCCCTGGAAAGCCCAAAAAGTCGGCAGATGCTTGACTTTTTAGCTTCACGCCCCGGTCAACAGCTTTCAAATTGCAGTCAGGTTTTGAAATTTCGTTGCAGCCTGGCTGCCGCGGCCCTGAGGGGCGCCGGTTTTTGGGCTGGTTCTTTGGAAAGTGATGGGGATCGTTATGAAGAAAATGGTGCTGGTCGCTGCGATGCTGGCGATGACTGGGTCGGCCTTTGCGGCGGATATGCCGATGAAGGCTCTGAAGGCGCCGCCGCCGGCACCGTTCGATCCCTGGGATGTCGCCTTCGGCAGTGCCATCATGAGCGACTACATCTTCCGCGGTGTCACGCAGTCGAACCACCAACCGTCGGTCGCGGCCTATTTCGAGCCGCGCTACAACGTGAACAAGGACCTGCAACTCTACATCGGTACGTCCGCGGAGAGCATCTCGTTCGCGAACCGCGCGGCTGCCGAGGTCGATATCTACGGCGGTATCCGTCCGACCTTCGGCATGTTTGCCTTCGACTTCGGTGTGTGGGGCTATCTGTATCCGGGCGGAGAATGCTTCGGTTCGCTGGGACTGACGCCGCAGGGCAACTGCGGTAACAACACCGACTTCGGTTCCCCCGGCCTTCCGATCAACGGCAACTTCGCCAAGAAGGATGCAAGCTTCTTCGAAGGCTACGCCAAGGTCAACGTGACGCTGAACGATCAGTGGCAGATCGGTGCCACCGAGTACTATTCACCGAACTTCCTGAACCTGGGCGCCTGGGGCAACTACGCGTCGGTGACCGCCAAGTGGACGGCGCCTGGCACGATCTTCGGCAGCAGCGGCGTCGGCATGTATGTCTCGGGCGAATTCGGCCGGCAGTGGCTCGGTACGTCTGACGTCTTCTACGGAATCGCCGGCACGGCGTTCGCGGGCGGCATCCCCGAGCCGAGCTACAACACCTGGAATGTCGGCATCGGCTTCACCTACAAGGTCTTCACGCTCGACCTGCGCTACTCCGACACGGATCTGAGCAAGGGTGACTGCAACGCCTTCACGAGCGACAACACGGCTAGGTTTGACGGCAGCTTCACCCCGATCAATCCGGCCGGCTTCGGCTCAAGCTGGTGCGGCGCCCGCGGCACCGCCAAGCTGTCGGTCGACCTGACCGCGATGACCAACCTGAAGTAAGGTATCCTGCGATATCTGACGGAAGGGGCGGCAGATCAATCTGCCGCCCCTTTCATTTTGCGTAGGCTTGTGTGGTGGCACCCGGAAGACGTATGAGCGATCGCCGGCTCAGCATCGACCTCGGAAAACTGGGGCATGGCGCGATTGCCGGTCTCGGAGCGGCGGTTGCGATCGGCGCGATGGAGTGGTTCTCGATCGCCGAACATTATCCGCTGGCCGCCATTCCGTTTGCCACGTCGATTGCGCTGGTCATTGGTGCGGCGAATTCGGAGGCGGCGCAGCCCCGTGCACTGATCGGCGGTCACGTCGTGTCGACCTTGATCGGGCTTGCCATTCTGAAACTGGCCGGGCCTCACGCCTGGGCCGCGGCGATTGCCGTCGGCCTGGCCATCCTGGCCATGGACCTCACCGGCACGTTTCATCCGCCGGCGGGAATCGATCCGTTACTGGTGGTGTCCAACAATCTGGGCTGGTCGTATCTCGCCGTCCCGGTGCTCGCCGGTGCGCTGTTGCTCACTCTGTTTGCTTACGTCTGGCACCGCTGGCTGCGCCGGCAGCCGTGGCCGCAACGTTGGGTCTGACGTCCTGCGGCGGCTCGGCGGTTTCTCCGCGGTCCTGCAGCGTGAACTGCTCGCCGCCGCGCGCCAGCACCACGCGCCGCTCGTGGAACGCGTCCAGCGTCGACCGATGGCCGATCGAGACGATCGTCGTTGAAGGGAGCCTCTCCTGCATCATGTGGTAGAGCTCTGCTTCCGAGGGCTCGTCGAGCGAGGCGGTCGCCTCGTCGAGGAAGAGGAATTGCGGCGCATGCAGCAGCGCGCGGGCAATCCCCAGCCGCTGTTGCTCGCCGAGCGAGAGCATCCTGTTCCAATGGGCTTCCTCGTCGAGCCGCGATGACAGCCGGGGCAGGCCCACGGCGGTCAGCACGTCGCCAACACGTTCCGAGTCAAATGCATCGGCGGCGGCCGGATAGACGATCGCGGCCTTGAGCGAGCCGATCGGAAAATACGGCCGCTGCGGCAGCATCATCAGCGTGGCGTGCGGGGGGATCGCGATCGAGCCGCTGCCGAACGGCCAAATGCCGGCAATGGCGCGAAACAGCGTGGATTTTCCCGCACCGGACGGACCGGTGACAAGGGTTCGCTCGTTGCGGATGCTGAAGCCGTCGGTGGTGACCAGCGGCGTTCCGTTGGGCAAACGGATCAGGAGCTGCGAGAGGTCGATCGTGTCGCTTCCGGTCGCGGCTGCGATGTCGATCGTCGGCGGCTCGCTCTTGAGCCTCTCCGCATTCCGGATTGCCGTCTCGAACCCGTCGAGACGGGCGACCACGGCGCGCCATTCAGCCAGCCTGCGATAGATCGTCACGAACACCGAGAGCGCCTTCCTGACGCTTTCGAACGCGCCCGCGGCCTGCGTCATGCCGCCGAGCTGAATCTTTTCGGCGAAATAGGCCGGCGCCAGCAACAGCAGCGGAAAGATCACCGCCGCCTGTGCATAGCTCGTCGTAAAGGCCGTCAACCGCTTGGTGCGGCTCATGATGCCGTACCAATTGTCGACGATGCGGCCGAACCGCGTCGCGAGCTGACCGCGTTCGGCGCCTTCTCCCCGCAGCAGCGCGATCTGCTCGGAGTTTTCGCGCACCCGGACCAGATTGAAACGGAAGTCGGCCTCGAAGCGCTGCTGTCGAAAGGCGAGATTGACCAGCGGCGCGCCGATCCATTGCGTCAGGATCGTTCCGAAGACCGCATAGATCAGCGCGGCCCACACCAGATAGCCGGGAATCGAGAAATCACGCCCCATCAGATGCAGCGGAGCTTCCGCCGACAGTCCCCAGAGAATGACGACAAAGGACGCGAGCGTCACTACGGCGTTCAGCAGGCTGAGCGCGATCTCGAGCGTCCAATCGACGAACATCTGCAGGTCTTCGGCGATGCGCTGGTCCGGGTTATCCGCGGCATCGCCCTGAAGCTGCATGCGATAGTGATTGGCTTCGTTGAGCCACTCGCCGAGATAACGCTCGGTCAGCCAACGCCGCCAGCGGATCTGGAGCCACTGGTTGAGATAGAGCTGATAGACCGCGAGTCCGATCGAGCAGAATGCGAGGACCGTGAAGATGACGATCTCGCGGATGAAGTTATCCCAGTTCCTGTCCTGCAGCGCGGTGTAGAAACGGTTGTTCCACTGGTTGACCAGGACGTCGATGGCAACCAGCGACAGCTCGATGGCGACCACGGAGGCGAGCAGAAGGCGGCCGGGCCATTTGTCCTCGGAGCGGAAGTAGGGAGCAGCGATCCGCCATACGATCGCGAGCGTCGAGCGGATGTTGTTCACAGACACCGTCTCCCAAACTGTTGGATTCTCAAGCCTTTAGGTCGTGTTGGGCGATGTCGCCTTAGACTAAAGTCGCAAATCCGCGATCCGGGCTGGCTTGTGCGCGACTTCGACCCTAGCATGAGCGGAACGGCAAGGGGCGGGGCGGCCTTCATACTTCGCGAGCTTTTGAGCGGACTTTGGCATGTCGTCAAATTTCGCCAGATAGCTATCGCACACTGCAACAGCAGCTCCGCAACCATGCCAGGTGCGCCCGATCGTCCACGCAGGTCGGGTGCCCCGATATTGCGTGGGGGGAGGGTGCAGCAATGTGGAACCAAATTTACAACCCGCTCGATAGCGCCGCGCTGTCGACGATCGCAGCAGCGGTGCCGGTGGTCACGCTTCTGATTCTGATCGCGAGCGGCCGGGTCAAAGCGCATATCGCGGCGATCATCGCGGTGATCCTGACCAACCTGATCGCGATCTTCATCTTTACGATGCCGCCGAGCCTGTCGATCCGCGCCTCGCTGCTCGGCATTGTCTCGGGCTTCTTCCCGATCGGCTGGATCGTTCTCAACGTCATCTTCCTGTACCAGATCACGGTCGCGACCGGGAAATTCGAACTGTTGAAACGCGCGGTCGGTGGCGTCACCGAGGACCGGCGGCTGCAACTGTTGCTGATCGCGTTCTCCTTCGGCGCGTTCTTCGAGGGCGCGTCCGGCTTCGGCACGCCCGTCGCGATCACCGGCTCGATCCTGATCGGCCTTGGCTTCTCGCCGCTCGCCGCCTCCGGCCTGTCGCTGATCGCCAACACCGCGCCGGTCGCCTATGGCGCGCTCGGCACGCCGATCCAGGGCCTCGCGTCCGTGACGGGCCTTGATCCCTACATTCTCGGTGCGATGGTTGGACGGCAATTGCCGGTGTTCTCGCTGATCGTGCCGTTCTGGGTGGTGTGGGCGTTCGCGGGCTGGAAGGGCATGAAGGATGTCTGGCCGGCGATTCTCGTCACGGGCGTGTCGTTCGCGGTTCCGCAATTCGTGATCTCGAACTTCATCAATCCCTGGATCGTCGATATCGGCGCATCGCTGATTTCGATGGGTTGTCTGATCCTGTTCTTGCGGGTCTGGCAGCCGAGGGAGCTTTGGCTGTCGCCAAAGCTGCGCGGCAAGGATGAATCGGCCGCGACGATGAAGGCGACAAAACCGCTCGACAAGACGCCGCTGACGCAGGCCGAATTGTGGAGCGCATTGCTGCCATGGATCATCGTCTGCATCGTGATGCTGATCTGGGGCAACGGCGTCTTCAAGACATGGGCGAACTCGATCTTCACCTGGAACTATCCCGTTCCCGAGCTCGACAAGATGATCAACAAGATGCCGCCGGTGGTGGCGAAGCCCACGCCGGAAGGCGCGGTGTTCGCCTTCACCTACCTGTCCTTCACCGGCACCGGCATGCTGATCTCGGCGATCATTTCCGGTTTTCTGTTCGGCTTCTCACCGATGCGGCTGATCACCGAATATGCCCGCACCATCAAGCTGTGCGCGATCTCGTTGATCACGATCTCGGCGATGCTCGCGATCGGAACCTTGACGCGTCTGTCCGGCGTCGACGCGACGCTCGGCCTGGCCTTCGCTGCAACCGGAGTGTTCTATCCCTTCTTCGGCACGCTGCTCGGTTGGTTGGGCGTGGCGCTGACGGGGTCGGACACCGCGTCGAACATCCTGTTCGGCAACCTGCAGAAGATCACCTCCCAGCAGCTCGGCCTGTCGCCGATCCTGATGGCCGCCGCCAACTCGTCAGGCGGCGTGATGGGCAAGATGATCGACGCGCAATCGATCGTGGTCGCGTCGACCGCCACCAACTGGTACGGGCATGAAGGCACGATCCTGCGCTACGTGTTCCTGCACTCGATCGTGCTCGCCTGTCTGGTCGGCCTCTTCGTGACGTTGCAGGCCTATGTGTATCCGTTCACGGAGATGGTGCTGAAGGCTGCGCCTTAGCGGCCACACATCGAAGGCAAAATCCCCGTGGGCTTTGCGCCCGCGGGGATTTTCGATTCTGCACCACACTTATGTCCGCGTGAATCTGGTCAATGTCGCGTTCGTCCGATAAAGGCTTCGCGCCAAAGAAGTCGGACTTCGGGATATTTCGAGGGTTAAATGAGTTCAGTCAAATTCGCGTTGCGGCAGGCCGGCGCCGCGTTGATCCTGCTTGCTTCGGTTTCCGCCATTTCGGCGCGTGCCGAGGACGGCTTTCCATTCGGCATGGAAATGACACTTGATGCGCTGCCTCAGCCGGGCTCGAAGCGGATTCCCGACCTCGACATCGGCGACAACGGCGAGGTTGTGCTGGAGCTGTGGTGCAAGGGTGGGAAGGGCCAGTTCTCAGTGGCCGGCAACACCGTGGTGTTCGTGCCGGGGCCGATCGAAAATCGCGCCTGTCCGCCCGCTCGCGCCCAGGCCGACGACGATCTGATCGCGGCCTTGAGCGAGGCCACCACCTGGCAGCGGCGCGGCGACAGTGTCGCCTTCATCGGATCCAAGACACTGCGCTTCCGCCTCAACACCAACTGACGCCCGAACCGATGCAGGCGAATTGACGCGAGCGGCTTGGGCGACCCTTTGGGCGAGCCTGCGCGGGCAGCGGCCTCGAAGATTATTTCCAGATCGACTTGTCCGCGTCCCAGCGCTGGCCTTTCAGTTCCTTGGTCAGCGCCTCGATTGATCCGGTGTCGTCGCGCACGTCGCCTTCCTCATCGCTCGAGGAGTCATCCGACAGGTTGAGCTTGGGGCTTGCGCCTTCATCGGCCGTCGTGGTGACGGGATTGCCGATCCACAGCATCAGCCGGTCCGATCCGCCGGGCTTGTCGGGAGATAAAAGCCCCGCCACTTCGATCGTGTCGGTCAGGTTCAGCGCGGGATGGAGTTGGCTCGGTCGCTTGAAGGTCAGCCGCAGCTTGCCGGTGGTCTCGCTCCAACTCGACGACGCCGGCTTGGCGCCGAGCGTTTTCGCGAGCACACCGGAAATCGTCGAAGCCAGCTTGTCCTTGTTCAGCTTGTCGCCGTCGCGCCAATCGGCGGCGGCAAAGCGGATGGCCCGATCCATCTCGACAATGCCCGCGGTCCACCCCGCGGCGACCACGCCCGGCATCGACTTCGCCTTTGCGATCAGCGCCGCTGCGCGGTCAGGATCGACCGACAGGCTGATGGTCTGCTGGCCGGCGCGCAGCGCATCGCAGGTGACGGAGAGGCTGCTCAACGCCACCTCGACCTCCTGACCTTTCAGGCTCTTGAGGAAGTCGAGCGCCGCATCGAGCTTGATCCGCACGCCGACCGACTCCGGGGAGACGTCGGTGAAGTCCTTCGGCGCCGTGTTGATGCCGTCATCGACGGTCTGGCTGTCCTGGAATTCCTTCTCGCTGATGTCGGAATTCTCGCTCGATGCAACTTCGGTGACAGTCTGGCCGATGCCGATCTGTCCGCGGAAGTCGAAGGTATCGCCGGTCTGCTTGCGCGTCAGCTTGACGGTGACCGGCGATTTTTCGCCGATGCTTTGCGTCGAGCCGGTCAGGGCCTGGCCGCTGACGGAAAGATTGAGCACAAAACGATCCTTGCGCTGGGAACTCTTGTCCACGGGATAACAGACATCAAGGGTCGCCGCCGTCACGGTCTTGCCCTGGCGCGTCTCCTTCAGGATGGCGTCGGCATTGCCGTCCATCAGCCCGTCGATGGCGGTGAAATATCGCGTTTCCGTCGCGTTTGGATCGGCCTTCGACTGCAGCCGCATCTGGGCGAAGGCAATATCAGCGGTGACGGCCGTCATCACACCGGCCAGACAGAACAAAAGCGCGCGCATCTGAAATTCCTCGCAGGACAGGACAGCCCGGTCCGATCGTAGCTCATTGCTCGAGCTTGATCTCTTCGGAAAAGCGGAGCCCACCCGTCGGGTCTTGGCCCGAGGGCATGCTTTTTCCGGATCATGCTCTACCAAACATCCATGCCATTCGCCAAAAAAGAAGGCCGCCCGGAGGCGGCCTTCATGATTTCTCCGCGTGGCGTGCGGATCAGAAGCCCATACCGCCCATGCCGCCGCCACCGCCGCCGGGCATCGGCGGCGCCGGTTCCTTCGGCAGTTCGGCGACCATGGCCTCGGTTGTCACCAGAAGACCCGCAACCGAAGAGGCGTCCTGCAGCGCGGTGCGCACGACCTTGGCGGGGTCGATGATGCCCTTCGCGACCAGGTCGACATATTCCTCGGTCTGGGCATCGAAGCCAAAGGTCTCCGACTTCTCTTCCAGGATCCTTCCGACGACCAGCGAGCCCTCGACACCGGCGTTTTCCGAGATCTGGCGGACCGGCGCTTCCAGCGCCTTCAGCACGATGTTGATGCCGGCCTGGACGTCCGGGTTATCGTTGTGGATGCGGCCGACCGCCTTCTTGGCGCGCAGCAGCGCCACGCCGCCGCCCGGAACGATGCCTTCCTGCACCGCCGCGCGGGTCGCGTTCAGCGCATCCTCGACACGGTCCTTCTTCTCCTTGACCTCGATCTCGGTCGCGCCGCCGACGCGGATCACCGCGACGCCGCCGGCGAGCTTGGCGAGGCGCTCCTGCAGCTTCTCGCGGTCATAGTCGGAGGTGGTTTCCTCGATCTGCATCTTGATCTGCGAGACGCGCGCCTCGATGTCGGGCTTCTTGCCGGCGCCGTTGACGATCGTGGTGTTCTCCTTGTCGATCACGACCTTGCGGGCACGGCCGAGCATCTTGACGGTGACGTTCTCGAGCTTCATGCCGAGCTCGTCTGAGATCAGCTGGCCGCCGGTCAGGACCGCGATGTCCTCCAGCATGGCCTTGCGGCGGTCGCCGAAGCCCGGCGCCTTGACGGCGGCGACCTTCAACCCTCCGCGCAGGCGGTTGACGACCAGCGTCGCCAGCGCCTCGCCCTCGACGTCCTCCGCGATGATCAGCAGCGGACGGCCCGACTGCACGACCGCTTCGAGCACCGGCAGCATCGCCTGCAGGCCGGACAGCTTCTTCTCGTGCAGCAGGACGTAAACGTCCTCGAGCTCCGCCGTCATCTTCTCGGCATTGG
>Ga0207693_10002006_pt1 | contig 17867 bp, 20 predicted proteins | sample LARL81metaG_FD_184347 | JGI IMG/M metagenome (GOLD analysis project Ga0207693, IMG submission 184347) | Corn, switchgrass and miscanthus rhizosphere microbial communities from Kellogg Biological Station, Michigan, USA - LAR L8-1 metaG... | ecosystem: Host-associated > Plants > Roots >...
AACGATCCGAGCAGCGCAAGAACAGTCCAGCCGAAGCCGATGGTCGAGGCCAGCGCGACAATGACCGCCAGCTCGACGACGAGGTACATCAGAAACAGCCGCATCGCCATGTAAAGCTAACGTCTCCGACGCCGCCTTGGTTCCGTAGATTGGCCGACGTGACGACAGTCGAGATCGACACCCCCGACGGCCCGATCGATGGACTGGTGAGCGTGCCCGAGGGCCAGGGCCCCTGGCCGGGCGCGGTGGTGGTGCACGACGCGATCAGTTACGGCCCCGACAATGAGTCGACGTCGGCACGGATCGCAGCGGCGGGTTTCATCGCCATCACACCGAACCTCTACTCACGTGGCGGCAGAGTGCGTTGCGTCACCAGGGTGATGCGGGAGTTGCTCACTCAGCGCGGCCGAGCTTTCGATGACATCCTTGCCGCCCGCGACCATGTCCGGTCGATGCCGGAATGCACAGGCTCCGTGGGTGTGGTCGGGTTCTGCATGGGCGGTCAATTCGCATTGGTGTTGGCGCCCAAGGGTTTTGGTGCTTCAGCACCGTTCTACGGCACGCCGCTGCCGCGGCACCTGAGCGAGACCCTGGACGGGGCCTGCCCGATCGTGGCCAGCTTCGGCCGCCGCGATCCGCTGGGTATCGGTGCGCCGGCACGACTGCGCAAAGCCGCCGGCGACAAGGGCATCGCCGCCGACATCAAGGTCTACCCCGACGCGGGACACGCATTCGCAAACAAGCTTCCGGGCCAACCGCTACTGCGGATCACCGGATTCGGCTACGACGACGCGGCGACCGAGGACGCCTACGGCCGTGTCTTCGCGTTCTTCAACCAACATCTGACGGCGTCGGATTAGGCCGGTGTGATCTCTATCGCGCTGTGCACCTTGTCGATGCCCCCACGCACCATCGAGTGCGGAATGAACCACCACGCATGCCACCAGTAACGCTTGATCACGGCGTCGTACACCCGTCGGGTCTCGGACTTCGGCAAATTGCGCGCCACAGCTTCCACCGGCTCGCCCTTGGGTTTGCCGAGGGCATACGAACGCTGGATGGTGACGCGCGGAGTGTTGCGAATCCGCTTCGTCTTCCAGGAACCGTCGTCGGTGATGACCAACAGCTTGTCCCCGTCGGCCACACCCCAGACCGGGGTCGGCTTCGGCCTGCCGTCCTTGGTCAACGTGTTCAGTAGCAGGTACTTCGAATTGGCGACGTTGTCGAAGTTGTCCGGCACGTCTACGCCGCCTTGATCTCGATGGTCACGTTGTTCTTCATTCCCCCACGGAGCTTCGAGAAAACGTTGAACGTTTTGCCGACCAGCCCGTAGCGCCTGCCGATCGCGTCGTAGGTGGCCCCGTTGGCCGACTTGTCCAGGATCGTTGCGATCGCCTCGACCGCCTCACCCTTCGGCTTTCCGCTCCTGTCGCACTCAGCAATCGTCACGCGGGACGTGTTGCGGATCCGCTTGACCTTCCATGACTTCTCCTGGGTGATGACCACCAGGCCGTCTCCCTGCGGCGCGGCCCAGATGGCCGTCGGCTTGGGCCTGCCGTCCTTCGTGAACGTGGTCAGCAGGATGTACTCGGACTTGGCGATCTCGGCAAAGGTGACGGGCACGCCATCAAACGTAGCGGTCAGCCCTCGAGTTCGCCTTCCGTCTCCAGCAGCACCGCGCGCAGGCCGTCGAGCGTGGCCTGCTCCGGCTGCGCCCACATCCCCCTGCCCGCGGCCTCGAGCAAGCGCTCGGCCATGCCGTGCAGCGCCCACGGGTTCGACTCGGCCATGAACTTGCGGTTCTCGTCGTCAAGCACGTACTCCGCCGAAAGCCGCTCATACATCCAGTCGGCCATCACCCCCGCCGTGGCGTCGTAGCCGAACAGATAGTCGACGGTGGCGGCCATTTCGAAAGCGCCCTTGTAGCCGTGCCGCCGCATCGCGGTGATCCAGCGCGGATTGACAACGCGGGCCCGGAACACACGGGTCGTCTCCTCGGACAGTGTCCGGGTGCGAACCGCGTCGGGTCGGGTGTTGTCGCCGATGTACGCGGCGGGTGACTGCCCGGTCAGCGCCCGGACCGTCGCGACCATGCCGCCGTGATACTGGAAGTAGTCGTCGGAGTCGGCGATATCGTGCTCTCTGGTGTCGGTGTTCTTGGCGGCCACCGCGATCCGGCGGTATTGGCGGTTCATGTCATCGGCGGCGGGCGCGCCTTCCAGCCCACGGCCGTACGCGAATCCGCCCCATGCCGTGTAGACCTCGGCTAGGTCGGCGTCGTCGCGCCAGTTGCGGCTGTCGATCAGTTGCAGCAGGCCCGCCCCGTAGGTGCCCGGCTTGGAGCCGAAAATCCTTGTGGTGGAGCGGCGTTGGTCGCCGTGGTCGGCAAGGTCCGCCTTGGCGTGCGCGCGGACGTAGTTGTCATCGGCAGCCTCGTCGAGGTTCGCGACGAGTTGCACCGCATCGTCGAGCATCGTGACCACGTGCGGGAAAGCGTCGCGGAAGAAGCCCGAGATACGCACCGTCACGTCGATGCGGGGTCTGCCGAGTTCGGCCAACGGGATGGGCTCCAGGTTGACCACCCGTCGTGACGCCTCGTCCCAGATCGGCCGGACACCCAGTAGCGCAAGCACTTCGGCGATATCGTCGCCCGCGGTGCGCATGGCCGACGTGCCCCACACCGACAGCCCGACAGATTGCGGCCAGCGGCCGTAGTCGTCACAGTAGCGGGCCAGCAGCGAATCAGCCATCGCCGCACCGGTTTCCCACGCCAGCCTGGACGGCACCGCCTTGGGGTCGACCGAGTAGAAGTTGCGACCAGTCGGCAGCACGTTGACAAGGCCGCGCAACGGTGAGCCCGACGGTCCGGACGGGATGAACCGACCGTCGAGTGCCCGCAGGATCTGGTCGATCTCCCCTGCCGTCTCCGCCAACCGCGGCACCACCTCGGTGGCAGCGAACCGCAGGATGTCCGCAACGACGGGATCGTCGGTGAGATTGCCGACCGCCGCTGCGTCCCAACCGGTTTTCTGCAGCGCCGCGACGAGTTCGCGGGCGGCCGCCTCGGCGGCGTCCACCGCGGCCCGGTCGTCGTTGCCGTCCTCGGCGAGGCCCAGCGCCTGGCGCAGCCCCGGCACGGTCTGGTCACCGCCGAACAACTGCCGTGCCCGCAGAATGGCCAAAACCAGATCGAGTTCGCCATCCCCCGTAGGCTTTTCGCCCAGTATGTGCAGACCGTCGCGGATCTGGACATCCTTGATCTCGCACAACCAACCGTCGACATGCAACAGAATGTCATCGAACGAGTCGTCCTCGGGCCGCTCGTCCAGACCGAGATCGTGGTCCATCTTCGCCGCCCGCATCAGCGTCCAGATCTGCTGACGGATGGCGGGTAACTTGCCCGGGTCGAGCGCTGCGATGGCGGCGTGCTCGTCCAGCAGCTGCTCCAGGCGCGCGATATCTCCGTAGGTTTCAGCGCGAGCCATCGGTGGAATGAGGTGGTCGACCAGCGTGGCGTGCGCGCGGCGCTTGGCCTGGGTGCCCTCCCCCGGGTCGTTGACCAGAAACGGGTAGATCAGCGGCAGGTTGCCCAGCGCGGCGTCGGCGCCGCACGCCGCGGACATGCCGAGCGTCTTGCCGGGTAGCCACTCCAGGTTGCCGTGCTTGCCGAGGTGGACGACCGCGTCCGCGCCGAACCCACCGCCCTTTCCGCCCCTCGCGTCCGCGCCGGCAATCCAGTGGTAGGCCGCCAGATAGTGGTGGCTGGGCGGCAGATCGGGGTCGTGGTAGATGGCAACCGGGTTCTCACCGAAGCCCCGCGGCGGCTGGACCATCAGCACCACATTGCCTGCCTGCAACGCGGCGATCACGATCTCACCATCGCGATCGTGACTTCTGTCGACGAAAAGGTCGCCAGGTGGCGGGCCCCAGTGCGCGACGACCGCGTCGGTCAGTTCGGTCGGCAGCGTGGCGAACCAGTCGCGATAGTCCTTGGCAGGCAACCGAATCGGATTGCCGCTCAGCTGGCCTTCGGTGAGCCAGTCCGAGTCCTGGCCGCCGCGCTCGATCAGGGCATGGATCAAGGCGTCGCCGTCCTTGGCATCGACGCCGGCGACGTCGCCGATGGCATATCCCGCATCGCGCATGGCCCGCAACAGCGCGACGGCGCTCGCCGGGGTGTCCAACCCGACGGCGTTGCCGATGCGGGCGTGCTTGGTGGGATACGCCGAAAACACGAGCGCAACGCGCTTCTCCGACGCCGGAATCGCCCGCAGCCGCGCGTGTTTGACAGCCAACCCCGCCACTCGGGCGCAGCGTTCTGGATCGGCGACATACGAGATCAGGCCCTCGTCGTCAATCTCCTTGAACGAAAAAGGAACCGTGATGATGCGCCCGTCGAACTCCGGCACCGCGACCTGGGTGGCGACGTCGAGCGGGGACAGCCCGCCGTCGTTGTCCTGCCACTGCGCTCGGGAACTGGTAAGGCACAGGCCCTGCAGGATCGGGATGTCCAGCGCCGCCAGATGGGCCACGTTCCAGCTGTCGTCGTTGCCGCCGGCGGTGACCGTGGCGGGTGTGGCGCCGCCAGCGGCCAGCACGGTTGTGACCATCGCCTCGACGGTGCTGATCAGGTCCAGCAGTCCGGCGTCGGCTGTCCGCAGCGAGGCGCAGAAAACCGGCAGCGGCCGACCCCCGGCATCCTCGATGGCGCCGCACAGCGCCTCGACGTAGCCGGTGTTGCCTGCAAGATGCTGGGCGCGGTAGTAGAGCACCGCGATTGTGGGGCCGTCGAGGTCGCGAGCCGCCCGGTCGAGGATGCCCCAGCTCGGCGTGGTCTCCGGGGGCACGAAGCCGAGGCCCGTCATCAGCAGCGTGTCGCAGAGAAAGGCATGCAGTTGCCGCAGGTTCGCTACGCCGCCTTGAGCGAGATAGATGTGGGACTGCAGTGCCACACCTGCGGGGGTCGTGGAATGCCCCATCAGGTCGGCGTCCGGCGACTGCTCACCGCTGACGACAACGGTCGGTAGGCCGCTTGCCACCACGGTGTCGATGCCGTCCTGCCAGGCGCGGTAACCGCCGAGGATTCGCACGACGGCGACGTCGGCGCCGGCAAGCAGTTCCTGGAGCTCGCCGTCGACCAGCCGCGACGGGTTTGCCCACCGGTAGTGCGCCCCGCTTGCGCGGGCGGTGATCATGTCCGTGTCGGACGTCGAAAGCAGCAGCACGGTTGGCTCTGGCATTCACCATTCGTACCGCACCGACCCCTTACGCGGTGCGGTCGGTGCTCAGCCGTCGGGTGCTCAGCCGTCGCTGCCCCACCGGCCGTGCCACGTCTGCGGGTAAGGCAGACCCAGGGCCGCGATCATCACCAGTAGGAGCACGCCGAATGCGATCAGTGCGAACATCGTCGTTCCTTCCAGGACATTCGGTTACTACACACGCGTGCAGTAGCCAGAAACGTACTGGGCTACTCGCGGATGTTGATGATCTTGTGTGGGACGGATCACCACAGGCCGCGATGTGACGGCCGTCACATCAGGCGGTGCGCACGTCGAAATCGCTGAGCTCCGGGGCACGCAGCAGCTCCCTGTGTCGCCGCGGAATCCACGGGAACAGCTCCGGCAGACCGTCCTTGCCCAGGTACCAACTCTTGCAGCCGGTCAACCAAACCGTTTGCGGCATGGCTGCTTTCATCTGCTCGTTGTAATCTTTCGTGGCTGTTTCGGTGGGAGCGGCCGCGACGACATGGCCGCGGCGGATCTTGTCGATCCACCACATCGCGTAATCCGCTTGAGCCTCGGCGATGATGACCAGCGATTGGTTGCCGATCGGCGAATGCGGGCCCATCAACATGAACAGGTTCGGAAAGCCCGGCACGGCGACCGAGCGGTACGCGTGCGGCCCGTCTACCCAGGCCTCATCGAGCGTCATGCCGCTTTCGCCGACGATCTGCATCGGGCGGACATAGGCGTGCGCATCGAATCCTGTCGCGAGCACGAGCAGATCCAATTCGTGCAGTGCGCCGTCCGTGGTGACGACGCCGCGGGGCTCGACGTGGTCGATGGCCTCGGTGATCAGATGCACGCTCGGCTTTTGCATCGCCTGGTAGTAGTGCCAGGCCACCACCTGACGTTTACACATCGCCTGATAGTCAGGTGTGAGGCTGCGGCGAAGTTCCGGATCGCGAACGGCAAGCCGAAGATGCCACCGGCACAGCGCTGTGACCAGGCGGCGCTGCCACGATGGTTCGACCATCGCAACAGCGAATATGCGCTCGTAGAAGTTCTGCCAGAAGCGGTAGCCCACCATGCTGAGGCCCGGCCAGCGCGCTATTGCGGCCTTCGTCAGGCGCGAGTAGCGCGGGTTCGGTATCGGGAACACCCACTGAGGGGTGCGTTGAAAGACGTTCAGCTCGCGCGTCTTTCCGCCGAGTTCGGCGGTGATCTGCACTCCGGTCGAACCGGTCCCGATCAACCCGATTCGCTTGTCGGGCAACGAAACCGAATGATCCCACCGTGCGGAGTGAAACACCGGACCGGAGAACGTGTCCAGACCAGGAATGTCCGGGTATCGCGGCACCCGGAGAACACCTGTCGCTGTGATGACGACGTCGAAGACTTCCTCACCCGCAGCCGTGGCCACCCGCCAGCGACCACTCTCGAAGCGCGCCGACGAGACATCCGCGCCGAACCGAATGTGCCGATAGATGCCGCGTTCAGTCGCGAACTGACGGAAGTAGGCGTGAATCTCGGCGCCAGGAGGAAAGAGGTGCGACCAATCGGGGTTGGGCCGGAACGTGTACGAGTAGAAGCGCGAGGGGACGTCGCACGTCAGGCCGGGATACGTGTTGTCACGCCAGGTTCCGCCAACCTCGTCGGCCTTTTCAAAGATCGTGTAAGTGTCGATGCCGGCGTCCTGAAGCTTGGCCGCCATGCACAGCCCGGACATGCCTGCGCCGATGATCGCGACGTTCAGTGAGCGCTTCTGTGCCATCCTGACCCCTAGTCCCCGGCGCACGAATGGCCGAACAGTACGCCGACGCGCGCGAGCTATTGACATTTTTGACAGTTTTGTCGTCACCCCGGACGGAGTTTGGATCGCGGCCAGCCAAACCGTTTACGTGGGCACTCTCAGCTGACGGAATGAACCCGTGACCGAATCCCTCGATGTGGTGAAGCTGGGCGCCAACATCGGCGCCCGCATTGACGGCGTACGACTTGCAGACGACCTGGACGACGAGACCGTGGCCGCGATCAACGCCGCGCTCCTCGAGCACAAGGTGATCTTCATCCGCGACCAGCACGACCTGGACGACGATGGCCAGCTTGCGTTCGCAAGCAGGCTGGGCACGCCGACGACCGCCCACCCGACGCTGTCGCGTGGCGCTTCCGTGCTGCCGATCGACTCCCGCTACGACAAGGCCAACAGTTGGCACACCGATGTCACGTTCGTCGACCGCATTCCGAAAGCATCGCTGCTGCGGGCGGTGTCCCTGCCCAGCTACGGCGGGACCACCACCTGGGCGTCGACCGAGGCAGCCTATGAGCAGTTGCCTGCGCCGCTGCGCGTGCTCACCGAGAACCTGTGGGCGGTGCACACCAATCAGTACGACTACGTCCGCGAGCACGACGACCACGAGGAACTGACGGACACGGTCCGTCAGTATCGGGAGGAATTCGTGTCGGACTACTACGAGACGGAACATCCGGTGGTGCGGGTGCACCCTGAAACCGGGAAGCGAGTCCTGCTGCTCGGCCACTTCATCAAGCGGTTCGTCGGGCTGAGCCCGAACGAGTCGGCCACCCTGTTCAACCTGCTGCAGGCCCGGGTTACCAAGCTGGAGAACACGATTCGCTGGAACTGGGTGCCAGGCGATTTGGCGATCTGGGACAATCGCGCCACCCAACACTATGCCGTCGCGGACTACGACGATCAGTACCGGCGGCTCAACCGCGTCACCTTGGCAGGAGACATCCCCGTCGACATTCACGGCCAGCGCAGCCGCGTTGTCGTCGGGGACGCCTCCGCGTTTTCGGATGTGGTCAGTCCTATCGCGCTGGCGAGCTGACTACAGCCGATCCATTTCGCGCGCCATGAGCGCGTTGTCCAGCCAATCGTGCCGCTTCGGGTAATGCTTTCTCGCTGACGACTTCTCAGTCGCTGCGAACACCCCGCGCAGCGCTCCTGTGACGGCGTGGACGGCGTCGCTCCACCGGCGGGTCTTCGTCGGAGGCAGCGGCACCGCCGCCGCCGTGCTGAACAGCACCTGCTGTTCGGTGATCAGCGCCGTCGACTCGGTCGAGGTCTGCTGCGGGACAAGCCGCTCGCGGCTCTCGTCGAGATCGGAGCCATACGTCGGTAATATGTCGTTCATTTGAGTTGCTCCACCTTGTGTTCTCTGGAGTCCGGTTCAAACCGGTACCCCTCATGGTTGAAAAATTAACTCCGCTGCCGACACAACTCACGCGTAGCGGAGTACCTGTTTATTCAGTTAATTCACGCAGCCATACGCAGGTACCGGACCGGGTATTCATGGCCCGGGAGGTCATCCGCGTTGACTTGGGGATTCTTCGAGTCGTCGACCCGGAGGCGGACTTTCGCACGGGGCCAATGCCCATCCGAGCAACGGTTGTCCGGTTCGGGGACACGGCTCACAGCCCCAGCATTTCCCGCGCCATGCGGGAATCCTCGAGGAAGTCATTGCCGGACGGGTATCGGCGTCGCTTCGGTCGAGCTTCGTTGCTGAACGTCGCGAACGTCGCCCGCAGGCGCGCCCGTATGGCGCGCGCCTCGACGGCCCAGCGGCGGGCGGACTTCGCTGGCTGCAGCGGCATTGCCGCAGCGGTGGCGAACAGCACCCGCTGTTCGGTGATCAACACCGGGTTGCGAGGCAACGCCGCGCCCGATTCTTCGACAGCGCCCGACTCAGCGCCGAAGGGCGCTCGCAATTCTGACATTTCAGTTCCCCCTGTGTCAGTCGTCCTGCCGGGCTTGGTAACCCAACTAGCTGATGGGAGAAATCTTCAGGCGATTCTTGGCGACACTCACGAGTATCGAACTACCTGTTTATCCGCACTGCCACCTGCATATGCAGGCTTGGCAACGCCTGACTATGCGCTTTTACAGGCATCACGCGTTGTCAGCAATATCAGCGCACTTATGGTCGCCACTCTTGCCATTGCGCCGTACGGTGATCTGGTGGCGAGAACCCGCGATCGCGACGCCTGCCCCGGTGCGCTGCAACTGCACCAGGCGGCAGACGGCGCCCTTGCGCGGGTGCGGCTACCAGGCGGCGTGATTTCGCCCGCACAGCTGGCGGCCCTGGCCCACGCCGCAACGCGCTTCGGATCGCCCGCGATGGAACTCACGTCGCGCGGCAACATCCAACTACGGGCCATCACCGACACTGCGGCGGTCGCCGAAATCGCGGCCGCGGCAGGCTTGTTGCCCTCGCAGACTCATGAGCGGGTGCGCAACCTCGTCGCCTCGCCGCTGTCGGGCCGCCTCGGCGGAAGAACCGACATCCGCGGGCTGGTCACCGAATTGGACGAGGCGATTCAGTCCGAGCCCGCTTTGGCCCATTTGCCGGGCAGGTTCATGTTCGGCGTCGACGACGGCCGCGGCGACATCTCGGGACTCGCGGCCGATGCGGGCACCCACTTTCTGAGCGAGTCGAGCGCCGCACTGCTGCTGGCGGGTCTCGATACCGGCGTGCGGCTGGACCGGCCCGACGTCGTACCCGCGCTGACCGCCATCGCGACAAGGTTCGCTGCCACACGCGGAAAGGCTTGGCGGGTAGCCGAACTGACTGACGTCGCTCCGCTCCTGGGGCAATCCACTCCCAGCGCCGAGCCAGGGGCGACTTGGCCGCCGGTGATGCGGCCACCCGTCGGATGGCTGCAGCAGGACGATGGGCGCATCGCCCTCGGTGCGGCGGTGCCGCTGGGCGTGCTGCAGACACGGGTCGCCGAGTTCCTCGCGGCGATCGGCGCCCCGATGGCGATCACGCCGTGGCGCTCGGTGCTCGTGTTCGATCTCGACGAAGGGGTCGCGGACACGGCGCTACGAGTGTTGGCGCCGATGGGCTTGGGGTTCGACGAGAAGTCGCCGTGGTTGTCGGTCAGCGCGTGCACGGGCAGCCCCGGCTGTGAGCATTCCGCTGCGGACGTTCGCGCCGATGCGGCGGCGTCGCTCGACGAGCCCGGCGACGGGCACCGGCATTTCGTGGGCTGCGACCGGGCCTGCGGCAGCCCGCCCGCCGGTCAGGTTCTGGTGGCGACCGGAGACGGATACCGGCTGCGTACACCGCACCCGTAGGGTGAGCGGGTGCTCGACTACATCCGCGACGCGGCCGAGATCTACCGGCAGTCGTTCGCGACGATCCGCGCCGAGGCGGACCTGTCGCGGTTCCCCGAGGACGTCGCGCGCGTCGTGGTGCGACTGATCCACACCTGCGGGCAGGTCGACGTCGCCGAACACGTCGCCTTCAGCGACGACGTAGTCGCGAAGACCCACGCCGCGCTCGTCGCGGGCGCACCGGTGTTGTGCGATTCGTCGATGGTGGCCGCGGGCATCACGAAATCCCGGCTGCCTGCCGGCAACGAAGTCGTGTCGCTGGTGGCCGACACGAGGGCGGCCGGTCTGGCGCAGCGAAACGGCACTACGCGATCGGCGGCCGCGATCGATCTGTGGGCGAACAGACTCGGTGGCGCGGTGCTGGCCATCGGCAACGCACCGACCGCGTTGTTCCGGTTACTGGAACTCGTCGACGACGGCGCCCCCACCCCGGCGGCGTTACTGGGCGGGCCCGTAGGCTTCGTCGGCTCGGCGCAGTCGAAACAGGAGCTGATCGACCGACCACGCGGCATGGCATACCTGGTGGTCCAGGGCCGACGCGGTGGTAGCGCGATGGCCGCCGCCGCCGTCAATGCGATCGCGAGCAGCAGGGCATGAGCAGAGGCACGCTCTGGGGTGTCGGGCTGGGGCCCGGCGATCCCGAGCTGGTCACGGTCAAGGCGGCCAGGGTGATCGCCGAGGCCGACGTCGTCGCCTACCACAGCGCCAGGCACGGCCACAGCATCGCGCGCGGGATCGCCGAACCGTACCTGCGGCCGGGTCAGATCGAGGAGCACCTGGTCTATCCGGTCACCACCGAGACCACCGATCATCCGGGCGGCTACGCGGGCGCGATGGACGACTTCTACCGCGAGTCGGCCGAGCGGATCGCCGCGCATCTGGAAGCCGGGCGCAACGTGGCCCTACTGGCAGAGGGCGATCCGCTGTTCTACAGCTCCTACATGCATATGCACACCCGGCTGACGGAGCGGTTCGACGCCGTCATCGTCCCCGGTGTGACGTCTGTCAGCGCGGCCTCGGCCGCGACCGGCACCCCACTGGTTCAGGGTGACGAGGTACTGACGATCGTGCCCGGCACGCTGCCTGTCGACGAACTCAAGCGCAGGCTGGCCGACACCGACGCCGCGGTGGTGCTCAAGCTGGGTCGATCGTATCCCGCTGTGCGAGAAGCGCTTTCATCAATAGGTCGGCTGGATGAAACGTTCTACGTCGAGCGGGCCAGCACGCCGAGGCAGCGGGTACTGCCCGCAGGCCAGGTTGACGACGACAGCGTTCCGTACTTCTCGCTTGCGATGCTGCCTGGCGCTGCCCACCGGGACGCGCCAACAGGCAGCGTCGCCGTCGTGGGTCTCGGCCCCGGCGACACCGACTGGATGACCCCGCAGAGCCGCCGCGAGCTTGCCGCCGCAACGGACCTCATCGGCTATAGCCCGTACCTCGACCGGGTGGGGACCCGCGACGGTCAGCGCCGCCACCCCAGCGACAACACCGACGAGCCTGCGCGTGCCAGGCTGGCCTGCACGCTGGCCCAGCAGGGCCGGGCGGTCGCGGTGGTGTCCTCCGGCGATCCGGGTGTGTTCGCCATGGCGACGGCCGTGTTGGAGGAAGCCAAGCAATGGCCGGGCGTGGCGGTGCGGGTGATCCCGGCGATGACGGCGGCTCAGGCCGTCGCCAGCCGGGTCGGCGCCCCACTGGGCCACGACTACGCGGTCATCTCGCTGTCCGATCGGCTCAAGCCGTGGGAGGTCATCGAGCAGCGGCTCACCGCCGCCGCGCAGGCCGACATGGTGCTGGCGATCTACAACCCCGCGTCCAAGAGCCGGACCTGGCAGGTCGGTGCCATGCGGGAGCTACTGCTGACCCATCGCGATCCCGGCACCCCTGTGGTGATCGGCCGTGACGTGTCGGGGCCGCGCGAAGAGGTCAAGGTGGTCAGGCTCGCAGACCTCGACCCCGCCGAGGTCGACATGCGCTGCCTGTTGATCATCGGGTCCTCACAGACGCAGTGGTACTCCGAAGAAACCGGGGACCGGGTCTTCACTCCGCGCCGCTACCCAACCTAAGATCTGACGCTCATGCAGAACATTCCACGCGGGCCGTCAGATGTAACGTCCGCGTGGCTCGGTTCGGTGCTGGGCGCGGACGTCCGTGATGTCGACGTCACGCCGATCGGCACAGGTCAGACCGGTGCCACGTACCGGGTGTCGCCGACATATGCGACGGACAACGACCTACCGAGCACATTCGCCGTCAAGCTGCCCGCCCAGGACGACGCGGTCCGGGAGCGCGTCGCGCTCGGCTACCTCTCCGAAGTCGAGTTCTACACAGACGTCGCCGGCAAGGTGCAGATCCCGGTGCCGGGATGTTTCTTCAGCGACGTCAGTGAGAGCGGGGCGGACTTCGTCCTTCTGCTCGCCGACATGGCCCCCGCCGTACAGGGCGATCAGATCGCGGGCTGCACGCCGCAGGAGGCCCGACTGGCGGTGGAGGCGCTGGCGGGGTTGCACGGCCCGAGTTGGTGCAATCCGAGTTGGCTCGGGCTGTCGGCCATATCGATGCCGAAGCCGGGCGACGAGGCCGCGGCGAAGGGCCTCGGAGACATATCGGCCATGGCCGCCGACATCACGATCGACAAACTCGGCGCGCGCATGAGCGCCGAAGACCGGGACACCCTCAGCGCGGCAATGGGAATGGTCACGCCGTGGCTGGTTGCCGAGCCGAAACGGTTCGCGCTGATGCACGGTGATTACCGGCTCGACAACATGCTGTTCGATCCCGATCGCACACGCGTCACCGTAGTGGATTGGCAGACGATGGGGCTCGGCCTGCCGGCCAGGGACCTGGCGTATTTCACGGCGACCAGCCTTGCGCCCGAGGTGCGCGCGGATATCGAGCGCGATCTGGTCGGCCGCTATCACGAAGCGCTGTTGGGCTACGGTGTCACGGATTACGACGCCGAGACCTGTTGGCGCGATTACCGTCTCGGCGTCCTCCAGGCACCGCTGCTCAGCGGGCTCGGGTTTGCGTTCGCGGCGTCCACCGAACGTGGCGACGAGATGATGCTCGCGATGTTCCACCGGGGCTGCAGGGCGATCCGGGAACTCGGCACGCTGGATCTCATCTCGGCTTGACCCCCGCGTCCGGCCGCCAGCCGACGTAGGTCAGGTAGAGCCCTGCCACCGCGAGGCAGATGAAGATCATCCATATCACCGCCGTCGCGCCGGAGCGGTAGAGGGCGTTGCCGGCGGCGTTGTAGGCGGCAGGCACGGTCAGCAGAAGCACGCCACGTATGGCGAGAAACCAGCCCGCCAGAGACACGATGACCGCCGCGGGTGGCGCCAGTACTGGTGAAACGCGATGATGATCAGGCCGGCGATCAGGAGGATGGCGCCAAACAGCCAGGGCCACATGGGGTTGGCCTGAAACTCAGTGAACAGTGTCCGCATGTAGGCCCCGCGCACCGCGACCGTGGTAGGCACGATCGTGAAGAATGGGCCCAGCACGCGGGCGAACATCCGTGTGCGGATCTGCTGCACCGGTGTGCTCATTGCTCCACCTCCACAGTCGCCTGTCCGACCCAGGCCACCGCATCGTCGACCGTGGTGACGGTAGTGATGTTCGGCGGCAGCGCCGGACGGTCCACCATCACAACGGCGACCCCCAGTGTCGACGCGGCATCCAGCTTGGGCCGCGTCATCGCTCCTCCGCTGTTCTTGGTCACCAACGCGTCGATCTGGTGATGGCGCAGCAAGGCCAGCTCGTCGTCGTAGCGGTACGGCCCGCGCGACAGCACAAGTTGGTGGCGGCGGGGCAAGGTGTTCGCATCGGGTGGAGTGACGGCACGGATCAGAAACCACGCGTCGACGTCGGCGAAGGCCGCCGTGGCGGATCGCCCTGTGGTCAGAAACACCCGCGAATACGACTTGGCGGCAACGGTTTTCGCCGCCTCCGCGTCGGAGCCCACGACGATCGCGTCACCGGGATCCCACGCGGGGCGCGTCAGCACCAGATGCGGCAGACCCAGTTCGCCGCATGCGGCCGCGGCGTTGGCGGTGATTGTGGCTGCATACGGGTGGGTGGCGTCGACGACGGCGTCGACGGCAGCATGGGCCAACCATCGGCGCATCCCGTCGACACCGCCGAACCCGCCGATGCGCACCTCGCCCACCGGAAGCGCGGGATCCGGGACCCGGCCCGCCAGTGAACTGATCACGTCGACTTCCGGGTGCAATCGCGCCGCGAGAGCACGTGCCTCCGACGTGCCGCCGAGCAACAGGACCCGCGTCAATGACGCCCCCGTCGCACCCGATCTGCGGAGTAAAGGTAGCTGTCGGAAAAGCCCTCAGCGGCAAGCACATCCCCCACCACGATGACCGCTGTGCGGGTGACGCCTGCGATATTCATTTCCTCGGCGAGGTCGGACAGCGTGCATCGCAGCACCGTCTCCTGCGGCCAGCTGGCGAATGCCACCACGGCACACGGGGTTTCCGGGCGGTAGCCGCCTACCAGCAGTTGCGGCACGATCGCGTCGATCTGCGCGGCGGCCAGGTGGAGCACCAGCGTCGACCCGGACGCCGACAGTGTCTGCAGGTCCTCCCCCGGCGGCATCGCGGTCGACAAGGTCGCCACCCGCGTCAGCGTGACAGTCTGGGCGACGCCGGGCAGCGTGAGCTCGCGGCCCAACACGGCTGCGGCGGCGGCGAACGCCGGTACACCGGGCACGATTTCGTAGTCGACGCCGAGCGCGTCGAGTCGTCGGCATTGTTCGGCCAGCGCGCTGTAGATCGACGGGTCACCCGAATGCAGCCGCGCCACGTCGAGGCCCGCCGCGTGCGCGTCGGCCAACTCGGTGATGATCTGGTCGAGGTCGAGCCGGCCGGTGTCGATCACCCGCGCATCCGGCGGGCAGAGCGCCAGCAGGTCCTCGGGCATGATGGAGCCCGCGTAGAGGCAGACCGGGCAGCGGCTCAACAACCGTTGACCGCGCACGGTGATCAAATCGGCGGCGCCGGGTCCGGCCCCGATGAAGTAGACGGTCATGGCTTCATCACCGACCACTGGGTGACGGGCATCGCGGGCCGCCAGCCGGTGAACCCGCCCACCGGCTCGCCGCGGTAGTGCTGGAACCGTCGAAGCTCTCCGCCGAAGCGGGAATACCACTGAGCGAGGACTGCTTCGGATTCGGTGGTGACAGCGTTGGCGACCAGCCTGCCGCCTTGCGGCAGCCGCTCGTAGCACGCCTCGAGCAGTCCAGGTTGGGTCAGGCCACCGCCGATGAAAATCGCCGACGGCCGTGGCACCCCGTCGACGCCACCGCTGTGCAGCACGGCTTCGTCGAAGGCCGCAGGCGCCTCTCCGCGCACATCCACGACGGCGCCGTGCGCCAACGCGTTCTCCGCGATCCGTTTGCGTCGTCGCTCGTCACGTTCGAAAGCCACTGCGCGGCACTTTGATCCACTGCGGCACCATTCGATCGCGATGCTGCCCGATCCCGCGCCGACGTCCCACAGCAGCTCTCCCCGCTGTGGTGCAAGCCCCGCGAGGGTGACCGCCCGCATCGACTGTTTCGTGATCTGACCATCGTGGGCGAACGCATCGTCGGGCAGCACGGACAGTCGCGGATCGTCGGGCAGGTAGCGCACCGCCACCACGTTGAGGTCGTCGACGTCGCCGGGCGGATTGGCCGCCCACTCGCGCGCGGCGGCGTCGCGGCGGCGCTCGGCCGGTCCGCCGAGCTGCTCGAGCACCGTCAGTTCGGAATCACCACGACCGCCCTCGGTGAGCAGGCGGGCCAGCGCGGCGGGACCGTTGCCGTCGCGGCAGAGAATCACGGCCTTGCCGCCGCGCCGCACCGCGGTGTGCGGTTCCGCGGTCATCAGGCTGATCACCGTGGTGTCCTGAACCGCCCAGCCAAGCCGCGCGCACGCGAGCGTCACGCACGACACGTGCGGCAACACGGTTACCTGGTCTGCGCCGAACAATCTGATCAGCAAGGCGCCGACACCGTGCAGCATCGGGTCGCCGCTTGCGACGACGTGCACGTCGCCCACGATGTCGCCGAGGGTCTCTACCATGTCCAGCATTGGCGACGGCCATTGCCTGCGCTCCGTCGTGACCGTGTCATCGAGCAGGTCCAGCTGGCGGCGCGACCCGTAAATGACAGTCGCCCTTGCCAATTCGGTGCGCGAGGCCGGTGCCAGCCCCGCCATGCCGTCGGCTCCGATTCCGACCACGACGATCATCGCGGCATCCTCCGCCACACGAACTGCGGCAGCATTCGCATTCCGAGGAACACCGGCCGCAGCGCCCAGGGCACCCACACCGTCCGTCGCCGCTTGGCCAACGCACGCACCGTCGCCGCCGCAACCTGATCCGGAGTGCTGGAGAACGGCGCCGGCGTCATGCCCTCGGTCATCCGTCCGATCACGAACCCGGGCCGCACGACCAACAGATGTACACCCGAGCCGTGCAGCGCGTCGGCGAGGCCGCTGCTGAAACCGTCCAGCCCCGCCTTGGCCGACCCGTACACATAGTTGGCACGGCGCACGCGCACCCCGGCCACCGACGAGAACACCACGATGGACCCGGAGCCTGCCGACCGCATCGTGTTGGCCAGCACCGTCAGCAGGCTGACCTGAGCCACGAAATCGGTGTGCACGATCGCCGCCGCGTGACCGGGGTCCTTCTCGGCGCGGGCCTGGTCGCCCAGGATGCCGAACGCGAGCACAACTGTACGGATCGGGCCGAGCTCGGTGACGATCGATTCGACCAGTGGCCCATGAGACGCGAGGCCGTCGGCATCGAATTCACGCACGTGCACAGCGGCGGCGCCCGCCGCCAGGACGGCCGCGACCTCCTCACCGAGCGTGTCCGCGCGACGCGCCGCGAGCAACACGGTCGCGCCGGACGCAAGCCGGGTGGCCAGCTCGAGTCCGATCTCGCTGCGGCCTCCGAAAATCACGATCAGCCCAGCGCCCGTGTCCTTCACGGCCCTGATTATGTCCTGCGCTACCGTGAGGCTTGATGGCGAAGGCAACCACGCGGCTCACCAATGACGCCATGGCGTTTCTCACTGAACGGCATTTGGCCATGTTGACGACGCTGCGTTCGGACAATTCTCCGCACGTGGTGGCGGTCGGTTTCACGTTCGACCCGAAGACGCACATCGCTCGCGTGATCACGACGGGCGGCTCCCAGAAAGCCGTGAACGCACAGGAACGCGGTGTCGCCGTCCTGAGCCAGGTCGACGGCGCGCGGTGGCTGTCGCTCGAGGGCAAGTCCACTGTCAACACCGAGAGCGAGGCGGTGCGCGACGCGGAACTGCGCTACGCCCAGCGGTACCGCACGCCACGGGTCAACCCGAAGCGCGTGGTGATCGAGGTCCGCGTTGAGCGGGTTCTCGGGTCGTCCGACCTGCTCGACCGCGCCGAAGACTAGAGACAAAGTCGGTCTGCGCACTCTTGCCATTTCCCGATGAGCAACCCAGGGGCGGACCGCCGCCGCATCCTGCC
>Ga0207693_10002007_pt1 | contig 17864 bp, 15 predicted proteins | sample LARL81metaG_FD_184347 | JGI IMG/M metagenome (GOLD analysis project Ga0207693, IMG submission 184347) | Corn, switchgrass and miscanthus rhizosphere microbial communities from Kellogg Biological Station, Michigan, USA - LAR L8-1 metaG... | ecosystem: Host-associated > Plants > Roots >...
CGGGCCGGTCCAGCCTTTGGGCGTGCGCAGAACGATCATTGGCCAGCGTGGTAGCGTTTCGTCGGCGGCCGAGCGTGCGCGCTGCTGAATCTCCTGAATCCGTTGCAGCACCCGGTCCAGGGTATGGCACATGAGCCGATGCATCGGCAGCGGCTCGTGCCCCTCGACCACGAAGGGTTCGTAGCCGTAGCCGCGCAACAGCTGATCGAGATCCTGCGCCGGGATGCGTGCCAGCAAGGCGGGATTGGCGATCTTGTACCCGTTCAGGTGCAGGATCGGCAACACCACGCCGTCGGTTGCCGGGTTCAGGAACTTGTTGCCGTGCCAGCCGGCGGCCAGCGGCCCGGTCTCGGCTTCGCCATCGCCCACCACGCAAGCCACCATGAGATCGGGGTTGTCGAACACCGCGCCGAAGGCATGACTCAGGGAATAGCCCAGTTCACCGCCCTCGTGAATGGAGCCCGGCGTCTCCGGCGCAACGTGACTCGGGATGCCACCCGGAAACGAAAACTGTTTGAACAGTCGCCGGAGGCCTGCTTCATCCTGGGTGACTTCGGGATAAAACTCCGTGTAGGTCCCCTCAAGGTAGGTATTGCCGACCACCGCCGGGCCGCCATGGCCGGGGCCTGAGACGTAGACGATGTTCAGATCGCGCTCCCGGATGAGGCGATTGAGGTGCACGTAGATGAAATTCTGACCCGGAGTTGTGCCCCAGTGGCCCAGCAGCCGCGGCTTGATGTGCTCGGGCCGCAGTGGCTCTTTCAACAGCGGGTTGTCCAGCAGGTAGATTTGTCCCACCGAGAGATAATTCGCGGCGCGCCAATACGCATCCAAGCGCTGCAGCAGTGCTTCGCTGATCTCGCCCATGCCGTGCCTCCGTCAAACTAGGGGCCCGTGGTACCGCTCTGCAGCTCCTCAGCCTTCCCGCGGACGAACCTCGCGTGAATTCTGCGCTTACAGGATGACAACCGAATCTACGCCCACAGTAAACTCACGGCGACGCGTCGCCCTTGCTTGGACGTAGCGGTAAGTCATGACGACACTGCTCACGATCAATACCGGCAGTACCTCGGTGAAGCTTGCGCTGTTCGCGCTCGAGGGCGGCGGCGCGCCGGCGGAGCGAGCGCGCGAACGTCACGACGGCGGCGAGTTCGATCCGCGGCAGATCCTTACCGCGCTGGCCGCCAAGCTTGCCGAGCCGCCCCAGATGATCGTGCACCGTATCGTGCACGGGGGCACGCGGTTCTCGCAACCGACCCTCGTCAACTCTGAGGTCCTGGCAGCTATCGAGGCGCTGACCCCGCTCGCGCCACTGCACAATCCGACAGCGGTACGCTGGGTGCGCGCCGCGCTCGAGGTGTTCGGTCGCGATACGCGCCAGCTGGCTGTGTTCGACACCGCCTATTTTGCGCAGCTGCCCAGGGTTGCCGCCGAATACGCACTGCCGCTCGCCGTTGGGGTGGCCCACGGAGTGCGCCGCTACGGATTCCATGGACTTGCCCATGAATCGCTCTGGCGCAAGTGGTGTGCGCTGTATCCGCGTCTGCCCGCCGGCGGACGCCTTATCACGCTGCAACTCGGCGGTGGCTGTTCGATTGCCGCGCTCGAGCGCGGCCGCCCGCTGGACACCTCCATGGGATTCTCGCCGCTCGAGGGTCTGGTCATGGCCACGCGCTGCGGCGACCTGGATCCCGCGGTGCTTCCTTATCTCGAGCGTGAGCTGGCATTGAGCGGTGACGCCGTCGTCGAACTCCTCGAGAAGCGTGCGGGTCTTGCCGGGCTTTCGGGTACCAAGGCCGGTCCCGCAGAGCTATTTGCAAGTCCGGAGCCGCAGCATCGATTTGCCGTGGAGCTCTACTGTTACCGCATCCGAAAATACCTCGGCGCCTATATCGCCGTGCTCGGCGGCTGTGACGGCATCGTATTCGGCGGCGGCGTCGGCGAACACGTTCCGGCGGTACGCGCAGCATCCCTGCAGGGCCTTGGGTTTCTCGGAGTCCTGATTGATGCTTCCCGCAACGAGGCGGCCCGGGGCGCGGAGACGCGAATCAGCTGCGACGACGCACCGATCAAGGTACATGTGTTGACGAGCGATGAGGAAGCCATGCTGGCGACGGCAGGCGCGGCGCTCCTCAGGGACGCCTTATGACGGATGGGCCGCCCCAACCCTCAGCCGGAGGAACTCGCCCGCGCCAGCCGGGCGCGCACCAACTGGATATGGTTGCGCAGCTGATAAAGGAAATGCGCAAACGCATTGGGCACGCGCACGTGACCGGCACGATCTTCCAGCCGATCCAGGCGTTCCTTGAGGTGCTCGGTGGCAGTGCCCGTGGCGGTCTCGAGCTCGGCCTCGATGAATTTCAGCTCCCCGTACAGCCGGAAGATCCGGCGGCGCATGCTCCAGCCATAGAGCGCCGGGGCGCCCCGCAACAGTGGGTAAGCGATACCCACGATCGGGATGAGAAGCACGAGCAGTCCACTGGCAAGGACCGCAAGCCAGAACGGCAGATAGCGCTGCAGGAACGGCGGACCGGACCGGTAGAACTGACTCGCCTGCGCAGACAGCGGCAGATCGACATGCTCGGGCGCGGGAAACTGCCCGGATCTCTGAAACAGATCGGGTGCGGAGTGAATCTCCGAGGCCGCCTCCAGCAACAGGAACTGGATCGCCGGATGCAGGTCGCGGCGCACGATCAGGCTGGCCTTGGGTGCCACCAGATTCACGTCCGCGGGAGGTCGGTTGAGGGCCATGCTGCCGACGCCGGTGGGCAGCGTGAGCTTATTCAGGTAAGGATACAGCGCGACGTATGCGTCCGCCCGCGGAAAGCTCACGAGGTCCACTGCGGGCGACGCCAGCAGCCGCCGCACCACCGGCGTCTCCCAGGAACTCACCATGAGGGCGCCGTCGATCTCCCCCCGCAGCAGCGCCTCACCGGCCTCGTCCTGCGCCATCGGGAGTAACTGCGCCACGCTGCTGTCCAAGCCATTCAGGGTCAGAAACAGCAGAGCCAGCACGTGCGTACCGCCGCCCTCGGGTCCGATGGACAGCTTCTTGCCGGCGAGGATGTCCAGGCGGGTGCCGCTGAGGGTATCGCGGCGAAAGAACCAGAACGGCTCGTAGAATACCGTCCCCAGAGACTCCAGCTCCGGGGACCGCTGCTCGCTCGTGAGGCCCCCTTGCGCAAACCCGACGCTGACACCGGTGCGACGGTCATTCAAGCGCTGCAGGTTCTCCACGCCGCCGGCGGAAGGCACCAGCTTCAGATCAATGCCCGAGCGCTTGAGAATGACCCGGTAGCGCTCGCCCAAGGCCTGGTAGTCGCTGCCGCGTGCCCCCGTACTCATGAGGACCACGCGCGGCGGCAGCGGTCCGAGCCAGACCACGGTCGTAAGCACCGCCGCAAGGATCAGCGCGCCCGCGACCGCATAGAACAACCTGATACGTCGCTCGAGTGGGATCCTCATGCCGGGACTGACCTCAGACGCGTGGCTGGCACCACGCTGTTTTTTATTCGAACCACGCTGGGCCAATCCTAAGCCTTCTTGCTCCGTGATACGCCTGAAAAACTGCGATCACCCGGCGTGTGATGCGGACGATGTCCGTTAGCAAGCGCCGACAGCGCATTGTAAGCCGCCCGCACCGGGCCGGCAGCCGGTCACGTTAACTGCATTGCCCGCCGAGGCCGCTTTCACGTGAATGCACTCTTGACAGCTTCGATTACAGGCGTAAACTTAATTCAGTTACAGCTGTAATCCGCCCGATGAGGACCCTCGTGGCGCTATCGATTGCAATCACTGAGGCTGAAGCGCTCGTCATGGAAGTGCTGTGGCGTGCGGACAGCCCGGTGAGCAGCGAGGCGGTCTTCGACACCTTGGGCAAACAGCAGAAATGGCAGGAGACGACCGTGAAGACCCTGCTCGGGCGCCTGCTGCGAAAAGGCGCCATCCGGGCGGAGCGCGACCATCGCCGTTATCTGTATTCGCCGGTCCTTAGCCGTGAACAGTGGCTGTCCTTCGAAAGCAAACGCCTCCTGAACCGCCTGTTTGGTGGTCGGCTGGCACCGCTGGTGGCGCACTTCGGTCAGCACCATCGGCTTACCAGACAGGACCTTGCGGATCTGAAACGCCTGGTCGCGGAGATGGATGATGATGGCTGAAGTCCTTGCGCTCCTGTACACCGCAGGGCTGGCCTCGTCGCTGGTGATTGTGTGCGTGCTGCTGCTACGCGCGCAACTAAGACATCTCTTCGGACCGGCGGTAGCCTACGCGGCCTGGTTCACCGTGCCGGTGGCACTGCTTGCGCTGCTGATGCCGGCTGCGTCGGACGCTGTGCTGCCGGCCAGAAATCCAATATTCGCCTCGGCCGACGATCTGATCGTGAGCGTGACGACTTCGACCTCGGGTATCGCCAGTGGACTGTTCACCATTTGGCTTGGCGGAGCCCTGCTGTGCGCCGCCGTGCTGCTGTTGCGGCAATTACAGTTCGTGCGCAGCCTCGGAGCCTTGCGGGTTGACGAAGGCCTTGCCTATACCCCGCGTACTGCCGTCGGACCGGTCGTGGTGGGCCTCATACGCCCGCTCATCGTGTTGCCGGCAGACTTCTATTCCCGCTATACGCCGGATGAGCAAGCCCTGATCCTGGCACACGAGCGCATGCATCTGCGCCGCGGCGATCTGATCGCAAATGCCGTGTGGTCCGCGATCCGCTGTCTGCTGTGGTTCAATCCCCTGACGCACCTGGCTACAGGCCGCTACCGGTTCGACCAGGAACTCGCCTGTGATGCCAACACGCTGAAGGATCCCGGGCGGTCCCGGAAAACCTACGCTACCGCGATGCTCAAGACGCTGTTGCCCGACTCGTCAGCACCCGTCAGCAGTTCCTGGCAGGCAAGTCACCCGCTGCAGCAACGTCTCCTGGGACTCAAGGCATCCCCGCTCTCCGCTCCCCGGCGCATCCTCGGGCATGTGCTGGTCGGGCTGCTGCTGGGCTTGCTAGGGTACGGCGCCTGGGGTGTCCAGCCCGCTGCCGCCTATCGCCTCGCCACTCAACAGCCCGCGGCCGCCATGTGCCCGCTGGAGGCAAAAAAGCTGGCGGTGGACGGCCGGGCGCGGCGTTCGGCCCCGCAGCCCTTCTGACTTCGGCTCAACTCTCGCAGAGGCAATCGATGCACACACCTGAACGCGTGGCACTCGTCCTGCTGGCAGGATCGGCGCTCCTGCTCACGGCGCATCTCGGCGCCCAGACGGCTCCCAACACTCCGGCTAAAAAGGCGGCAACAGCAGGCAGCGAACGCGATGGCCAGCACGACTTTGATTTCGAGCTGGGCTCATGGGAAATCCATCTGCAGAAGCGTCTGCGGCCGCTCACCGGCTCGAATGACTGGGTGCGATTTGACGGCACCTCGGTCACGCGCAGGGTGTGGGACGGGCGTGCGCAGCTGGAGGAGTTCGAGACCGACGGTGCCGCCGGCAAGATCGAGGGCCTGACACTGCGAACCTACAATCCCCAAACGCACCAGTGGAGTCTGTACTGGGCCAACAGCAAGAACGGCACCATGGATCCGCCACAGGTCGGGAAGTTCAAGGATGGGCATGGCGAGTTCTACGCCATGGATAAGCAGGACGGTAAACCCATCCTGGTCCGGTTCGTGTGGTCGGAGGTCACGACGAACAAGCCGCATTTTGAGCAGTCCTTCTCGGACGACGGCGGCAAGACCTGGGAAGTAAACTGGATAACGGATCAGACGCGCGTGCGCCCTGCGTCCGATCCGGCGCACTGAAACAATAGAATTCGCGGCAGCCGCTCAAGCGGACTGCCGCATTCCCGCCAGCAACCTCACACCCAACACATGGGTGCGAGGTTGCCGGCCTTCGTCAGGGCTTCGGATCCGAAGCAGCGCGGGCCTGCTTGGCCTTCGCCTCAGCAACTTCGTAGCTGGCGTCGGCCTGGTCACGGCAGGACTTCTGCGCCGCTCCGCTCAGCCCTTCGCACTGCGCGAGAGCCACCTTGTGCGCACCCTCTGCCTGGGTTTCAGCCACCTTTTCGTCCTGCACTGCGGCTACGTGCTGGTAGTCCCGCTGCTCCGATCGCACGTCTTTGCGCGCATCGGCTTCCTTCTCGGCCGCGTTCTGATCCGCCTTGGCGAGCTTGTCTGCGGCCTTCTCCTGCGCTTCAGTGGTGTCTTTGGCCACCTGCGCAGCTGTCTTGGCGTGATTACACGCGGTCAGGCTCCCCGCCATGCCGAGCACCAACGCCAGACCAATGATTGCTGTTCTCATCCAGACTCCTCCTGAAGTGCCGAGCACTCTTCTAAGTTAGGTCCATAGTCTTGTCCTGAGGCTGCACCATTGCGGTCGGGAGGATTGCTGATCGCTCGTCAGAGGTTGACTACAGTGGCATTAACGGGGAAGTGGCCATACCCGCGAGGAGTGGCATACCGGTGACGCATCCAACACCACGTTAGATGCCTTTTGCCGCAACAAGGGGTGGCAACGCTGGTGGCTCAGCGCCACGGGCGTGTTCGACGCCCTTACCTGACGGGCGCGTACTTTGGGCGCCGCGGACACTGCCAGGCGGGACGTTCTGCAGCCGCGGCCGGCGGCAACGGTCGTCTAACTGACACCGACCTTGGACATTGCCGACAGCGCGTCGTCCAGCGTAAACGTGTTGGGCTTCTGGATCGGGGGGAAGTCCTTGAACGTCGCCGCCCATTTGCCTGCCGTGTCGGTCGCGGCGTACATGATGTAACAGTGACGGAGGAACCACTCGTAGTAGGTATTCGAAGTGACGTCGGCGTACTCATACGGATCGGTGCGCAGGTTGAATAACTTGGGCACGCGCAGCTTCGTGAATGGCTCGCCCCAGATCCCGAGTGTGCCCCGGCAACGCTGTTCTATGAAGACGACCTTCCAGTTGTCCATGCGCAGGCCAAGCACGTCGCAATCATCCGACAGATATACAAAGAGCTGGCGCGGCCCTTTCTTTTCCTTCCCGGTGAGATACGGCAGGAAATTGTAGCCATCGATGTGATTCTTATAGGTGCGTCCGATGGCCTGATAGCCCTTCTTGAGCTTGTCCATCACGTCCGGGTCTCCCGCCATTGCCAGGAAGGTCGGGAACCAGTCGTGGTGCTGGACAATTTCGTTTGAGACCGTGCCGGCCTTAATCTTTCCAGGCCATTTCACGAGCATCGGGACGCGGAACGCACCTTCCCAGTTAGTGTCCTTCTCGCTGCGGAACGGTGTGGTGCCCGCATCAGGCCAGGAATTGCGATGCGGACCGTTGTCGGTCGAGTACATGACGAACGTGTTGTCCGCTATGCCGAGCTCCTCCAGATAATCCAGCATCTGACCGACGTTCTTGTCGTGGTCGATCATGGTGTCGTGATACGGGGACTGCCAGCGCCCTGCCTGACCCAGGCTTTCGGGCTTGGTGTGCGTATACAGGTGCATGTGGGTGAAGTTCAGCCATACAAAGAAGGGCTTGCCAGCAGAATCGGCCTTCTTGATGAACTGCTTGGCCGCGGCCACGAACTCATCATCGCAGCTCTCCATGCGCTTGGTATTCAGCGGTCCGGTGTCCTCAATCTTCTGCTTGCCGACCTTGCCCCAGCGCTCGTGCACCGTGGGATCGTCCTTGTCAGTGGCCCAGCAGTGCAACACGCCACGCGGCCCGAAGTTCTTGCGAAAGTTCGGGAATTCCTTCGCATCCGGGTAGTCGTACATCTCCGGCTCTTCCTCGGCGTTCAGGTGATAAAGATTGCCGAAGAATTCATCGAAGCCGTGATTGGTGGGCAACATGTGGTTGAGGTCGCCCAGATGGTTCTTGCCAAACTGGCCAGTGCTGTAGCCCTGGTTCTTCAGCGCCCCCGCAATCGTAATCGCCTTCTCGGTCATGCCCACGGGCGCACCCGGAATGCCGACCTTCGACAGACCCGTGCGGTAAACGCTCTGTCCGGTGATGAACGATGAGCGCCCGGCAGTGCAGCTCTGCTCCCCGTAGGAGTCGGTAAAGCGAATGCCCTCTTTGGCGATGCGATCGATATTGGGCGTCTGATAGCCCATCAATCCGCTCGAGTAACAGCTCAGGTTTGAGATGCCGATGTCATCCCCCCAGATCACGAGGATGTTCGGCTTGTCCGTCTTCGGCATGGTAAATCGCTCCTGTTGGGTTCTAGTCGCGTGCTGACACGGGACCCGCGTAAGTGTCACCAGACTCTCGTGCGGCGGGCGTCCCGGATCAATACACCCTTGGTCCTACGAAGGGCGCCGCGGGCGATGCGCGACGCAACAGTTGTTCCCCGCTGCCGGCTTCCGCTCCCCGCTCTTGGTTCCTACTGAAAGCTGAAGACCCGGTTCCAGTCGGCCTTCATGTCGACCACGGTCCAGCCCTTGGTCAAGGCGTCATCGAGCGCCTTGTCGAGCTTGCCAATCCTGGATTTCCGGTCGTAGGCGTACTCGCGCTCGGCGTCCGTGTGATGCACCAGCCCGAGAAACCGCGGGCCGCTGCCCGCAGCGGTCCACTGCAGCATCTGCCAGTCGCCATCGGAGTTGCCGAAGGCGAAGATCGGCTGGCGTCCGATACTGCGGTAGATGCCCACCGGCTTGCCGGGGCCGTCGTCGACGAAATCCAGCTTCGGCAGGCGGATCAGCACCGGCTGGCCGTTCTGAAATTCCAGTCGCGTCGCTGTGATGCTGCCGATGATCTGCTCGGGAGGGATGCCGTAGGCCTGCTCGGCCCAGGGTCGCATGAACTCGACACTTCCCCCGGATACGATAAAGGTCTTAAACCCGTGAGCACGAAGGTATTCCAGCAGCTGCTGCATCGGAACGTAGACCAGCTCCGTGTACGCGCGGTGGAACTTCGGGTCCCGCGCGTTCGCGAGCCAGGTGCGGATGCTCTGCTCGTAGGCGGCGGTCGTCATGCCGGAATTCGCCTGCGCGAGAAGCCGCAGCACCGGCTTTTCGCCCATCGCGGCGAGCGCCTTCTGGTCCTTGGCCACGAGTGCCCGGAATGCCGGGTCGTCGCGCCATTCCGGATGTTGCGGCGCCGCAGCCTTCACCTGCTCGAGCATGAAGGCGAGCTGAAAATAGATGGGTTGCTCTGCCCACAGCGTGCCATCGTTATCAAACACGGCAATGCGATCCTCGGGCGCCACGAAGGTTGCCGCGCCAGGGGTCGTCACCTCCGTAACGAACTTGAGGATCGCCTGCTTTGACGCGGTTTCATTCCAGGCGGACAGTGCCTGCGCATGCGCCGGTGGCGCGCTGCTCAGGCTCAGGAAGATGAGCGCCCAGGCGGCGATCGCCGGGCGCAGGCAGGGTATGCGGGGCGCCGCGGCAACGCGACCTTCAGGCATCGCAGCCATGTTCCTTCCTTTCACTCCCGACATGCAGCCGGCGTGAGGCGCCGCTGTCAAGGTCTCACGGTACGACGGCGCCAAAGTCGTACGCCAAGGATGTCGTAACGCCATAGTCGAGCGTCTGCGCCGTCTCAGAGGGAGGGCGGCTGTCGTAGTTTCCGAATCCACTGAACTTGAAGGAGAAACGATCCGTCAGCTTGAACGTCAAGGTGACATTCAAGCTGGAGCGGAAGCGCGGAGAACTGGTGACGCTCGGATACATCAGCAGGTCAGTATCCAGATTGACCTTCGGATAGCTGAACTTGAACACGCGCCACTCGCCACCGAACACCCCCTCAAGACTGCCCTGACTGTTGCCCCCGCCGGCAGCCCACTCCTGATCGAACGCCAGGCCGGCGAGGCCCTGGATCTCCGCCCGCGGACTCTGGTAGAGGTGCCGGCCCAGCGCCGCGCCGAGGAGCACACGACCATCGATGCCGAGGTTCTGGTCGCGCTGGAGGGAGCCCAGGAGCGCCCAGAAATTCTTACCGGGCCTCAGGAAATACAGACTCGAACCAATGGAGGCCTGATCTGAATTATCACCGGAGGGCGTGCTGGTGGCGGCGTAGTGCGCGCCGAGTTTGGCTTCCAGCGATACATCGGCGTAACGCGCATCGAAATCAAAACTGCCCTGCGTGACCCCGCTCGACTTGGTGTAGTTGTACCCGAGTGCCACCGAGCCGTTGATGCGGTGCCACACGTCGGCTTCGTAGGGCAGTATGCGATAGACCTCCTGCATCGGCAGGGTCACGGCGTTCTCACCGGTACCGACGATGAGGTTCCCGCCCTCTGCATCGGTGTCGAGCACGCCGGCGTAAACGGCACCACCGAGTCTTTCGACCCGGAACGCGTAGATGCTGTGAACGGAGCGCACGTTCGGCCACTCGATAGACACGTCCCCCGCCTGCGCGGAGTTGACCTGCAGCATCCCGAATTGCACGTACAGGACACGACCGGTGACCTGATCGCCATTCTTCAGAATGATCAGGTCGGTCTTCTTGCGCTCCGCGATCAGCTCCACGCCGGCAGCAACGGCGTAGTCGGCAGCGAATGCCCAGAAAATCAGCGCGCACGGCGCGAATGCTCGCCGGTTACTCCTCCGGCGCAAGCGGTGTCCAGCTGTCGTCCGGGTTGAACTCTTGGATTGCAGCGGCGGCCAGCGCGGTGTCTGTGCCCAGATCACGCTGCCACACCACACCGTCCTGATTCACGATAAAGCTCATGATGCCGCTCGCCCCGTACGTGGCCGGGTACGCCAGCAGTGCAAACCCGCCAGTAGGCTTACCGTCGACGAGGTAATCCTGCGCTCCTCCGGAAGCGGCCGCTCCTTGGGAGGTGAGCATGCGGTAAAGGTAGCCATGGTAGGGGGCATGGCCGCCTTGTGCGCCGGGGTTGGCGTAACCCTCAGCCGCGGCTGAGGCCAGCAGCGGGCCGGCCGGACTGGGCGCCTCGCCCGCCGCAACTTCCCAGTAAAGACCGTCCTGCTTGCCGGGCGAGCTGCGTAATTGGCGCGCATAGACACCGGGCTTCTGGCGGTCGTGCCCGGTGGCGGCATAATCCCGCTGCGCCGCCACGAAGCCGTACATGACGTCGATCGTGTTCAGTTCGTTCGCCCCGATACGCCGCAGCACCAGCTCATCCGCGCCGGCCGCGCCGTCGAATCTCCAGCGACCGTCCTTGCGCACGAGTGGCATCGGCAGCGGCCATTGATCCGCCCCGACGAGCAACACCAGATCGTTCGCGCCCCCGGCTGAGAGCGTGTGCTGGGCACGATATTCGGCGAGAAACGCGTTTCGTTCCTGCCGGTCCTGTACCGGATCACCGGAAGCGAGCAACTGCTCTGTTCCGGGTCCGAGCAGCTGCTGCAACGCGGCCCGGTCATCCTTTTCCACCGCAGCCACCAGAGCCTCGCTCGCCTCCTCCGGCGTCGCGAACGAGGGTTGTGCGGCGCTCGGGGCAGCCGCCGGTGAGGCGGCGCCGGGCGCGTCCGTCCCCGGCTTGGCGCATCCCATGAGCGCCCCGGCGGCTACCGCAAGGACACACCAGCTAACGGGCCACGACGGAGACTTCATGGCGTTACTCCTAGCGTCCGCGAGCGTGATGGCCGCCACCACCGCCCATGCCGCCGGCGCTCGCATGTCCGCGGGCACTTGAGGCCCGAGCGAAGCTGCCCCCCGAGGCGTTGCTCGCCCCGGAAAACGCACCCTGGCTCGCGGCGGCGGTCGGTGCCGGCCGCTGGAGGTTGGGCGACTCGTGGCTGGCGCCGGCGCCTGATGGCGCACGGCTGGAGTCCCCGTAGCCGCGGTCAACCGCAGGCGCGCGCGCGGCCGCATTCGTCGCCGAGCCATGCGGACTGCCTGGGTTGGCGGAGGGACCTTGCTTGTTCGCCATCGCCGGATTACGCGTGCCGCCCGAGCCGCCGACGTGTGGCTGCTCCTTCGCCGGCCGCTGCGCCCCGGCGTACGTGCCGCCCGAGCCGCCGACGTGGGACTGCTGGTTCGCCGGCCGTTGCGCCCCGGGGATGTGGCCGCCCGTCTGGTTCACCCGCGGCGCCTGCGCGCTGTTATGCGCACCGGCGTACGTGGACTGACCCTTCCAGTTGCTGTTGTTCGCCGCTGTATTGCGGGTAGCGCCGCTGATATTGTTCTGGTTGACGTTGCGGAGGTTCTGGTTCTTGTTGAACTGGTTGAAGTAATTGTTGTTGTTGACGTTGATGTTGACGTTGCCGTTGACGTTCGTGTTGCGATAGCCGTTGTATCCGGATGCCGGGTGAAACCCCGGCCCGTATACCGGCCGGTACACGTAGGCGGGCGGATAGAAGGGCCGCGGCCCCACGTAGACCGCACCGGCACCCCAGTGCGGGTAGCAGTCGTCGTCATGGATCGCATTGCCCACCGCAATGCCAACGCCAAACGCCAGCAGGCCGCCGAGCACCGCCGTCTCGGTGCTGACCGTGCCCGCGGAGCTCGCCGGCGGCGGCGGGGGTGGAGGCGTCGTGTAGACGACCTGCGGATTGTACTGGGGTACGTAAACAATCTGCGGGTCCGCGGGCTTCACTTCGATGATCGTCTTCTGATTCTCGGTCTTGGTTTCGACGCGCTGCTGAGGAGTGGACTTGAGGTTCCCCACTTGCGCGGCCTGCGCGCGCAAGCGCTGCACTGCATCCAGCACGCCCTTCTGGTCCGAGGTGAACGCGGCGCCCAGCTGGCGCGTCCAGTCCAACTGCTGGCACATCATGTCGACCACGTCCGGGAACTGCACCAGCGCCCGCATCGCCGGCCCCAGCCCCGCCTTCTGCGCGGCGGCATCCAGCGTGTCCCCCTTGAGAGTCTCGTTCTGCAGCAGCCAGTTTCCGCCATCGAGCACCTCCTGCGAGTTCACGGAGGCGGTCAAGATCTGGCCCACGAGCTGATCGGGGTAGAGCGCGATGGGAGCGACGAGCTTCTCCAGCTCATCAGGGGCCCAGGAAGCCTGGGTGACCGCAGGAGCGGGGACCGCGGGAGCGGGCACGGCCGCTGGCGTGCCCTCGGTGGGCGGCGCGGCGGCTGTGGAGGGCGCCTCTTTGGAGCCGCAGCCCGCCAGCAGCAACGCGCAGGCGAGTGCCAGCGCAAGCTTCGGCACTGGAGTTCGGCGTTCAGGCGCTGCGGAAGTTCCGTGCATGTGCGCTCTCCTGAAGTTCGGCCTCGCGGCAACACCGGCGCATGTGGCACCTCAGATGATCGGCCGCGCACCGCGGAGCCAACAATAGGACTTTGGGGAGGGGTGCCGGCATGGCACCCGCAGCATCTACGCTGCACCGCGGCAGCGGCGTTAGGGTCGAACCTCAGGCGGGCGCGCCGCCCGCTCCTTTTGCCGCGCGCGTACCTCCTCAAGATCCCGGTCCAGGAAATAATTGAGGAAAGTACGGATCACGGCAATGGCCCCGACGCGGCCGATGGTCTCCCAGCTGCTGCTGATCGAGGTCTCTATGATGTCGGCCGCCAACTGGAAGGTGAGCGCGGCCACCAGCCAACGCGCGTAACTCAGCCAGGTATCCCGCATGAGTTCGTGCGAACGAGTACCGAAGCTGAGCCGGACGATTCCGACGATGACCTCGACGGTGCCGATCAATATCACCACCAGCGCGACCGCGTCGATCAGCGTGATCGCACGCTCGCTCAGGAATGCGAGCCATTCTTTCACAGGCATCCTTCCTGAGTTGCGGAGTGCGGGTCCCGCAGAACGGGCACGAAACCGTCAGGGCACGAGTCAATCTGGGGCGGCGGGAGCATTGCGGCGCGCACGCGCGAGGTTCAGCCGAACGGGCCGATGTGGAACACGAGGCCCAAGACAGCCAACCAGCCGATGGCCAGCAGCGCGAGCGCGATGATGAGGGTCAGCGACGGCGGGAATTGGCTCTGGGCGTGGATCAGTCCGGCGGAGTGCAGCTCGTCGCGAATGCGCCGCAGCCCGAGCATGTACATGACGTGGTAGATGATCCCGAGCATCAGCATTGCGATCCCGAGCCAAACCAGCGACAGCCCAAAGTTGCGCGCCGGCGCCGCACCCGAGAGCGCCCCGCTCTCCTTCAGCTTCTTGAAGAACTGGAAGATCGTAAATCCGAAACTGATGAGCGACAGCGACGTGCGGATGACCGACATCAGCGTGCGGTCCGCGCTCATGCGCGTGCGCTGGAAGGACATCCCCGTGCGGCGCATCGAAAGCTCCGTCGCGATGGACGCCTCCGGACTCGCCTTCGTCACCGGCTCGCTCACGCGCTGCCTCTCAGGATGCAGCGAAAGCCCACATGACTCGTGGAAGTGTCGATCGGCTCGGCGTGGCGTGCGGCCGGCCTATAGCGACGGCAATAGTTCGGCGCGCACAGGTGCGAGCCGCCCTTCAGGACCTTGCGCGGAATGCGAATGTCGGGCTGACAGGAGTCGTAGCTGCCCTCTCGCGGCGCGCCGCGGGGATTCTCGGAGGGGCAGCAGGGGCTTGCCGGGCTGGCGACGTGCCGCGCGGCGTACCAGTCCGTGGTCCACTCCCAGGTATTGCCGATCATGTCGTAGATGCCGTAGCCATTGGGCGGGAAAGCCGTGACCGGTGACGTGCGCGCGTAACCATCGGCGCGCGTGTTTTCGTGGGGGAATTCGCCCTGCCAGGTATTGGCCATGTATTTTCTCTGCGGCGTGAACTCCTCGCCCCAGGCAAACTCCGCCCCGTCCAGGCCGCCACGCGCCGCGTACTCCCATTCCGCCTCGGTAGGCAACTCCTTGCCGGCCCACTTCGCGTAAGCCTCCGCGTCGGAGTAGGCGACATGCACCACGGGGTGCTCGTCGAACGCCGCGGCCGGATTGCCCGGTCCGTACGGGCGGCGCCAGTTGGCTCCAAACTTGAACTTCCACCACTGACTCCAGTCGCGCAGGTCCACCGCCCCTCGGGGCGGGGTGAAGACCAGCGAGCCGGGTTTGAGCATGTGGGGTAATGCCCCCGGATAGTCCTTCGGATCCGGCGCAATCTCCGCAAACGTCACGTGGCCGGTGGCTTCGACGAAGCGACGAAACTCGCGGTTGGTTACCGGCGTGCGATCGACCCAGAATCCATCCACGCGCACGCGGTGCGCCGGCTGCTCCTCGGGGTAGTGCTGGTCCGACCCCATGAGAAACACCCCGCCCGGGATCCACACCATGTCGGTTTTCGAAGGCATGGCCCGGGCCGCACTCTCCTCGTGCGCCGCTGCCTCGTCTTTGTCCTTGACGAAATCGGTCATGGCATTGCCACCTCATGAGCCCTGCTCAGTCCGTGCCGGCCTGGGAAGGCACCCCTCATTTCAAGCTCTCCAGGACGGCCTGCAGGTGACGCAGCACCTGCACCAGGCTCTGCGCGTGCTCGGCGCCCCGCCGCGGGCCCCTGCAAGGCAATGAGGAGCGTTCCACGCCCCCTCCGTCGGAGACACATCCTCGACACGAGGTTGCACCGCGTGGGGACGAGCAGCAACGAGAGCTCCTTGTTCCTCGAGGGGTTCTGGCCGTGGACCTACAGTGTAGGCCGCGAGGCAACACCGTCCGGCGATACCGAGCGTAGACGCGAGCGTAAGGGCCGCTCGGCGATGGCTGCTGGATGAAACTTGCGCCGGTCCTCGACACGGCAGTCCCCTGTTAGCGCGTTGGACGTGAAAGGTGGGTCAACGACGGGCTAGTGTGAGGGCTGGACCGACACCGCCACGGCATCCGTGTACGCCACGTCCACCTCGTCACCGGATCGCAGGCCCTTGATGAAGGTTTGTCCTTCCGGGGATTTCACGGACGCCGTGTGCACTGACCCGTCCTGGCGCTGGAAAGTGACGGTGTTGGCCGAAGTATCCACGCTCTGGATCTTTACGGTCTCCAGGATCGTCTGGCCGACGGCTCCGGCCGGCCGTTCACCCGGCTTTGCTGCGTAGGTGGCGACCGCACCCTGTGGTGCCAGGCTGGTGCTGCCCTTCGGCTTCACCTGTGCCGCGATGGCCTTGTAGTAATGCACGGTGACCGTGTCCCCCACCTTTATCTGGGCGAAGTTGCGCACTTCGGGGCCCGCGGTGATCCACAACCTTTCACCCTGTGGCGGGCGCAGCGCAATCAGTCGGGTCACCGGGTCCACCGTTTCTACCTTGGCGCTCGCGGTTTCCAGGGAGTCCTTGAAGACCGGCGCGGGGGGCTCGGGGGGCGTCTGGGCGCACGCACACAGCGCAAGCGCCATCGCTGCTAAGAGGCCGTGCTGAACGCGGGTAATCGACTTCATGCTGATCCCTTCTGCATTAGTTTCGGAGACGGCACTGCACCACGATCGTGCACGGCCGTGGCGGGGGTCCTCGGACCGGGCGGACTCCAGCCTCCACCGTCAAGGATTGGATTGACAGGACCTTCATGCCGGCGGCCGGGTTACCATTCGCACCGCACCTGCGGAACTGCTAGCTCGCGTGCACGGTGTCGGGTCACAACGCACGCCACCGCTCACCCCACACCTGAGCTACCTCATCACTATGAAAACCTACAGACTCCTTGACCATGGGACCTTGGTCTGATTCCGGAGCTGGGGTGGCGGGACGGCGTGGCCCGGTTCAAACTCGTCACGGCCCTTGCTTTCCATGGATTTCGGTGCGACAGGCGGTATGAGGATGTCGACGCAGACCACGCCCTTGGAAGCCGACGTGGACGCTGAGGCGCATCGCCTGCCGGGAATCGGGCGCGGCCGCGGCGCGGAGATCCTGCGCGCCGCAGGGCCGGCACTCGCAGTCGCCGCGCTGTATGGGCTGGCGGCCTGGATCGGTGTGCGGGCCCGCTTTCCCGGTGCCGGCCTCTCGGTCCTGTGGCTCGGCAATGCGCTGCTGCTCGGGGTGCTGTTGCTCACCCGGCGACGCGACTGGTGGCTGTACCTGCTCTTGTGCCTTCCCGCGCACCTGCTGGCGGTGCTCCCGGCCGATGATCTGGCGACGGTTCGGGCGCTAATTTCGTTTGCCGCCAACTGCGCCACTGCCCTGATCGGTGCCCTGGCACTGTCCGCCGTGGTCCCGGATCTGCAGCGCATAGACCGCGTGCGCACAGCAGTGGCCTTGATTCTGATCGGCGGGTTGCTCGCGCCATTGTTCACGAGCGTCCTGCTGGCAGCCGCCTTTATCGTCCTGGATCACGGTCAGTCGTTCTGGCTGACCATGAGTGCCCGCTCACTGACGAATGCCTTTGCCATTCTGACACTCGTGCCACTGATCCTGCACGCCAACGCCTGGGTGCGGCGCCGGGACCGTTCCTTCCTGCCGGCGCGGGCCGCAGAAGGTGGCCTGCTGGCGGTAAGCCTGTGCACCCTGGGAATTCTCGGGTTTATCGCGCCGCAGGCCGCGAATGAACACTCGGCCGTGCTCCTCTACGCGCCCTTTGCGGTGCTGCTGTGGGCGGCCGTACGTTTCGGCGTGAGCGGCGCCTGCGCTGCCGTTCTGACGCTCGGGGCACTCGCCATCAGCGGTCTGCTGCATCAGACCGGACCGTTCGTTTCCGAGGGCCCGATGCAAAGCGCGGTCTCGCTGCTGCTGTTTCTGGTGCTGACCGCCATGACCATGCTGCTGCTGCCGGCGGCGCTGGAAGAGCGCAGTGCGTTCGAGCGCACGGATGCGGTGAGCAAGGCGCGCTTTCGCACCATCTTCGAGCGCAACATCATGCCGACGATCATCTGGGGGTCGCGGGGTGAGATCGTCGATGCCAATGCCTCGTTCTTTGAGCTGACGGGCTACAAATATTCCGATCTAAGCGACGGCCAGCTGTTGACGCACCAACTCCTGCTTCCCACGAGCGGGCTGCCCACACGAAACGGCCTGTTCAGCCTGGACGGCGACGGCGGCCCGAAGGAGTGCGAACTCGTGGCGCGCAGTGGCCGGCGCATACCGGTCCTCACCCAGGGCAGCCGCTTCCCCGGTTCCTCCGGTCAGGGCACGGCCTATGTACTGGATCTGTC
>Ga0207693_10002010_pt1 | contig 17848 bp, 15 predicted proteins | sample LARL81metaG_FD_184347 | JGI IMG/M metagenome (GOLD analysis project Ga0207693, IMG submission 184347) | Corn, switchgrass and miscanthus rhizosphere microbial communities from Kellogg Biological Station, Michigan, USA - LAR L8-1 metaG... | ecosystem: Host-associated > Plants > Roots >...
GGTCTTATGCCGTATGGCTTGCCTTGAGGTTTCCCGCCGGTCGTTCCAGCTCGCTGAGCCCGTGCTCGAGCAGGTGGTAGGCCCGGTCGAGGTCAGCGCGCAGGCGCCGCGTGGCCGACGGCCCGTGCTTGCCCGCGAGCGCCTGCTTGCGGGCGGCGCGGAAGAGCTGACGATGGATGCTGACGAGGAGCCCCGCGGCGATGCGCGCGTCGCGCTCGTCGATTGCCAGTTCGGCCTGGAGAGTCCCGGTCAGCACGTGCACGAACCGCGCCATCACCTCGAGCTCCTTGGCCTGGAGGGCCGTCGACTCCTCGATGATGCGCGCGAAGGTCGCGAACCCTGGGCTGGAGAGTCGCGGACACTCGGCGGCCTGAAGGCGCCGCAGCGCTGTGAGAATCGATTCTCCCTCCCGACGGCCCGTAATCGTCGAAACGAGCGCCGCCTCGCGCGCGGGAACCTCGTCGAAGAACAGATCCTCCTTGGTCGGGAAGTAGTTGTAGACAGTCTTCTCGGAGATGCCGGCCGCACCCGCGACCTCGGCGACGGTGACGGCGTCGAAGCCCCGCTGTGCGAAGAGCTTCATGGCCTGATCGGCGATCTCCTGCCGTGTGCGGAGCTTCTTGGCTTCGCGCAGGCCCATGCGCCGATTGTAACCCAAAATTTACAGTTGCGGAAAACTTACAGCGTCGGTAAAGTCGTCGCCTTGTTCGAGGGGAAGGAGATCTAAGTGCTAGCTCGTCTCGCGCACAGCGTCGCGCGTCATCGCGCGATCATCATTGTCGTCTGGGTCGTTCTCACGCTGTTCGGCGGTTTCGCCGCCGGCAAAGTCTCGAAGCGCTGGTACCAGAGCTTTTCGATTCCTGGTAAATCGGCCTACGAGGCGAACCAACGGACGCTCAAGGCGTTCGGCAGCGGCGTACGGCCGCCCAACGTCGTTGTCTTCCGCACCAGCGGAGACGCGACGAAGAGCAACGCGATCAAGCAGGCGATGCAGCGCGCGGCAGCCACGATGCCGGGAGCGCGGACGAGCTCCTACTTCTCCACCGGGAGCCTGATCTACGTGTCTCGCGACCGGCACACGACGTTCGAGGAGGTCTACCCGCCCGGTCTCGCCAAGTTCAACACCAAGAGCGGCGCCGATCGCATGCGCTCGGCCGCGGCGGCCGGCCTTCCGGCCGGAACCACCGTGCAGGTGACCGGCCATGACCCGCTCGAGGAGGCGAGCACGCACGGGGGCGGCGGCGGCCCGAGCGTGCTGCTCGAGGCGGCGATCGGAGGCCTCGGCGCCCTCGTGATCCTGCTCTTCGTCTTCGGCACGTTGCCCGCTGTGCTGATGCCGATCGTCATTGCTGTTGCCTCGATCCTCAACACCTTCACGCTCGTCTGGGCGCTGACGTACATCACCAACGTCTCGATCATCGTCCAGTTCCTGATCGCCCTGGTGGGGCTCGGAGTCGCGATCGACTACGCGCTCCTGATGATCTTCCGCTTCCGCGACGAGTTGCGTGAGGGCGAGGACGTCGAGACCGCTCTGGTGGAGACGATGACCCACGCAGGCCGCTCGGTAATCGTCTCCGGCACGACGGTCGCGGTTGGCTTGCTCTCGTTGATCGTGATCCCCCTGCCGTTCATTCGCTCGATCGGCATCGGCGGGATGCTGATCCCGACGGTCTCCGTGATCACCGCCATCACGCTGCTCCCCGCGCTGCTGGCCACGCTCGGCACGCGGATCAACAGCGTGCGCGTACTGCCGAAGCGGCTGGTCGACCGTGGCCATCCTGAGGACGGCGCCTGGGGCCGCTGGGCGCGGTTCGTGCTCCGGCGTCCTTGGCCCGTTGCGATCGTCGGGCTGACGATCGTCGGGGTGCTCGTCGCCTACGGAACGCAGCTGAACCCGAACGAGTCGCAGCTGAAGAACTTTCCGGGCCATGGCACCGCGATCGCCGGACGGCAGATGCTGGCGGACGCCGGCATCAGTCCCGGCGTGATGAAGCCGTTCGACGTTCTGGTCGAAAACGGCGGGAACGCACAGGCGGTCGCCGCCAAGCTGAGCAAGGTCGAGGGCATCGCCGGCGCTGTGGCGCCTTCGTCCTGGCGCAGCGGCGGCGACTCGATCGTCGAGGCTTTCCCGGCGATCGACGGGGCCGCGCCCGGCATCCAAGGGATCATCAACCGGGCGAACGACTCGTTGGCCGGCACCCAGGCGACGCTCGCGGGCGTCCCCGCCGTCGACCGCGACTTCGTGCACGCCGTCTACGGCAAATTCCCGTACGTGCTCGCCTTCGTGCTCATCCTCACGCTGATCCTGCTTGCACGGGCCTTCAGGTCGATCGTGCTGCCGATCAAGGCTGTGCTGCTGAACCTCGTCTCGCTTGCCGCGGCGTTCGGAATCGTCGTCTTCATCTTCCAGGAGGGTCACGGTTCCTCGCTCTGGAACATCACCGCGACGCAGGCGATCACGGCGTGGATTCCGCTGATGATCTTCGCGTTCCTGTACGGCCTCTCGATGGACTACGAGGTCTTCATGCTCTCCCGCATGCGCGAGGCCTACGACGAGACGGGCTCGACGAACAGGGCAATCGAGCTCGGGCTCGCGCGGACGGGCAAGCTGGTGACGAGCGCCGCGCTGATCCTGATGTTCGCGTTCCTGGTGCTGTCTTCGAGCCCGGGCTTCGAGATCAAGGAGTTCGCGATCGGGCTTGCAGCCGGAATCATCTTCGACGCCACCGTGATCCGTGCCTTGCTCGTTCCGGCGTTGATGCGGCTGCTCGGGGATGCGAACTGGTGGATGCCCAACTGGACGCGGAGAGCGCTCTTCATTCCGCGGCGCGAAGCACTTCCGGAGGCTGCGGCCGACAGCGCGTAGCGGGGGCGCCCCGCCTCGGTCTCACCGCGGCCGTTCCCTGACGACCTCGGCGGGGGGCTTGTCGTCGCGCAGCCCGAGAAAGCGCGGCTGCCGCAGCCGGCCCTCGCTCGTCCACTCGGCGAAGCCGACCTGGGCAACGAGCTCGGGCCGCGTCCAGTGAGTGCCACGCGGGACGGGTCGGGCGTCGACGAAAGGTGACTCGCGCGCGCGCAGCTTCCGGAGCCGGGCGCCGAGCTCACGGAGTGTCGCCGCGGTGAAGCCGGTGCCGACTTTGCCGGCGTACCGGAGTCGCCCGTCCTCGAAGTAGCCGACCAGGATGGCTCCGAAGTCGGTCCGGCTGCCGGCGGGATCGGTGTAACCGCCGATCACGAGCTCCTGCTCCCAGGCGCACTTGAGCTTCAGCCAGTCCCTCGAGCGGCCCCGAGCGTACGGCGCGTCCGCGCGCTTGGCGATCAGGCCCTCCCAGCCGGCTCGGCAGGCATCGGCGAACCGCCGCTTGGAATCGCCGCGCCAGGCTTCACTGAGCTGGAGTGCTGCACTCGGCCGAACCGCCTTCGTCAACTGGAGACGTCGGTCGACGAGAGCGCGGCTCGTGAGATCGTCGCCGTCGACGGCGAGGAGGTCGAAGACGCAGAGGACCACCGGGTACGCGGCCACCTTCTCGGGAGAAGGCTTACTGACACCCAAGCGCTGCTGGAGCCTGCTGAAGGACGTCTGCCCCCCGTCGAACGCGACCACCTCGCCGTCGAGGAAGAGCTCTCGCGGCGCCTGCGCCGCCACCGCGACGCGGACCTCGGGGTAGGTGCCGGTCAGGTCTTTGCCGGTGCGTGACTCGAGCCGCACGTCGCTGCCGGCTTTGCGCGCGAGGCAGCGCTCGCCGTCGAATTTGCGCTCCAGGAGCCAGTCGTCACCGAAGTCGCGGCGGTCGGTCAGCGTCGCCAGCATCAGCGGGAACGGCACGGCGACATCATCGCGACGCCGCGGGTCATACGCAAAAAGGGGCCGGAGGGTCGGAGTGGGGCTGCTCCCGCCGAGCCTGCGGCAACTCGTGCGGGGCCTGGGAGAGCCTGGCCACAGACGCCGAGCGGGGTACGACTCGGACGTCTGCGAGCAGCCCTCGCGGATGCTCGCCGTTGCCCGGCTCGACGTCATGACACGGTCGGGTCAAGTTGCGTAGGTAGCCGGTCATACGATTGCGCTGGAACCCGCCGCCGAATCGGCGGAGAATCGACCCGATGGTCCGAAAGCGGTCGTCGATCGACCTGACCGACACGCTCCGAAAGGTGAAGGTCCCGAGCTTCATTGCCGCGAGCGACGGAACGATCACGTGGGGCAACGACGCTGCTCAGACCATGTTCGGAGATCTCAGTGGGCAGCCGTTCACGACGGTGGTCGCGCCCGAGTATGCCCCGATGGTCCGGCGGCAGCTCGAGCGAAAGCTGCGGGGCGCGCCGGTCACCGACTACGAGGTCGACGTGTTCACGGCGGACGGTCGGCGGCGGCGAGCCGAGATCAGCTCGGTGCCGATCGAGAACGGCGACGACTGCCACGCGGTCTTTGGAATCGTGCTGCCGGGTAGGCCCCGCGATCCCATGCCGGACGCGCCCATCCTCACGTCCCGGCAGAACCAGGTGCTGCAGCTGCTGGGAGAAGGCGCATCGACCGAGCAGATCGCCGCGATGCTCCACGTGAGCAAGGAGACGGTCCGCAACCACATCCGGCACATCCTGCGCGCGCTCGGGGCGCATTCGCGGCTCGAGGCCGTAGCGCTCGCCCACCGGCGGAGGTTGTTGCGTGATGATTGAGCGCGGCTTTCCCGCAGAAGATCAGCCGTGGAACCGATGCGGCGACCGACCTGAATCGGTGATGCTGTCGAGGTGAGCACGAGCGCGATCCTGATCCTGCTGGGCGCTTTCCTGGCGAGCGCCGTCGAGTTCGTCGAGGCGCTGACGATCGTGCTCGGGGTGGGAATCGTCCGTGGCTGGCGGTCGACGCTGATCGGCGTGGCGGCTGCGACGATCGTTCTCGCCGTTCTCATCGCCGCGCTCGGCCCGGCGCTCAGCGTCATCCCGATCGGCACCCTGCGCCTGATCGTCGGCGCCTTGCTGCTCGCGTTCGGCCTGCAGTGGCTGCGCAAGGCGATCCTCCGCTCGAGTGGGTACAAGCCGCTTCACGACGAGGACGCGGCCTTCCGCCGGCAGCGGGAGGAGGCCGCCCAGGCAGGAGAAGAGCAGAGGGCCGGGCTCGACTGGTACTCGTTCACGGTTTCCTTCAAGGGCGTCTTGCTGGAGGGACTGGAGGTCGTTTTCATCGTGATCTCGTTCGGCAGCGCGCAGGGACGACTCGGGCTCGCGGCAGCCGGCGCCGCAGCCGCGCTCGTGCTCGTCGTGGTCGCTGGAGTGCTCGCGCGCGGGCCGCTCGAGCGCGTGCCCGAGAACACGATCAAGTTCGCAGTGGGTCTCCTGCTGACCAGCTTCGGCTGCTTCTGGGGCGCCGAAGGCGCCGGAGTCCATTGGCCCGGCGACGAGCTCTCCCTGCTCGCCGTGGTGGCGTTCATTGGCGCCACGTCGTTTGTCCTCGTCCGGTTGTTCCGCCGCCAGCGCCTGGGGCTCGTTCCGGCGGAGGTCAAGGCGTGAAGTACCTCCGGTCGTTCGGGCTTTTCTGGTGGAACTTCATCGTCGGCGACGATTGGCGTGTCGCGGCGGGACTCGCGGTCGCGCTCGGGCTCACCTCGCTCCTCACCCACGAGGGCGTCAACGCGTGGTGGCTGCTCCCGATCGCGATCGTCCTGCTACTCACGGGGTCGCTCTGGCGCGAGACCCGGCAAAGCTCCTAGCCGACCACGTCGCCCTCGCGTCCGTGTCCAACCCCGGCGCTACGATCGGGCCAGTGGCGGGCCACGACCATGACCATGGGGCGGACCGGCGCATGCTGGCCGGGGCGCTTGCGCTCATCGTCAGCCTGCTCGTCGCCGAGGTCGTCGTGGGGATCTTTGCCGGCTCGCTTGCGCTGCTCGCCGACGCGGGGCACATGCTCACAGACGCGGCCGCTCTTGCGCTCGCCTTGGTCGCGGCAGCCGTGGCGCAGCGCCCGCCGGGCGGGAGCTGGACATTCGGCTTCCGGCGCGTGGAGATTCTCGCGGCGCTCGCGAACGGCATCACGCTGGCGCTCGTCGGGATCTGGATCGTCTACGAGGCGGTGCGAAGGCTCATCTCGCCGACGGACGTTCACGGCGGTCTCGTGGTCGCGCTCGCCCTCGCCGGGATCCTGGTCAACCTCGGCGCGGCGGCCCTGCTTCTCGGGCCGAGCCGCAAGAGCCTCAACGTGCGCGGAGCCTTCCTGCACGTCACGACCGATCTCGCCGCGTTTGCGGGAACGGCCGTGGCCGGCACTCTCATTCTCGCCACCGGTTGGGACCGGTTCGATCCGCTGGCGAGCCTCGCGGTCGCGGGTCTGATCTTCTGGTCGAGCGCGGTTCTGCTCCGGGAATCCTCGCGGATCCTGCTCGAGATCTCGCCGGGCGAGATGCCTCCAGACGAGGTGGCCGAGGCGATGCTCGCGGTCCCGGACGTCGTCGAGGTGCACGACCTGCACGTCTGGACGGTCGGTAGCGGCTTCCCGGCGCTCTCTGCTCACGTGCTCGTCCGGCCGGAAGGGGATTGCCATGAGGCCCGGCGGGAGCTCGCCGCGATGCTGTCCGAGCGCTTCGGCCTCGAGCACACGACGCTCCAGGTCGAGCACGCGAGGCAGCAGCGGCCGATCGGGCACGAGCTGCCGCTGGCGCGCCACTGAGACAGAGCTTCCCCTCCGTCCTAGACTCAGCCCATGCAGACCTGTGTCGCGTGCGGCCAGGAAAACCCTGAAGGCTTCAAGTTCTGCGGCGCCTGCGCCGCGCCGCTAAGCACTGCCGCGGCGGCTTCGCGTGAGGAACGCAAGGTCATCACAGTCCTGTTCGCCGACCTCGTCGGCTTCACGTCGCGCGCCGAGAAGCTCGATCCCGAGGACGTCCGAGCCCTGCTATCGCCGTACTACGCGCGGCTTCGCCACGAGCTCGAGCGCCACGGCGGCACCGTCGAGAAGTTCATCGGCGACGCGGTCGTCGCCCTGTTCGGTGCTCCGACGGCGCACGAGGACGATCCGGAGCGGGCGGTGCGGGCCGCGCTCGCGATCCGCGAGGCGATCGCGGAGCTGAACGAAGCCGATCCCACGCTTGAGCTGGAGGTGCGGATCGCGGTCAACACGGGCGAAGCGCTTGTCGCGCTCGGTGCTCGCCCGGAGCTCGGCGAGGGCATGGCCTCGGGCGACGTCGTCAACACGGCGGCGCGCCTGCAGGCAGCGGCCCCGGTCAACGGCGTGCTTGTCGGCGAGGCGACGCAGCGAGCCACCGGTACGGTGATCGAGTATCGCCAGGCCGAGCCAGTCGAGGCGAAGGGAAAGTCCCAGCCTGTTCCCGCATGGGAGGCGCTCCGCGCCCGCGCTCGCTTCGGGCTCGACGTCGACCAGCGCCCGCGGACGCGCCTGATCGGGCGCGAGCAGGAGCTCGAGCTCCTCACCCGTGCCCTCGAGCGGGTGCGGAAAGACCTCAGCCCTCAGCTCATGACGCTCGTCGGTGTGCCCGGGATCGGCAAGAGTCGTCTGATCGCGGAGCTCTTCCAGGTCGTCGACGCCGATCCGGACCTGATCCTTTGGCGCCAGGGTCGCTCGCTGCCCTACGGTGAAGGTCTGAGCTACTGGGCGCTCGCCGAGATCGTCAAGTCTCAGGTCGGCATTCTCGAGACGGACTCCACGGAAACAGCCGAGGCGCACCTGCGGGCGGTCGTGACCGACGCGATCGACGACCCCAAGGAGGCGGCCTGGATCGAGCGCCATCTGCGGCCGCTTGTCGGGCTCGACGTCGCGCTCGCCGAAGGAACCGACCGCCGCGCCGAAGCCTTTGCCGCCTGGCGGCGCTTCCTCGAGGCGCTGGCGGAGAAGACTCCGATCGTGCTCGTCTTCGAGGATCTGCACTGGGCGGACGAGGGCCTGCTCGACTTCGTCGACTACCTCGCCGACTGGGCCAGCGGCGTCGCGTTGCTGATCGTCGGCACTGCGCGGCCCGAGTTGCTCGCCCGCCGGGCCGGCTGGGGCGGGGGCAAGCGCAACGCCTCCACTGTCACGGTCTCGGCGCTGGCAGCGGATGAGACCGCGCAGCTCCTCGCGATCCTGCTCGACCAGGTACTGCTGCCGGCCGAGATTCAGAGCGCCGTTCTCCAGCGTACGGAGGGGAACCCGCTCTTCGCGGAGGAGTACGTGCGGATGCTGCAGGACCGCGGCTTCCTCGTTCAGAGCGGAGGCGGCTGGAAACTCGAAGAGCGTGAGCAGGTGCCACTACCGGAGTCAGTCCAGGGGATGATCGCGGCGCGGCTCGACTCGCTGCCGCCCGAGGACAAAGACCTCGTTCAGAACGCGGCCGTCCTCGGCAAGGTCTTCTGGAACGGTGCTCTCGGGGCGCTGGCCGGGCGCGAGGCCTTCCTGCTCGAAGAACAGCTGCACGGTCTGGAGCGCAAGGAGTTCGTCCGTCGTGAGCGGCGTTCCGCCGTGGCCGGCGAGACGCAATACGCCTTCCTGCACCTTCTGCTTCGCGACGTCGCCTATGCCCAGATCCCGCGGGCCGAGCGCGCGGACAAGCACGCAAAGGCGGCGGCCTGGATCGAGTCTCTTTCGGCCGACCGGTCCGAGGACCGCGCGGAGATGCTCGCCCACCATTACCTCGAGGCGCTCGCTCTCGTTCGCGCCACCGGCGGAGACGAGAGCGCGCTCCGCGAGCCGGCCCGCAAGGCGCTCACCGAGGCCGGCGAACGAGCGTTTGCGCTCCACGCACCTGCAGCTGCGGCCGGTTATCTGCAAGCGGCCCTGGATCTGATTGGACCCGACGACCCCGGTCGGGCAGGTCTGCTCTTCACCTACGTCAAGACGAAGTGGGCGCTCGGCGAGAGCGAGCTCGAGCTCACTCAGCGCGTGCACGACCTCGCGCTCGCGTCAGGGCAACGTGAGCTTGCCGCCGAAGCCATCACGTTGCTTGCGCAACAGCACTGGCTCCGCGGTGAGAGCGATCCCGCGAATCAGCTTCTGGCGGACGCCCTCGCGCTAGTAGCCGACGCGCCTCCGTCGCGGACGCGCGCTCACGTGCGCGTGACGATGGCGAGTCGTCTCTGGATGTCCGGGCGCTATGAGGAGGGCCTGAAGCTCTGCAGGGAGGGACTTGCGGAAGCTGAGGCCCTCGGTGACGAGGAGGTGACGGCCGATGCTCTGCGCGGGATCGGAACGAGCCTGGCGAGCCGGGGGGACGAGGGAGGGCTTGCGGACCTCGAACGCAGCGCCGAGCTCGGCGAGAAGCTAAGCGATCCGCTGATGATCCACCGTGCCCTCAACAACCTGGCGAACATGCACTGGCACTTTGGCCGGATCGCCGAGGGCGCCCGCTGGCTGCGAATCGACCGTGAGACGCAGGAGCGGTTCGGCCTCACGCCGGAGTCATCGACGATGAGATGGATCCAGGGCGAAGAGGTCTTCCGGCTCGAGCAGTCGGGAGAATGGCAGCTTGCCCTTCGCGACGGCCGGGCGTTTCTCGCGGCCCTTGGAGATGACCGCCATTACCTCGTCGCCACGGTTCTGATGGTGTCGAGCTCGGCGCTCGCCGCCCAGGGAGATGTGTCGGGTGCGAACGAGTATTCCCAGCGCGCGCTCGAGCTGGCCCGCGAGATCGCGGATCCGCAGTCGCTACACACTGCACTGGTCTTCCGCGCCAGGGCCCTCTTGCTCGAAGGGAAGCGCCGTGAGCCCGAGGCCTTCGTCGACGAGTTCTTCGCCTCCGAGCCCCAGCTCAACGAGTGGTTCTTCAAAGACCTGCCGTGGGTCATGCTCGACCTTGGTCGGGAAAGCGAGTACAGCGAGCGGGCAAAGGACGCTCCGTCGACGCTGTGGCTCGAGGCGGGCAAGGCGGTGGCGAGCCACGACTTCGCCGCGGCCGCTGGGCTCTACGAGCGGATCGGGGCGAAAGGGCTCGAGGCGATCGCGCGTCTGCATACCGCCGAGGACGCCGCGGCCGTCGGGCGGCGCTCCGAGGCCGACGCCGAGCTCGCGAAGGCGCAGCCGTTCTTCGAGGCGGAGGGCGCAAAGCCGTACATTCGCCGCTGCGAAGCCTTGCTGGCAGCCGCAAGTTAGTCTGCGCCGGTTGTGGCGGGCCTCGAGGGAAAGACCGCGATCGTCACGGGCGCCTCGAGCGGCATCGGCGCGGCGGCCGCGGCCGCACTCGCCCGGGAGGGCGTTCGCGTCGCCGGCGGTGCGCGGCGGGTCGACCAGCTGGAGACCGAGATCAAGCTCGAGCTCGACGTCACGGACCGGGAGAGCTGCGAGAAGTTCGTCGACGCCGCGCTCGGCGAGCTCGGCGGACTCGACATCCTCGTCAACAACGCAGGCCTCGGGCTCGGCCGCGACCCCTTCTGGGACGGAAGCGAACAGGACGAGGAGACAGTGCTCGAGACCAACGTCCACGGCTTGATCCGCATGACTCGCCTCTGCCTGCCCCACATTCGCGACGGCGGTCACATCGTCAACATCGGCTCGATCGCCGGGCGCCAGGCCTACGAGAACGCGGCGGTCTACGTCGCCTCGAAGTTCGCCGTTCGCGGCTTCACCTATGCGCTCCGCGAGGACCTGCTCGGACGCCCAATTCGGCTGACGACGGTCGATCCCGGCCTCGTCGAATCCAACTTCTCCCGCGTTCGGTTCCGGGGAGACGAGGAGAAGGCGAAAGCGCCTTACGAAGGCGTCGACGCGCTGCGTCCCGAAGACATCGCGGAATGCATCCTCTTCGCGCTCACACGGCCCCTCCACGTCAACATCGACGAGCTCGTCGTAAAAGCACTGGCACAAAGCAGTCCCGTGAGGATTGCCAGAGCACGATCCCAGGACGCGTAGCGTGCCGCAGCTGACGATCCTTGAGGGCTCAACCTTCTGCATCTGCGACGACGTCGGCGACCTGGACCGCCGCACGCACGGCTTCTACAGCGAGGACACGAGATTCCTCTCCGTGCTTCGCTTCAGGATGAACAACACCCGGCCGCTCCTGCTGTCCTCCGGCAAGGTCGAATACTTCTCGGCCGCCTTCTTTCTCCGGAACCCGTTGGCCGGCGGCCTCGACCAGGACGTGATCTCCATCCTGCGCGAGCGATTCGTCGGCGAATCGATGCAGGACGTGATCGTCGCCCAGAACCAGAGCATGGAGAAGCAATCCTTCGAGCTGTCGCTCGAGATCGAGGCGGATTTCGCCGACATCCTGTCGGTCAAGGAGCACGACTTCGCTCTCGGCGATCCGCTGCGTGCTAGGCCGCTGCCCAAGCCGGTGGCGATCAGCTTCGCCGAGGAGCACAACGAGTTTCTGCTCGAAGACCCTGACGACGGCGCCCAGACCCAGGTCATCTTCTCCGAGCGCGGCGAGATCGACGGCGCGACGGTCCGTTGGCAGGTCGAGCTCGAACCGCGCCAGCGCTGGCATCTGCGCGTCGACGTGATTCCGTCGCTCGAGGGCGACCATGTCATCCCGAGGCAGGTCGAGCGGCGGTTCGGCGACGAGATGACACGCGTCCGCGAGTCGCTCGCCGCCTGGCGCCTCCGGGTTCCGCAGATCAGGGCCGACTGGGAAGAGCTCGGCCGCTCCTTCTTCCAGTCGGTCTCCGATCTCGCCTCGCTGCGGATGCAGCGGGGCGGCCGGATCGGCCGGCTGCCGGCGGCCGGGATGCCGTGGTTCATGACCGTCTTCGGCCGCGACACGCTGATCACGTGCTATCAGACGCTCCTGTTCGGGCCGGAGCTCGCCAGGAGCGGGCTCGATGTGCTCGCCGAGCTGCAGGCGACCGAGGACGACCCGACGATCGACGCCGAGCCCGGGAAGATCGTCCACGAGGTACGCGAGGGCAAGGCCGCCCAGAAGTGGTTCCACACCTACTACGGCACGGTCGATGCGACGCCGCTCTACCTGATCCTGCTCTCCGAGGTCTGGCGTTGGACGGATGACGCGGCCATGGTGCGCGAGCTGAAGGAACCTGCCCTGAAGGCGCTCGGGTGGATCGACGAGTACGGTGACCGCGACGGGGACGGCTTCGTCGAGTACGAGAGGCGAACCGAGCGTGGGCTCGAGAACCAGTCCTGGAAGGACTCTGGCGACTCGCAGCGTTTCCACGACGGCTCGCTCGCTCACGGCCCGATCGCTCCGTGTGAGGTGCAGGGCTACGTCTACGACGCCAAGCGGCGGACGGCAGAGATGGCGCGCGAGGTCTGGCGTGACCGGGCGCTCGCCGACCGGCTCGAACGCGAGGCGGAGGAGCTGCGGCGGGCCTTCGACGCAGCGTTCTGGACCGACCGCCGGGGCGGCTACTACGCGCTGGCGCTCGACGGCGAGAAGCGGCAGGTCGACTCGCTCTGCTCCAACATCGGCCACCTTCTCTGGAGCGGGATCGTCCCCCGGGAGCGGGTCGACGCGCTGGTGGACGGGCTGATGGGCGAGGAGCTCTGGTCGGGCTGGGGCGTTCGCACGATGTCGACCGGTGACGCCGGCTACAACCCGCTCTCCTACCACAACGGCACCGTCTGGCCCCACGACAATTCCTTGATCGCGGTCGGGCTTGCGCGCTACGGGCGCTGGCCCGAGGCACAGCGAATCGTTCGCCGGATGGTGACCGCCGCGGCCTACTTCGGCTACCAGCTCCCGGAGGTGTTCGCCGGGCTGGCGCGGCAGGAGACGCCGTTCCCGATCGCCTATCCGACGGCAGCCCGTCCGCAGGCCTGGGCGGCCGGAACGCCTGTGCTCCTGCTCCAGGTGCTGCTAGGTCTGCGGCCAGACCGGGCGCGCCACGCGCTCGAGACTCTCGCGCCGCCGGAGCTCCCTTCGTGGGTCGGCCGTTCGCTCCGTCTCACCGGCGTACGTGCGTTCGACCGACAGTGGGACGTGCGCGTCGACGATTCACACGTCACAGTTGACGAAGCCTAGGAGTCCCTTTCACGATGAAGCACGGTGCCCCATCATGAAAGGAACTCGATGCGCATCGCAATCCTGAGCCCGGTCTGGTTCGCGGTCCCGCCGAGCGGCTACGGGGGGATCGAGTGGGTCGTGTCGCTGCTGGCCGACGGGCTCGCCGACGCCGGCCACGAGGTGACTCTGTTCGCGTCCGGCGACTCGCACACCAAGGCCCAGCTCTCCTACGTCTTCGAGCGTGCGCCGAGCGAGCAGATCGGCAGGTCGCAGCCAGAGCTTCGGCACGCTCTTGCCTGCTTCGAGCGCGCCGAGGAGTTCGACGTGATCAACGACCATGCGGGGCCGCTATCGATCGCGCTCGGCGGCCTCGTCGACAAGCCCGTTCTCCATACGGTGCACGGCCCGCTCGACGGTGAGCCGGGGCTCGTCTACGAAGGGCTCGGCCAGGTCGCGCCGGAGGTCGGCCTGATCTCGATCTCGTTCAACCAGCGCCGGCCGAGGCCGGAGCTGAACTGGGCGGGCAACTGCCCCAACGCGCTCGACCTCCAGCTCTATCCATGCAAGCTGCACCGAGGCGATTACCTGCTGTTCCTGGGCCGGATGAGCGCGGACAAGGGAGCCCACAGGGCGATCTGGGTCGCCAAGGAGACCGGACTGCCGCTCAAGCTCGCCGGCAAGAAGCAGGATCCCAAGGAGCACCAGTATTTCCATGAGCTCATCGAGCCTCACCTGGACGACCGGATCCAGTACCTGGGCGAGGTCACGCACGGCGAAAAGGTCGAGCTGCTTCAGAACGCGCGGGTGACCCTCTTTCCGATCGACTGGGAAGAGCCGTTCGGGCTGGTCATGATCGAGTCGATGGCCTGCGGGACGCCCGTGATCGCGACGCGTCACGGTGCTGTGCCCGAGGTGATCGAGGACGGCGTCAGCGGGATCATCGTCGACCACTACCGCGAGATGCCCGCTGCGCTCGAGCGCGCGGACGCGCTCGACCCGCTCGAGCTCCGGCGCTACGTCGAGGAGCGGTACGGCCCGGAGCGCATGGTCGAGGACTACCTGCGCGTCTATGAGGCCGCGGCGGAGCGCGCTTCGGCCTCGGTGTAGGGCTCGGCCGGGGTCCGGCGGAGCGACCGAACGTCGCCGACGGCCAGCATCGAGAGCGTGCAGAGCAGGACGAGGACCGCGCCCGCCCAGAGTGTCGTTTCCAGTCCGAAGGCCGCCGCCAGCGGGCCCGCGGCCGCGGCGCCGATCGGGATGAAGACGAAGGAGCCGAGCGCGTCGTAGGAGGAGACGCGCGAAAGCCGATCCTGCGGGATCTGCTGCTGCATCGCTGTGTCCCAGAGGACCCCGAAGGTCTCCATTCCCACCCCGGCGACGAGGGCTGCGGCGGCGATCACCCAGACGGGAGCGTGGATCGCGAGCAGGGCGAACAGCGGCGCGCCACCGGCGGTGCCAAGCGTCCCCACGAGCAGGATTCTCGACGGACGCCACCGGAGCATCACGAAGCCGGCCGCGATGTACCCGATCGTCTGAGCCGTGATTATCAGCCCCCATGACGCAGCGCCTCCAAGCGATTGCTCCGCGACGACGGGTCCAAGCACGTTGATCCCGCCGACCTCGGCGGCATTCAGAAACGCGAAGGCAAGGACGATCACCCACAGCCAGGTACGTGACCGGAACTCCCGCCAGCCGAGCGCAAGCTCCCGGAGGAAGTTCGGGGACTCGATGCGTTGCCCGGGAGGCAGATGCATGCCGGCGAGGAAGACGGCGCCCACGACGAAGCTCGCGGCATCGACGGCGATCGCCCAGCCGGGGCCGATGCCTGCAACGACGAAGCCGGCGGCAGCGGCGCTGCTGATCTGAGCGACGTTGAGGGCGAGCCGGAGCAGTGCGTTCGCCTCCTGCAGTTGCGTCGCCGGGACGGTCTGGGGGACGAGCCCGGTCGAAGCCGGGAAGAAGAAGGCCGTCGCCGTTCCGCCGAGCGCCTGCAGAGCCGCGAGCTGCCAGATCTCGGCGCTCCCGGTCAGCAGGAGAGCCGCTGTCGCGCCCTGCGCGATCGCACTGACGACATTGGTTCCGACCATCAATGCGTGACGGGGAAGCCGGTCGGCCCAGATTCCGCCGACGAGCATGAAGACGACCTGGGGGAGACTTCGGCTGGCGACGACGAGGCCCACGTCCGTCGTCGAACCGGTCAGCTCGAGAACGGCGAACGGCAGCGCGACGATGGCGAAGGTCGAGCCGGCGTACGACGAGACTCGCCCCAGGAACATGAGCCGGAACTCGCGCTCGGCGAGCGGGGCGAGTGCGTGCCTCACGCGCCCGCCGGACGTTGGCGAGGTCACCCTGCGTCGCGCCGCTTGTCCCAGTAACGCCGGAGGCCGGCGTAGGACTGCCACGGCGGCATCGCCTGCACGTACGGCGGAGCGTCGGCGCCAAGCTCGGCGACCGCGACCGCCTCGAACTCTTCTTCGTTTGCCCCGTTTCCTACCACCGCCGTCCATGCCCGAAGCCGCTGCCGGAGCTCGGCGAGATGGTCGCGCGGATCATCCGCCACGCCGAAGTGGATCAGTGCGAGTCGCTCTGGATCCCTGGTCTCCAGTTCGTCGAGCGTCGACTCCCAGGTCGCGAGGTCGAACTCGGGCGGGGGAGTGGGCGGCAGCACGAACGAGCTCGGCTGGATCCGGACCCCGGCCGCGTCGCCCGCATACAGCGTCCCGTCGGGGTCGAGGTAGCAGACGTGGTGAGAGGCGTGCCCGGGGGAGAGGAAGCAGTCGAGGCCGAGCACCTGGTCGCCGGTTTCGTGCACGTTTTCCCGCGGCACCGGGGCCACTTCACCCCAGAGCGTGTCGAACTCGTCGCCGTACAGCCGGCGCGCGCTTTGCTCGAGGCGGGTCGGATCGACGAGGTGCGGCGCGCCGATCGAGGAAACGTGCACTTGCAGCTGCGGATGCTCGCGGACGAGCACACCCGCGGCGCCCGCGTGGTCGAGGTGGATGTGGGAAAGCAGGAGATGTCCGACGTCCGTCAGCTCGAGGCTGCGCTCGGCCAGCCGCTCCTTCAAGGCTGGCACGCAGGTGGCGGGCCCGCAGTCGAACAGCGCCGGTCCTTCGGGCGTGTCCAGCAGGTAGGCGCCGATCACCCGCTCATGGCCGAGATGCAGGAGGTCGAGCGGCTCGGGTGGCACGCCGTCGCTGTTCGGCTACGCGCCCGAGGCGGTGGCGGAGACTGTCAGCGCCACCTCGAGGTCTTCCAGCAAGTCTTCAGCCGACTCGAGCCCGACCGACAGGCGGACGAGGTTCGGTGGCGCCGCGAATGGCGACTCGGCCGTCGACATGTGGGTCATGAGCGCCGGCACCTCGATCAGGCTCTCGACACCGCCCAGGCTCTCGGCGAGCTTCCAGATCTTCGTGCGCTCGACGAGCGCGACTGCCTCGTCTTCGGACTCGGCGAGGAACGAGATCATGCCGCCGAAGTCGCGCATCTGGTGTGAGGCGATCTCGTGTCCCGGATGGTTCGGAAGTCCAGGGTAGAGCACCTTCTCGACACGCGGGTGCCGGTCCAGGAAGCCTGCGATCGCAAGTGCGTTCGCGCAGTGCTGGCGCATCCGGACGGCCAGGGTCTTCGCTCCGCGCAGGACGAGCCAGCAGTCGAAAGGCCCGGGAACCGCGCCGAGCGACTTCTGCAGGAAGTAGAGGCGCTCGGCAACCGTAGGATCGCTCGTCCCCACGAAACCGCCGATCAGATCCGAGTGGCCGCCGAGGTACTTGGTCGTCGAGTGCAGGACGACGTCGGCACCGAGCGAGAGCGGCTGCTGCAGGTATGGGGAGGCAAAGGTGTTGTCGACGACGACGAGCGCGCCGACCTCGTGCGCCGCCTCGGCCGCGGCCCGAATGTCGATCACGTTCAGCAGGGGGTTCGTCGGGGTCTCGAGCCAGACGATCCGCGTCCCCTCGTCCAGGTGGGACGCAAGGTTCGTGTTGATCTCCTCGGCTGGAACCCAGTCGAAGACGTAGCCCTTCGGCTCGTAGACCTGGGAGAACATCCGGTAGACGCCGCCGTAGACGTCGTTGACCGAGACGACGCGGTCACCGGGGCTGATCAGGTGCATCAGTGTCGTCGTCGCCGCCAGCCCGGAGGCGAAGGCGACGCCGTGCTCGGCGCCTTCGAGGGAGGCCAGGCACGCCTCCAGCGCACTGCGGGTCGGGTTCGAGGCGCGCGAGTAGTCGTAGCCTTTGTTCTCGCCTACCGCGTCCTGCAGGTACGTGGACGTCTGGTAGATCGGCACGGTCAAGGCGCCGGTCGTCGGATCCGGCTCCTGGCCGGCATGGATCGCGCGGGTCTCGAACTCCACGGTAGGAGTGTAGTTAGCGCATCTTCCGGCTAGCTGAGCGGGCGAGCTGCCGTTATCCGACGGCTACTACCCGCTCAGGTGCGGTGGCGCGGTAGTCCGGACCCAGCTTCTCCTCGAGCGTCCGCTCAAGCTCGCCGCTCAGGGCGAGCTGCTCGACGATGTCGGCGCCTCCGATCAGCTCGCCGCGCACGAAGACCTGGGGGATCGTCGGCCAGCTCGAGATCGCGGAAAGCTCTTGGCGGATCCGCGGGTCGGGCAAGACGTCGACGGTGGTCACCGGGGCGCCGGCCTGGCGCAGCGCTTCGAGCGCGCGTGAGGAGTTTCCGCACATGACGAACTGCGGCGTCCCCTTCATGAACAGGGCCACATCTTCGGACTGGATCACGTTCTCGATCTGCTCGCGAAGCTCGCTCACTGACTCCCTTTCGTTTGGATCCGCAATTCGTGAATCGTGCCATCAGCGAGTGGGGCTGCGAGCGCCTCGTTGACCAGGCGGTGCTGCTCGAGGAGCGGCAGTCCTTCGAAGCGGGGGCTCGCGACCACGACCTGAAAGTGGTCGCCGCCGCCGGTTCGGTCCTGGACGGCGAGCTCGGTTGCGTCCGGAAACGCCTGCTCG
>Ga0207693_10002011_pt1 | contig 17845 bp, 23 predicted proteins | sample LARL81metaG_FD_184347 | JGI IMG/M metagenome (GOLD analysis project Ga0207693, IMG submission 184347) | Corn, switchgrass and miscanthus rhizosphere microbial communities from Kellogg Biological Station, Michigan, USA - LAR L8-1 metaG... | ecosystem: Host-associated > Plants > Roots >...
CAGCGCCTCAAAGATGAGCACCGGTTTCTGCTCACCAGGGAACGCCCGGCGGTGACGGAGGTGGTGGCGTGGGCTGCCGGCAACGGCGATCGCAGTGAAAACGCCGACTATCAGTACGGCAAGCGGCGGCTGCGGCAGATCGATGGGCGGATTCGCTTTCTGTCGAAGCGAATCGAAGCCGCGGAAGTGGTGGACCCGGAAGCTCCGCGAGCGGGGCAGGCGGCGACGAGGGCATTCTTCGGAGCGACGGTGCGCTATGCCAATGCCGCGGGAGCGGAGCGAGTGGTGAGCATCGTTGGCACAGACGAAATCGATCTCAACCGCAACCACATCAGTTGGGTGTCACCTCTGGGGCGCGCGTTGATAAAGTCGGCCGCGGGTGACAGAGTAGTCCTTCAAGTGCCGGGCGGCACAGAATACCTGAACGTGCTGGAAGTGTGTTACGAGCGCATTTCTGTAGAACCGTTCCGTGAACCACCTGGATCCGAGGCCTCGGCAAAGAAACTTCCTCGCCGACGCTAATCCACTTGACGAAGAAACAGCGAGATTAGCTTATCTGCAACGGGGTGCGGGGCCGCACTTCCAAGCCGACCCAGTCCTCACTCTGCATATTCGCCAATTGCCGTTTGCGTTCCCGTTCCTTTTCTCATCTGGGCAGCCACGAGATTCGGCTTGATTGGAGCCTCAACGTCGCTTTCCGTAGTCGCACTGCTAGGTACCGCAAGGATCGCCGAAAAGACCGCGTTATTTTCAATGGGCTTCGAGTCCAAAAGTCTCATATTCTTACAACTATCCTTGTTCGTGCTGTCAATTCCGGTGTTGGGCATAGCAACAGTGATCGAAGAAAAAGACTCGGTTGAGAAGACCCTGCGTGAGAGCGAAGAGCGGTTGAGATTGGCACAGCAGGCGGCTCGCAGTGGAACCTTCGAATGGAACATGCGTACAGGTGTGAATACTTGGACGCCGGAACTGGAGGCAATGTACGGTTTGCCGCCGGGCGGTTTTGGCAGGACACAGACTGCATTCGAGAATCTCGTTCACCCCGATGACCGCGCAGGAGTCATCAAGTTGGATGACGCCGCGATGAAAAGCGGACAACTAACTAAGGGTGAATGGCGGGTGGTCTGGGCTGACGGGAGCGTTCATTGGATCGCAGGGCGCTGGCAAGTTTTCATGGATGCGTCTGGTGAGCCTGCACGCATGATCGGCGTCAATATAGATGTCACGGAGCGCAAGCGTCCAGAAGAGGCAGTACGCGAGAGCGAGGACAGACTCCGACTTATTCTTGAATCCACCGAGGAAGCCATTTACGGAATTGATCTCGGACACCGATGCACGTTCTGCAACCCTGCGTGTCTCCGCACGTTGGGATACGAGCGCATTGATCAAGTGCTCGGCAAGAATACGCATGATCTGTTGCATCACAGTCGTGCGGATGGAACGTTTTTCCCTGTAGAGGAGTGTCGCGTTCACCGGGTAACACGAACTGGGGAAGGAGTCCATGCAGAGGGCGAGGTGTTTTGGAGAGCAAATGGAACAAGTTTCCCCACGTGGCCTTTATCGACATTACCGAGCGCAAACTGGCTGAAGCCGCGGTTGCAAACGTCAGCCGCAAGTTGATTGAAGCACACGAGCAGGAACGGTTGGGAATTGCACATCGGCAAAGTCGGCTGGAACGGGAGGTGCCAATCCAGCACTGACAAAACGCTTGCCCTGACGAACCGCTTCCACGGCAGCTAATAGTTCGCTTCCAGCATGTGTTTTAACAACGTAGCCCCAGGCGCCCAGCGCGAAAGCTTCTTGCACCAGGTCAGCAGAGGACTCTTGGCTTACGAATAGTATTTTGGATTCGGGTGAGAGCTTCTGGATTCGTCGAGCCACTTCGATCCCATTCAACGTTGGCAGCCCGATATCCAAAAGAATCAAGTCTGGTTGTAGTTTTGCAGTTTTCTGAACCGCTACTAATCCGTCTGACGCCTCGCCGACGACCTGCAATTCAGTTCTTGCCGCCAGCGTCGAACAGACGAATCGGCTGAACGGTTCAAAATCCTCCACAACAAGAACTCGAGATGGACTCATGAGAGAACCTCCAGTTCGCTCGAACGGCTGCTGCTGACAGCGAAAACGATGGCCTGATCAGTGAGCAGTTCGGTCTTCAAGGCTGGACGACATGGTAACGTTGCAAACGATTTCACATTATTAGGTGAGGGAGTGCCATACAGTGTTTCCCGTACTCAGATCGTATGGGTATCCGCCACGCAGCCTTGCAGCGCGAAAACTGGCTCAATACGATGGAGGGAAGCGGGTTCCTGCCACGATGTGCGCGATTGCAGATGCGGTGCGGATCGCGACAGCGCGGAATCCCATCTGCCGCGCAAACTGGACACCTAGATGCCCAAGGCCGCCAATGCCCTGCACAGCAACCAGGTCGCCACCACGCAAGCCGGCGTTGCGAAGAGCGTTGTAAGTCGTGACACCCGCGCACAGGAGAGGAGCGGCTTATGCTGATGTGAGCTCATCCGGAACAGCAGAGAGGGCGCGTGCTTCAGCGATCATCACTTCCGCATATCCTCCTTCCGCGGTCCCGATGCGACCGGGTTCTGACAATTCACGGTGTCTCCACGTCGGCACGGCTCGCACACCCCATCTTCGCCGGAAATAAGGCCGACGCCAACGCGTTGACCGATTTTCCATCTGGATACCCCGCTGCCCAAGGCTTCGATGCGGCCCACCACTTCATGCCCAGGAACGCGCGGCAGCTTCAAACCCGGGTAAATGCCAGTGACGGTGGCTGCGTCGGTGTGACAGATTCCGCATGCTTCCACCCGAATCCGAACCTGTCCCGTTCCAGGCTCGGAGATTTGCCGTTCCACTACTCGAAGCGTGCCCGGTGCGGAGACCTCCACTGCTTTGTATGTGCTTGTCATTTGAATCCTCTATTCTTTTTGAACATTCTGTATTTCTGCGACAAAGATTTGTTCTCGTTCCTGTTGCCGCTTGGATCGTGATTCCGCTACCAGATCTACATTTTGTGTTCCACTGCTCTTGCGAAATCATTTCAGATTGTGACGACGACCCTACCGAAGGGCGGCCCTCGACCAGATAACGCAGAGCTTCAGCCGCTTCGGCCAGTGGGAAGCTTAGCCACGATCGGTGTCATCAGTAGCCCTAAACTGGAACAGGATCTTGCCACTGCGATTCGATTTCAACGACTGTCTGAAGGCTTCCCGGAAGTGTGCGAGCGGATACACATGCTCTACTGCGGCAGAGAGCGATCCATCGGCTACCAGGTCTCCCAGCTTCTGGTAAATCTCCTCGATCTCTATGCGGGGCGCGTTGCGTATCCAATTGATGAGCCAGAATCCGTGGAGGCTAAGACCGCGGTAGATGAGGTCTGCGGGCGAGATGGCCGGGAACTGCCCACTTTGAAGTCCGTAGACGACAGTCGCGCCGCCAGGTTTAAGCGATTTTGCCAACTCGCCCACGGGAGTTCCACCCACCGTATCGAGGACGAGGCTAAGTTTCTTTCCGCCGAGAGCCTCCTCAATATCCTTGTGAAGGTTGTCGCCTTGGAGGACTACGCGGTCACCCCCCCACTGCCGCACCTGTTCGGCAGCTTCTTCCCGCCGGACCACGTTCAGCGTCTTGACTCCTGCAAGCCTCGCGAGCGCAATGATGTACTGGCCCATGGCCGCGTTGGCTGCGGTTTGACCGATCCAGTCGCCGGGCATCAGGGAAACGTATCGGTTCAGCAAGAGATAAGCGGTAGCCGGGTTAATCCCTATCATCGAGAGTTGCAGGGGATCCGCTTCGTCGCTCATCGGCACGAGGTTGCGCACTGGGACGACAACTTCATCTGCCCAGGTGCCCTGCTCATAGGTAGGAAGAATCAGGACTCGCTTGCCCCGCAGCGCAGCATCAACTTTCGATCCGATCTTGGCAACTCGGCCAACACCTTCTGCCCCTACTGAGGATGGGAAGGCCGGCCGGACGCCGTAGATGCCACGGACGAACAAAAAATCTGACGGATTCATCGGGGCCGCTTCCATCGAGATGAGAACATCGTCCTGACCCAGAGCCGGTTCGGAGACCGTGTTGAGTTCGATGACATCTGAAGGTTCGCCGTGAGCTATGAGTTGCAACTGCCGCATAAGAAAACTCCTTTCGTTCGAAACGGTTTACGGGTTGACCGCGCCGCCGAAAGCCGGCGGTCGAGATCGCGGAGGTACCAATCGGGGGAATGAACTGCCGAACATCGGATTCCCGCTCTTGGACTGTGCACGTGTTGCTTCGTCTTCAATGACATTCCAGTGCTCGACCAAAACCCCTTCCTCCATGACGAGGATGTCGGCCGCTATCCAACTGGCTGGAGCGCGGAAACCGGAAGAGCGTCCGTGCCACGATCATGTCGTACTCGTATTTCAGCGTGTCGTGCGTCCCGGAGCAATGTGGGCACTGTGCTGAATGTAATTCGGTGACCAGAACCTTTCCGCCGCCGCGTAATCGCGCTTGTTGAACAGGGTTTCGAACGCTTCTAAAACGATGGTCAATTTTTGCCGTCTCTTCTGTGGTGTATGTCTTCAGCATTCCGCTTTCGGATCCATCGACTGTTTCCTGATATTCGCGACCTTGTTAAAACAGGATCCTGGCTGTAGCTAGCGCAATCTGGATTATTGTTATAATCCATTTACTGGATTAGATTCGTAATCCTGAATTAGTTGCAGTTTATTTTTCGGGGGGATGCATGGGACATTCCAGGGCTGAAAAGGCAAAGACTCATAAGCGCATCGTTTCGATCGCTTCCAAGAAGTTTCGTGAGGAAGGCCTTGCTGGGGTCGGAATCGCAGATCTGATGAAGGAGGCAGGTCTTACGGTGGGCGGGTTCTACAAGCACTTCGATTCGCGTGACGATCTGGTTGCCGAGGCAATTAGCTCGGCCTTCGGCGGCTGGAAGCGTCGGGTGGACGCTGCCGCATCCGGCGGGCCGCCGGTATCTCTCGCAAACTTGATTGACGACTATCTGAACCCAGCGCACCGCGACCATCCAGGCACGGGCTGTGCCTTCAGTGCACTGGCGCCAGAGATCGCTCGCAGCGACAAGCGCACTCGTGCCCTCACGACCGAGCAGGTCCGAAACGACATTCAATTGATTGCGGCTTTGATTCCAGGCAGAGACCCGCATGCGGTCAGATCGCAAGCGATCTTAACTTTCAGTGCGCTCGTGGGCGCTATGTCCTTGGCACGCACCGTATCGGATGAGGCACTTTCGCGCGAAATACTAAAGAGCGTGGCAGAACTCCTAAAGAATCTCGCCTCGCTGCAACGGGTGGTTAAGAGTCCGTAAAGGCTTCCGCTCTGTCGCAAATGGTGGATAAGTCCCGGGGTTCGGCGAGGGGCAAGACATACCTCGATAAAAAGAATCCTCTTGTAAGGGTAATCATCCTATCTCCTGTTTGCCCGACTCGGAGCAGCGAACTAACACAGCTGGAATTTCTATGTTTCTTAACTGCTTGTCACCGATAACGATAGCGCCACGACTATTCTTCGATTGGTGCTGGGAGTGATCTTCTTCGCCCACGGTACTCAGAAAATGTTCGGGTGGTTCGGTGGATATGGCTTCACCGGCACGATGGGTTTCTTCACGAGAATGTTGCACATCGCGGCCATATTCGCATTTCTGGCCACTACCGCTGAGTTCTTTGGCGGGTTGGGGCTCATTGTCGGGCTGGTTACGCGCATTGCAGCCTTTGGAGTCTTTTGCAACATGATCGTGGCCGTCGCCATGGTTCATGGTCGATTCGGCTTCTGGATGAACTGGACTGGTGCACAGAAGGGGGGAGGTTATGAGTACCATCTCCTCTTACTGGCGGCTTCGGTCTTTCTGATGATTTCGCGGCGCAGGAGCAGCTTCCGTGGATCGCCTGCCGTCTTCTCCCACGAACATCACGATCGATACCCTGACCCGACCCCAAGCTGCCTGATTAGGAAACATCATGAGAGAGAGCAATCGCATTACAGCACCTCGGCTCTGGCTGGTTATTGCGAAGAGCTTTCGCGCGCTAAGCCTCGTGGCTGAGCAGAGTATTGCCAACACAGGGCTGTGCCTCTCGGATTTCGCTGCGCTCGAAGCACTCTTGCACAAGGGCCCGCTAACGATCACACAGATTCAGGACAAGGTGCGCCTGGCCAGTGGCTCGATGACTGCGGCAATAGATCGTCTCGAGAAACTCGGGTTGGTGGTACGCAGGGCGAGCCCAATTGATCGACGGGCGCGGGTCGTTCACCTGACGGCAAAAGGGAAGCGTCTGGCGGCATCGTCGTTCGAGCGGCATGCCAAGGACCTTGAGGCGCTCATGTCGGCACTGTCCGAAAAGGAGATGGAGCAACTCTACGAATCGCTTAAGAAGCTAGGGTTACTTGCAGTGCAGAAACTTGAAGAACAACATCTACGGCTTAGCGGTAATGGACGATCAGGATAATCATCGCAGCGTTCTAATCGATCTGGGGACTGTACCCGAAAGGAGAAAAAAGAAAATGCTGAAAATTGGAATCATCGTCGGGAGTACGCGACCGGGTCGGAAAGCCGGGGCCGTCGCACTGTGGGTGCACGATATCCTGAAAAGCCGCAAGGATGCGGAATTTGAGGTTGTCGACATCGAGGATTACAAGCTACCGCTCCTCGATGAACCTGTGCCGCCCATAATGCATCAGTATGGCCAGCCGCACACGAAGAGATGGAGCGAGAAAATTGCCTCGCTCGATGCCTATATTTTCGTCACCCCTGAATACAACCATGCCACCTCGGCAGCCTTGAAGAACGCGATCGATTTTCTCTTCCACGAATGGACCAACAAAGCGGCAGGATTTGTGGGATATGGCGGCTCTGGCGGTATCCGAGCGGTGGAGAACTTGAGGCTAGTGATGGGCGAAATCAAGGTTGCGGACGTGCGAGCGCAGGTGGCGCTTTCGATGTGGACAGACTTTGAGAACTTCACGACCTTTAAGCCGCACGAAAAGCACGACAAAGCTGTGCATGCGATGGCAGATGAAGTAATTGCGTGGGGAGCAGCACTGAAAGGGTTGAGAGCAACTCAGTGAAAAAATAATCGGCACGTGCCCGACGCTCTCACGCAGAAGCGGAAAGGAGCAAGCTACTGATCACAGAGTTGGCTCCCTCGCAACGCTCGTAGCTGACGGAAAGGTCGAGTACCTGAGCAGCCTTACCCACTGAGGGTTAACGTGTTGGGAGTAGAGATCACTGGTCGCAACGCGCTCTGCAAGAGGCATAGTCATCCACATCTACGCAGCTGGAAGGGATCGAAACCCCTCAGCACGCGCGGCGAAGCTATCGATTGCCCGCTTTCAGCGTGCCCACCGTCGATGATCGCAGCGATGAAGAGGAAGTGCTGCATCCCAAGCACTATATGAAATTGATGTTGTGAGGCAACATGAACAACTTGTCATTTCGCAGACACCTCGAATTCATTCACTTCCGGGCGGTCTTTGCTCCGAGGCGATGTAGAATTTAAACAACTCATCGTCAGTTTCTTCAAATGGCAGCAATCTGGGACCAACCTACCCTCAACGCCTTCAGACCGACCGCCCCGTATAGCGGAGCCCGCGAGATCTCATCGTGCAAGAACGGAAGGTTGTCACCAAATGGCATCTTTAGGGAACGCCTGCCGCATGGGAGCCATTTCGCACTAGCGGTGCTGATGATGGTTTTGTCCGCGGTCTCCACCCGCGCTCAGGATAACTACGAAATTCAGGTGTACGGGTATGAGTTGGTCGGTAGCCTGGGGCCCTATCAGGCCGAGCACCGAAAGTTAGCAAGACGCCCCGCAGCAATGTCTTGGCTCATGCTTACTCTTGATGGCCGCGATTTGTTCCGACAGAGAGTGATGCAGGCCTTCGCGACTGAACCACGAACTTTCGCCAGGATGTTGGCCTTGCATGTCGGTGCCTCTCGCCCTCTGGCTCTGGCAGGGATTGGAGTTTCATTGGGATGGGATTTGCTGACCCTATGAAAGACGACTATCGCTGCAATCGTAACTTTTTGGCTGGGCGGAGCGACTCTCGCCCGCGCACTTCAACACGAAATCGAATTGAATTTTGTCCCAGCTAAGTCCACGGTCAATTTCATACTCGGCGATATTCTCCATACGGTACACGGATCATTCAACTTGAAGCGTGGGGCCATTCGCTTCGATCCGGCGACGAACAAAATAACGGGCGAAATTCTGGTTGAAGCCGCCAGCGGCAATAGTGGAAGTAGCGGTCGTGATAAGAGAATGCAGAATGACGTCCTGGAAAGTGCCCGGTTTCCCGACGTAACGTTCCGGCCCGATCGAGTGGAGGGACAGTTTTCGGACATGGGTGACTCGACTGTCCGGGTCCATGGAATGTTCGGCATCCATGGCGCTGAGCATGAGATCACGATTCCTGTCCGAGTCGGGATGTCACCAGGCCAGTGGACCGCTACCTCGCACTTCATCCGTTCCTTATGTAAAGTGGGGAATGAAAAATCCGAGTACATTTGTGCTCCGCGTGGATCAATTCGTGGAGATCGAAATTCAGGCATCTGGCGAGAATCCCTGAGGCCCTCTTCGGGACGGCCAGTCGTTTGGAGCGAAGTATATGCCGGGCTTTCTATTCATTTCTCAACAATTTGGCTTCCACGATGGACGATGAAGGAACAGGGGACTCGGCTTACTCGAACAAAGCCATAAACCCGAAATCCATGTGCAATTGTTGATGACGGTGGAACCGAGTAAGTCCAGGATGATCCGCAACGAAATCAACTTCCATCTCCTGATAGCCGCCAACTATCACCACGTCCTTCATCACGCGGGAAGTTGGCCTGCCAGTTTCGTGAGTTCGAAGCTGTGGCGATGAAAGTGGATGGGGATGGACGTCATCACTCGCATTGCGCATGCGCAGCTGGTACCGCCTGCCTTCCTTTACACGAAACATGAGCCGCACAAGACTGTCTAAGAAAGCGATGTCGTTCACATTGGATTCGTTTTCTCTCCTACGAAATGATCCGCAAGTAGTTTCGTTCAAGCGGGAGGGTACTCAAAGTCGGCGACGATAATCGCCAATTACTTGCCGACTAACGAGCGCACAGTTTTATATAAAGTCACCAAGGCGCAAGGGCCTTGTGCTCGGCTAAGCACAGCCGCGCGAACGTGAGATTCGAGAGGGCTTCGGCTGCTGGCTCAGGTTCTCAAATGATCCTCGCGGTTTCGGGTTGCTCATAAGTTCAGCATCGGCTCTGCGAACAATTGCATTCGCCGTCGAAGTTATGCATAGAGTTGCACTCTCTAGGGCTGAATTTACGATTTTTGGGCGTGCGGCGGCGCAAAACTAGGGTGCTGCCGCTGGTCCGGTTTACGCGTCTAAACCGGCACGGGGTCTAAGCATGCCTTTATCGTACGAAGTTCGGTCCCTTTACCGCTTTGGAGTCTTTGAGTTAGAAGCGCACACCGGGGAGTTGCGCCGCAACGGCATCAAGCTGAAGTTGCAGGACCAGCCGTATCACGTTCTGCTCAAATTGCTTGAACATGCTGGCCAGACTGTCACTCGAGAACAACTGCGGTCAGCTTTGTGGCCAGCCGACACGTTTGTGGACTTCGAGACTGGCCTGAATACGACCATTAAGCGCTTACGGGAAACTTTGGGAGATTCGGCCGAGAATCCCGCCTTCATCGAAACGGTCCCGAAACGCGGGTATCGGTTCATTGCACCTGTGACCGCACCGGATGCAGGGTCCGACCGCGGCGCAGAAAAAGTCGGTCCGGAGAGAGTTCGGCCAAGCATCATCCTGAAACTGGGTGCCGTCTTCATTCTGGCGGTATTGTCAGTAGGCTTTGCTTTGCGCCGTTGGAGCACCTCGTCATCGCTGCCGGCTCGGGTTTTGGACTTTACTCAGCTCACCAGCGACAGCCAGGCAAAGCAGGGACGCCTTCTGAGCGATGGTTCCCGGATCTATTTTTCCGAAGTGCTGCCTGTAGGGCGAATCATTGCCCAGGTCTCGGCCAAGGGGGGAGAGACTACAACAATTCCGACCACCGTCCCCAATCCTCGACCCGCGGATATATCGCCAGATGGAACTGAATTACTGATCCTGTCTGGGGCTATTTCGAAGAAGGAGGAAGCCTACGCTGGTGGCCTGTGGATCCTTCCGGTTGCAGGAGGATCCGCCCGGCCCGTCGATAACGTGGTCGCAACAGATGCGGTGTGGGGTGGGAGAGCGGAGACCATTCTCTATTGCAACGGGCACGATCTCTACGTGGTAAACAGAGATGGCGCGAATCGCCGGAAAATCCTGACCGTTTCCGGTTACGTCGAGTCTCTCCGCAGGTCGCCAGACAGCCGGCTTTTACGATTCACGATGACCACTCGAGCCATGGGAGGCACAAGCTCCATCTGGGAAGTGTCGGCGAATGGCGCCGGCCTCTCAGAAGTCGTTCCCGGATTGCCAGGTTCGACCACTTGCTGCGGCGCGTGGATCGCCGGTAACCGCGACTTTTTGTTTCAATGGACTCGTGCGGGAAGGACCGATCTTTGGGAACTGCCGGGCAACCGCAGTGTTCTCCGTTCAGCGCCAATCCGCCTGACGGCAGGGCCAATGAATCTCTCCGAACCCGCCGCCAGCGGCTCGCCGAATGAGGCCTTCGTCGTTGGCAGCATCCCTCGGGCCGAGCTAGTCAAATACGTTCCACCGACAGCAGAGCTTGTGCCCTATCTTTCCGGAATCTCGGCTGAGGGAGCGGAAACCTCACGCGATGGGCACTGGCTGGCTTACACCCTGTTCCCTGAAGGGACGTTGTGGCGCAGCAACATTACGGGAACCGAGCGAGTACAGCTGACTTTTCCACCCATGCGTGCGTTTCTCCCGCGGTGGTCGCCAGATGGAAAACAGATCGCTTTTATGGGTACGACCGGCGGCGATCATTGGACAACCTATGTGATTCCTGCTCAGGGAGGGGTGGCGCGGCAAATGATTCCGGGAAATGATGAAACTGCCGATGCCACCTGGACACCAGACAATAAATCGATCGTCTTTGGTCCCTGGAAAGGTGGAGGATCGCGGGGCATTAAAGTGCTGGACTTGAACACGAATCAAGTTAGTCCTCTTCCTGGGGCAACAGAGATGTGGTCTCCCAGGACTTCACCGGATGGGCGCTACATCGCGGCGCTTTCTGAGCAGGACAGCAACATGATGTTGTTTGACACGAGAACGCAGAAGTGGGAGCAACTTTCCGCCGACTATTCCGGATATCCGAGTTGGTCGCGCGACGGCAAGTTCCTTTACTTTCAGGAGTGGAATCAAGGAAGCGGATATCCCTCGCGGGTTGTGCGTACCCGCATCAGCGACCGCAGGCTCGAAACGGTTTTGGACCTTAAGAACCTTGATCGGTTATCCATCGGAACATTCATGAGTTGGAGCGGATTGGCCACGGACGACTCTGTTCTGCTTTCGCGAAACAACAGTACACAGGAAATCTATGCTGTTAAGTGGTAAGCGTCCGCGAACGCACGCAGCTCGCACCCATCGCTAGGGCGCTCTTAAAGCGTTGGGTTTCGGACCATCGAGGTCCGCTGTTCCGACGCTTTTCCTCTCGTGCTCTGTGGAAATACGGCAGCGCATCAGTCGACCCTTCCTTAACTCTTCGGCAATGTGATCCGCGGCCGCCTCGTTCGGCTCCTCGCAAATCGCATGGCCTAACTCGTGGGTAACCGCGAGCTCAAGAAGTTTAGGCATTGACCTCTGCCACTCCTCCATCAGCTCAGCTGTCCGTAGCGGATCGTGGAGGAAGAGCGTTTCTTCGAGAAACGTTTCCCGGGGTTCGAGCGCGGTAAAGGCGGGGCTTTCCGGATTCAATCGCAGCATCCGCGAAATCGGCTTCCAGTCCTGGGAGCGTACCAGAACCCATGTCCAATGCCCCAGCTCCTCGAGCGGGTAACGCGCCAACACCTTTTTCAATTCAAAGATGTCCTTTTGGCACTGCTCCAGGAGGTAACCCGTATGGCAGTGGAATTCCTGACTGGACTGTATTGGTCTCTCGGTTTCTGGCTTTGCCACCTTCGCGGCAGTCTGACCGGTTGTCGGGAGCGTCCACACAGAAACGATCAAAGAGCAACTCATAACCAATCTCGACGTTAGGAATGCCACGGCTCTGCCTCATCCGCATTTGCGGGATAGGCAGAGATTGACCGGTCTTAAACCGCAGCTCTATAGACGGCGTCTGATTCCCGTCTGAAACGTGAATGACAAGCTAAGTTTTGCAGAGTGAGTGTATTAGCGCCTGTCGTGATACGGATCGTTGGGTCGCCGAAGCTGGAGTGGACCGAGTTAGTGGGGGGGAACGCGCCCTGGGTGCGGTAGGTCATTGAAACTCTAAAGGAAAAGGTTACGCTTTTCTAAACGCTGAACAGCTAGGCAAGCCTGCAAGACGTGTCGAGGGACCAACGGCAAAAGATCGCTGGCGTCGGAGCTGCTCCACAGACATGGACTGACGAGATGATCGTCGCCCAAGTACCTTCAGGAGCTGTATCCGGTCCCGTCGTGGTCTCGGTAGCGGAGTGGCAACAAATGGCTTGCCTTTGTGGTCATTCCGCCGCCTTCGTCGGTCACTGGAATTTCCATTGTGCCAAACAATCCTTCCATGCTGGCTGGAGATTCGCGAGATCCAGCAGGCGTTAATTCAGGCTTGCCTGTCAAACGGCGCAATTCTCAAGAGCAAGGGCCGAGTCATGCTGTTTTGGCTTTCTTGGTACCGGGTCTCAAGCGCCGATATCCGGGGTGAACGCCGGGAGAAAGTCCCTGCTCCGTCGCGATCTTCTGAAGGAGCTCACCGAGCTGTTCACGTTCGACGCCGGTCAACGCGGCGCATAACGATTCCATGTGCTCGCGACCGACGCGGCCTATCTCGGTGAGCATTCCTTGGCCTTTCTGGGTCAGGTGCAGTGCATATTGCCGGCGATCATCGGTATTTGGCTGGCGTTCGACCAGTCGCCGTTCCTCGAGCGCGTCGACTATTGCCACCAAACGACTTGGATGGATGCCGAGTCTCGTCGACAGCTCCTGCTGACTGAGGCCACCGGAGGCACCCAGCATGCGCAGGATCCCGGCGTCAGGCGGTGTGAGATTGAGGCGGGAGATCCGCTCGCCGAATCGTATAGCGGCATGCGCGCCTACTTGGGCGAGCAGGAAGGCCAATGGAGCTTTTGTCCTTTGCATGATATATGATTGCATTTATTAATCGTTTAGTCTATAAACGATTATATTATGAAACTAACTGCTCCAACACGATTTGCTGGACCTCCACTCTTGCCGCTCGCCATTATTTACACCCTGCTGTTCGTGGCCAATATCGCTTCTGCGGTTCTGTTGCGCCATGGCGCGGTGTTCGTTACCCCCTTCGGCGATGCCGAGGCCGCACGTGCTTTCTTTGCCGCGAACCCATTCGCCGTCAAAGTGAGCGCATTCTTCTTCTTCGGCTCCGCAGTGCCACTTGCCATCTACACCGCGACGGTTGTTAGCCGATTGCGTTATCTCGGTGTGCGCGCAGCGGGAACGAACATCGCGCTCTTTGGCGGCTTCGCCGCGTCCGGAGCGATCGCAATCTCCGGCTCGTGCACGTGGGTGCTTTCGGTGCCTGAGGTGTCGGCATCGCTCGTGGCTACGCGCGTTCTGTACTTCATGTCGTTCTTGTTCGGTGGCGCTGTTTTCGCGGTCGCCTTCGGGCTTCTCGCTGCTGGAGTCTCGGTGACCAGCCACTTTGCTCGCTTGCTGCCGCGCTGGTTGGTCGTACTGGGAATGATCGTCGCCGTGGCCGGCGAGCTGTCCTCTTTGAGCCTGATCGCCTACCCTGCAAATTTGGCAATCCCAGTAACCAGGTTCGTTGGATTCGCCTGGCTGATCCTAGTTGGTGGCCTCCTGCCAAAAACGCTCCGTCGTATAGAAGGAGGGTCCGAGAAGGGGCAATAACATGAGCTCTTTACAACATCAGGTCGCGCTGGTAACGGGCAGTTCACGGGGCATCGGAGCCGCAATCGCTAAATCATTTGCGCAACAGGGGGCCAAGGTCGTGGTCCACGGAAGGGACGGCGCAGCCCTATCTTCGATACAAAAGGAAATCGACCTGGCGGGCGGCCGTTCCATGCAGGTCAGTGGCGATGTCACGAACTTCGCCGAGGTCGAGGCCGCTCGTCTTCGGATCGAGGGTGAGTTCGGACCTGTAGACATCCTTGTCGCGAACGCGGGAGGGAGCTTTACTCCCCCCGGCCCGCTGGAAGATACGAGCGAAGAAGGATGGCGCGCGTCTGTCGACGGAAACCTCACGGCGACATTCCTTACTATTAAGAGTTTTTTGCCGGGTATGAAAGAACGTCGACATGGCAACATCATCACAATCTCCTCGGCTGCTGGGCGCCGCCCGCACCCCAGATCGCCGATCCCTTACTCCGTCGCGAAGGCAGGGATCGAACTCATGTCCCAAGATGTCGCGGCGCAGGCCGGCCCGTATGGCATTCGTGTGAATTGCATTGCTCCCGAGACGATTCTCACCGAGCGAAACCTCGAGCGGATTCCAAAGGAGCAACGCGCATCGTTGGTAGATACTCACCCCCTCAAGCGTTTGGGCACTCCGGAGGACGTTGCGTGCGCCGCAGTCTTTCTCGCGTCAGGTGATGCGGGCTGGATCACCGGCATCGTGTTGGACGTTGCCGGCGGGGCGGTGATGCTTAGATGAGTAGTTGAATCCATACTCCAGCTACGGTCAACATCGACTTCTCAGCCACACAGAGAGACGGTTCCGATTCGATGTAGCGGGCTTGGCGATCTTCAGGATTTCCCGGCAAGCTTGCGCAGGTCAGCACTGGCGCGTGGTTTCGCGCCCGAAACATTTGTAGTCGCGATTGCCATTAGGCCTTGGAAGTCGGCTTTCTGTTGTGCAACAACCCGTCGTGCTCGCGCCGCATAAACCCGAACGCGGCACCCCTGGTTCATGTCGCTGTAGCTGTTTTGCCACTCTAGGCATTATGACCTTCGCTCAGATCAGCCCAAGACTGACGCCCCAGGTGCCGGCAATCCTTGCCTTAACAGGCGGCGACGCTTCGGCCATCCGTCCCATCATTGATCGCCTCCCGAAAGGTGTCGCAAACATTTTTTGCGGGTTGTGCGGCCCCTCAATTAAGTACCGTGGATCGTGTCGCAACCAGTTCTCGCTTCATGCTGTGACCTTCTTCGCGGACCAGTTCTTTACGAATGATCCGAAGCGGTCGAGCGCCCGGGAGAAATCGTCTCCGGCGGCGGCAAAGCCTAGGCGGAAATGCGAGGGTGTATCGAAACAATCGCCGGGAGCCAGCAGGATTCCACGCTCGGTGGCGGCCTGGCAGAATGGGCGGTCCTTCTCTCCGCTCACCAGCCAGGGGAACGCAGTCATGCCGCCTTGCGGAGGAATCCAGCCGAGTACGTCGCGATGCTCCGCCATGAAGCGGTCGAGGAGCGTGAGGTTTCGGGTGGCGGCTTGCTGGGCCTTGCCGAGCACGACATCACGTTTGCGGATGGCGATCTCCGAAAGAATTTCTCCAGTGGTGGTGTTGCAGATCGAGAAATAGGCGCGCGCGTTCCAATATTGCTGGCGGCGCCGGGCGTCGTGCTCGATTATCCATCCGGTGCGCACGCCGGAGATCGAAAATGCCTTCGACAGGTCGGCGATCACCGTGGCATGCGGCAGACGCGCCGCCGATTTCCTTTGCCGTCCATGGTAGATGGGATGGTAGACCTCATCACTCACCAGCTGGATTTCGCGCTCGGTAGTGAAGTCGTGCAGGGCTTCCATTTCGGCGTCGCCGATGGTCGTGCCGGTGGGGTTGTGTGGGCTGTTAACCAGGATGAGCTTGGTCTTCGAGTCGGCGAGCCGCTTGATCTCGTCGGGGTCGACGCGGAAGCCATTCTCGCGACACACCCGGTAGAACCGGGTTTGCAGACCAAGTGATTCCGGCAGCGCCGAGAAAGTAGTGAATCCAGGCCGCGGGATAATCACATTCGCGCCGGGCTCGGCTGCCAGCCACATCAGGGCCACCAGCGCCTCGGAGGCGCCAGTCACGATCTGCACGGCCTCTACCGGCACCCGCTGCATTTCAGCGATCGCCTCCCGCAGACTGTCGGCGCCGGCGGGCCGGCTGTAAACCAGGTTGTGATTCAGGAAGCGGTGGCGCGTTTCGTCGTCGGCGAGGGCGAGGATGTCGTTTACGGTCCAGGTCGGTCCGGTGCTCGCAGCGAGGTTGAATTCTATGTTGTGTTCGTACTGGTCGAGCCAGGCGTCAAGCAGGAAGGGCTTGAGTTGCATGTGAGTACCTCGAAGGAGACGTTGGTTTCTGATATTGATTCTGCCAGTCGGCGCACAGATGGTTTTAGTTTTACGAGTGTTTATTTCATCCCGTGAGGATGGGAAGAACCGTTCTGACACAGGTACAGCGCTCGCCATTGTGAGGGTCGGCACTCATTTCTTCGCAAGTGTCACTTTCGCACCGACTTCACCATGTTCGCTTAATCCTGCCGCGTTCGATGACCATGTCATAAGGCGGGGCGTTGCCACTCTCGCAATTGCCCTCTCGAAACGCGACCCGTAACGCTCGCGGTACCATTTCAGCGCCAATTCTCCTAGATCGGCGATACCAGTCCCTGGAAGTGCACGGATGTTGTCATATTCAACCCAGATCCAGCCCGAAGACATGGATTACAGAATTTACCGGCTACATGGGCAACACTTTTGGGCCGAAGGGATTTTCCGGGCGGCGGTTCTAACCCACGTGTCACCAGATCGAAGTATCCCCGATCGTGATCCATAAAGCCCACCAGCCAGATGTCGTCATGAGCTTCCCGGAATGGGTGTGCGATTGGACGTTGACGGGATGGAGTGCCGGCGTGCGGCGAAGTCTTCACTACATCAGCCGGAAACTTGCCGGAGGCTATACGGGGCTAATCGTGTCCGGGCGGGTCTTCGATGTTCTTTGCGGCTCCGTGTTCATCGACCTCGGTAATCCAGATGTCAGATGGGTGGACGCCTTTTCTTGTTAGATCGGCGCGGTACTTCTTCGCTTCGTCATGGGTGAGGACACCCGACAAAACGGGGACTACTTGCGAGGCGTTGAATCCTTGGACTCGGTATTGCTTGGCCATGTCGCAAACTGTAGCCGCAATTCCGGGGATTGCAAGAGGCCGCATCTGGTTTGACAATGGAGATTGAACGCCCATACACGGTTGCCGAGGTTGCGAAGCTAACGCGATGGTCCAGGCGCACAATCGTCCGGATGTTTCAGCATGAGGCGGCGTCATGGTCCTTCGCAAACCGGACGGCAAGCGGCGCACACTTCGGATTCCCAGAACCGTGTATCTACGGGTGATCGGAAAATTGACCGTCCGCCGACCGGCGAATTTGGGCAGTTTTGGGCGGATTTCACAATCTGATGCTCATTTTCACGAACATTATTGTCGCGCTACTCGGAATGATTTCCATTATAGGAGCAGTATGCTGACCAATGGCTGACCCACAAACCATTCAGCGTCTTCGTCGGATTGCACTGGAAACGAATAGAATACTTTGATTGATCCCAACGCTGCTCTTAATCGCCGTTTTCCCGACGAAAGAGGGACCAATGTTCTCTATAAGCATCGCTTCCAAAGCCGTATTGGTGATAACGATTGTCTTCTCGGTCATGAGCATGGAAGGAAAAACGCGGGTGACGCAACAATTGTTCGGCAGAATGCCCGATGGCACCCCGGTCGAGATGTACACGCTGAATGCGCATGATGTCGAGGTCAAAATCATTA
>Ga0207693_10002012_pt1 | contig 17841 bp, 15 predicted proteins | sample LARL81metaG_FD_184347 | JGI IMG/M metagenome (GOLD analysis project Ga0207693, IMG submission 184347) | Corn, switchgrass and miscanthus rhizosphere microbial communities from Kellogg Biological Station, Michigan, USA - LAR L8-1 metaG... | ecosystem: Host-associated > Plants > Roots >...
CGGATCGCGCCGAAATAGTTGGTCTCCATCACTGCCCTGAAATCGGCCAGCGGAAGTTCTTCCACCGAGCCCGCCCGTTCCACGCCGGCGTTGTTCACGAGCACATCAATCGGACCATGGTCTTTGTGAATGGCGGCGATGGCTCGACTCACAGATTCGTCCGAGTCCACGTCCATGGTCGAGACGAAGATCGGCAGTTTCTCGCGCGCCGCCTTTTCCGCGAGTGCCGGCGCTTGTGATGGATTGCGCATGGTGGCGTAGACTTTGTATCCGGCACCGCCGAATGCCAGCGCCGCCTCCAGGCCAATCCCCTTGCTCGTTCCGGTAATCAGTACAGAAGTCATGCTCGTCTCCTCAAGCCGTCCGCCCGGCTATCACGGTGTTTTAGATTTTGGGGGTCTGAGTTGGTGACCTAGCTTACACAAGATGAGGGATAATCGACGAATGAAACAGCGGGTGCCCATCCTAGCGCGCACTTTGCGCTAGGTGGGATTCCACGAACCCACCAAACTTGGGATTTTTGAGGTATCGCGCACACTCGCCGTCAATCTGCTACGGCTAAGGAGCTAACCATGCCAGTTTCTGTCTTTGTCGGCACCAGCGTCGACGGCTTCATCGCGCGACCTGACGGCGCGCTCGACTTTCTGCCACCCGGCGGCGGCGAACCACACGGATACGACGAGTTCATCGCTACCGTCGACGCGATCGTGATCGGTCGCAAGACCTTCGAGACCGTGCTGGCGATGGAGAACTGGCCCTACGCTGACAAACGGGTAGTGGTCCTGAGCAGCCGCCCTATCGATCTGTCCAAGGCGGGCGGCGTTGTGGAGCAGTTGGGCGGCGCTCCCGAGGAAATTGTTGCGAAGCTAGCCGCGACCGGCGCTCGCCATCTCTACGTCGACGGAGGGATCACCCTTCAACGTTTTCTGCGCTCCGGGCTCGTCCAGCGCCTCGTGATCACGCGCGTACCCGTGCTCATTGGAGAAGGAATCCCGCTCTTCGGCGCCCTGCCCCATGACATTCGGCTCCAGCACGTTGCCACGCGGCACTATTCCAGCGGCCTGGTGCAAAGCGAATACCAGGTGATCAACTGAATCTTGCGTCCCCAATTCAGGATTGATCGTAAAACTTAAGTGCCATGGCACCGTGCGTCGCTGCTCCTCCGGCACGCAGCGCCGCAGCAATGAAAGTGCTTTCGGTGATTTCCTCGCGCGACGCACCGGCGGTCTTGGCAGCTTTCACATGCACCTCGATGCAGTAAGGGCATTGCGTGGTCAAAGCCACGCCCAACGCGATCAGCTCGCGATATTTTCTTGGAATGGCTCCGTCTTCACGGCCCACAATCTTGTCGAGGCTAAGCCAAGCGTTGAATTCAGTAGGCGCCAGTTTGCCCATCTCCTTCAGAAGCCGTAGATCACTTACATCATGGTAGTGTTCGCTCATATGTCCTCCGATACGTTCAGCAATCTTCAAAACAAATCGGTTCCTGCAAGATTCCGTCTTGGGACTCAACTCGCGCCGGCTGCTTACCACTTTCCAGCGTGCGCGCCGCCATCCACGTGCAGCACTTCTCCTGTGATGAAGGGAGCCCTCACCAGGAACAGGGCGGCCTCAACAATCTCTTGCACGGTTCCCAGGCGCCGCATGGGATGCAACCCCTTCAAGTATTCATGGCTTTCAGGCTTGTGCATAGGAGTATCCACGATACCGGGTGCAATGGCGTTCACGCGGATTCCCTCAGCCGCATACTCGATTGCTAGTCCTCGCGTAATTGCATTCAGCCCGCCCTTCGTCAAGCTGGTCAGCGCGGCCGAGACTCCGGCCACCGGCTGCTGCGCCAGTGTGGTGGTAATGGTGATGATTTGGCCACCGCCCCGCTGCCGCATGTGGCGCGCCGCCTCCTGCGACACATAGAAGAATCCCGCGAGATTAGTCGAGACGACGCGGTCGAAGTCTTCAGAGCTGTACTCTACGAAGGGTTTCGGTACGAAAATGCCCGCGTTGTTGATGAGCACATCGATCCGCCCAAATCGCCGTTCAGCAGTCTCGATAAGGTCGCGGGCGGTGGAAGCCTCCCCGACGTCACCGTCCACCAGCAGCAGATCATCCGATGGACTCAGCGTTCCCGAGGTCGTCACGTGGCGCGAGTTCGCAACCACATTGAAACCCTCAGCGAGAAATCCTTTGGTCAAACCGAGCCCGATGCCGCTCGAGGCCCCGGTAATTAATGCAGTTTGTTTTTGGTTGTTCATACTAAACAGATGGAAATTGCCGGAGGTGCGATTCGCCATTGCACGCGCGACACGTAGAATCGGGTTACCATTTGGTAAGGCGCTGGCTATGGTCAAAAGACGAAAGAGCAGGGTGTCACCGCCTCCTACGGAATGTCCGCTCAGTCACTGCATGCGTGTGCTGGCAGGCGCATGGACGGCACATGTGATCTGGTATCTCAGAGAGGGCGAACGCTGCTTTACCGAACTTCAGATGGACATCGGAAAAATCTCGGCCAAGATGCTCACGAATCGCCTTCGCAAACTGGAGCGCGAGGGGATCATCGCGCGGTCGACGAAGTCGACTTCACCGCCGACCGTGTGGTATGGACTCACGCCCGTTGGGCAGGAGCTTTGCGGGGCACTCGTCAATGTCATCGATGTCGCGCAGCGCCTCAAGCCCCCTGATGCTAGAGGGACATAGACAGCCTGCCGTCGAGCCCCGCAGAAATCTCGTGGCCTCTGGCCGAACGACGCGCCACTTAATATTCAAGCGTGGAATGACGATTTAAGGGTTCCGGCGCACGGGCGGAGGTTAAACTGAAGAATCTTCTCCAATGACAGTTGTACGTCCAGCCCGAACCCTGACCGCGATCTTCGCCTTAGCGCTGATCATTGCTCCAAGACTTCTTCTTGCGCAGGAAGCGGCGCCAGTGTCGAGAACGAGCGCACCTCTTCCGGTAGACCAGGTAATTGACAATCTTGTCCGCATGAATCAGGAGCGCGCACAGGCCCTGCTGCACTCCGATGCGACGCGCATATATCACCTCGTCTACCGTGGCTTTCCTGGCGACCGCGAAGCCACGATGACGGTCGAGGCGACCTACAACAGCCCTTCTTCCAAAGAATTCACCATCGTTTCGAAAAGTGGATCAAAGCTGGTTCAGGATCGCGTCTTCAAGAAGCTGCTGGATAGCGAGAAAGAAGCCGCCCAACCCGCCATGAGCGCGCGTACCCAGTTGAATCGCGCAAATTACAACTTTGAACTCGTGGGCTACGAGCCTTCACAAACGGGTGGACAGTATGTGTTGCAGGTCATCCCGAAAGCCCGCAGCACTTACGTCTATCGTGGCAAGGTTTGGGTAGACGGCATCGATTTCGCCGTTACCCGTATTGAAGCCGAGCCAGCCCAGAACCCATCGTTCTGGACGAAGAAAAGCGAAATTCATCACGAATACAAGAAGGTTGCAGGCTTCTGGCTTCCCGCTCGCAACGAGTCGATCAGTTACATCCGTCTTGGAGGACGCGCCACGCTGACCATCGAGTACAAGGATTACCGGGTCACCGATGCGCGCGTGGCGGGCGAAGCAGGAAGACTTTTGCCGTCGGACAATGGACGGGTCGGGTTGTCCGAATAACCCGCGCATGGCCCGCGCAATCCTGCTTTCTTCCGTGGAGCCGTCGGTCACAGCCGGCCGCATTGGCGCAGGATCAGTGTGTGCCGTTCGGCGGGACTATCTATGGCTGGCATAACGGAGACTCCTGGTTCGGCGTGGGAGACTTCACAGTCGCCAAAGATGTAATGCATGCCACCGTAACCGATCCCAACACCGGCTTCACCGACCTTGGAGACATTTGGCTGGGCACCGAAGAAGGTACGTTTGATTTTGGAAAAGGCAAACAAGATCGTGCTGATGACGGACTTCGTAACCGAACACCAGAGCGACCCCGGCGGCGGTCTGGGAGTTTTTCACGTGAACGAGACCGGCTATTTCGCTCGCGGAACCGGCCGCTTCCGGCACGCGTGGGGACGCTTCAACTTGCAGGGCCCGTTTGGCCCGGGTGTCGCACTGCCGACCACAATCGAACCCGGCCTAAATGATGGTCTCTTCTGGATCGGGCAATATGTCGGCACAATCTGCGGCGTAAAAACCATCCATTAAAGAGAAGCCGGGTGCCCCATCCTGGCGCGCATCTTGCGCCAGGATGGGATTTCATCGACGTTTCACGCTTGGGATGGTTGAAATATCCCGCGTGTTGAGAAGCCACGCAGGCCTTGATAAAATATCACCTTAGATTTATTCTAATATTTCATGCAAACCGAGGCTATCAAACAGTCTCTAGAGGACTGTGGGTTGCGGTGTACGCCGCAACGCTATGCCGTGATGGCATTCCTGATGGAATGCCGTCGCCATCCTACTGCCGCGGAGATCTTTGAAGGCGTGAATCGGATTGATCCGCGATCCTCCAGGGCCACCACATATAACAATTTGCGGGACCTGGTGCAGGCAGGTCTGGTGCGTGAAGTCGCCGTCGAGGGCCGCGCTGCGCGCTTCGATGCGAAAGGCATGCGGCATCACCACTTCATTTGCGACCGGTGCGGCAATGTTGAGGATATCGACTGGTACAAAGTGCCCCGGCCTGCTTCCAGTTCCTTAGGTAAACGCGTGCTGCGCGAATGCGAACTAATTTTCCGTGGGCTCTGCACGAAGTGCGCTCCACGGCACGCTTCCCGTTAGCCGATTGCAGGGCTCCAATAACGACAACCATCGTGCGAGACCGCCGCGCTCCGAGGTTGCAGTTCTTCACAGATTTTGAATTAATTCGAAGGAAGATACACACATGGAAAACAAAGCTACAGGCACTGTTGACGCGCATACCCAGGCAACCCAACAAAATGTCGAAAGCAAATGCCCCTTTACGGGCGCAGCTTCGGGCCACACGAACCGCGACTGGTGGCCGAACCAACTGAACGTTCAAGTCCTCCACCAGCACTCACCTCTTTCCGATCCGATGGGCGGGGAGTTCGATTACGCCAAAGAATTCAAAACTCTCGATCTAAATGCGGTCGTTAAAGATCTCCACGCCTTGATGACCGACTCGCAGGACTGGTGGCCGGCTGACTTCGGTCACTACGGTGGGCTCTTCATTCGAATGGCATGGCACAGCGCCGGCACATACCGTATCGGTGACGGCCGCGGCGGCGCCGGAGCCGGACAGCAGCGCTTCGCGCCACTCAATAGCTGGCCCGACAACGTTAATCTCGACAAAGCGCGCCGGTTGCTCTGGCCGATCAAGCAGAAATATGGTCGCAAGATTTCCTGGGCCGACCTGATGGTCCTCGCTGGCAACGTTGCCCTGGAATCGATGGGCTTCAAGACGTTTGGTTTCGGCGGTGGCCGCGCCGATACTTGGGAACCCGAGACCGATGTCTACTGGGGTCCCGAAGGCAAGTGGCTCGCGGACGATCGCTACCAAGGCGATCGCGATCTACTGAGCCCGCTCGGCGCCGTGCAGATGGGTTTGATCTACGTGAATCCCGAAGGTCCGAACGGCAAACCGGATCCTCTCGCGGCAGCCCGCGACATTCGCGAAACCTTCCGCCGCATGGCAATGAACGACGAAGAAACCGTCGCGCTGATTGCCGGTGGCCACACCTTCGGCAAAACTCACGGCGCGGGCCCTGCCGACAATGTGGGGGCAGAACCCGAGGGAGCCGCCCTCGAAGACCAAGGCTTCGGCTGGAAGAGCAAGTTCAATTCTGGCAAAGCCGGGGACGCGATCACCAGCGGCCTCGAAGTCATCTGGACCACGACCCCGACCAAGTGGAGCAACAACTACTTCGAGAATCTTTTCAATTACGACTGGGAACTGACCAAGAGCCCAGCAGGTGCGAACCAGTGGCGTCCGAAGAACGGCGCCGGCGATGGCACGGTGCCAGATCCGCACGATCCATCCAAGCGTCGCGCACCTTCCATGCTAACCACTGACCTCTCCCTGCGCTTCGATCCGGCCTACGAAAAGATTTCGCGCCGCTTCCTTGAGCATCCAGACCAATTTGCTGACGCGTTTGCTCGCGCGTGGTACAAGCTGACCCATCGCGACATGGGCCCGATCGCACGCTACCTCGGACCTCTCGTTCCCAAAGAGATCCTGCCGTGGCAAGATCCGATTCCCGCGGTGGACCATCCGCTGGTCTCAGAGCAGGACGCCGCGGCTCTGAAGGCGAAGATCCTCGGCTCTGGCCTTAGCGTCTCTCAGCTCGTATCAACGGCATGGGCATCGGCCTCGACGTTCCGCGGGTCCGACAAGCGCGGCGGAGCCAACGGCGCACGCGTCCGCCTCGCACCACAGAAGGACTGGGCGGTCAATCAGCCGGCTCAGCTCGCGAAGGTGCTGCAGACGCTGGAAGGAATCCAGAAGGAGTTCAACAGCGCACAGAAAAACGGCAACAAGGGAAAGAAGGTCTCGCTGGCCGACCTGATCGTTATCGCTGGCGATGCGGCAATCGAGAAAGCCGCCAAGGCTGCCGGGTACGACGTGAAAATCCCGTTCACGCCGGGCCGCATGGACGCGTCCCAGGAACACACCGACGTCGAAGCCTTCGAACCGCTCGAACCGAAGGCGGATGGCTTCCGCAACTATCTCAACGGCAAGCAACGGCTCGCGCCCGAGGAATTGTTGGTCGATCGCGCGCAACTGCTGAGGCTAACGGCTCCCGAAATGACCGTTCTCGTCGGCGGCTTGCGGGTTCTCGGTGCGAATTCCGGAAACTCGAAACACGGCGTGTTCACGAACAAGCCCGAGACGCTGACCAACGACTTCTTCGTCAACCTGCTCGACATGAGCACGGAATGGAAGCCGTCGAATGAATCCAACGGATCCGGAACTGTGTACGAAGGACGTGATCGCAAGACAGGTGAGAAGAAGTGGACCGGCACGCGTGTCGATCTGATCTTCGGCTCACACTCGCAGTTGCGGGCACTTGCGGAAGTCTACGGAAGCTCCGACGCGAAGGAAAAGTTCGTGAAAGACTTTGTGGCGGTGTGGACCAAGGTAATGAACGCGGATCGTTACGACGTTGCTGCCTGATGCCTAGGTAGCGTTGTTCAAGAGCAAAGGCCACAGTTGATGGAGCGACGGCCGTCCCCGCCCGTCCGGCAGGCGAGATGCCTGTCGCTCCATTGATAAGCTGTGGCCTTTTTGTCTTGTGTACTGGAAATCCGCCCTACAGCCCCGGTGGCCCTGCCAGCGCTCGCATGGGCTTCACATGCCTCCGATCGCATGTATTCCCCAGGCATCCCAAATGCCAGCTGTCCTGGATGGTTGCCAGCATGGAGTAGTGATTGAACGCCGTATCGGACATGCGCGCGAAGCGCAGCCGGTTTGATATCACCAGCCCCACCACGTGGCCGCCTCCAGGGTTCGCGTTGCAGCATCCACTGGTGTCGCCGAATCCATCCGGCCCAGTCCCGGTGAAATCACTTTCATCCCACACGATGAAGATCACCGAGTTCCCGCGCCACGCCTTGGACGTCATGATCGCGTTGACGGTGTTCAGCAAGAACGTATCTCCGGCCCGGATCAATGCGGGTACTTGAGAGAAGTCACAGGGATCGTCGGGCGTCGCGCCGCGTCCATGCATGTCGTTGCACTGGTCAGGGCTGATCCACACGTAGTCCGCGACCGTGTTATTCGCGAGATCGGTAGCGAACTGGCTGAAGTCTACGATGTTCGCTACACGCGCTGCGTTGTTCTGCACATCGGCGTAGGAAATAAACGGATTGTGCTTGCGCTCGTAGAGTTGGTTGCCACAGGCATGGTCCAGCGGCGTTGCGCACAGTGAGTACGACTGCATGTACGCCTTCCAGGTTTTGTGGTGATGTTCGAGTTGATCAACGATGTTGGGCACGTCAATCGTTATGTCGTTGTCGTCGACCACCCCGTTGAGCGCGCCGGAAGTAGCCGCCACGTAGTTGGGTTGGCTGGGATGCGCCACTCCATAGTAGTTTGTCGCGAGTCCGGTAGTGGACGCGGCAAAATTGATGAACGGTGCGTTAGAGTTGCCGATCAGCGTGTCGTAGCCGGTGTTCTCCATCATGATGACGAACACGTGATCGAAGCCATGGCCATCGTCGCCACGCTGTGCCCACATAGGAGCAACCAGAACGGTGAGTACGATGAGCGCCGCGCAGATTCGTGTTCCTCTCCGCTGAATCGTTCGAGAGACGGTGTCGAGATTCATGCAATTCTCCTGGAAGATTTTTTGAATTTAATCGAGCGAATGCCGCGCCCCAAGCCGCATCCGGACCCTTGTCGAGAAAAAGAGTGACGCGATTTTAGTCCGAAGCAACCCGCTGTCAAGAAGTTCTGCTGTGGATTTCCACAAGGGACGGGTCGCGAGTCGGAGTCAGCGTCGTTTCGCCCACCACCAGAAGATCACGACCCTCCCGGCATGGCCTGTCAACAGCGGCAGCCGAAGGCACTCCACTAACTCGGACGTGTGTCAACTCGTCCCCAAATTGATTCGCTTAAAGCCAAGTTGTTGAAAGCAGGTAGCGGGCCCCCTAACTGATTGAAAATCGTCCTGGCGATGCTCTCGAGAATGACTGCTGCACATGATTGGAAGCCTGTGGAGCGCCGTTCGGGGTTCGGGCGGTTGTTTGGGGTCGGGCAGGCTTCTGCAACGCGCCTATAAGTCATCCTAGCGCCAAATGTATCTTTAAGTTAACAGCGCAGTGCTAGCGCTCGACATGCTCTTCGGCAAACGGCCCTACCCAGGGCAGCGCGAACCATTCTCCCTGCAGAGCCTTGATCGAAAGAAGAAGCCAAGTGAAGAAGAGTGCCAGGCTGACCAATGTCCCGACCAGCATCCACATGAACAACCATCCGAACATGGAAGCCAGCAGGCCGAGCAAAGCCATCACGATGACCACTGCCCAGAAGAAAACGCTTTGGAAGGCATGGAAGCGTACGAATTTTCGACGTTGAAACTGTTTCACGAACAGAAACACCACGGCAGGAATGAAAGTGAAATACGCGAGGGCTCCAACCCAGCGATCGTTCCAGTCCACCGGGGGGCCGGCAGGCACCGGTTCCGGGATCGGAGGCTGTCCCGGCACCGGCGGCTCAGGGGCGAAAAAGTTCCCTTCCTTCACGGGTCGGCCGCACGCAGGACAGAACTCGGCCACATCCGGCATCGAAGCACCACAATATCCGCAAGAAATCGGCATCCGGGATCCTTATAAAATTTAAAAAGCCCACTTAAACGCTTTTTCGAATTCTCCCCAGGATTATGGCTCGAATCGCTAGCCGTTGCCGAAGACCAACGACTGTCGACCGACGACTGTAGTCCTACACAACCCGGCCCGTCCCGTTCTTTTTCTTCCGGCAGTCTTCGCAGACGCCATAGATCTGGAACGAGTGCCGCGTGGTCATGTAGTGATACTTGCGGCCGATGTCGCGCTCCAGCTTATCGACCTCGTTCGAGAAGAATTCCACCGAACTCCCGCATCCGGTGCACACCATGTGATGGTGGCTGCGCCGGTTGTACTGATGCTCGTAGCGGGCGATCCCGTCGTGAAAGGCCACTTCGCTCGCCAGCCGGCATTCGGCCAGCAGCTTGAGCGTGCGATAGACCGTGGTGTACCCGATTCTCGGATCTTTCTTTTTCACCAGCCGGTACAACTCATCGGTCGAGAGATGTTCGCGGGTTTCCAGAAACGTCCGCAAAATCGTGTCGCGCTGCGCGGTCTGCTTCAGACCGACGCTCTTAAGATGCTGGTGAAGAATACCCTGCGCTTCCCGCACCATTTCGGCGGAGATGGAAGGCTGGTCATCGATGCGTTTCTGCAGCATGGCTGGGGTTCGGGGCGCTGGCTGACGGGAGCAGCCAATTCGCGGATCTCGGCTCTCTCGGTCATCAGGATAACATCGGGCGATCTTTAAAAGACAGTCGCCAGCACCCCAGTCGGCAGTTACCAGTCGTCGGTCCGAGGCCTTCCACCCTTACTGATTCTTGATTGCGGACCTAACGGGCTAGATGCCCCGCCTTTGCTGACGACTGAAGACTGGTGACTTTCCCTAGAGACTAGCGACTGACGACTGGCGACTGATACCCTATCGCCCATATGAGCTTCGAGCGCTTCGTCAGCTTCTTTGCTCTCGTCTGGTTTTTGGGCGGAGGGTTGTGGCTGCTGATTTCGCCCAACGCTTTCGTGAAGTTTGCCTCACTCGGCACGCGGCCGAGCCTGTTGCCCAGTCAACTCAATAAGGCGCGCATCCTCGGATGCGTCGGCTTGGTCATCGGCCTGATCATTGTTTTGGAGTTGGCGAACGGCTACATTCGTTAGCGCGACGATCGCTGATCCTTCGTGTTTGTGGTATCGATCCGCAACACCCTACAATCGTTAGCACACCCATGGCTACTTGGACTCCTGCTGCAACCGACACGGCGGCACCTGCCCGCCCTCGGCGTCGTATTTACTTAGGAGGCGTCGTGCTGGCGCCGTTCCTGCTTCTGGCGGGTGCAGTCGGCTATCTCTACTACGTCGCGCATTCTGCCTTGCCGCAACTCGATGGCACGATCCACGTCGCCGGCCTGGCGGCGCCGGTGCACGTCACCCGCGATGCGCACGGTGTCCCCGCGATCGAAGCCGCTACGCTCGAAGACCTTTTCTTCACCCAGGGATACATCACGGCCCAGGACCGCCTCTGGCAGATGGACGTGATGCGGCGCTTCGCCGCCGGGGAGATGTCAGAGTTGCTGGGCCCTGCCCTGCTCGAACACGACCGCGAGCAGCGCATCCTCGGCTTGCGTGATGCGGCACACAAGGCGGCCGACGCGTTGTCTCCCCGCGACCGCCCGTACTTCGAAGCGTATGCGCGTGGCGTGAATGCGTTTCTGAACTCTCACCTCAAGCACCTGCCCATTGAATTCCGCCTGATTGGTTACGAACCAAAGCCGTGGCAGGTCGAGGACTCGCTGCTGATGGGCGCGCGCATGGTGCAGGATCTGAACCACGGCACGTATCAGAGCGCATTGGTGCGAGAAAAAATCCTCGCGCGCCTCGGCCCCGAACTCGCAAACGATCTCTTCGTGAATACTTCGTGGCGCGACCGGCCGCCCACCGGATCGGGCCGCCGCATCGATGAAAAAGACCGTCCTTCGCGCAAACCAGACGACGACGATGACGACGAGATGGATTCCGGCTCGGACAGCAACATCGCGCGAGTTCATTCATCCGCCACCCCGCGTTCGGAGGAGTTGGCGGCCGTAAACGCTTTCACATCGTCGACGGGCGGGGACCCGCCTCGCTCCATCTCACAACCAGTGCCACGTCCCGAACTCATTCCCGGATCCAACAACTGGGTTGTGTCGGGCGAGCACACGGTGACGGGCAAGCCGCTGCTCTCGAACGATATGCATCTTGGCCATCAGATGCCCAATCTTTGGTACGAGGCGCACCTGCATGCGGGCGACTACGACGTCATCGGTGTCACGCTGCCGGGTGTTCCCTTTGTGATCGTCGGGCACAACCAGCGCGTTGCGTGGGGCTTCACCAACGTCGGGCCGACCGTGGAAGATCTGTATATCGAAATCGTGAATGATCAAGGCGCATACCAGGCGCCGAAAGGCTGGCAACCGCTCGAACACCGCAAGGAAGTCATCCACGTAAAGGGACAGGCCGACGTCACGGTCGATGTGGCTCTCACGCGGCACGGGCCGATCATCAGCGACCTCATTCCGGGCGAGATGCGCAAGATCGCGCTGCGCTGGACGCTCTACGATTCGCTGCGCAATCCCTTTTTCGATATAAACTCGGCGCAGAACTGGGACGAATTTCAGAAAGCGTTTGCGCAATTGCCAGCGCCGGGGCAAAACGTCGTCTACGCCGACGTCGACGGGCACATCGGATACCACACCACGGGCCATATTCCGATCCGTGCGGCAGGCGACGGCAGTCTGCCCGTGAGCGGAGCCGACGACCAGCACGAGTGGAAGGGCTACATTCCATTCGACAAGTTGCCCAGCGTATACGATCCGCCGTCGGGTGTACTGGCGACCGCCAATTCGCGCATCTCACCCGACAAGTACCCCTACAGCATCAGCACCGAATGGGATCCGCCATGGCGCACGGATCGCATCTACCAGGTACTCGAATCAGGACGGAAGTTTGCGGCGGCCGACATGCTCTCGCTGCAGACTGATGTCTTTTCCGCCTTCGATCGCTTCTGCGCTGAGCGCTTCGTGTACGCGCTCGATCATGTAAAAAACCTGTCCCCTCGCGCCCAGCAGGCGCGCGACCTGATGCGCGACTGGGACGGCCGGCTCTCGATCAATTCCGCCGCAGCCACAATCGAAAATCGTGCGCAGTACGAATTACGGCGCCTGTTGCTTGAACCCAAGCTAGGACCTGCGCCAAAACAGGCGCCTGATAATGCCGGACACACAGCACCGCAAATTTTCAGTTGGAAAAGTTATCGCTGGTTCAGTTCGTCGATCTGGCTGGAAAATGTTTTGTCCAAGCAGCCTCCACGCTGGTTGCCCAATGGCTATCCGAATTACGAGTCGCTGCTGGCTGCAGCCGTGGAGGCGGCCGTCAACGAACAGGAAGCGCCTAAAGATCTTGCCCAGTGGCGCTGGGGGACATTCGCGCCCATCAATATTGAACATCCGGTCCTGAATCGTCTGCCGTTGATCGGCCGCTGGACAGGTCCCGGTCTTCATGAACAATCCGGCGGAGGCCTGACGATCAAGCAAGTCGGCCGCACCTTCGGTCCCTCGGAACGCTACACCGCCGACTTGGCCGACCTCGACCAGTCCACGTTAAACACGGTGACCGGCCAAGGCGGAAATTTCCTCAGCCCGTACTACATGGACCAGTGGAATGCGTGGTACGAAGGAACGACGTTCGCGTTGCCGTTCTCGAAGTCGGCGGTGGAGAAGACGGCGGGGCATCGGTTGGTGTTGGAGTCCGGTAGATAGGTGTCAGGTCTCAAGTGTTAGATCTGCGACCTAGAAGTCAATCAACTTCACATCCACCGCGTTCCCCAAAATGTTAATCGAAGCCACTGTGTAGATCTTGTCGGTTGTCGTGTCGTAGATCCGCAGTTCGCCGCCTTCGATCACGTAGAAGACGGTGCGGTTTGTAATGGGTTGCAGGCCGGTGACGTCTCCGTTGTCGGGTGGGATGATTAGGTTTCCGTTGTTTGTGTTGTAGATGGCAAGGCAACCGCGCTGTTCGTCGCCGGTGTTGACAGGCACAATGTTGGTGCACGTCCGGGAGCCTACGAACAACCGGCCGTCGCCACTGATGTCGATCTTCGTGTGATAACCGTCGGGAATCGCAGCTGTCGGTTGCACGGGCGTCGTTGATAGCGAGGTCAGATCGACGATCGTCAACCGGCCGCATGTCGTGGCCGACGTGGTTGGTCCGCCTGCGCAAGTGTTCAGCCCTGGGGGGGGATTCCCTGCAACGTACATCGTTTGCCCCTTGATAAAGCCAACGGTGGCGCCGCCGGGAATCGGCGTCGCCGGTCCCGCAACCGGATTGGCGGGATCGTGCAAGTCGAGAGTCTGCACGCTGGCCTGCACGCCCCCGCATTCGGGCCCGCAGTTCAAAATCCACGCCTGCGTATTGTCACTGCTGAAAAATCCGGCAATCGGACGGTCGAAGCCGGCTACCGCCTGGCATACGGCCGGTGTGCAGATTGCGTTCCTCTGACCGGGCTGAATATTGAAGGGTGACACGACCGTCACCGAATCGGAGTTGTCGCTGAATGTCAGCAGTCGGCTGCCGTCACCGCTCTGAGCCAGGTAATGTGCTGAAGGAATAGGAAGAATGGAAGTGTCGGCGGCCCTCAGGCTCGAGATGAAGATGCCACCCTCACCTCGGCCGCCGGGCACCGGCGCCGTCGGCACGGCGAAGTAAGCCTTCGTGTTGTCGACTGAGATGACTGCACTTTCGGTCGCACCGGGGAGAGCGACTCCGCTCACGCTCATCGCCTCCTTCACGTTATCCATCACGCCGAACGAACTCCCGGAACTGCTGATGGCAAGGGTGAGTTTCCGGTCGTTGGACTCGACCATCATGGCCGGTAGTAGGAGGGTGCCCCCGATCGGCGGCACAGGCGCACGAAGGTCCTTACTCGCGTCAATGATGATCAAGCCTGAGGAGATTATGCTTTGCACGTCCTGCGATACGACGGCGCGAAACTTCAAGCCGGAAGTTCCGGTCGAGGACGATGACGATCCCTTGTAACCACCGCACGACAGAGTCAAACTGGTCAGGGCGCAGACCACCAGAACGAGGACGGTTTTTTTCAAACAGGCCACTCCCAAGAGCATGATAGGGAAAGATTTGGACGCGAAACCCCCGATTATAACAGAGCGTCCCGGCCGCTCTTGCTGGCCGCGCGTCTCTGTTTCAATGCTGCCTCACTTTAGATGCAAAACCCGCGGTCATCTTGTATTCTCGAAGCACGATGGCATCGGATTTTCTCTCCCGGCTAAGCAAGTCTCCTGTTTTGTGCGACGGAGCGATGGGTACCCTGCTATATGCCAGCGGCATTTTCATCAACCGCTCGTACGACGAACTCAATTTGTCACAGCCTGACCTGATCCACTCCGTGCATCAGGGCTACTTGCAGGCTGGCGCAGAAATTATTGAAACCAATACTTTTGGAGCCAACAGCTTCCGCCTCGGCCGACATAGCTTGGCGGATAAAGTGCGTGAGGTAAACCTGGCCGGCGCGCGTCTTGCACGCGAAGCCGCCAAGAGTTTCGATGTCTGGGTTGCTGGTTCGGTTGGCCCGCTGGGAATTCGAATCGAACCACTGGGCAAAACTTCGTTCGAGGAAGCGCGCGCCGCATTTCGTGAGCAGATTGAGGCGCTTGCCGAAGGTGGCGTCGATCTTTTGATTCTTGAGACGTTCGGAACCGTCGAGGAGCTGCATCAGGCGATGCTGGCGGCTCGCGACGTCAATCCAAAACTGCCGGTCGTCGCCTCGGTAACGGTGGACGAAGATTCCAATTGTCTTGACGGTTCCGACCCGGAAACTTTCGCCGCCAAGCTCGCCGACTGGGGAGCTGATGTCATCGGCTGCAACTGCAGTATTGGGCCGGTCGCGATGCTCGACGCGATCGAGCGCGTGCGCGCTGTCACTACCCTGCCTCTGGCCGCGCAACCGAATGCTGGCATGCCTCGTTCTGTAGAAGGACGAAACATCTACCTGTGCTCGCCGGAATACATGGCGAGTTACGCGCGGAAGTTCGTCGCGGCGGGAGTGCGACTGGTGGGTGGATGCTGCGGGACGACGCCGGAACATATTCGCTCGATGAAGTCAGCCCTGCGCGCAGGCGAAGCGCGTGCGGCGCGAGTGCAGGTATCGGCGCCGCACCCGGTGCCGTCGGCGGCAACCGTCACGCCTCTTGAGGAGCGTTCGCGGCTCGGAAAGAAACTGGCGGCGGGCGAATTCGTAACCATGGTGGAGATTGTTCCACCCAAGGGCACGGACGTTGGGAAGGAGGTGGAAGGCGCGCGATTTCTGAAGTCTGTGGGCGTCGATGCGATCAACATCCCCGACAGTCCCCGCGCTTCGGCCCGCATTTCGAACCAGGCCCTGTCGCTCATCGTGCAGCGCGAGGTTGGAATCGAAGCGATTCTGCACTACACCTGCCGTGACCGGAACGTGCTGGGAATCCAGTCGGATCTGCTGGGCGCGGCTGCTACCGGCATTCGCAACCTGATTTGCATTACGGGCGATCCGCCGAAGATGGGCAACTATCCCGACGCGACGGCGGTGTTCGACGTGGATGCGATTGGCCTCGTAAACATCGTGCACAACTTGAATCGCGGCCTCGATATCGGCGGCAACGCGATTGGTTCGGGGACTGGATTCGTGATCGGGGTCGGCGCAAATCCCGGGCTGCCCAATATCGATGAAGAGATCCGGCGCTTCGAATATAAAGTTGAGGCGGGTGCCGAATACGCGGTGACCCAGCCGGTCTTCGATCTGGCGTTGCTGGAAAAATTCCTCAAGCGGATTGAGCATTGCCGGGTGCCGGTGGTGGCTGGCATCTGGCCACTCGTGAGCGTTCGCAACGCCGAATTTATGAAGAATGAACTGCGCGTGTCGGTGCCGGACTCGATCGTTGAGCGCATGGCGAAGGCGTCAACACCGGAAACGGCGCGGCAGGAGGGTGTCGCCATTGCGCGCGAGATGTTGATCGCGGTTCGCGAGATGGTGCAGGGTGCTCAGATCAGCGCACCCAATGGAAAGTATGCGGCGGCGGTGGATGTGCTGGAGGCGCTGGGGGCTAGTCGTCAGTCTCCAGTCGCTAGTCGCTAGCGCAAACAAGACCAGGGAGGGACGGGCGTCCTAGCCCGTCCGTCCTCTTTGGCATGAAATCTCTCTAGAGAGTTGTAACAGCTTCTCCACGGGCGGGGACCACCTTCGCTCCAGAGTCTCGTTCCTGCTGACGACCAGCGACTGATGAAGAGCAACTACTCACCACACCTTGCACACCTTTGCCCCCACCATGGGCTGACCTTTCTTGCAGGAAAAGGCTTCCGCAAACTCCGACATGTTCACCACTACGCCGTTGATTCTGAATTTCGCCGGGGAGTGCGGATTCGTCATCGCCCACTCGCGTAACTGCTCCGGACGTTCGTTTGCGCAGTCCCACTGCGCGAATCCCACGAAGAAGCGCTGCTCGGAAGTCAGGCCGTCTTTGTCTTCGAGCTTCAGATCCTTGGTCGCGTCTTTCCACGCGATGTAGGCCAGTATCTCTCCGCCCAGGTCGGCTACGTTTTCGCCCAGCGTCAGCTTGCCGTTCAGGTGGATGTCGTCGACGGCGACGTATTGCGAGTATTGGTTGTCCACGCACTTCGTGCGTTCTTCGAATTTCTTCTGATCGTCAGCCGTCCACCAGTTTTTCAGATTCCCTTTGGCATCGAATTGGCTGCCTTCATCGTCGAAAGCGTGCGTGAGTTCGTGGCCGATCGTCCCGCCGGTGTCGCCATAGTTGGGAGCATCGTCCATTTTTGCGTCATAGAGCGGCGGCTGCAGCACACCCGCCGGGAAATTGATGTCGTTGACTTGCGGATTGTAATAAGCGTCGACGGTGGGCGGTGTGATTTGCCACTCGCCGCGATCGGTCGGCGTACCGATTTTGTTGAGCTGCCTCTTCGCCTCAAAGACCGTGGCGTTACGAACGTTGGCGGCGAAGTTGTCCGGCTTGATGTCGACTGAACTGTAATCGCGCCATTTGTCGGGGTAGCCGATTTTGTTGCGGATCGAATGCAGCTTGGTGAGTGCCTGCTGCTTGGTGGTGGGACTCATCCAGTCGAGTTGGTTGATACGCAACTCCATCGCTTTTTCGATCTCTTCCACCATCTTCAGCGTGCTGGCCTTCAGTTCCGAAGAAAACACCGCGCGCACATAGGCCTGTCCCAGAGCTTCGCCGAGTCCTCGATCGACGAATTCGACGCACCGTTTCCAGCGCGGCTCCTGCTCTTGCGCCCCGCGCAGATACTTCTGGTAGAAGTCAAAATTCGCAGTCGAGAATTCATCGGACAAGTAAGGTGCGTTGATATTCGCGATATGGAAGCGCAGATAATTTTTCCAGTTTTCCACGGATTCCGCCGCCAGCGTCGCGTTCAATTGCTTCATAAAATCGGGGGACAGGACGTTCACAACCTGGAACGGCGGCGGATTCAAAGCCTTCCAATAGACCGTCCAATCCCAGTTCGGAGTCAGCGCCGCCTGTTGAGCGGGCGACATCTTGTGCACGATCTTGTACGGATCACGCCGCTCCGTGCGCGTCTGAGATGCTTTCGCGAGCGCC
>Ga0207693_10002017_pt1 | contig 17820 bp, 12 predicted proteins | sample LARL81metaG_FD_184347 | JGI IMG/M metagenome (GOLD analysis project Ga0207693, IMG submission 184347) | Corn, switchgrass and miscanthus rhizosphere microbial communities from Kellogg Biological Station, Michigan, USA - LAR L8-1 metaG... | ecosystem: Host-associated > Plants > Roots >...
GGGAGGCCATGGCTTTCCGATGCATCCGCATCGCGACATGGAGATCATTACCTATCTTCTGGACGGAGCCCTGGAGCACAAGGACAGTCTAGGGAACGGATCCATCATTCGCCCTGGCGATGGACAGCGCATGAGCGCTGGGACGGGAGTGCGGCATAGCGAAGCCAATGCTTCTGATAGTGAAACCGCACACCTGCTTCAAATCTGGATTTTGCCCGATCGAAAGGGGCATACGCCGGGTTATGAACAGAAGTCATTCTCGGAAGCCGAAAAGCGGGGCAGATTACGCCTGATTGCGGGTCCGGACGGCAAAGACGGCTCCGTGACTATTCATCAGGATGCGAAGCTTTACGTGTCGCTGCTGGCGCCTGGTCAGGAAGTGAAACACGAGCTTGGCAGGGGCCGGTACGGTTGGCTGCAGGTTGCGCAAGGTGCAGTCGAGCTAAATGGGCAAGCCCTTGGACAAGGGGATGGCGCGGCCATTAGCGAAGAACGGCAGGTGCAGGTAAAGGGCACCAGCAACGCCGAAATCCTGCTCTTCGATCTCGCATGAGCCCGTGCTGTGCAGTCGTCGAGGTTTGCCGCATAGCCGTCGCTCCCAGATATTGTGCCTGAAGAGGTGCCGGTTGGGACGGGTTCATGCGACGGCGCGAGATAAATGTTTTGGTTCGAATAGGTGACCGCGCAACGTTTGAAGGACTCGCATTCTGTGTTCGTCGTTGCCGTGGCATTGGTTTGTGTGCTAATTTCGCCGATCAATTCTCGTGAACTTTCTTTTTCATCACGAAAAGCCTTCCCAAGCTTCGCAGGAGCCGGTGCAAGCGACGGTTCCGGAGCTCCGTGAGGCGGAACTGGCGGCGGCCTATTACGGTAAGCGGCAGGGAGGGGATCACTATGACTTCGTGAGGGTAGGTCCAAGCCGGGTTCTGTTTGGTCTGTTGGATATCGCGGGACGGATCGAAGAAAACGGGGCTGTGGTATCAGCCGCGCAAAATACCTTTCGCACACGGTCACCAGAGCTTTTCTCAGCCAACGACGTGAATGAACCGGACGCGATGGCCGAGCTTTGCCTCGATCTGAACCGGGCCATTATGGCGGCGGAGGGGGGCGTTCGGTCGTGTCCAGCGTTCGCGGCCTGTTATAACGAAGACCTGGGTACGATTTGCTATTTTAATGCTGGTCATACCCCTGGGTTGCTTCGCGATCCAGGCGGCATCGTTGAACTGAAGGCAACAGGCTTGCCGATGGGGCTTTTCTCGCATGCCACTTGCGAGGCCCCTATGGTGGCGTTACCTCCAGGGGCGGCGCTTTTGTTGGTTTCTCGTGGGCTGCTCGAAGGAAGGCATAAGCGTGAAGAATTCGGTATTGAGCGGGTGAAAAGCGGTTTTCAGCAAGCGGTGGGAGACTCGGCGAAACAAATCTGCGCGGCGGCGATCGACGGCGTTCAACAATTCATGCAACGACCACCCGTTCACAATGACGTAACGGCGCTGGCTCTGGTTCGGACTGGAGACAATAAAACCGCGGTGACAGGATAATAGTCGCGTACTCATCTGCACACCTGCTCGCTTCGGCCATTACCGTGTTCTGTTTTGGAAGATTTCCACTACGATAGCTGTAAATTCGCCTTTTATTCGCTTCGGCGGACGTGTATAATCCACGCCATCAATACCCTCTAAATTCATAACTCGCTAGGAGCCGCATTTTTATGGCTGATGAACGGACAAAAGCGATTGATCTCGCGTTCGCGCAAATCGAAAAGCAATTCGGCAAAGGCTCCATCATGCGGCTCGGCTCGAAGGAGATTGTTCCCATCGCTGTTATTCCGACGGGGGCAATTTCATTCGATGCGGCTCTGGGCGTGGGTGGGTTTCCCCGTGGACGCGTGGTCGAGATCTTCGGACCGGAATCTTCCGGCAAAACGACGATCGCATTGCAGGTGGTTGCGCAGGCCCAGAAAACCGGTGGCATGGCCGCTTTCGTCGATGCTGAGCACGCCCTCGATCCGCAATACGCCAAGAAGTTGGGGGTGGATGTAGACAATCTGCTCGTTTCGCAACCGGATTATGGAGAACAGGCGCTCGAGATCACGGAGGCCTTAGTGCGTTCGGGTGCGATCGACGTACTGGTGGTCGATTCCGTGGCTGCTCTTGTCCCCAAGGCCGAACTTGACGGCGAAATGGGTGACAGCCACATGGGGTTGCAGGCACGCCTGATGTCACAGGCCCTTCGCAAATTGACTGGAACGGTTTCCAAATCGCGCACCTGTCTGATTTTCATTAACCAGATTCGGGAGAAGATTGGAGTCATGTTTGGCAATCCGGAAACCACCACCGGCGGACGTGCTCTCAAGTTTTACTCTTCGGTTCGAGTGGATATCCGCCGCATAGCCGCGATTAAAGAGGGCGATGTGATGACCGGATCGCGCACCAAGGTCAAAGTGGTAAAGAACAAGGTTGCGGCCCCCTTCCGAGAAGCGGAGTTCGACATTATGTATGGCGAAGGGATTTCGCGAGAAGGCGATCTGCTTGATCTTGCTGTCAACAACAATCTCCTGGAAAAATCCGGAGCCTGGTATAGCTACAAAGGCGAACGCATCGGCCAGGGTCGTGAGAACGCGCGCCAGTTCCTGAAAGACAATGGCGAAACTTTCGCCAAACTGGAAGTAGAAGTGCGGAAGCACCTGGGATTGACGCCAGCCGGCCTGCAACCAGCGGTTGCTCCGTCCGCCCAACCCGCCGCCGGTGCTCCGCAGGGAACCGGTGCACGCGTCACCACTATGCCCAGTGCAATGCCGGAAAGTGCCAAGGTGCCGGCCGCGAGGCGGTAGTCGCGCGACTGGCATGCCCTTTTCACGGACTCTAAAGCTGTGCGGATTGAGCCAGACTTAAAAGGTTTGCTTCATATAACTTCCTGTCCATGGTATTGAGATTCTCTCGGGTTCGGCTATGCAAGTAATTGCCATCCCTGCCCTCGCCGCATAGAATCTTCATTTACGCCAAGTCTGCTTTTTTTATCAGGAACTGATGAGGATGCTTGAAAAAGGTCATCGCTATCTATCCCGGCTCGTTTGATCCACCTACCAACGGGCACCTTGATCTGATCGAACGAGGGAGCAAAATATTCGACGAGTTGATCGTCGCCATCTTGCGCAATCCGGACAAGAATCCTTTGTTCAGCCTGGGGGAGCGCCGGGCGATGCTGGAAGCCCTGACCGCGGATCTTAAGAACGTTCGAGTCGACGTGTTCGATGGCCTGACGGTGGATTACGCCGCGAGAGTTAAAGCCGGAGCCGTGTTGCGCGGCATCCGAGCATTGAGCGATTACGAATATGAGCTACAAATGGCGATGATGAATCGCAAACTGCAGCCTGACCTAGAAACGGTTTTCATGATGCCGGCTGAGCAGTATTCCTATCTGAGCTCCCGCCTGGTGCGTGAAGTTGCGAAGCTGGGAGGGTCGATTCAGGATTTGGTGCCCGAAATGGTGGAGCGCAGGCTCAGAGAAAAACTTGATCCTGCGGTCAAGCTGCAAAACGTAAGAAAATCGATGACAAGGAAACGAGTATGACCCCAGTAACGGAAGCGACCCCTGCGGTAAGACTTACGGAACGCATCAACCGGATCGAGCCCTCAGCCACCATGGCGGTAGTGGCGGAGGCTGACAAACTGCGACAGCAGGGCATTGATGTCGTGGATTTGGGGGCCGGTGAGCCGCATTTTTCCACGCCGCAGCACATTAAAGACGCGGCGATCAGTGCTATTCAGAGTAATTTCTCGAAGTACACGGCTGTCGGAGGCACGCTGGAGTTGCGCGATGCCATCGTGCGCCGTCACACGACGGACTTCCAGTCGGAATATCGCCGCGAGGAATGCATGGCTTCGGTTGGCGGTAAGCATGCGTTGTTCAACGCCATTCAGGTATTGGTCGATCACGGTGATGAAGTGATCCTTCCCGTCCCCTACTGGGTATCGTTTAAAGACATTGTGTGTTACGCGGGGGGGAAGTGCGTGTTGTTAGAGACTGACGAAAATCAGGGCTTCCGTGTAACAGCGGAGATGATCGCACATCTGGTCACTCCGCGCACAAAGATGATTATTTTGAATTCCCCGTCTAATCCTTCGGGTGCTGTCATGTTCCCCAAGGATTTGAAGGCTGTCGTGCAACTGGCGGCAGAGCGGGGGATTTGGGTGCTTTCCGACGAGTGCTACGTGTATTTGAATTACACGGGTGATAATTTTTCAGTGGGATCGTTGCGAGAGTTCCGGGAGCGCATGGTCATCATCGGTTCGTTATCGAAAACTTATGCGATGACGGGTTGGCGCCTAGGTTACGCGTTAGCCCCCGCTCCGGTTCTGTCGGCCATGCAGAAATTGCAAAGCCAATCCACGTCGAATCCGACGTCCATTGTGCAGAAGGCAGCCGTAGCGGCTTTGAACGGGCCACAGCAATGCGTGGCAGACATGCGGCTCGAATACATAAAACTGCGCGACCACGTGGTCAACGGACTGCGCGCGATCCCAGGCGTGAAGTGCACCATGCCGGAAGGCGCGTTCTACACATATCCGAACATGGCGTCGTTCATCGGGCGTGGCGGAATCAAATCGGCTTCCGATCTCGCCGGACGTTTGCTGCGGGACGCGCATGTGGCGGCAGTTCCCGGAGAAGGATTTGGAACCCGCGAGCACATTCGGATTTCGTACGCTACCTCATTGACTGAGCTTGATCGCGGGCTGGATCGCATGCGCAAGTTTCTTTCCGGACTGTAGCCCGGATCAGCAAGTAAAACCTCGAGGGTCGCTGGCGAGTGGCGGCTTCGTGTTCCCACCATGGGCACTCTCTATCCATTCTCGATGCAGCCTGTTTTTGACCCACGTCCCTGGGGCACGCTCGATCTATCGCCAATTTATCCGAATCACAAGTTCGAAGAAAAAATTGGGGAAGCCTGGCTTACCGGTGATGCCGGCCTGGTTGCGAATGGGCCGCTCAAGGGAAAAACGCTCGCGGAATTGAGCCTGCAGTTCGGCCGGGAATTGGTGGGAGAGGCCGCTCCCGATCCAAACCGATTTCCGTTACTGCTGAAATTTCTATTTCCCCACGAGAAGCTTTCGGTCCAAGTCCATCCCGACGATAAAGAGGCGCGCCGCGTTGGGCAGCCCTGGGGCAAAACCGAGTGCTGGTACGTTGCGCACGCTCGTCCTGGTGCGCAGATTGGACTGGGCCTGAAAGCCGGCGTAACCAGGGAAAAATTCGAACAGGCTATTCATAACCAACACGCCGAAGAATTGCTGAACTGGATTAACGTCTACCCGGGCGAAATGATCTACGTGGCTGGCGGGACCGTGCATACGCTGGGTCCGGGTTCGGTGATTGTGGAAACACAGCAGCAGTCCGATACCACCTATCGTCTTTATGACTACGGACGTGCGCGCGAGTTGCATCTGAAGCAAGGCCTCGCCGCCATCAAGGAGCAAGTGCGATCCGGCAAGGTGATACGTCCTGCGCCGTCCCAATTAGACGGTTCTGCGAACCGCAGAGCACCGATGATTTCTTCCCCTTACTTTGTGGTAGATATGTTCGAGCTCAAAGAACGTCATAAGTTCGAGACCAAGGATGAGGTTGGCAAGCGATCGGTTCAGATTCTGGTTGCCGTTGAGGGCTGCGGAATCATCGAAGCGCCAGGCACAAACCCGGTCACGCTGGCGAAGGGCGATGCCGTGGTTGTCCCGGCTGCAGTGGGAGATTTTCAGGTGCGGCCACAGTGGTCGGTTGAATTGATCAAAGCGATGGTGCCCGGCAAAGCGCTGCCGGAGCCGGAAACGAGAATGTAGAAGAACGTTCAGCGCCAGACTGCCAGTTTTCAGGAGCTCGAACTGAGTTATTGTAGTGAAAATAAACTTCCATCCCGTAATTCTGGCGGGCGGACGGGGCACGCGGTTTTGGCCCCTGAGCCGTCAACGTCGAGCGAAGCAGATGCTGGCGCTCGACGGCAACCAGACGATGATTCAGCAGACAGTCGCACGTCTTTTGCCCTTGGCTGCAGCCAACCGCATCTGGGTCATTACGAATGAGCACTTGCAGCGCGAGGTATCGCGCCAGCTCCCAAAGCTGAGCAGGAACCAGATTTTGGCCGAGCCGGTAGGGCGGAATACGGCGCCTGCCATTGGACTGGCGGCTTTCATCCTGCTAAAAACTGATCCCGATGCGGTCCTCGGACTGTTTCCTTCCGATCATGTAATCGGCGACGAGGTACGATACCGGACCGTGCTGGAGAACGGAATTGAGATCGCATCGTCGGGCGAGAATATTGTGGTGCTGGGCATCCGTCCCACCCGCGCGGAGACTGGGTACGGATACATCGAAGCTGGTTCGTCGTTTCGCGGCGATGGACTTGGTGTCAAGCGCTTCACCGAAAAACCTGACGCTATTCGTGCGGCCGAATTCGTGAGGGCGGGAAATTATTTCTGGAACAGCGGAATGTTTCTGTGGAGCGCGCGGACACTGACCGGAGCACTTCTCGAATACCTGCCAGAGACGGCAGTGCTGCTACAGAAAATAGCGGCAACATTCGGTACAAACAAATTTGCTCGCACGCTTTCCCGGCTCTATCCAAAGTGCGAAAACATCAGCGTTGACTATGCCGTTCTTGAGCCACGCTCTGCTAAGGGAGAACAGAGTTCCCATATCAGCTGTCTGCCCACCGATTTCGGATGGAACGATCTGGGGTCCTGGACGGCCTTGCATGAACACCACTCCGCCAAAAGCTCGCCCCCAGGAGGCAATTTGTTTAATGCGAAAGGCGTGTTCACTTTGCAAGCTCAGGGAAATTACATTCACGCTCCAGGCAAATTTGTGGCCGCCCTGGGAGTAAACAATCTTGTAGTTGTTGAAACCGAGGATGCGTTGTTGATAACTACCCACGAACGGGCACAGGACGTGGGAAAAGTGGTGAAGTATCTGGACGAGAAAAAACTGCGTAATCTAGTTTGAGGACTCCTGTGCGATTTCTCGTTTGTCTGCAAGACGAATACGATTGCTCCCCGACGAAACGACAAATGACTAACAACCGACCCATCAAGTTTGGCACTGACGGCTGGCGCGGGATCATTGCCGACGATTTTACCTTTGACAACGTGCGGCGCGTTGCTGGCGGGATCGCCGCGTACATCCTGGGGCACGAAAATCCCGCTCATGGCGTCTTCGTTGGCTATGACACTCGATTTCTCTCTTTGCAAGCGGCGCGAGTGGTTGCTGAAACGATTGCCGAGGCGGGAATACCAGTGCGGCTAACGAAGGATGCAGTCCCTACTCCGGCAGTTTCTCTTGCGGTAAAGGCGCAAGGCGGCGCCGGCGGAGTGATGGTCACCTCCAGCCACAATCCCTGGAATTGGAATGGCGTGAAGTTCAAGGGCAAGTTTGGCGGATCGGCCACCCCCGCCATCATGGAGATCATTGAGGAGGAAGTCGCCGCCGGCTCGCTTCCTAAAGGCAAGAAGGTTCCGGTTGAAGAAGTCGACCTGATGTCGCGGTATTCCGATGCCATCTGCCGGTTTGCTGATCTTGATGTGATCGCCAAAGCAGGTTTCAAATTTGCGGTGGATTCGATGTATGGCTCCGGCCGTGGCGTGCTTACACGCATATTCGATTCTCGCGGGATTTCTTATGTTGCCATCCGTCAGGAATTGAATCCTTTGTTTCCAGGAATCAATCCCGAGCCTATCGAGCCGCACATCGAAATGTTGCGTCAGACAGTGCTGAAAGAAAAATGCCAGGCCGGGTTGGCCAGCGATGGTGATGCAGACAGGATTGGCGCAATTGCGGAAGATGGCAGTTTCGTGGATTCGCACAAGTGTTTTGCCGTCCTTCTCCGTTGGGTACTGGAGAGAAAACAATGGTCGGGGAACGTGGTTCGTGCCTTCAACACGACTGGCATGGTGGATCGAATCGCCGCTAAATACGGGCGCAAGCTCATTGAGTGTCCCATTGGTTTCAAATACATAGCAGACCTGATGATGGAGCAGGAAATTGTGGTGGGAGGAGAAGAGTCCGGTGGCATTGGATACTCGCGCTACCTGCCGGAGCGCGACGGCATCCTCAACTGCTTGCTGCTTGCCAACGTCATGGCGGACGAAAACAAACCGCTGGGACAGCTCGTTTCCGACCTGCAACGCGAATATGGACCGCATTTTTACGGTCGCAGGGATTTACACATCACGGAAGAAATGAAGCAAAGCGCGGTCGCGAGAGCAGGTTCCCAGGGCATGAAACGTTTGGGACGTTTCTCCATCCTGCGAAAGGAAGGCATGGATGGGGTAAAGCTTTTTCTCGATGCTTCAAAGAACGGGAATGGAGCCGAGCCTTGGGTGCTATTTCGAATGTCCGGCACCGAGCCGTTGCTCAGGGTGTATGCGGAGGCGGCCGCTCCCGAACTGGTAAGTGAAATTCTTTCGACCTCCGAGGCTTTTGTGCGGGGCGACAAAGGCTGAAACGCGGAAGACCCACTTACAGTATTGGACTTTTGGGTCTCGTAAAAGCGCGTTCATCCATACGATAATCGATTCGGCACGGCGACCAATTCGGTACGATAATCGTTAGATAAGCCATGGCCTCTGCAGCCGCTATCGTCCCTCCCCCCTCCGATTCGCCTCAGGCGCGTCGCTATAACCGCATCCGGCGCTGGATTGGCGTCGCGGATTTCATCCTGAGTCTTGCTCTGATGGTGGCGCTACTGGCTACCGGATGGACCGGCACACTGAGGGACATCGCCTACCAAGCCACGTTTCAGCACTACAGTCTGGCTCTTTTTTTGTACGTGTTGATCCTCATGGTGCTGGCGAAAATTCTCGGACTTGGCCTCGACTATTACAGTTTCCGTCTCGAACATCGCTACCAGCTTTCTAATCTGAGGCTGCGTGCATGGGTATGGGATGAACTGAAGGGTGTCCTTTTGGGAGTTGTCCTGGGTGGGATCGTGGTTGAGCTTTTGTATTTTATCCTCCGCGAATCGCCGCAGCACTGGTGGCTGATCGCGTGGGCGTCGTTTCTGGGATTATTTGTACTGTTGGCGCAGCTAGCTCCGGTAGTTTTATTTCCAATTTTCTACAAGTTTGCGCCTCTCGAAAACGAGGAGTTGAAAGACCGGCTCGTACGGTTAGGCGAGCGTGCGGGAACGCGGGTTCGAGGCGTTTACCAATGGAAACTTTCGGAAAAGAGTAAGAAAGCGAACGCGGCGCTTACTGGGTTAGGAAACACCCGCCGTATCATTCTCGCCGACACTCTGCTGGAGAATTATTCGACCGACGAGATTGAGGCCGTTCTCGCTCATGAACTCGGGCACCACGTACACAAACATATTTTCAAGAGCATTCTGGTGCAGGCAGGAATTACGTTTGTCGGATTCGCGGCGGCCAACTGGGTTTTGCATTATGCGGTTGATCGCCTGCATGTGTTTGAGACTTTGTCTGATTTTGCCAATCTTCCATTGTTGATGTTGGTTGCGACGCTGCTTTCGTTTCTGGTGCTGCCGTTGCTTAATGCTTATTCCCGATTTAACGAGCGCCAGGCCGATCGATATGCCTTCCGCTCCATTTCGACGGTCGCGCCTTTTATTTCTGCCATGAACAAGCTGGCAGACCAGAACCTTGCGGAACGTTCCCCGTCAAAATGGGTTGAGTGGTTATTTCATTCGCATCCTGCAATTTCCCGACGCGTGGCGGCGGCGCAAGCGTGGGCCAAGGCTCAGGCCGATCCAGTATAGGGTCGGGGGGCACCTGTTGTGTGGGACTCGACTGACCAAGCGGAAGATGTGCTACCCTCAACTGATCGCGCGGCGCACTTCCTCTAAGCTGTCCGCAGAATTTCTTCCACTCGCAGCAAATCTTCTTCGGTGTCAACTCCCACGGTGTCGTAGGAAGTCTGCGCCAGATGAATCGGAATTCCGTTCTCCAGGAAGCGCAACTGTTCCAGCCGTTCGCTGCGCTCCAGTGAAGATTCCGGAAGTGTCACGAAGCGGTCTAAGGCCGCTTTGCGGTAGGCATAAAAACCAAGATGCTTGAAGTAGCTAGAGATGCCACCATCGCGGTCGTGGGGAATCGTCGCTCGAGAGAAATAGAGAGCTCGCCCAGCCAAATCACCTACGACTTTAACGGCACCAGGATTATTGACATCGACCGGCGCCGCGGCCGTCATCAAAGTGCCCACCTGGATGGAAGGATTTCGCATCAGCTTACTCAACGCGTCAATATGCTCAGGTCGAGTCAGGGGTTCGTCGCCCTGCACGTTCAAGTAAACATCCGCCGCGATCGACTGGGAAACTTCATGCACTCGCTCGGTGCCACTGCGGTGCGTGGAGGAAGTCATCCGAGCCTTCCAACCGTTTTGTTGGCAGACTTCGATGATTTCGTCTGAGTCGGTTGCAATAATTACGTCATCCAGCACCGGCGAAGACTTTACGGCGCAGTACACGCGGCCAATCAGGGTCTGGCCACCGATTTCACGGAGCATTTTGCGGGGTAGCCGGGTCGAGGCCAACCGGGCGGGTATGACGGCAACGATTCTCATAGGCGACAGGTCTGACATCATATACATCACCTGCAAAGACGAGATGATTTGAGCAACAAAGTATCAGTTCAAAAGCCAATAGGTAACCCTGGATTCGGTGCCGGACGGCGGTTACTCATGTGTTCACCTTCCGGTGACAAGCGGCTGACACCCGCGAAACTACGTTATATACTTGTCCATTCGCGGCTTGCTGACCCCCGTTTGCTCCGCGGTTGGGCTCGTGCATAAATCAGGGGTTGCCTGAGAGCTTCCATTTGTCCCCTCCACGGGCCGAGGTCATTGATGGAAGAATCGTACCGAGGCCGCCCGGATGGAACCCCTTCAGACTCTGGTGAGGGTGGTGCGGTCCGTGCGCCCGCAAAGGGCGACAGTTCTTCTCCTGGCGTTCCACCCAGACCAGATTCGCCATCGGATTCTCCAACCCTGATCGATATACCTGTTTCAACTTTCAACGACCCGTCCGATTCTCCGACTATGGTTCCGGGAGGAACTGGGAGCGATCCCTCCGACTCGCCCACGATGGTCGACCACGGTTCAGGCTTCGGAGCCGATGCCCCTACCATGGTAGGGGACGCGCCGTGGAGTGCCCCAGCAACGCCTCCACGAGTTCTCAGACCTCAGTCCAGCCCTTCCATGCTTCAACCGGGCTCACTGCTCGGCCAACGCTACGAAATCCTGCAAATTCTGGGTGAGGGTGGTATGGGCGCAGTCTACAAAGCCCGTGACCGCGAACTGAATCGCATGGTTGCCTTGAAGGTAATTCGTCCCGAGTTGGCTGGCAGTCAGGCGATCATCGACCGTTTCAAACAGGAACTGCTGCTGGCTACTCAAGTCACCCACAAGAACGTAATCCGGATTTACGATTTGAGTGAAGCTGAGGGCATGAAGTTCATCACCATGGAGTTCGTTGAAGGTGAGGACTTACGCAGCCTGATGCAGGAAAAGAAGAAGCTGGCCCCGGAGGAGGCCGTAGAGATCATGCTGCAGGTATGCCGCGCGCTCGAAGCTGCCCACAGCGTCGGCATCATTCACCGTGACCTGAAGCCGCAAAACATCATGCGCGACAAAGCGGGCCGCATTCTGGTTATGGACTTCGGCCTGGCCCGCACGCTCGAGGGCGACGGCATGACTCAGACCGGCGCCCTGGTCGGCACCATGGACTATATGTCGCCGGAGCAAGCGTTAGGAAAGGATTTAGACCAGCGCTCGGACCTGTTCACTTTGGGCCTGATCTTTTACGAGTTGCTTACCGGCAAGATGCCATACAAGGCCGACAGCGTCGTAGCCAGCTTGCTAAAGCGAACCCAGGAGAGGGCCGCCCCGGTTTCGAGCCACGACGCAACCATACCCCGTCCGCTGAGTGACATCGTCAGTAGGTGCATGGACCCCGACGTCAAGATGCGCTACGAAAGCTCTAGCCAGATCATGGCCGATCTGGAAGCGTGGCAGGGCGGACGCGCCGCGGCGACGTTGACCTTCCCCACTAGCAGCAAGCCATGGGGACAAACTATTCCCTGGCAATGGGTGGGCGGTGTCGCGGCCGTGCTGGTGCTGGCGATTGTAGGATTCCTATTCCGAGACAAACTGTTCGCACCCGCCGTCCGAACCGCATCCGCCCCGGTGGTTTCGTTGGCCATTCTACCGTTTCGCAACGCCTCTGGCGATCCCTCTCTTGATTTGCTGGGGCCGACTTTCGCAGAGATGCTGCGCTCCGACATGGGACAATCGGCCGATCTTCGCACCGTTCCTTCGGACCGCATCAATCAGACATTGCAGGATCTCCGTATAGCTGCTGATACCAGCTTCGATCCTGACATGCTGCGTCGCATTGGGAAGTTCACCAGTGCCGACCGGATCCTCTGGGGTCAGTACCTCAAACTGGGCGACCAGATTCGAATTGATGCAACTCTCCAGGATCTCAAGCGGCAAAACAGCGTCGCTTTGAAAGCGGAAGCGGCAAATGAAAAAGAGCTGCCCAGGGCTCTTGAGCAGTTAGCGCAATCCGTGGAAAAAAACCTCGCCTTCTCGGCTGACAAGATCAAAGAGCTGCAGGCAAGGGCTCTTAAGCCTTCATCCCTGTCGGTGCAAGCGCTCGGTTATTACAGCAAAGGTTTGCAATTAGCGCACCAAGGGAAGAATGTCGAGGCCCAGAAGAGCTTTCAGGCAGCTATCCAGCAAGACCCCAATTTCGCGCTAGCGTATGCCAGGCTAGGCCAGGTTTATGTCAACCAGGGTTACGGGGATGAAGCCGAACAGGCCACGCGCAAGGCAGTGGCTCTGGGCGACAAACTCCCGGCCCAGGAGAGTTATTTAATTGCAGCGATCCACGCCCAAACCACTAACGATACGCAAAAGGCGATCGAAGCATACGAAAGCTTGGCCAAGGTCTCGCCTGATGACTCGGACGTACAGTTCGCCCTCGCCGGTCTTTACAACACCGTCAGCTCCTTCGACAAAGCGCGCGAGTATTACCAGAAAGTGTTAGTGCGAGATCCGAACGATGTTGAAGCGCTCTACGGCATAGCCGGAGTTGAAATCAATGTTGGCAATCCGCAAGCCGCTCTTGAATCGCTCAATCGCGCCCTTACTGTCACCATTGAACTTAACAATGTATCGGAGCAGTCCAGGATAGTGTACGGGCTGGGAATGGCTTACAGCCAGATGAACAAGCCCGAGGAAGCTCTTCGCAACTACCAGCAGGCGCTCGAAATTCAGCGTCGCCTCGGATCCCAGGGCGATCTCGCGCAGACCCTAAACGCCGTAGGTCAACTCCAAGACGGCATGGGTAAATCCGAGGATGCGCTGAAGAGTTTCCAGGAGGCGTTGCGAGTGCGGCGCGAGATCGGCGACAAGATAGGCCTGGGTTACACTCTCATTGACCTCTCGAACTTCTATGAGGCTCGTGGCCAGAACGACCAGGCCCTGAACCTGCTCAAGCAATCCTTGGCCATCCAGCGCGAAGTCGGAAACCGGGCCTATGAGGCCTTGTGTCTCAACAACATCGGCATCAGTTACGCCGACAAAGGGCAGTATGACGACGCGCTTACCTACATCAACCAAGCTCTCGAGCTTCGCGAAAAACTGAAGGACACCATCGGTATCGCCGACAGCAATTACGCGATGGCCGAAGCGCTGACCAAGTTCGCCCAATACGAGCAGGCGATGGACCACTACCTTCGCGCGCTGGAACTGTGGCGCAACCTTAATGACAAGCGGCGCGTCGCCTTCACCTCCTACGGCATGGGCAATTTGTTCGAACAACAGGGTCGTTTGGGTGCGGCGCTCAAATCCAAAGACGATGCGCTTAAGACCATTCGTGAGGTTCAAGACCGCGTGGGCATGGCCGAGATGCTCGGCGGTTATTCTGAATCTCTCAACCTGCTGGGAAGAGGCGAAGAGTCGCAAAAGCCTTTGGAGGAAGCCTTGTCAATTGCCCGCGAGGTCAAGAATCAGACCTTGGTCGGGCAGACTCTCAATTTCGATGGCGACAGCTTCTTTTACCGTGGCGACTTTAAAACTGCCAAGGCACGATACGAGCAGGCGCTGAAGGTGGCTTCCGGAACCACAGACCGGCGGCTCATCCTGATTTCCAAGTTCAACCTGGAGAAGATTGCGGTCAAGACCGGCCGCTCGCGCGAGGCGGTCAGCGCTCTTCGCACTTTGGCTCAGCAAGCTGATGCAGTGGGTCTGCGCTACCTCTCGATGGAGTGTTCGGTCTACTTGGGCGAGGCGCTGGTCAGCACCAAGGATTATCCTCAGGCGAATCAGGAACTCGAACGTACCGTGGCGCGCAGCGAAAAACTGGGTATGCAAGTCCTGCAGGCGAAGAGTCATTACCTGCTGGGCGTCTCTCTTCGGCTTACAGGAAAAGCCGACGATGCAGCTGCCCATTACGCGAATGCGCATCGCATCCTGGACGAGATCAGCAAAGAAACAAAGAGCGATACCGTCCTGAAACGCGCCGACCTCGTTGCCCCCTATACTGAATCCGCAAAATAGCCAAAGGCCAAGCGCATAGAACTCGAGTTTAACCGTCCGGTATACCTAGTCTCGCTGTCAGCGCGACCGTTGCCAGGTTGAGACTAACTCCACAAATGTAACGCCCCTCTCGCGAGGGGCGTTGCCAACCCAGAACATAATCACAGTTTCGTAAACGGTCTGTCTCCGCGCAGCTCGCACGGACAACAGTCCTAATTAATATCAACCGTCACGCCGATAGACGTGATGGTACCTGACAGGTCAACCATGGTTGCGAAGTAGTGTCCGGGAGGCATGTCCGTCGTTTTAACCTGCAACTGCCAGGTATTGCCCGTGAGGACAAAGATGGGCGGGCCTCCGGACTTGCCGGCAATAATCACAGGAATGGATACTGGCGCGGCTCCCGTAGACTGCAGTTGCGTGATCATAAGCAGAGGCTTCAGGAAGGTCGGAGACTGCCCGCTCGGACAAGTGCCAGTCGGCGCCACCTTAAAGGAAAAAGTGATTGTCCCGTTCTGATTCTTGACGACGGACGAGAAGCCCCCGCCACAGATCTCAAAGTCCTGGTCCGATATCTGTTGGTTGACGGTGAAAACACACTTCAGGGGCTTGGTACCAAGTGTTGGATAGTTGATCACGCCGTCTGTGATGTCTTCGTCCAGGTTGCGGAGCTGTCGGAGATTCGGGGTCGTCTCCGCTACGGTGCTCGGTTTATCGATGATGATGTTCGTGGCTGAATAGCCGGAATTGGGATTGGCCTCGAATCCGAAAACCTCGCACATGTTGGGGAAGCCGGCGATCGTGGTAAGGGTCTGGTCGCACACCATGTTTCCCGGAACCGTAGAAAGCCCAAAGCTCGGATTGCCAGGGTTGAAGGAGTGGACCGTGGGATCGGACAATGCGACTGAGGAATCAACGAGCGAGTCGCGCACCGTTACCGTGGCACTGTTGGCCAGGTTCTGCAGAGTGGCTTTGAACGTCGCTCCTGTGAATGGGCTGGTGAAGGAGACCGTGTTGGAGTTGGGGGTGAGAGTAAAGGTCTGTGTAGACGGCGCAGGTGCAGCAGCGATCTCCGCCGCGTTGAAACCTCCGTCCACGCAGATTCCGCCCAGTGTTGTCCCGCTGCCGGTGTTCAAACTCACCTTTTTGTTGGTGGACGTGTTGAAGCGGAAGAAATTTCTAGACGCGACGTCGCCGACCCAAAAGGTCGTGGCGGGGTTGATCGGGTCCAGAGTTAACGCCTGTAAATTGACCTGGTTGGCGTTGCCGAAACTGAATACTTGCACCGATGTGATCACACCACCGCTAGCTTTCACCAGCTTGACATTCCCCTGGTCGGCCACCAGCACACCATTGCTGCCATCGCCAGGTGGAAGGATCCGAATGGCAAACAGGGTTCCTTGGTTAGCGTTACCATTAAGCGTGGACAAATCTGCGTACACGCCTGGGCCGGTAACAGTGCTGTAGGTGAAGATTTTTCGACCCCCGGAAGTGTAAAAGAGAGTGGTCCCGTCCGATGCCAAGTCAATCCACTTGGGGCCGCCGCCGTTCTCCACTGGAACGGGAAATGACTGCGTGAACACGTAGTGTCCGAAGTGCGCGTCGCCCGGAGTAGTGTTCTTAGTCCATTGTTCGATCCTGCCGCCGCCTGGTCCAGAGGCGGTGTCCAAATAGCCGACATAAAGGTTCTTGCCACCATCCGCGGCCACCGAACCAGGGTGGGAAGAAAGACCGTCGCCACTGGCTAGTTGCTCGACCACAGGATAGGTATTATCGATCGCGTACCTATCCACCCGCGTGTTCGAGAAGTTCGTGCCAAAGAAACGGTACGCAGGGTCAAACCCACAGCCGGCCGTCAAACCGCTTAAGCCGTCGCTAATCAACTGCACGTTGTTGTAGGTTGGATTGTTAGCCGCCGGGTTGTCGCTATGCCAAACTTGGTAATTGCCACTTCCCGTCCCTACAAAAACGTCTCCCACCTCCCAGTCGACTGGATTGGTGGCCTGCGCGGGAACATTCCCTACAAGCATCAGTAGTAATAGTCCCAGTAAAATCGCCCAGGGGTCTAACCCTATTCGGCTGATTGTCCTCGGCATAGCTAGTCTCTTTCGTTTCGCCGCAAACTTGGCGGGCGACGACCACTGACAATTTTGTCGTGGGAGTCTATTGTCGCGAGGCTGCGTGCTTGCAATCTTGCTGCTGTGCATAATTCAATCTCCTTGTGAAAGTGCGCCAGTGTTCTGGCATCTGGATGTCGTGGAAATACAAGCGTGAGCCGCCGGTCCGAGTCTCGATTCGTGCCGTCCGACGCCTCTCGCGTGCTTACACACTCGCCTCATCGCAGGCGGGGCAAGGCATTTCTTCAAAAGTTACTTGAGTCCTGGGGCTTACATCCTCAACGCAATCCGCTCATGCCGGGGGAGCAGAGCGGTACAATCTTAAGCAGGCAAGCGGCGCGAATCAATTCTTAGTTGATCCTAACAAAATCGCCACCTGCAAGGGTCTGCTGCATTTCGAAGCCGAGGAAAAATGATATCCGACTTGTCTATTAATCAGGAATCCGCACGGTTACACCCCATCGCAAAACGCTCCCACCAAACCACGACAATTCTGCGCTTGAATGGAGCACCTGTCAACGGGATTGAGCGGATAGCGGTGGATAATTTGGTTAGTGAAAGATTGTGCATCCCATGCAATCTCTTGCGCAGAGCCGGGAGCGGCCTTTCCAGCCGCTGTGCACCTCCGATCCTCGCTGCTCTCCATTCCCATGCAGCCCTTCGGCTCCCAGGCAACCTTTCGGCGCACGAGATTTACGCTGAACCTCCATAACCAGGAACGGATGGCCGTCTTGTTGTCCGACCTCGTAGATCGTGCAGATATTGGGATGGTTCAGGGCAGAAGCCGCTTGAGCCTCTCGCTGAAAGCGGGCCAAGGCTTGTGGATCTCTGGCTACTTCATCGGGAAGAAACTTCAGGGCAACAAACCGGTGCAGCGTTACGTCCTCAGCCTTGTAGACCACACCCATCCCGCCACCGCCGAGTTTCTCGATAATGCGGTAGTGCGAGATGGTTTGACCAATCATGATTTCACGATCGTGGCCTGACGAATCACGGGCGGGGGAAGAACTTGAGTGGTGCCATGTTAGGGGCGGCGCGGTGGCAAGTCAACGTGTGATGCGGGGGATGTCGTTAGCACATGATATGTCCGGTTGAGATAGCACGTGATCTGTCCGCTTTTCGCGCGGTGAGAGTAGGAGACCATGCGAAGCATGGTTTCTTACTC
>Ga0207693_10002018_pt1 | contig 17817 bp, 16 predicted proteins | sample LARL81metaG_FD_184347 | JGI IMG/M metagenome (GOLD analysis project Ga0207693, IMG submission 184347) | Corn, switchgrass and miscanthus rhizosphere microbial communities from Kellogg Biological Station, Michigan, USA - LAR L8-1 metaG... | ecosystem: Host-associated > Plants > Roots >...
ATATCGTGGCCCAGCTCCACCATGCTCTGGCCGAAGAGATGACCGTCTCCCTCCAGGACTTCCTCCTCCGCCGCACGGTCATCGGCCAGAGCGCGTGTCTCGGCCTCGACTGCTACGAGGCCATCGGCCGCCGGATGAGCGCGCTGGCCGGCTGGTCGTCGCGCCGGCTCGACGCGGAGCTGGAGGCCTATCACGCCTCGGTGGAGCGGAGCCTGCGCTTCCGAAGCACGTGATCCGTGCTATAGTCCGTGGCGCTTGGCGCGGCGATGCGCAAATGTCACGAGCCCGCAACCCGACAGCAATTCGCCTCCGGTAGCGTCACCGGCGTCGGCATACCCATGGACCCCATCTCGACGAGGAGGATTACTATGCCCCGCCCCACGACCATGATGCGATCGGCCGCCTGGGCCTGCGCCCTCCTCGTCGCCATCGCAGTCGCTCCCACTCCCGCCCTGGCCAAGACGGAGATCCAGTTCTGGCACGCCATGACCGGCCAGCTCAACGACGCCACCAACGAGCTGGTGAAGCAGTTCAACGAGAGCCAGTCGGAGTACGAGGTGAAGCCGCTTCGCAAGGGCACCTATCCGGAGACCCTCACTGCGGCCATCGCCGCTTACCGGCAGCGTCAGGCGCCGCATATCGTGCAGGTCTTCGAGGTAGGGACCCAGACCATGCTGCTCTCCGGCGCGGTCAACCCCGTGTACATGCTCATGAAGGAGCAGGAGATCGCCGTCGACTGGAAGGACTTCATCGCGCCCGTGGCCGGCTACTACTCGAAGGACGGCAACCTCTACTCCATGCCCTTCAACTCCTCCACCCCGATCCTCTACTACAACAAAGACGTCTTCCAGAAGGCCGGGCTCGATCCGTCGAAGCCGCCCCAGACCTGGAAGCAGGTGGAGGACTACTCGAAGAAGATCATGGCGTCGGGGGCGGCCAAGTGCGGCTTTTCCACGGGCTGGCCGTCGTGGACCATGGTCGAGAACATGCACGCCTGGCACGACCAGCCCTTCGCCACCAAGCGGAACGGCTTCGACGGGCTCGACGCCCAGCTCCTCATCAACAAGGAGTTCGGGGTCATGCACCTGACCCGGCTCACCGAATGGCAGAAGGGCAATATCTATTCGTACGGGGGGCGCCAGGGCACGGCCGATCCCAAGTTCGTCAATGGCGAGTGCGCCATGTACATCCAGTCTTCCGCCCTCATCGGCGGCTTCACCCGCGGAGTGAAATTCCAGTGGGGCACGGGCCAGCTCCCGTTCTGGGGACCGCCCTACACCAAGGCCACGTCCATGATCGGCGGCGCCACCCTCTGGGTGATGAAGGGCAAGCCGGCCGCCGAGAATCGCGGGACGGCCAAGTTCCTGAAGTTCATCTCCGAGCCCAACCAGCAGATGTGGTGGCACGTCACCACCGGCTATCTCGCCATCTCCAACACCGCGGTCAAGAACCTCGAGGCCGGGTACCACTTCAAGAAGTTCCCCGACCAGTACACCGCGTTCGCCGAGCTGACCAAGGGCAAGGCCACCGCGAACAGCCAAGGCATCCGCCTGGGCAACTTCGTGCAGATCCGTGACGTCATCGAGGGAGAGATGGAGAACATCTTCGCGGGCAAGAAGACGCCGAAGCAGGGGCTGGACGATGCGGTGGCCAAGTCGAACGACATCCTGAAGGAGTTCGCGGCGGCCAACAAGCAGTAGGGGCACGCCGGCATGCAGCGAACGGTATTCCGGAACCGGTGGCTGCCCTATCTGCTCGTCTTTCCGCAGATGGCGGTCACCGTGCTCTTCTTCTTCTGGCCTGCTTTGAAGTCGCTCCAGCTCTCCCTCTATCGGGTCTCGCCCTTCGGCGACAGCATGACCTTCGTGGGGCTCGCCAACTTCGCCAAGCTCCTGGGTGATGCCGAGTACTACCGGAGCGTGCTCAACTCGTTCGTCTTCTCGGCCGGCGTCACCGTCCTCGCCGTGGGGGGATCGCTGTTCATGGCCGCCCTCGCCACCCAGAGGATCCGGGGCCTGGCCGCGTACCGGACCCTCCTTCTCTGGCCGTACGGCATCGCGCCGGCGGTGGCAGGCATCATCTTCCTCTTCATCTTCCATCCCACCTACGGGATCCTGCCTTACTTCCTCTCCTTCATTACCGCCTACGAGTTCAACTGGCTCCTCAAGGGCTGGGTGGCCATGACCCTCGTCATCGTGTCCACGGCGTGGACGCATTTGGGATACAACATCGCCTTCTACGTGGCCGGGCTCCTCGCCATTCCCGGAGCGGTGCTCGAGGCGGCCGACGTGGACGGGGCGGGGCCGCTGCGCCGCTTCGCGTCGATCGTCTTCCCCCTCATCTCGCCCATCACCTTCTATCTCGTGACCCTCAACATGGTCTTCGCCTTCTTCGAGTCCTTCGGGGTCATCGACGCCGTGACGAAGGGCGGGCCGGGCGACGCCACCATGATCATGGTCTACAAGCTCTACAAGGACGGCTTCATCGGCCTCAACCTGGGCTCATCCGGCGCGCAGTCGGTGATCCTCATGGCCCTCGTCATCGGCCTCACCATGCTCCAGTTCAGATACGCCGAAAAAAAGGTGACGTACCGTTGAACCACCTGACTCGGGCTCAGCGCATCGCTCTAACCAGGCTCGCCCACGGTCAACATGCCAAAAGGCATGTTGAGGTTAAATGACCAGCGCCAGCGCCGGGCAGCTCGAGCAGGCGCGGGTGGGCGTGGGCACGGTGGCGGCGGCGCGGCGCAAGCCGCCCGTCTCCTGGAACACGCTGGCGATTCACGTCCTCCTCATCGCGTGCATCGCGGTGGTGGCCTTTCCTCTGTACTTCGCGTTCGTCATTTCCACCCAGGACATCCAGCAGGTCGTCCAGCGTCCGCCCCGCCTCGTCCCTTCCGTTCATGCCTTGGAGAACTACGTCGAGGCGTGGCACAAGGCGCACATGGGACGGATGCTCTTCAACAGCCTGGTGATGGCGGTCACGGTGGCGGTGGGCAAGATCATCATCTCCATGCTCTCCGCCTTCGCCGTCGTGTACTTCGACTTCCGCGGCCGCATGGTGTGCTTCTGGATGATCTTTGTCACCCTCATGCTCCCCGTGCCCGTGCGCCTGATGTCCACCTACGAGGTCATTGGCACGCTGGGCTGGATCAATACCTACCAGGGACTGACCGTGCCCCTCATGGCCTCGGCCACCGCCACCTTTCTCTTCCGGCAGTTCTACCTGACCATTCCCAACGAGCTCGCGGAGGCGGCCCAGCTCGACGGGGCGGGCCCCATGCGCTTCCTCTTCCAGTTCCTCCTCCCCCTGTCGTGGGCGAATATCGCCGCCCTCTTCGTGGTGCTCTTCATCTTCGGCTGGAACCAGTACCTGTGGCCGCTCCTCATCACCAACACCGAGACCATGCGCACGGTGGTCATCGGGCTCGAGGAGCTGATCCCGCGCAGCGGCACCGAGCTGCCCACGTGGAACCTCATCATGGCGGGGGCGATGATGGCCCTTCTGCCCCCCGTGGCCATCATCATCTTCATGCAGCGCTGGTTCGTGAAGGGCCTCGTGGAGAGTGAGAAATGAGATCGCTCGCCCTGCTCGGCTGGGTGGCGGGCTCGGTGGGGATGGTGGCCGCCATGGTTGGTGCAACGGTGGCCCAGACCGCTTCCCCCCTCCTCGCCGCCCATCGGGGCGGCTCGCTCCTCTGGCCGGAAAACAGCCTGCTCGCCTTCCGGAACGCGCTCGCCCTTGGCGCGGACTTCATCGAGTTCGACGTGCATCTCTCCCGTGACGGCGAGGTCATGGTGATCCACGACGCCACCCTCTACCGCACGACCACCGGCGCGGGGCCGGTGCGGGATCGCTCGGTGGCCGAGCTCAAGGCCTTTCGCCTCAAGGACTGGTCCGGCACGGTGACGGCGGAGACGGTGCCCACCCTCAACGAGGTGGTGGAGGTGGCGGCCCGGGCCAAGCGCCGCATGCTCCTCGAGATCAAGGTGGACGCCGGGAAGGCGCGCTATCCCGGCATCGAGGAGAAGATGCTGGCCATTCTCGATCGCCATGCCATGACCGCCTCCACCGTGGTCATGTCCTTCGAGGCGCCGACTTGGCGCCGCGTGCGTGAGCTGCGCCCCGAGGTGGCCACGTGCGCTCTCTACTCCGCGCGTGCCCTCGCGCGCTCGAGCCTGAGCGCAGAGCTCGACACGCTGCGGGCCGCGGGAGTGCGCTTCATCGGCGTGGAGCACACCGTGGTGGACGCGGTGGCCGTGAAGCAGGCGCAGGGGGCGGGTATCGGTCTCGGGGCGTGGACCGTCAATGCCCCGGCCGACATGAAGCGGATGATCGAAGCGGGGGTGACCATACTCATCACGGACCAGCCGGACATGGCGAAGACTCTGCTCAATCGATGACGGAGCGTCGCTTCGTCCTCGCCCTCGACCAGGGCACCACCGGCTCCCGGGCCATGGTGGTCGATGCCGCCGGCGCGGTGCGGGGGAGCGGCTACGTCGAGCTGACCCAGCACTATCCCCGACCGGGCTGGGTCGAGCACGACGCCGAGGAGATCTGGACCACCACCGTCCGTGCCATCGGCGAGGCGCTCGCCGCCGCGCGCATCACCGGCACCGAGATCGCGGCCATCGGCATCACGAATCAGCGCGAGACCACCGTGCTGTGGGAGCGCGCCTCGGGACGCCCCGTCCACCGCGCCATCGTCTGGCAGTGCCGGAGAACGGCGCCGCTGTGCGAGCGTCTCAAAGCCGACGGCGCCGAGCCGGCGTTCAAGCGCAAGACGGGCCTCATGCTCGATCCGTACTTCTCGGGGACCAAGATCCGCTGGCTCCTCGACGAGGTGCCGGGTGCGCGCGATCGGGCGGAGCGCGGGGAGCTGGCCTTCGGCACGGTGGATTCGTGGCTCCTGTGGCGACTCACCGGCGGAGCCGTGCACGCCACCGATCCATCCAACGCCTCGCGCACGCTCTGCTTCGACATTCGCGCGCTCCGTTGGGATGACAAGCTGTGCCGTCTCCTCGGGGTGCCCCTGGCTATTCTCCCCACGGTGAAACCCTCCGCCGGCGTGTTCGGGGAGACGGTCCGAGGCGAGCTGCCCCCCGGCATTCCCGTGACCGGGATAGCCGGGGATCAGCAGGCCGCGCTCTTCGGGCAGTGCTGCGTCGAGCCGGGCATGGCTAAGAACACCTACGGCACCGGCTGCTTTGTCCTTCTCAACACGGGCCAGACGCCCATCGCGTCCGAGCGCGGCCTCCTCACCACGGTGGCGTGGCAGATCGAGGGCACGGTCACCTATGCCCTCGAGGGCAGCGTCTTCGTGGCGGGAGCGGTGGTCCAGTGGCTCCGCGACGGCCTCGGCGTCATCGCCACCGCGGCGGAGAGCGAGGTGCTGGCCACCTCGGTCGCGGATGCGGGCGGCGTCTACCTCGTCCCCGCGTTCACCGGACTGGGCGCGCCGTACTGGGATCCGTACGCCCGCGGCGTGCTCGTGGGCCTCACGCGCGGCACCACCCGCGCGCACATCGCGCGGGCGGCCCTCGAGGCCATCGCCTACCAGAACCGCGACGTGCTCGACGCCATGGCCGCGGAAGCGCGGGCGACTCTGCGAGCGCTGCGGGTCGACGGCGGGGCGGCCGCCAACAACTTTCTCTGTCAATTCCAGGCCGACGTGCTAAATGTCGAGGTGCTGCGCCCGATGATCACGGAGACCACGGCCATGGGCGCAGCGTTCCTGGCCGGCGTGGGCGCGGGCATCTGGAAGGTCGACGCGCTCTCCTCCCGCTGGCGCCTGGAGCGGCGTTTTGCACCCACCGCCGATACCGACGCTCGCGTGACCGGCTATGCGGGATGGCAGCGGGCCGTCGAGCGCGCCCGCGGCTGGGCGGCTCCGTGATTGACGCATCTCTCATCGCGAACTTCTCAAGGAGGTATGCATGCTGCGATTGATGGCGGCTCTGGCGGTGACGGCGGCGCTGTTGACTCCGGGGTCGCCGGCGTTGGCCCAAAGCCCCGCGCCCATCGAGGGCGAGCTCAACCTGATCACCCCCGTGTCCAAGTTCATCCACGACGCCGCGCTCAAGGCCTTCGCCGACTACGCCAAGGAGAAATGGAATCTCACCGTCAAGGTGAGCGCGATTCCCGCGGGGACGCCGGTGGCCTACGGCCGCATCGTGGAGTGGAAAGGCAAGCCGGAAGTGGACATCTTCTGGGGCGGCGAATCCGCCCTCTTCGAGAAGCTCGCCGAGCAAAAGCTTCTTCAGAAAGTGGAGATCGCCAAGCCGGTGTGGGACTCCGTCCCCGCCTCCATCGGCAAGCCCAAGCCCATTCCCCTCAAGGACAAGGACGGCTACTGGATCGGCACCGCGCTGGAGCCGTACGGCCTCGTGTACAACCCCAAGCGCATCCAGCGGTTGGGCGTCCCCGAGCCGAAGGAATGGGACGACCTCCTCAATCCCAAGCTCAAGGGTGAGGTCGCCCAGTGCGCGCCCACGCGCTCGTCCTCGTCGAACGCGACGTACGAGGTCATCCTCTCCCTCTACGGTGAAGAGAAGGGCTGGGAGTGGCTCACGCGTCTCGCCGCCAACACCGGCCACTTCACCGCGCGCAGCCGGGACGTGCCCACCGTGGTGGCCAAGGGCGAGTTCGCGGCAGGGTTCGCGGTGCCTTCCTACATGGCCTTCGAGGAGAAGCTGGCGGGCTTCGACATCAAGTTCGTGGCTCCCAAGTACGCCTTCGTCACCCCGGAGCCCATGGCAATTCTCGCCGGAGCGCGCAATCCGAAGGCGGCCCGGGCGTTCATCGAGTTCCTCATGACCGAGCGCGGGCAGAAGGTATTCATGGAGCGCGGCCTCTTTTCCATCACCCCGAAGTTCAAGGTCCAGGGCCCGCCCGGCTCCACCGCGGAGCTGGCGGTGGAGTTCACGGGCGGCGTGCGCTCGTACTTCGACCGCGAGGTCGCCAATGTCTACGACGAGGCGACGGCGGCCAAGCGCTCCGAGGCGCTCAAGACGCGCTTTCGCGCCGACATCGAGGCGAAGTGGGAGGAGCTGAAGAAGAAGTAGGCGGTGGAGATCTCGATCCGCGGGGTCGTCAAGCGGTTCGGCGCCGTCACCGCGGTGGACAGGGCCGACCTGTCCGTCCGGGACGGCGAGCTCTTCACCCTCCTCGGGCCCTCGGGTTGCGGCAAGACCTCGCTCCTGCGGCTGCTCGCGGGCTTCTATCAGCCCGACGAAGGCGAGATCCGCTTCGGCGAGCGGGTGGTGAGCGGGCTCCCCCCCTACGAACGCAACATCGGCATGGTGTTCCAGAACTACGCCCTGTGGCCCCACATGACGGTGGCGGGCAATGTCGCCTACGGGCTCAAGCTGCGCAAACTCGGTGGAGCGGAGATCGCCACCCGCCTCGCCGAGGGACTGCGCAAGGTCAATCTGACCGGCTACGAGTCGCGCTATCCCGGACAGCTCTCGGGTGGTCAACAGCAGCGGGTGGCCCTCGCCCGGGCGCTCGTGCTCAATCCCGATATCCTTCTCCTCGACGAGCCCCTGTCCAATCTCGACGCCAAGATCCGTGTCCAGGTCCGCGCGGAGATCCGCAAGCTCCAGCAGGAGCTCGGTATCACCACCATCTACGTCACCCACGATCAGGAGGAGGCGCTCTCCCTCTCCGACCGCGTGGCCGTCATGAAAGACGGCCGCGTGCTCCAGGTGGGCAGGCCCAAGGAGCTCTACGAGCGGCCGCGCACGCGCTTCGTCGCGGACTTCGTGGGCACCAACAATCTCGTACCGGGGCGGGTGAGCGGCCGCGCCGGCGCCGAGCTGATGGTGGACACCGCGGTGGGCACGCTGCGTGCCGTCTCCGACGTCCCGGTGGGAGAGCGCTGCGTCCTCGCCATCCGGCCGGAGAATGTCGCGGTCGACGCGGGGACGGGAAGCGTCGCCGGCAATGTCGTGCGCGGGCGGGTGAGCTTCGTGTCGTATCTGGGCAGCGCCCTTCGCTACGACGTGGAGGCCGGCTCGGGGCAGGTCCTCAAGGCCGACATCCGCGATCCCTGGCACCACGAGCCGCTGTCCATCGGCCGGGAGGTTGCGGTGAGCTTTCCCGCTTCCGTCACCCTCGCCGTGGCCGAGGATGAGTAGACTCCGTCGGCGTCCAGCGCTCGGGGGGGCGCTGGGCGTGGGTCTGATCTGGCTCTTCCTTGGAGTCTTCCTCGTGTACCCGCTCACCCGCATCTTCTACGATGCGGTCACCGACGAGACGGGACGGATCACCCTCGCCAATTTCTCGGCCTTCTTCAACGACGGTTTCTACCTGCGCGCCCTGTGGAAATCGCTCGTGCTCGCGCTGGCCACGGTGGTCGCCTCGTCGGTCATCGGCATCGCGGTGGCTTTCCTTCTCGTGCGCTACGACTTCCCCGGCCGCCGGCTCTTCAGCTATCTCACCCTGATTCCCATCATCTCGCCTCCCCTCGTAGGGACCCTGGGCTTCACCTTCATCCTGGGCCGCGCGGGCTCGATCAATGTCCTCCTCATGGACATCTTCGACATGCTCAAGCCCATCAACTTTCTCTACGGGATCCACGGGGTGGTGCTCGTGGAGACCCTCCATCTCTTCCCCATGATCACTCTCAACGTGGTGGACGCCCTCGGCAAGATCGACCCCGCCCTCGAGGAAGCCGCGGAGAGCGTGGGGGCACGCGGCTGGCGGAAATTCCGGACGGTGACCTTGCCGCTGATGACCCCGGGCTACGTGGCGGGAGCTCTTCTCGTCTTCATCTGGACCTTTTCCGATTTCGCCACCCCCCTCATCCTGGGCGTCCAGGACCTCCTTGCCGCCCAGGCCTATCTCAACATCGTGCAGTTCGTGGACCGCCGCATCTTTCGCATGGGTATCGTCATCTCCGCGCTCATGGTGCTCCTCGCCATCGTCTTCCTCCTCGTGGCCCGCCGCTGGGTCGGGCTCAAGGACTACTCAACCCTGTCGTATTCGGTGATCGCGCGGCGGCGCCTCTCCGGCCCCCGCGCGGGCGGTGCAGTGGGCTTTCTTTCCCTCGTGATGCTCCTGTCCTTCATCCCGTACGTGGGCGTGGCCCTCGCCGCGTGCAGTCGGGGCTGGTCGCTCACCCCGCTCCCTCTCGCCTATACCCTCCAGCACTTCGAGCGCGTGATCGTGGAGACGCCGAAGTACATCGTGAACAGCTTCCTCTATTCCGGCCTGGCGGTGGTCCTGTGCATCGCGGTGGGCGTGCCCATCGCGTGGATACTCGGCCGCTCGACCATGCGGGGGCGCGGAGCCCTCGACTCCATCAACACCCTCATCCTCGCCGTGCCCGGCACCGCTCTCGGCATCGCGTACATCCGGGCCTTCCACTTTGATCTCCCCGGCTTTGACCGCGGCCTCACCTCGTTCTGGATCGTCATGCCCCTCATCCTCGCCGTGCGCCGTCTCCCGTACACGGTGCGCGGCGCCTTTTCCTCCCTCCTCCTCGTGCACCGCTCCCTGGAGGAGGCGGCGGCGAGCGTGGGGGCTTCGGGAGGGCGCGCCTTCCGTGACGTGACCTTGCCCCTGATCTGGAAAGGCATCGTGGTGGGCGGCCTCTTCTCGTTCATGACCTCCTTCCAGGAGGCCTCGGCCGTGCTCTTCCTCGCCCTCGGGGGCTGGGAGATGATCACCAACGGCATCTTCGCCTTCTACATCGCGGGCTCGTCGAGCGAGGCGGCCGCCCTCGGGGTGATTCTCATCGCGGTGGCCGCGGTCAGCGTCGTCATCATCAACCGGCTGGCCGCCGGCCGCATGGGAGGGGTCTTTGGCTAGCGATGTGTACCGCACACCGGACGATCGATTCGCGGAATTGCCCGACTTCCCCTTCGCTCCGCACTATGTCGAGATCGACGAGCTGCGCACGCACTATCTCGACGAGGGGCGGGGAGAGCCCATGCTCTTTCTCCACGGCGAGCCGACCTGGAGCTTCCTCTATCGCCGGATGATTCCCTTCCTCAGCTCGCGCTTCCGCTGCATCGCGCCCGACTACATCGGCTTCGGCCGGTCGGACAAGCTCACGCGGGTCGGCTCGTATTCGTTCGCTTTCCACTACGAGCGCCTCGAGCGCTTCGCGGACGCTCTCGGCCTCTCCGGCCTGACTCTCGTCATGCAGGACTGGGGAGGTCCCCTCGGTCTGCGCTACGCGGCCATGCACCGGGACCGCGTCGCGCGGCTGGTCATCCTCAACACGGGTCTCATGTCGGGCGAGGCCGCCACGCTTTCGCCGGGCCTCCTGAAATGGCGGGAGTACGCGGAGCGCACACCCGATCTCCCCATCGGCCAGATCATCAAACGGTCCGTGGTGGATCGCGGCGCCCTGTCTGATGACGTGGTCGCCGCCTACGATGCGCCCTTTCCCACGCTCGAGTCGAAGGCGGGGGCCCGCGCCTTCCCCGCACTCATCCCCACCACGCCCGATGCGCCGGGCGCCGCCGCCATGATCGCCACGCGAGCGACCCTGGCCTCCTGGGACAAACCGGTACTGATTTGCTTCAGCGACTCGGATCCCGTGTTTCCTCCCGCGGTAGGCGAGGCCCTGGCCCGGCTGATACCGGGGGCGATCTTCTCTCTGATCCGTGGGGCCGGTCACTTTCTCCAGGAGGAAAAGGGCCCGGAAATCTCGGCCGAGATCCTGGCCTTTGTGCGTGACCGACACCGCTGATCCTCGCTATTCCCCTTTGGAATGAGAGAGTTGGAACGTCTTGTCTTACCCGAAACGCTGTGATAGTGTTCCTATTCACATGGCGGGAAGTAGCAGTGGAACGCCGTCATCGGGACACACCGCGCAGCTCATCAGTCTCGGCACCATGCTCTTCGCGTGTGTCGCGGTCGGGCTGGGCGTGGGGTATTTCGCGGATCGGTGGCTGGGGACGCAGCCGTGGCTCTTGCTGATCGGGCTTGGGCTCGGTATCGCGGCGGCCAGCGTGAACTTCTACCGCACCATCAAGACGCTGAACCGGATGGATCAATCTGATGGCAACAACTGATCTGACCTCGCGCGTGACGTGGGCGGGCGCATGCACCGTCGCGGCGATGAGCGGGGGTGCATGGTGGCTCGGGGGCGCCCCCGTGGCGGCCGGAGTCGCGGGGGGCGGCGCCATTGCGCTCGTCAACTTCCGCTGGCTCGCGCGCGACGTCGGGCGCGCGGTCTCCCTCGTGATCGAGGGTCGCGGCGGGCTCGCGCGCTTCGGCCGCATCGGGCTCCGCCAGTTCGTCACCTTCGGAGGGCTCGGCCTGCTCATCGCCAGCGGCTGGGTCCATCCCGCGGCGGTGGGGGTGGGACTCGCCTCGCTGCCGCCCGTTCTCTTCGTACAAGGGCTGTTGCACGCCCGCAAGGACTAGCCCATGGAGCTCATCGAGCATCCGCCGATCTTCCGCCTGCCCGGCATCCCGGATCAGGTCCTCTACATGTGGATCGTCATGGGTATCCTGCTCGTGGTGGCCGTGGTGGCCACGCGCCGGCTCCAGCTCGTGCCGCGCGGCTCGCAGAACTTCATGGAGGTCGTGCTCGAGCAGTTCGTGAACGAGCTCGACGAGACGATCGGACACGGCGGCCGCCGTTACCTGCCCCTCGTGGCCACCCTAGGCCTGTTCATCCTCGCCTCCAACCTCATGGGTCTCGTGCCCGGCCTGATCGCACCCACGGCCAACCTCAACACCACCGCGGCCTGCGCGCTCATCGTGTTCTTCACGTATCACTGGATCGGGGTGAGGAAGCAGGGGTTCGTGCCCTATCTCAAGCACTTCGCGGGTCCCGTGCCCACCGCGATCAAGCCGCTGATGTTCGTCATCGAGATCATCAGCCACTGCGCGCGGCCGCTCTCCCTCTCCCTCCGCCTCTTCGGCAACATGATGGCAGGCCACATCCTCATAGCCATCTTCTTCTTCATGATGGGGCTGAACGGGATGCTGGGCTGGGCGCTCTCCGGCACGCTCGGCGGGATCATGATCGGGGCGCCGGCCACCGCCATCCTCGTCGTCTTCGTGATCGGCTTCCTGATGCCCCTCAAGATCCTCGTTGCCGTGATCCAGACGTTCATCTTCTGCAAGCTGGCCATGGTCTACATCGCCGCCGCCGTCGAGGACACCGAACACCACTAGATTGCAATCACCACCACAAGGAGGAGAGCCGTGCGACGCATTCTCACTATGACTCTGATGGCGGTTCTGACCGTACCCGCGATGGCCTGGGCGGCCGAGGGGGGAGCGGCGGGAGATTTCCCGAAGGCCTTCGCCTTCCTGGCCGCGGGCCTGGGCTTCGGCCTCGCCGCGGGACTGTGCGGACTGGGCCAGGGCCGCGCGGCCGGCTCGGCGGTGGACGCCATGGCGCGCCAACCCGGGGCCATCGCCCGCATCCAGACGGCCATGCTCCTGGGCCTGGCCTTCATCGAGTCGCTCGTTCTCTTCGTCTTCGTCATCGCGGTCATCCTGCTCTTTGTGAAGTCGTAGCGACAGCCTGAGTCTGGGGCGTCCCGGGCCGCCGGCCTGGGACGCCCGGAGCCGCGCCGCGATGCCTCGACGCTCCCCCTTCAAGATTCCCCGGATTCCCGAGATGACGGTGCGCCGCCTGTCCGTCTACACGCGCTGCCTGCAGCAGCTCGAGGAGGACGGGGTCAAGACCATCTCGTCGCAGGAGCTGGCCGAGCGATTCAGCCTGAACTCGGCCCAGGTGAGGAAAGACCTCGCGTATTTCGGAGAGTTCGGCGTGCGGGGCATCGGCTATTACGTCTCGGGGCTGAAGGCGGAGCTCCAGCGCATCCTCGGTCTCGACCGCGAGTGGCAGGTGGCCCTCGTGGGATTCGGCAACCTCGGCTCGGCCCTCTACCACTACAAGGGCTTCGCCCGGCAAGGGTTCCGGATCGCCGCGATATTCGACGACGACTCGGCCAAGATGGGGAGCACCGCCGACGGCGTGCCCATCCTGCCCCTGCGTGATCTGCCCAGGGAGGCCAAGGCGCGCAACATCCAGCTCGCTATCGTGGCCGTGCCCGCGGAGTCCGCGCAGCCGGTGACCGAGACGCTGGTGGCGGCCGGCATCAAGGCCATCCTGAACTTCGCTCCCGGGCGGCTCCGCGCCCCGAAAGACGTGCGCTTCAAGAGCGTGGATCTGTCCATCGAGCTCGAGACGCTGAGCTTCTATCTGGTACAGGGGCCGCGGGCTTAGCGGGCCGGCCGCTGAAAAAGGCCCAGCTGCTTCGTTGCCACCCGACGGCCGCACGCTCAACGTACAGGGAGTACGCCTCGCGTGCGGCCGTCGGGTGGCGCCTCGCATCTGGACCTTTTTGAGCGGCCGGCCGGACCTTCCGTGGCCTGGTAGGACCTCGGGTTCGGCATACAGGGGAAAGTGATGCTAACGTAGGTTTCGGGTCACGTAGCAGCCGTTCATGAGTGTTATCGCGCCGGCATCGATCCTGTCCCGCTGGGCCGCCCTCGAAGAGCTATCGACGGCCCTCGCCCGGGGAGTTCCCTGTCTGCAGGCCGACGGCCTCTGGGGCTCCTCCCGTTCTCTGGTGGTGGCCGCCCTCGTGAAGCACACGGGCCGGGCCGCCCTGCTCATGGCACCGGGCACGGCGGAGCGGCACCGGCTCGCGGAGGACATTCGCTTCTTCCTGGGAAGTCTCGGCGGCCCCGACCTGCCTCCCGTGCTGGAATTTCCGCCCGCGGAGCCCGCCTCGTGGCGGGGACGGCACAAGGACCACGCGGCCGAGCGGGCCCTCGCCTGCTATCACCTCGGCCTGGGCGGCGCGATCGTGGTTGCCACCCCTTCCGCCCTCGCCGCCCCGCTCCTCTCGCCTGCCGCCTTCCGCGCGCGCGAGTTCTCTCTCGAGGTCGGTCGGACCATCGACCGCGACACCCTCATCCGGCGCCTCGACGCCGCGGGCTACGAGCGGGTAGACACGGTGGTGGAAGTGGGACAGTGGAGTCTGCGCGGCGGCATCGTGGACGTGTTCTCGCCCATGCGGGAGCGCCCCGTGCGGGCCGAGTTCTTCGGCGACGACGTCGAATCGCTTCGCCTCTTCGACCCCACGACCCAGCGCTCCGTCGAGGCTCTCGACGAGATCATGGTGCTCCCCCTGAGCGTCGACGGGGATATCTCCGTTTTCCTGCCCGGGTGGCTTCCTGCCTACACCCTCGTGGTTCTCGACGATCCCGCCCTCCTCGACGCCCCGCCCGAGGACGCGCCGTCGGCGCAGCCCCTCGCCGAGGCGCTGGCCGGATTCCAGCGCCTCGAGCTGCCCCTCCTCCAGCGCGGCAGCGGGGCGGCGCCGCGCACCTCCATGGGCACGCGGTCGGTGGGCGGCTATCAGGGACGCTTCAAGGAGCTGGCGGCCACCATCCGCGAGTGGCGGGGTGAGGGCTTCGCGGTGCGCCTCGTCGTGGATGACGACCAGCAGGGGGCGAGGCTCCAGGGCATTCTCAGCGAGCACGATCTCGAGCCGTGGCCGGGCGCCTCCTTGTGGAGCGGGGAAGGGCTCGGCGTCATCACGGGCGACTGCGCGGCGGGATTCCAGCTGCCCGCCCTCGGTCTGGTCGTCCTCGCCGAGGAGGACATCTTCGGGGCACGCCGCCGCCGCCTCCGCCGCCCCGTCTTCCAGCGCGGTCAGGCCATCGCCGCCTTCACCGACCTGAAGCCCAATGACCTCGTGGTCCACGAGGCTCACGGGGTCGGCCGCTACCACGGGCTCCAGACCATGAAGGTCGATGGCCGCGAGGGTGACTTCCTCCTTCTCGAGTATGCGGAGGGCGGCCGCCTCTATCTTCCCGTCGAGCGCCTCGACCTCATCTCCAAGTACATGGGAGCGCCCTCCGGGGCGGCCCGGCTCGACCGACTGGGCGGCGGTGCGTGGCAGCGCATCAAGGAGTCGGTGCGCGCGGCCGTGCGGCAGATGGCGGAGCACCTGCTCCAGCTCTACGCCCGCCGCTCCGTCACCGAGCGGACGCCCTTCTCACCGGACACGCCCTGGCAGCGCGAGTTCGAGGCGGCCTTCCGCTTCGAGGAGACGCCCGACCAGCTCCGCGCCATCGAGGAAGTCAAGGCCGACATGGAGCGCGACCGGCCCATGGACCGGCTGGTGGCGGGCGACGTGGGCTACGGAAAGACCGAGATCGCCCTGCGCGCCGCCTTCAAGGCGGTGGCCGATGGCCGCCAGGTGGCCATCCTCGTACCCACCACCGTGCTCGCGCAGCAGCACTTCCATACCTTCAGCGACCGCTTCGCCGCGTTTCCCGCGCGCGTGGAGTTGCTCTCGCGCTTCCGCAGCGCCAAGGAGCAGAAGGCGGTGGCCGAGGGTCTGCGCACGGGCGCGGTGGATGTGGTCATCGGGACCCACCGGGTGCTCTCGAAGGACGTTACCTTCCGCAACCTGGGTCTTCTCGTGGTGGACGAGGAGCACCGCTTCGGCGTGGCCCACAAGGAGCGGATCAAGCAGTTGCGGGCCAGCGTGGACGCGCTCACCCTCACCGCCACCCCCATCCCGCGCACGCTGTACATGTCGCTGTCGGGCGTGCGCGACCTCTCCGTCATCGAGACGCCTCCCATCGACCGCCTGCCCATCGAGACCATCGTCACCGGCTTCAACCGGACCATCATCAAGGACGCCATCCAGCGGGAGCTCGCACGCGGCGGCCAGGTCTTCTTCGTCCACAATCGCGTACAGTCGCTGCCCTCCATGACCGCCTTCATCCAGGGAGTGTGCCCGGAGGCGCGAGTGCTCATGGGTCACGGGCAGATGGGCGAGCGCGATCTCGAATCGGTCATGGTCAAGTTCGTGGACGGCCAGGCCGACGTGCTCGTCTCGACGGCCATCGTCGAATCGGGACTCGACATCCCCGCCTCCAACACCATCATCATCAATCGCGCGGACCGCTTCGGCCTCGCCCAGCTCTATCAGCTGCGGGGCCGGGTCGGCCGCGAGCGCCAGCAGGCCTACGCCTACCTGCTCGTGCCGGCCACGGGCAGCGTCGACGAGACAGCCCAGCGACGGCTCCAGGTCATCGAGGAGATGACCGAGCTCGGAGGAGGCTTCCGGCTCGCCATGCGGGACCTGGAGATCCGCGGCTCCGGCAATCTGCTGGGGGCGGAGCAGCACGGCCACATCGCCGCCGTGGGCTTCGATCTTTACACGAAGCTCCTGGCGGAGGCCGTGAGAGAATTGCGGGGTGAGGCTGGTGGCGCGGCGGTCGAGCCCGTCATCAACGTGGGCGTCGAAGCGCTCCTGCCCGAGGCCTACGTTCCCGAGGTGAATCAGCGCCTGGGCATCTATGAGCGCCTGACCGAGCTACGTGGGGACGAAGAGATCGCGGAGATGCGGGCCGAGCTGACCGACCGCTTCGGGCCGCCCCCGCCGGCCGTCGAGGCGCTCCTCGACGTGGTAGGATTGCGGTCGCTGGCGCGCCGGCTTCATGCCGAGCGCGTCGAGGCGAACGGCGGACGGGCTCTCGTGACCTTCGCTCCGTCGACCCCGGTCACCCCAGAGCGCATCCTCGCGGTTATCGGCAAGCCGGGCAGTGGAGTGAGCATGCGAAAGGAGTTCATCCTGGAGGCGACGGTACCCGTCGGGCCATGGCCCAAGGTTCGCGACGCCCTCCGCTCGCTCCTGGAGTCGCTGGCGTGAGGCGGCGGGCTCGGCTGGCCTTCGCGGTGCTCCTCACCGCGGCGGCCGCCGGCTGCTCCGCTCCTTCCTGGATGCCTCTGGCGGGCAAGCCCAAGGCGCCGGAGCCCGCGCCTCCGCCGCCGCCGCCCACGGAATCGCGGGCGCCTATTCTGTCCCGGCCCGCCCTTCCCCCCGACTCCGAGTCGGTGGTGGACCGAGTGATCTGCGTGATCAACAGCGACGCGATCACCCTCTACGAGCTGGACGAGGCCGAGGCCTTCTACCTCTACGAGAACAAGATGCAGCCTCCCCCCGATCAAGAGCGGACGGCCCTCCGGGAGAAGGTGCTCAACAGCATTGTCGAGAAGCGGCTCCAGCTCCAGCAGGCGGAAAAGGAGAAGCTCCTCGTCGAGGACTCGGAGATGAAGGAGCAGCTGGATGAAATCCAGAAGAAGCTGGGCGCCACCACCCAGGCCCAGTTCGAGGAACAGGTCAAGGCGCAGGGCCTGACCTACGAAGGCATGAAGAAGCGTCTGTACGATCAGCTGATGATCCAGCGCATCATCCGGCGGCGCGTGGCCCTCCGGGTCACCGTGACCGAGGAAGACATCGACCAGTACCTCAACGCCAACCGGGAGAAGCTCGAGACAGGCCTCACCTTCGAGGCGCGGCACATCCTGTTCCTCCCCCAGGCAGGAGCAGGCGAGGACGGCTGGCAGTCCGCCCGCCGGCGGGCCGACGAGGTCTATGGCCGGGTGATGGCCGGAGAAGACTTCGGAGATCTGGCCGCCGAGTTCTCGGAGGATGCGGCGACGGCCAAGAATGGCGGCCGGCTCGGCATTCTCAAGCGCGGCGAGCTGGCCGCCGACATCGAGAAAGCCGTCCTGCGCCTCTCGCCCGGCGAGCACTCGCCGCCCTTCCGGTCCGAGGTGGGCTACCACCTCTTCGAGCTCGACTCCAAGGAGACGCTGGCGGGCGAGCAGCTCGCCCAGGCCCGAAACCAGATTCGCGACATCCTGTACCGCCAGAAGTACGACATCCGTCTCAAGGAATGGCTGGTGGAAATTCGCAGCAAGGCCATCATTGAGATGAGGCTCTAGCAGGATGCGGAAAAAGCGGGTGAGAAGAACAAGTTCATCGCCTCGAACGTGTTGCGAAGAGCCACGGAGGCCTGCGGACTCTG
>Ga0207693_10002019_pt1 | contig 17811 bp, 24 predicted proteins | sample LARL81metaG_FD_184347 | JGI IMG/M metagenome (GOLD analysis project Ga0207693, IMG submission 184347) | Corn, switchgrass and miscanthus rhizosphere microbial communities from Kellogg Biological Station, Michigan, USA - LAR L8-1 metaG... | ecosystem: Host-associated > Plants > Roots >...
CTTCGCGGTCGGCGACGTCCATTCGGGCTCGATCAAGCGAGTGGCGTCCGCGGTCGGCGAGGGATCGATGGCGGTGCGGCTCGTGCACCAGCGCCTGGCGGCCCGGTGAGCGGCCGCTAGGGCGCCGCACGCACCGAACCGGGAACCGAACCGCCGCGGGTGGTGTAACCCGTTGTGTCCCGAGCGCGATGTAGCGTCTAGCCCTGACGTGGTCTCTTCGCGTCAACCGACCGAGTCTGGGCTCGTCGAGGCAGCGCAGAGCGGGGACAAGGACGCGTTCGCGACGCTCGTGGCCCCACACGCGCCGGTCGCTTTCCGAGCCGCCTACCTGATCACCGGGTCAGCCGCGGATGCACAGGACGCCGCACAGGAGGGGCTCGTGAAGGCGTGGTTGGCGCTGCACCGGTTCCGGCCCGGTGCGCCGTTTCGCCCGTGGCTGTTGCAGATCGTCATAAACGAGGCCCGCAACCGGCGCCGCAGCGCCGGGCGTCAGGAGCGGCTCGCCCTGAGGCTCGCGCGGGCGCCGGAGGAAACGGTCCCCGGCGCCGAAGGGATCGCGCTCGCCGGCGAACGCCGCGCGCGGCTCCTGTCGGCGGTCGAGACGCTGCGAGAAGACGACCAGCTCGTGATTGCGGCGCGGTATTTCGTGGGGCTGTCGGAGGCAGAAACCGCGACCGCACTGTCGTTGCGGCCGGGGACGGTCAAATCGCGACTGTCGCGCGCCCTGGCGCGACTGCGCGAAGTATTGGGAGAGACAGCGTGAACGAGCTCGAGCAGCAGTTGATCGATCTCGGGTCCGCTCTGGAGATTCCGGACGCGCCCGATCTGGTGGCGGCGGTGGTCGATCGGCTTCCGAGTCGTCCGGCCCGCCGCCTCCACCGGCCCACGCTTCGCCCAAGGCGCCGATCCGTCGTGCTCGGGATAGCGCTCGCGGTCCTGCTCGCCGGAACTGCCGCCGCGATCCCGCCGGTCAGGCACGCGATCGAGCGCGTGTTCGGAATCAACGGAGCGGTGGTCGAGCGCGTCCCTGCGCTGCCCGCGACGTCGGGCGGGACAACACTGCATCTGGGTCGCCGGATTGCCGTGTCCGACGCCCGCCACGGCGCCTCGTTCATGGCGCTGCTGCCGCCGAGCGGCGTCGGCGCCGCCTATGTCGCCAACGACGTCCCCGGCGGTCGCATCAGCCTGACGTCGGGCGGCTTGCTGATCACCGAGTTCCGCGGCACGTCGCGGCCGTTCATCCTCAAGATGATCGCCGTGGGCACGCGCGTGATCCACACCGAGGTCGGCGGCCAGCCCGCCGCGTACCTCGAGGGCGCGCCGCACGAGGTCTTCTTCCTCGACTCAAACGGCAAACCGCGCACCGACGAGGTCCGGCTCGCCGGCAACGTGCTGCTGTGGCAGCGCGGCTCGCTGACTTTGCGTGTCGAGGGCGCGCGATCGCTCGCCGAGGCGCTCGCGATCGCGAGGTCGCTCAGGTGATCCTCGCCCTGGCCCGGCGCCGGGCGCTGAGCCCCGCGACCGCGAACGCGGCGCCCGCGACGAGCAGGAGCGCGAGCACCGCCCACGGGGTACTGTCACCGCCGCCGCCCGTGGTCTGGTCGCCGCGGGCCGCCGCGGGCCGGATCGGCGCTGGAGCGCGCTGTGCCACGCGGGTCACCGCGTAGGTCGCGGTGTCGACCGTCGCCAGCGTACGGCCCTGGGCTTGGATGCTCAGAACACTGCCGCCGGGCCCAAGGTTCAGCGTCGCGTTGCCGACGTCGGCCTGGTTGACCGACGGCAGGTCGATGCACACCGCGCGCAGGGCCACGGTGTCCAGGGCGTGGATGAACGGGACGTCGTTGGAGCGGATGTACAGCGTGTAGTCCCAGCGGCCGTCCCTGCTGGTCGCGCGGGTCACGGCGAAGCCGGTCATCGCCTCGCCGCGATCGTGTGGATCGACGATCGGAGCGCGGAGCAGCCGGTGATGCGCGAGGTCGTAGGCGCGGACCTCATACTTGCTGATGTCGGCCGACGGATAGTGGATGAGGTAAAGGAAGTGCCCGGTCGGCGAGATCGCGTCGACGGTGAACCAGCCGCGCAGCACGATTCGCTCTCGCACCGTCAGGTCCGGCCCGCCGATCACGATCAGCCGCGTCGTTCGCGGCGTGCTGTTGCCCGGGAGGTCGGCGAGCACCAGCGTGCCGCCGTCGGCCGACAGGCCCGTGGTCTGGCCGTTGTAGCCGACGCCGGGGATCCCGTACTGGCCGGGCACGCGAATCGACGACTGGACCGGTCCTGTCCGTTTCAACTGCTGGACGACGGTGCTGCGCCCGGCCGGCAGCGCGACGTACTGGTAGGGGCTCCCGGACACCGAGATGCCGTTGCCCGCGCCCTGCACGGGCGGCACCGGACCGCCGGCGCCGAGCGCCACGCCCGGCCATGCCAGTCCCACGCCAATTGCCACGATCGCGACTCTCAACCTCATCGCCCGTCCTCCACGTGTAAGGAGTTGTCCAGTCGCTCTCTATACGTCTCAGAAGGCGAATTCGTTCCCTTCGCCGACTACCCCGCGACCGCGGGCAGTCCCAGGCCGATCACCTTCAGGCGCCTCGACAGCGCCGTGAACGCAAACTCGTTCATCGATTGGCTGCTGTAGCCGAGGTACTCGTACTCGTCGCCGAGCTGGTAGCCGCGCGGGACCAGCACACCCGCCGCCGACGGCAGCGTCTCGGTGAGCGTGTCCTGCATACGCCTCGCCAGCTCGGGATCGCTGGCCTTCTGCTGCAAAAACCAGGTCCCGTAGGCGACGTGGCGGTGCTCGTCCTGGGAGATCAGGTTGAACGCCCTCAGGTGTCCGGGGAAGATCCCGCGCTTTTCCATGTTGTCGGTCTGGAAGTACTGGCCGGTCAGCGCCAGGGTGCCCTCGATGACCATGTGGTACAGCGTCACGAACTCGACCTTGGCCGCGATGTCCGAAGGGTCGGACAGCAGCTTCTGGTGCGCGTCGACCAGGTAGCCGTCGAACAGCTTGAAGTAGTCGGCGGTGAGGTCATGGCGTGCGCGCTCGAGCCGGTCCTCGAAGCTGCCGTCGTAGCGGAACACCTCCTCGTAGAGCCGGTTGAAGTGCTGGGCGTGGCGCGCCTCGTCGACCTGCTGGGTGAGCAGGAACGCCTCTTCGTGCTTGTCCTCTGCCGACAGCACCAGCCCGGAGAACTGATTGGTGACGCGCTCCTCGCCGACAAAGAACGCAGACAGCCCCCACGCCATCTCGTCGCGCAGCTCCTCGTCCATCGCCTCCCAGTCGCGACGGTCCTGGTCGAGGTCGATCTCGTGCGACGCCCAGTTCTGGCGCTCCCAAAGGCGGTAGAGCTGCAGCGGCGTCATCAGCGTCACCTGCGGCAGCTGGGACTCGTCGGCGATCGTCGCGACGTCGCCTTGGACCGTCAGGTCGAGCAGGCTGGACAAGATGGGTCCTCCTATGTCGGCGGCGGGAACTGCGGCCGACTCTAGTTCAGCGGCGCAGCACGAGCGTGGAGAATTCCCGGATGGCATGTGACTGGCTGCTGGTCGACGGATCGAGCATGATCTTCCGCGCCTTCTACGGCTCCAAGACGACGATCGACGGGCCCGGAGGGATGCAGGTCAACGCGATCGGTGGCTTTTTCGATCGCCTGGGGCGCCTCATCAGGCAGCGCATGCCGCGGCGCCTGGCGATCGCAGACGACTTTGCGTGGCGCCCGGGCTGGCGGGTGGAGCTGATCGAGACCTACAAGTCCCATCGCGTCGCGGAGCCGGTGCCGGGAGGGCTCGAGCCACAGATCCCCGTGATCCGCGCGATCCTCGAGGCCGTCGGGGTCGACATCGTCGGAGTAGACGAGTACGAGGCCGAGGACGTGATCGCCACCTGGTCGCGGCTTGCCGAGGGAACGATCGAGATCTCCAGCGGGGACCGGGATCTGTTCGCGCTGGTTGAGGATCCTCGCGTGTGCGTGCTCTACCCGGAGAAGTCGGGGCTGAGCGTGATCGACGAGAGCGAGGTCACGCGCCGTTATGGGATTCCGGGCAGGCGGTACGCCGACTTCGCGATCCTGCGCGGCGACCCGTCCGACGGGCTTCCGGGGCTGAAGGGCGTGGGCGCCGTCACCGCGGCCGGGATGATCCGGCAGCACGGCGACATCGCCGGCATCCTGCGCGAGCGGCAGCTGCGCGACGCCGACCGCGAGTATCTGGAGAGCGCGATGCGGGTGGTGCCGCCCGTGACCGACCTGCCGATCGAGCTGCCGGCCGGCCGCCGGAACGCATACCCCGTCGACCGCGCCGCGATGCAAGAGCTCGCCGGCCGATTCGGAGCGGTCGAGTCATGTGCTCGCCTGCTCGCGGCGCTGCGGGTGAGCTCAGGGGCTACTGACGCTTGACCGCGAGGACGACGCGTTCGTTGCCGATGTTGAGCGCCGGCAAGCCCCAGCGCGGTTCGACATCCGCGTACCCGGAGCGCTCGACGATCTCGAACCCGTGCTCGCCGAGCAGGTCTGCGAAATGCTCGGGCGCAAGCCTGGTCAGCGGCGGCTCCCCGGCGCGGACGGCGATCGAGCGAAACGTCTTGGACACCGCCCGGATCTCGTCGGGCAGCATGTCCTGCGGCGCGCCGTGGGACACGGCGAGCGTGCACGGCGGGAGGTCCGCCAGCGTCGCCCGGATCGCGTCGAGCGAGAGATAGGACACAACGCCGAGCCAGCTGACGAACGTGTCGCCGGCACCGAGGCCGGCTCGGCTGAGGCCGTCGGTCAGCGACTCGGCCTCGAAGTCGACCGGCGCCCACACGAGCTCCGCAGGCGCGGGTACCCCGAGTGCGTCGAGGCGCGAGCGCTTCCACTCCTGAGTCGCGGGATGGTCGACCTCGAACACGCGCACATCCCCGGTCTGACGCCACGCGAACGTGTCGAGGCCCGCGCCGAGGATCACGTACTGGCCCGCCCCCGACGCGGCCAGCCAGTCCTCGCTGAATCGCGAGCGCGCGGCCACCCACGTCGCAAGCAGCGGCGCGCTGTCGCCGAACACCGTCCGTGACCGGACGGTCATCGACTCGGCCTCGGGACCGACCAAGGGCCACGCCAGCCAATCGGCGAGGAGGGCGCGGGGGCCGTGGGCGACGAGGTGCGCGCCCCGAGCGCACGCCGTCATCATCGCCGTACGGCTGGCCCGGCCTGTCTCGGAGATCCCCGAGCGTTGCATCGTCGCCAACCCTAGCCCCCGCCGGCGTCAGTCGTACACCGAGCTACCGGCGCCCGGTGCCGCGTTGGCACCGTAGGGCTCGACGTCCTCGATGTATCCGCGCTGGCGCACGACACGATCCAGCCAGGCACGCAGCCACCGAAACGGCGTCACGTCGAGACCAGCCTCATGTGCGAGATGCGTGTATCCGTAGATCGCCATGTCAGCGATCGTGTACCGGTCGGCGACGAAGAACTCGCGTGCGCTCAGGTGGTCGTCAAGGAGCTCGAACACCTCCTGTGCGCCGGCCGCGCGGCGGACGGCGGCGGGGTCTGCGGGGCTCAGCCGGCCCGTCAGCAGCCGGAAGCGCAGGCCGCCGATCATCGGGATAACGTCGGTCTGCTCGTAGATCAGCCAACGCACGACCTCGGCGAGCTCGAACGAGCCATCCGGGAGGTACTCGGTCCCCCGGGAGAGGTACAGCAGGATGGCGTTTGACTCGACGAGGTAGTTGCCGTCCGGAGTCTGGAGCACCGGGGTGGTGCGCATCGGATTGATCCGCGCGTATTCCTCGGTGAGCGTCTCGCCGGCGAAGATGTCGATCGGGATGCGTTCGTACCGGATCCCGAGGTGCGCGAGCAGCAGCCTGACCTTGTAGCAGTTGCACGAGGCCGCATAGTCGTAGAGCCGCAGTGGTCGTTCGGTCATAAGTTGAGAACGTCGGACGCGCCCGGATCGTGACAATCCTGTCGGTGACCGAGCGCTCTCGTCCGCCCGGGTGGCTTCCCAAGGCCGAATTCGACGCCATCTTCAGCCGCGTCCCGAGGCTGTCCGTCGAGGTCGTGATCTACACGCCGGAGCGGGGCGTGCTGCTGATGTTGCGTGACATCCCGCCGAACGTCGGCGCGTGGCATATCCCGGGAGGCACGGTTCTGTTCGGCGAGCGCCTCACCGACGCGGTCATCCGCGTGGCGCGCGACGAGCTCGGGCTCGAGGTGTCGGTCAGGGACCTGCTCGGCTACATCGAATATCCGAGCCACTACGAAAACGGACTCGACTCGCCGGTGGGACTCGCATTCCGGACGGTCCCGGAGGCGGGGCCGGCCGTCGACCCGCCCGAGGGGTGCGACTGGTTTCAGTCGCTGCCGGCCGGTCTGTACGCGGAGCAGGCGGAGTTTCTCGCGCGCGCGTTTGGGTTGTCGTAGCGCGCCGGGCCTGTCGCTGTGATCAGGCGGTGGGCCGGCCGCTGCGCGGGCGCCAGTGCTCGGGCAGGTCCGGGTGCTCCAGGAAGACGATGTGGTCATCGGTGCCTGACGCGGCAACCGCGTCCCAGACGCTCTGCAGCGCCTGCTCCTGATCGTCTGCTTCGAGGATCACGTCGAACGCACCGACGTCGGAGGGCTCCGTGACCTCGGCGGCCGGCAGGACCGCGGCTAGCTGCTCGCGCGCCTCGAGGTCCCTGGGACTGTCGTTGTGCAGCAACAGCATCTCAACCGTGTGACGTTGGGCCATCGCTACGTGATACCAGTTACGCGATCTCAGGCCATCTCCTACCCACCGAGGTCGTCGGCAGCTATCCACAACCGGACTGGCTGATCGACCGCGCCGCACTGGCGAGCCAGGTGCCGCGCGTGCGCGCGCCGGAGCTGTGGCGGATCGCGCCGCCGTTGCTCGCGCAGGCCCAAGACGATGCGACCGAGCTCGCGGTTCGGGCGATGGAGCGAGCCGGGATCGACGTGGTCACCGACGGTGAGATCCGTCGCGAGAGCTACTCCAATCACTTCGCGACCGCGCTGGACGGCCTCGACCTCGAGCACCCCGGAAGCACTGTCGGTCGCAGCGGCCAGGACGTTCTGGTGCCCCGCGTGGTCGGCGAGATCAAGCGCCCGCAGCCGGTGCAAGCGGACGACGTGGCGTTCCTGCGCGGGATCACCGATCGCAAGATCAAGGCGACCATCCCGGGCCCGTTCACGATGTCCCAGCAGGCCCAGGACGAGCACTACGGCGACCCGCGATCGGTGGCCCTGGCCTACGCCGAGGCCGTCAACCAGGAGCTGCACGACCTGGTCGCGTCCGGCGCCGACGTCGTGCAGCTCGACGAGCCATGGCTTCAGGCGCGGCCCGAGCAGGCGCGGGAATACGCCGTCGACGCGATCGATCGGGCGCTTGCAGGCATCGCAGCCGAGACCGAGCTGCACATCTGCCACGGTTACGCCGCCGTCGTGCGTGAGAAGGCCCACCGCTACGCGTTCCTAGCCGAACTCGACGCATGCTCGGTCGGGCAGGTATCGATCGAGGCGGCACAGCCCCGCCTCGACCTGTCGGTCCTGCGCGCCCTGGCAAGCAAGCGGATCGCGGTCGGAGTCCTCGACCTCAACGATCCCGACGTAGAGCCGGTCGAGGTCATCGTCGGACGGATCCGTCAAGCGCTCGAGCACGTGGATCCCGAGCGCCTGGTCCTGGCCCCCGACTGCGGTATGAAGTACCTGCGGCGCGAGACGGCGCTCGGAAAGCTACGCGCGATGGCGCAGGCCGCGGCGGTGGTTCGCGCGGAGCTTTAGCCGCGCGGGCTTCATCTGATCCTCACGTTTCCTTCGCCAAACTGATCGCATGGCAGCGCCGATGGCAGCCGGCGTCGTCGCCCCGGCCCGCTCGACCGCCCGGCGGCGGATCATCAGAGGGGCCTGGGCGCTGATCGCGGTCGTCGCGATCGTCGTCGTCGGCTCAACGGCCTACGTCATCAGCCTGCCGGGCGTGGGCGACGCGCTGTCGCGGGTCAAGCAGATCGTTGCGCTGCATCACGGCGTCTACGAGCGCCCGCCGCCGCCGCCAAGGCTCGGCGACGCCGTGGTCTCGGTCGAGGACGAGCACTTCTACGACAACTTCGTCGTCAATGTCGCCGCCGGCGCCGGACGGGCGGCCCTCGGTGTGCTCCAGACCGACCGCGATCCCGGCGGCAGCACGATCGACCAGCAGCTCGCCAAGCAGCTCTACGGCGGTGGGGGTGGGATCGCCGCCACGCTGAAATCGATCGCGCTAGGCGTCAAGCTGTCGCTCAGCTACCCCAAGGAGGAGATCCTCGGCATGTATCTCAACGCCGTGTACTACGGGCACGGCTACTGGGGCGACGTCGCCGCCGCTCGCGGCTACTTCCACACGACCCCGGACAGGCTCGACTGGGCCGAGGCGGCAATGCTGGCGGGCCTGCCGCAGGCGCCTTCGACCTATGACCCGCTCGAGCACCTCGCGGTCGCCAAGCAGCGCCAGTTGCACGTGCTCGATCGGCTGGTCGTCAATCACTACCTCACCCAGGCCCAGGCCAACGCCGCCTACCGGGAACGGCTTCCGCTCATAACGCCCCAGGGATGAACGGCGACGGCATCTTATGTCTCCTAACCCCATCGGGGCGAGTCCAGAATTCGGCTGACGTAGCGGGTGACGCTACGGATGGCGGGACGGTCGCGGGGCGCAGGCGTGGATCGACGGCTCCTTGGCGACAGCTCGGCGCAGCGGGTTCCAGTTCTCGCCGGGGAATGCGTTCTCGAGGTCGAGTAGGTTGTTGAACAGATCGATTACGGCCGTTCGGCATCGGCCCGGAGCGAGTGGGTGGATCGACGCCAGTTGGCCGAGCCCCAGCGACGCGGTGAACGACCTGAAGCGGGCCGTGCGGTGTCGTGCCAGCGCCATCCCGCGTAGACGGGCAGCCGTCTGGATCTTGTGCCAGTCGGCTTTATCCGGACGCGATGGGCGATGGGCGCTTGCTGCCAGCGCCGGCGGACCGACAACGAAGACGGCGGCGATCGCGATCGCGGTCAGCGTGCGCTTGTGCATTTTTTGCTCCTCCGTCCGCGGCGTCTCGAGCGATCGATTCTATGCCCGCGCGGAGGTGTCCAGCCGGGGTCGGACGATGCGCAATCTGCGCGAAGGCCGCCGAGAGGACCGGATTACGCCGGTTCGATAGCAAGCTGAACGACCTGCGGTCGCGTTAGGCTCTCGCCTACCAGGCAGATCGGCAGGGATCAGGCAACCAAGACAAAACGGAGGCGAACCAGATTGGTTATCGCTGCGTCATACCCCTTCCTGAACGTCCTCTGGGACATCCTCATCTTCTTTGCGTGGGTGATCTTCATCTGGATCGCGATCACCGTGCTGATCGACGTCTTTCGCCGACACGACGTCTCGGGCTGGGCCAAGGCCGCCTGGGTCGTGTTCGTGGTGATCCTTCCGTGGATCGGCGTCTTGACCTATCTGATCGTTAATCACACGGGCATGGCCGAGCGACGGGCCCAGGACACTCAGGTGGCACAGGCCCAGTTCGACCAGTACGTCCGCAGCGCCGCCGGCAAAGGCGGCCCTGCGAGCGAGATCGAGACCGCCAAGCAACTACTCGACAGCGGCGCGATCAGCCAGGAGGAGTTCGACGCGATCAAGGCAAAGGCGCTCTCGTCGTAAGCCGGTCAGCCGATTCCTAGCGGCCCCAGGGCCAGGTGCGTCAGTGACCGTCGGGCTTCTTGCCCGTCGGCTTCCAGCCATGCCTTACACCCTCAAGCAGGCGGCGCTGGCGCTCGGCGTTCTCCTTGGTGGTGTGGCGGGAGTAGACCTTTCCGGTCTCTCGATCCACGACTTGATACGCCCCGTCGGTCTTCTTGATGGTGTAGGGCATATGCCTTCGCTTTCGGCTCGCTGGACCGGCTTCTGACGCAATTAGACCACCGTCGGCGAGTGGGCCCGGATGCGTAGGCTTCCCACTGAATTCAACGCTGGCAACCACTGAGGAGGCTGTAGATGGAGACCTGGGATGCCATCACCGCCCGGCGCAACGTCCGGGAGTTCTCCGACCGGGCGATCGCCGACGCGGACCTCGACCGGGTGCTCGAGGCCGGCCGGATCGCCCCCTCGTCTCAGAACAATCAGCCGTGGGACTTCGTCGTCATCACCGACCGAGAGATGTTGCGTGAGCTGGCGACGGTGTGGCGCGGCGGCGGGCACATCGCAAACGCCGCCGCCGCGGTGGCGATGGTGATCCCCGACGAGGAGGAGCCGCGCGCTCGCGAGCGCAACCGCTTCGACATCGGCCAGGCGACGATGCAGATGATGATCGCGGCCGCCGACCTCGGGATCGGGAGCGGGCATTCGGCCGTCGGCGATCAGGATCTAGCTCGGTCGGTGCTCGGCGTGCCCAAGGGCAAGCTCGTCGCGTTCGTGATGGATCTCGGCTATCCGGCGGACCGGCCGCTCAAGCCCGGGACCCGGCTGAAGCGCCGGTCGTTTGACGAGGTCATACACCGCAACGGCTGGTGAGCCACTGTGGTTTTTGGCGCGTGAGCGCGGGTACACCGTAAACCAGCCGACCCGTGGCTCTGGTTTGGAGAAACGCATCGGTCAGCCGAAGTCGGGTTGCACGATTCACCGGTCCTCGCGGGCCGGTGGGACTGGCTCCGATCCAAACCAACTGTCTGATCGGAGCACCGTCGGCTCTGACTGCTGCCACCGCTCTTGCCGTCGCGGCTGCAAGAGCACTCTGAGTTGGAGATCGCAGCAGGCCTTCGTTCTCGAACCGGAGCTCCCGGGGTGCAGCGGCTGAAGCAGGAGCCGGCGCCAGTCTGCGTGATTGTCGATCTGGAGCGGGTAGGGCTAATCGCATCGCTGATCGGCCACGGGAGAGCTCAATGTCGTCAACGTCAGAAACCGGTCATGTCACCGGCACCACAGACAAGGACTACAACCTGATCTGGTTCACGGAGCAGTCGCTGAGCAATGCGCTTCGCTTGGAGGACTACATCCAGGACGCGGAGCGTCTGGGCGACAGCGAGCTGGTGGAGTTCTTCAAAAGAGCGCAGAGTGCCAGCCGCAAGGGCGGCGAGCGAGGTAAAGAGCTCCTGGGCAAGCGGTTGGCGGTGTGAAGGGCCAACCCAGTCCAACGGATGGCGATGCCGCGACCGGCGCGCCGGACCCTCTGCGTCATGCCTTCGGGTGATCGTGGGTTGGCGAGATGAAGGTCGTTGTGACCGGTGCTACCGGGAACGTGGGGACGAGCGTTGTTCGCGCGTTGTCAGCCGACGCGTCGGTGTCGCGGATTGTCGCGGTGGCCCGCCGACAACCACGGCAGCCGTTGGACGGAAGCGAGTTCGTCAGGGCGGACGTCAGCTCATCCGATCTTGAGCCGATCTTTCGCGGGGCGCAGGCGGTCATTCACCTGGCGTGGTTAATTCAGCCCGGTCGTGATGAGGCGGTCACCAGGAAGGTCAACGTGGATGGGAGCCGACGGGTGTTCGACGCCGTCGTCGCGGCAGGGGTGCCGGCGCTGGTCTACGCCTCGTCTGTGGGCGCCTACTCCCCAGGTCCGAAGGATCGTTTCGTCGACGAGTCGTGGCCTACGAAGGGGATTGAGAGCTCGTTCTACTCACGCCACAAGGCGGTCGTGGAGCGTGATCTCGATCGGCTCGAGGCCGAGAACCCGGCGCTGCGGGTCGTGCGGCTGCGTCCGGGGTTGATCTTTCAGCGAACGGCGGCGACGGAGATCCGCCGACTGTTCGTGGGGCCATTTCTTCCGTCGCGGTTGCTTCGGGCTGAGCTCGCGCCGATATCGCCCGATGTCAAGGGCCTTCGGTTTCAGGCCGTGCATGCCGATGATGTCGGCGACGCGTATCGCAGGGCGGCGGTTGGCGACGTAGCCGGTCCGTTCAACATCGCCGCCGAGCCGGTCATCGGCAGCGACGAGCTTGCGCGCATGCTTCGCGCGCGCAAGGTCTCGATCTCACCGCGCGTGTTACGGGCGGCGGCGTCCGCGAGCTACAGACTGCGTCTTGCGCCGGCCGAGCCGGGCTGGCTGGATATGGCGCTGGGGGTTCCATTGATGAGCACTGACCGAGCACACGGTGAGCTTGGCTTCAAACCGGTGCGGACGGCGCTCGAGGCCATTCAGGAGCTGGTGGTGGGGATGCGCGAGGGGGCCGACGACCAGACGCCGCCGCTAGCGGCCGAGACCGGAGGCCGCGGGCGGATCCATAAGTTGCTGACCGGCGTCGGAAAGCGCCCGTAACTCGCCAAGGCCGTGTTATCGGCCATTGGGGCTGGGTACCACGCTGCCATGAAGGCTCTTACATGGCAGGGGGTCAGCGACGTGCGGGTCGAGGAAGTTCCCGACCCGGCGATCGTGAACCCCGACGACATCATCGTCCGCATCACGACTACCGGTCTGTGCGGATCCGATCTACATCTATACACCGTCCTTGCGCCGTTTCTCGATCCTGGCGATGTCCTGGGGCACGAGCCCATGGGCGTCGTCGAGGAGATAGGTCCGGGCGTCACGAACCTGGCTGTAGGCGATCGCGTGGTGATCCCGTTCAACGTCTCCTGCGGGCACTGCTGGATGTGCGGTCACGGCCTGCATTCGCAGTGCGAGACCACTCATGTCCATGAGTACGGCACCGGCGCGTCGCTGTTTGGCTACACCAAGCTCTACGGGCAGGTCCCCGGGGGCCAGGCCGAGCTTCTGCGGGTCCCGTTTGGCAATTATCTGCCGATCAAGGTGCCCGAGGGTCCCCCGGATGATCGTTTCGTGTTCCTCTCCGACGTGCTGCCCACCGCCTGGCAGGGAGTCGAGTATGCCGACGTGCCCGACGGCGGCTCGCTCGTAGTGCTCGGCCTCGGGCCGATCGGTGACATGGCTTGCCGGATCGCGGCCCATCGCGGACACCGCGTGATTGGCGTCGATCTGGTGCCTGAGCGCTTGGAGCGCGTTCGCGAACGAGGGATCGAGGTGCTCGACCTCACAGAGCACGATGATCTGCCCGGGACTATTCGTGAGATGACCGACGGGCGCGGGCCCGACTCCGTGATCGACGCGGTCGGGATGGAGGCGCATGGTTCGTCGGTGGCCGGCTTTGCGCACAAGCTCGCTGGCCTGCTTCCCGACAAGCTGGCGCAACCGATGATGGAGAACCTTGGGGTGTCGAAACTCGCCGCGCTGTACTCGGGGATTGAGATCGTTCGCCGTGGCGGGACGATCTCGCTCAGCGGCGTCTACGGGGGCGCGGCCGACCCGCTGCCGACGCTGCAGCTGTTCGACAAGCAGATCCAGGTCCGCCAGGGCCAGGCCAACGTCAAGGCATGGGTTGACGAAATCATGCCGCTGCTCGCCAACGGCGATCCACTTGGGGTGGACTCGTTTGCCACCCATCGCCTGCCGCTCAGAGGCGCCGAGCGCCTACGAGCACTTTCAAAAGAAAGAGCAGGGCATGGTCAAGGTTGTCTTCAACCCGTAAGCGCGGCGATGAAGATCGGCTACTTCCTATCCAGCGAGGAGTGGGGGCCCAAGGAACTCGTCGCGCAGGCGGTCATGGCCCAGCAAGCGGGCTTTGAGGACCTCTGGATATCGGACCACTACCACCCGTGGAACGATGCGCAAGGCCACAGCCCGTTCGTCTGGTCCACCATCGGTGCTATCGCCGCGACCGCCCCCGGGATGGGCGTGACGACCGCGGTGACCTGTCCGACGATGCGGATTCATCCCGCCATCATCGCGCAGGCGGCGGCTACCTCCGCGGTCCTGCTTGATGACCGCTTTCGACTGGGTCTGGGGACCGGGGAGGCCCTCAACGAGCACATATTTGGCGACCGTTGGCCAGGAGCCGACGAACGCCTCGAGATGCTCGAGGAGGCAATCGAGGTGATCCGGACGCTGTGGCAGGGAGGCGTGCAAGACCATCGCGGGCGCCACTACCGGATCGAGCACTGCCGCGTCTACGACCTGCCGTCAAAGCCGCCGGAGATCGTGGTCTCGGGATTTGGCAGCAAGTCAGTCGAGCTGGCGGCCCGGATCGGCGACGGATACTGCACCGTCGGTCCCGACGCCGAATCAGTCGAGCGCTTTCGCGCGGCCGCCGGCAACGAGAAGGTCGTCCAAGGCGGTCTGAAGGTGTGCTGGAGCGATGACACCGAGCGCGCGCGACACCGCGTACCGGCTGTGGCCCAATGACGGCCTGCCCGGGGAGCTTGCCCAGGTGCTGCCCACGCCCGAGCACTTCGAGCAGGCTGCCGAGCTGGTCACGAAGGAGATGCTGGCCGCGGACATCCCCTGCGGACCAGATGTCGATGAACACGTCGAAGCGATCCAGGCTTATGCCAACGCCGGTTTTGACGAGCTCTACGTAAACCAGATCGGGCCTGAGCAGGAAGCGTTCTTCGCCGCCTACCGAGAGCACGTGCTCCCGCGCTGTCGCTGACAGCGCGGCCAACACGGCCGCCGGTAGCTGATTCTTGCGTGCGTGTGCCCGGTTAGTTTGTGCGGTCCTCGGAGGGGTAGGTGCAGGCATGACTCAAGACGCTCATACTCGCGACCAGGAAACCGACCACCCCGAGGACAGGCCTGAGGAGCCGGGGGCCGAAGGCGGCTCGCAGGGTTCGGCGAAGGACAAACTTCCAGGCGCTCCATCAGATGACGACTCGGCCGTCGGCGATACCGACCAGCATTCGTCTGGCTGACGGAGACGATGGGTGAAGGCGCGCAGGGATCGCGCGCGAGCATCGCGACGAACTGAAATGCGGGGGCTGTCGTCCCGCTCTGCTCGACATGGGCCGGGCGCCGGGGCGGGTCACCGTTGCACAGAGCCGGCGAGGGCACTCGGCGGCGACCGTCGCGTCGTCGTGAGGTCGCGAGCCGCGGATCGCCGACCAGCGGCGATCTCGCTCGCCGTCGTCATCGCCGAGTTGCTCGCCGCGGCGACGTCGACTCAGCTCATGCGATACCGGTGACGTAGCGAGCCGCCGCGCGGACGAGGGCCACGTTGCCGTCCGTGCGAACGCCATCGGGCTGGTGCTGCGTGTCCTCGAGCCCGACCCGCGTATCGACACCGCGACGCACCGCGTCTTCGATGAGCACCCACGTCGCCTCTCCGTCTCCGTGCTGGAGCCGGGGCGCGTGGACGCCGACGCGGTCCAGCGTGTCGTGGATCGCCTGCACGCACGCGACGGCGTCGTGACGACCGACCTCCACGGGCTCGACCAGCACCCGCGTCAGTGCACTCCCGAGTGCCCAATCTCCGAGCTTCTGCGCATCCTCGACGGTCCAGACGCCGGCCTCGATGCCGACGCCGGCGTCGATCAGGGCCCGGGCCACCGCCAGGGCACCGTCCTCGGAGACGTTCACCGACGCGAAGTCTGGCGCGCTCCAGGATCGGAGCAGCGCGACTCGCTGCTCGACACTCTCCTCGATCCACGCCCCCGTCGAGACGCCGACCGGGACTCCGCACGCGTGGCGAACCGTGGTGACCACGTGATCGACGACATCGGCGTCGAGTCGCTCGCGTCCGCGCTCGTCGCGCGGGTGCAGATGCACAGCGCCGGCGCCGACCGCGACGCAGTCGACGGCGTCACGGGCAAGCTCAGCGGCCAGCACGGGCATCGCTGGGTGGTCCTCCTTGGACCACGGCCCGTTCAGCGCGGCCTGCAGCAGCATGGCGGGAAGGTATCGGATGAGTGGCGGCCTTCAGGCGGACCTGTCGAGCACGGATTCGCGCTCGATCGTGGCCGCCTGCAGGTGGTTTCCCGGCAACAGGCCCATGTCACCGATGAAGTCCCGCTTCGATCGATATTTGCGTCGGGCGCGTATCTGCAACCAGGTGGTCGACCGCCGGCGCCGACACAATCTGCCGAGTGGATCTCGTCTCTGCATCTATCGAAGAGCAGGTCTCTGCGTTCAGGCAGATGGTCATGAGCAATTCGATCATCGCGACGATCGTCGAACGGATGCCACGGCTCGAGTTGCCCGGTTGCTACCTCGCCGCCGGCGCCCTGTATCAGACGGTGTGGAACCGCCTGTGCGGACGCGACCCGCGCGCCGGGATCGAGGACTACGACATCAACTATTTCGACGGCACGGACCTGAGCTGGGACGCCGAGGACGTCGCGATCCGACGGGGCGCTGAGCTCTTCGGCGACCTGCACGTCACGTTGGACATCCGCAACGAAGCACGGGTGCACCTCTGGTATGAGGAGAAGTTCGGCGTGCCGTGCCCTCCGTATCCGAGCACGGAAGCCGCGATCGCGACATTCCCGAGCACGAGCGCGGCGTTCGGCATCCGCATGCGCGACGGCGAGCTCGACGTCTACGCGCCCTACGGGTTCAGCGATCTTTTCGCGCTGCGCGCTCGCCCCAACCCTGTCCTTGCGCCGCGCGAGGTCTACGAAGTCAAGACAGCGCGCTGGCGGCGCCAGTGGCCCGACCTCGTCGTGATCCCCTGGCCTTGCGCCGACGCGGAAGCGACGGGCCGGTGATCGACAGCAATCGGGATGGCGTATTAGAAGCGGCCGTCTCGGTCTGGCGTCGCAACCTCGGGTCGGTGCGCGACGTCGTGCGCCAACAGCTCGTGGCCCGTCAGCTTCGAGAGCATCTTCCCGGACCGGGCGAACCCGGGCTGCAGGTCCTCGACGCCGGATGTGGACAGGGCACTCAGGCCCTTGAGCTAGCCCGTCTCGGGCACAGCGTCCTGGGCGTGGACGTGTCGGAGCGGCTTCTGGGTCTCGCGCGGGAAGCCGCGGTGCGCGAGCCGCCCGACGTGCGCCGACGCCTCGCGTTCGAGCACGCCGACCTGTTGTGCCTTGGCGCGCAGTGCGCCGACCGGTTCGACCTGGTCTGCTGCCACGGCGTGCTGATGTACCTGCCGTCGCTGGGAGAGGCGGTGAAGGCGCTGATCGCGACCGCGCGTCCCGACGGCCTGCTGTCGATCCTGACCCGCAACCGCGCCGGGATCGCGATGCGGGCGGGCATGTCCGGAGACTGGTCGGGCGCGCTGGACGCGTTCGATGCGCGGACGTAGGCCGGCGCGACCCCTATCGCTCGCTCGCCGCGCTCACCCACACGATCGCGCGCGCGAACGCGCCTCAAAGAGCTTGACCTCGGCGCACGTGAGCGCCGCGCTGTCCGCGTAAAGACCCAGTCAGCACCTCTACGCGAGACCAGTCACGAGAAGAAGAACCCGTTCCTCGTCCCGACGTTCTCGGGGCCGCCAACGGCTCACCGCAGCCGGAGGTTGATGTCATGAAGGGCCGGGGCCGCAGCGACCCGATCGGCGTTGATCTGGCGGTGGCAGGAAGGTCGGTCCTCCGTCCCGAACCGCAGGTTTGAAGACCGCGCGGATGACGGCCGCGCGGTCGGACAATTCGAGAGGAGGACCGGCCGTGTCCAACGCTACGCGGTGGGTCGGCATCGACCTGCATCGCCGCCGGTCGCAGGTCGCGATCATCGATGAGCACGGCGAGCTGATCGTGCAAAAGCGGATCCCGACGGGGCGCGAGACGATCCGCGAGCTGCTGGGCGACCCCGCGGGGACGCATGTCGCGTTGGAGGCGACCTACGGTTGGGAGTGGCTGGCGGAGTTGCTCGAGGGCTTCGTAATTGCGCGCGGTCCATTGCAGCCACGTCTGTCTCGATTCTCGCGAAGCTGGGCCGAAGCAGTCATCGTGTATGCGAACGACGGCGTGGAGATCCGCCTCGGTGAATCGGCGGATGAGTAGGCGTGGCGTTCGGATCGAGATCATGGTGCGGTTTGCAACGTACCACATGGCCCACTTGCTTGCCCCTGCTGTGCCTGCGGCTACACTCATTGCCTCATGGCT
>Ga0207693_10002020_pt1 | contig 17810 bp, 17 predicted proteins | sample LARL81metaG_FD_184347 | JGI IMG/M metagenome (GOLD analysis project Ga0207693, IMG submission 184347) | Corn, switchgrass and miscanthus rhizosphere microbial communities from Kellogg Biological Station, Michigan, USA - LAR L8-1 metaG... | ecosystem: Host-associated > Plants > Roots >...
CAGCGGTCCCGGCCGCCTTCTTCGCGAGACCCAGGTTGCGAGACCCGAGCCCGGACCCGGTCAGGTGCGCCTGGATGTGCAGGCGTGCGCGGTCTGTCGAACCGATCTCCACATCGTCGACGGCGAGCTGCCCGACCCCAAGCTCCCGCTCGTGCTCGGTCATCAGATCGTGAGTCTCGTAAGTGCGGTAGGTGAAGGTGCGTCGCGGTTCTCGGTCGGCGAGCGTGTCGGCGTCCCCTGGCTCGGCTGGACGGACGGCACCTGTCGCTTCTGCTGCTCCGGCCGGGAGAATCTCTGCGACCACGCCCGGTTCACCGGCTACCAGATCGACGGCGGGTTTGCGGAGGAGGCGGTGGCCGACGAGCGGTACTGCCTCCGAATCCCAGAGGATTACTCGGACCTGCAGGTTGCGCCGCTTCTCTGCTCCGGCCTGATCGGCTACCGCGCACTGGTAATGACGGGCGACGCCGAGCGCCTCGGCCTCTACGGGTTCGGTGCTTCCGCCCACATCATCGCCCAGGTGGCGCGCTGGCAGACGCGCCGCGTCTTTGCCTTCACCCGTGCCGGCGACGAGGAGGGTCAGCACTTCGCGCGCTCGCTTGGGGCGGAGTGGGCTGGGAGCTCAACCGAGAGGCCGCCGGAAGAGCTCGACGCCGCGATTATCTTCGCGCCGGTCGGCGCGCTCATTCCCGCGGCGCTGGCGGCTGTCGCGAAAGGCGGTGTCGTCGTCTGCGCCGGAATCCACATGAGCGAGATCCCCTCGTTCTCGTACGATCTGCTCTGGGGTGAGCGAGTACTCCGTTCGGTCGCAAACCTCACTCGCAAGGACGGCGAGGAGTTCATGGAGCTCGCTCCGAGGGTGCCGGTTCGCACTGAGATCCGGGAGTTTCCGCTGCAGGAGGCGAACGAAGCCCTTCAGCATCTGCGCGCCGGCGAACTACGTGGCGCCGCCGTGCTCAAGATCGGCTGACGGGTGTACCACCCCGGGAGGGCCCGGATTAATCCGCGTGCGAATCGGTTGCGCAGCGATTCGCTTGTTCGAGACAGCGAGGACTAAGGTTTATATCGTCCTGATGCTCTTGGGGACGAACACGAGAGCGGCGTTTAGATTTGGGGTGTGCGAACGGAAAACGTCGGGGTCCGTATGTCGTCGAGCTCGCCACCGTCGGGTTGGAGGAGCTGCACCTCGATCTTGAACTTGCCAATCCGGTTGGGCAGCTTTACCCAGATCTCGCGCCGGCCACCGGTCGTGCAGGTGTTTGGAGTCTCGTACTGCGCGAGCTGCTCCTGCAATGTCTTCTCGGGGACAGGCTCGCCGCCGGGGGTGAGTACCCACCAGTAGATGGGGAGCGCCTTTCCCCTGAAGCCTCGGATCGTGACGCTGAAGTGGATGACCCGCCCGACCGCGTCGAGTTCCTTCTTGCTGGCACTGCCGGGGGATGCGTGGTGCATTGCGAGGTACACGCGGCGGCGGACGCGCTGGTCCACCGTGATGCGGCTGAGTTTTGCGTCAGCGACGCCTGGACAGCGCGACGCGCTCGCGTCGGAGAGATTGGATGACGAGCTTTCGCCCCAGGGCGGATGAAAGATCAACGCGAGGATCACGCTCAGTCCGCCGGCGATTCCGACGGCTGCTTTCCACGATGTGACGACCCAGCCAATTGCTCTCTGCGGCCGTTTCGGTCTCTGGTCTTCCGTCACCGAAGCTGCACCGTGCGCGTCAACGCTCGGGTGCGTCCGCAGATGTCCTTGAGCCGCAGCTCGACCTTTGCCTTGCCGGCCGCCGCTCGGCTCGGGACGGGAACTCGAAGGAGCTTCGCGCCTGCTGTCTGGTTCGGGAAGGTCCGGCTTGTGAGAGTGGCTCCTCCGCGCAGGAGTCGCACGCGTGCGGTTGCGCGGTCGGCGAGAGTGACGCGCAGGCTGACCCGTCGTGGTCTTCGGGTCGCCGAGGCCGCGAAGCTCGAGAGGACTGACGCGGCGCAACGGTCGAACCCGGCTGTGATCTCGGCGGGAGCCGCGATGGTCAGACTGCATTGCCCCTTGCCCGTGCACGCCCCTGTCCACCCACTGAAGCGGGACTTGCTGTTGGGTGCGGCGTGGAGCGTGACGGCGGTGCCGCGTCGGAATGAGTAGGTGCAATCAGAGCCGCAGGCGATGCCGGGAGGGTCGGTCGTGACGGTTCCGATCCCGCGTCCGCTCTTGCTAATTCGCAGCTGATCGCGCGCCGCGCGGAACGCGGCGGAGACCGTTCGTGACACCGTCATGGATACCGCACAAGCTGCTGTGCCGCCGCAGTCTCCGGTCCAGCCGCCGAAGGCGTACCCGGTTCCGGGGTTCGCCGTGAGTCTCACGGTCAGGCCGGGCTTGAACGCAGCCCTGCAGCCCGTGTTGGCGCCACAGTCGATCCCGGGCGGCACGCTCTGGACTGCACCGCCTCCAGACCTGGTGAGGTTAAGTCCGAACGCGGTCGTCAACGCACCGGCGTTCTGGAAGCCCGTCCCGACGCCAGCGTCTTGGTTGAGAATCACGACGCATTGCAGCGCCTTGCCGGTGCACGCGTCGCCGTAATCACTGAACTCGGTATTCGCCGCCGGTACGGTCTGGATCTTGACCCTGACGCCGTTCGGAACGCCCTCGAAGTCGCACTGATCCGTGTCGCACACTTTTTCCTGCTCGAGGCCGGGCCAGGAGACGCGGACGATTCCCTTCCCCTGCGTGACTCCGGGATCACTGTTGGCGATTGTCAGTATCGAGGTGCCACTGGGGATTGAACGCGGTTTGAACACGGCGACAACGTTGCGAAGACTTGTGAGCGCGACGTCGCAGGTCCCAGTTCCGGAGCAGTCCCCGGCCCAGCCGTCGAAGACAAAGTCGGACGCCGCCATCGCCGCCAATGTCACATGACCACCGCCTGAGAACGATGTCCAGCAGGTCGCGCCGCAGTCGATCAGACCCGGTGTTGTGCTCGTGACTCGCCCTTTTCCCGAGAACGAGACGAGCAGCGGAACCGTCGCCGGCTTCGGAGTCGACGAACCGGAGGCGAACTCGGCCTGGACACGGGTGTCCTCGTCGGCCGTAGCCTCGCACTGTTGCGCTCCGCCGACGCACGCTCCGCTCCAGCTGGAGAGGTGAAAGCCGGAGCTCGGAGCAGCGCTGAGCTGGACGGCGCTGCCGAGTGGGAAGCCCGCGCTGCAGGTGCCGACGCCGCAATCGAGACCAGTGGGGTTGCTCTGCACGCGACCGCTCCCGACGACCGTCACGGAGATCGAAGCTTGGGGCTCTGCCGCGGGCGCGGCTGCCGCGAGCGACAACAGCACGGATCCGAGAACCACCAGGACAGCAAGACGATTGCCTGGCTGATTGTTCTGGGTGTTCATGTCTTGACCCCCTCTCGACGACGGGAGCCGCAGATCCTTCGGTTGTACCACTCGTCCTGGGCTCTGTCGAGGCGTCGAATCCGCGTTGTGCTTATCCGGTAGCGACCCGACTCGTTGCCCTACGCCTGACGAGGCGTAAGACTGCGGCCGTGGAGGTCCCGCCGATCTCGTACACGCGAAGTGGCGATGTTGCGATCGCGTATCAGGTGCTTGGCGACGGCCCGATCGATCTCGTCTTTGTGCCGGAGTTCAGCAATCTGATCTGGTACTGGCAGCACCCGCTTCCTGCAGGTTTCTTTCGTGAGTTGGCGTCGTTTTCGCGGCTGATTCTCCTCGATAAACGGGGCGTTGGGCTCTCGGATCGGCCGCGTGACCTCGGTCCGCTCGAGACGCGCATGGACGACATTCGCGCGGTCCTCGACGCCGTCGGCTCGGAGCGTGCGGCGCTATTCGGCCTGATGTCGATGGGCCGTCTGTGCGTTCTGTTTGCTGCGACCTACCCGGAGCGAACGGAGGCGTTAGTCACTTTCGGGACGCTCGCTCGCCCACCAGAACGAGACCGCTCTGCAAATGCGGGACCCCGGCTACTGCTTCCTGATGGCAGGCAGCTGCATGAGGCGCGGATGCGCTGGGGCGAGTGGGATTACCACGCCTCCGAGGTCAAAGAAGGCGTGGATCGTGAGTACGTTGATTGGTGGGTCAACTTGTGTCGCGCCGCGGCGAGCCCTGGCGCGGCGGCCCATTACTTGCGAATGGTTCAAGAGACGGATGTCAGTGACATCGTCTCTGCTGTCCACGTGCCGGCTCTGGTCTTCTCTGGCAGCTACGGTGATGTCGCGTGGGACCTCGGGCAGCAGGAGTTCGGGCAGCTGTTGCGCGACGCGCAGATGGTGCGTGTAAGTGAATTTGCGTCTCCGTGGTACGTTCCGGAACTGATTCCCGAACTCAGACGGTTCCTTGCTGACCACGAGCGCGGCGACGTCCCTGACACCGTGCTGACGACACTGCTGTTCACGGATATCGTCCGATCAACCGAGCGCACGGCGGCGGTAGGCGACCGGGCATGGCGCGACCTTCTCGCAGCCCACCAACAAGCTGCGAGACGAGAGATCGCACGGTTCCGAGGCCGGGAACTCGACACCGCCGGCGATGGCTTCTTCGCCTCGTTCGACGGCCCCGCCCGCGCGATCAAATGCGCGGAGAAGATCGTGAGCGCGGCCGCAGAGTCCGGCCTTCAGATCCGCGCAGGCGTCCATACCGGGGAGTGCGAACTTCTGGGCGACAAGGTCGCCGGTATCGCAGTCAGCATGGGAGCGAGAATCGCCGCCCAGGCCGACGACGGGGAGATTCTCGTATCGGCCACAGTCAAAGATCTCGTCGCTGGTTCGGGTATCGAGTTCGAATCGCGCGGCGTTCGAGAGCTGAAAGGACTAGGCGAATGGCCGCTCTACGCGGTGGCTCTACAGCCAACGAGCGATTGATGTCCCCGTCCGAAGCAGTGGGGGTGTGACAGGCGGGCAGGTCGAACAGGAAGAAAAAGAGGAAGGCGAAGGAGAAGATGGATCACGACGAGGTGGATGCGCTGGATTCTTCAGCTGGACCTGTCGGGGCCGAGGCGAGTCGTTCCGGGAAGACGAAGCGGAAGGAGTACGAACGGAAGATGAGGATCCTTCAGGCGAGCTTGTGCCGATGCAGGAGTGGGTCAAGGCGACCGGCGCGAGCGAACCGCTGCCAGCCCCGGACGTCAAGATGTCCAAGCCGCCGAGCCACCACGGGTACATCGAGCCTGACTCGTCGAAACCCAAATCCCGACGCCGTTCTAGGCCGAGGTCTATACCTGGGTGATCAGCCAGGCGAACGTAACCGCTACGACTGCGCCCAGTAACGGAAATCCAACCCGGAAAGCAAGGGTCTCGCGCCGCACGGGATCACGGACGTGCAAGAACTTTGAGCGGGGCCGCTTAGCCACAAAGGCCGTATCGGCAAGTTCTTCCTCAAGCTTTACAAGGGCGCCCGAACTCACATGCCTTCTCGCATGCCTTCGGGCCATACGTACGAAGTCGCCCTTCTTCCACGCCTCATTTGGGTTCATCAATGCTCCCTTCAGAAGAACCGGACGACAGGCTCCTCGTCGCAAATGACTGGGAGCTATGACCGACCTGGGCGCGGAGCTGGAGCAGGAGCAGGAGACTAGGAGTTGGCAGACGCGACTCTTCCCGAGGTGGAACCGCGGCGACCGGCGACTTGTAATCGACGTCAGAGCGCACGACACTTCTTCTATGAGGTTGTTACTCCGGCGCGACCGGCCTCGCCGGTCCTGCAGGTCGCGGCGGGGTCTCCGATGAGCGGGGCCGAGGCAGGCGATCGGTGGTTGTGGCCGGACGAGTTGGATGCTCTCGTGGCCGCGCCGGCGCATCACTTCCTGCTCCTCGAAAACGAGCGAGTGAGAGTTATCGAGACGAAGATCGCCGCCGGTGAGACGACGGCGATCCACACGCATCGGTGGCCGAACGTCCAATACATTCTCAAAAGCACCGAATTCCTCCGTCGCGACGGCGAGGGGAGCCTTCTTTTCGACACTCGCACAGCCGACGGACTCCGGCCCGAACCCTGGACCGCCCGCTGGTCGAAGCCCCTGCCGCCGCATTCGATCGAGAACGTCGGTGAAACGGAGTTGCACGTGATCATGATCGAGCTGAAGGATCATCCGGCAGGCGGCCGCGCCTCTTAAGTCAGACGACTCCGAGGGCCGAAGACCGCTGCCAGGAAACGACGCGCCACCCTCGGGGTCGACGACCACGTTCTCGATCTGCAGGCTCAGCGTATGAACCGGAGGAGCCCCGTTTTGTAGAGCCAACGGCGGACGTGGGCATCACTCGCGCCGGATCCGTCGATTGTCGTCGTCTTGCAGACCTTTCCGTACCGGAGGAAGGCGGCCTCCCACTCAGGCGGCCCTTCCGTACCTGTCACCACGTCTAAAGTCGCATTGCAGACCCTGTATGCCTGACCCTGAACGCTTGCGGGGAGCATCGAACCTCCAAGCCGCAGCGCTTGACTAAGGTCCGGCAAAGATACACGTCTCAACCTCCGAGTGAGGGGAGAGGTGTCGCGGGTCGGCCCCAACAAAGCGCCACACGTTTCTCCCGAGAAGGTTTCCGGGTATCCAGAGCGCGTGAGCGAGTCTGAAGGTGAGAAGGAGCGGACCGATCGGCAACTGATCGAGTTGCTAACGGAACTACGGGTTGTCCTGCCCGGTGCGCAGGTGCTCCTAGCCTTCCTGTTAACCGTTCCGTTCGCGGCTCGCTTCGGCGGGATTAGCCGAGCCCAACGTGTCAGCTTTTTCGCCTCCCTGCTCTTCACCGCCACCGGGACCGTGCTGCTGATGGCGCCCTCCATCTATCATCGGCTCCGCTGGGGGCGCGGCGGCAAGTCGGATGTCATTCGAGTGGGACATTGGTTGTTCCTTGTTGGAACCGCCTGCGTCGCCTTGGGTCTGCTCGCCGGGCTCCTCTTGGTCAGCGACGTCGTATACGGAGTGCTGGCGGCTGGCATTGCGACGACTGCCGTAGCAGCGTGCCTCCTCGTGGCGTGGTACGCGCTGGCGTTGACCCGCGGCCGCTCAACAGCGTCAAAACAGGAGGAATAGCCGACTAAGTGAAACGGGCCGTTTCTTCTCTGCGGGGTCGCGGCGGGTGCGGCTGTCCGAACAACTTTGTAACAGCGAGCGCGTAACCGATCGAGCAGCTTCCTCGTTGAACTACCACAGCTACCGAAGAAGGAGGCACACGTGAGCATTCTCTGGATCGTTCTAATCGTCGTTCTAGTGCTTGCGCTGCTCGGCTTCGTCGGGCGCGGTTTCTAAGCAGCGACTATGACTTCAGCAGGCGGCGGCCTTCGGGTCGCCGCCTTGGTCCTTCCGGGTTAGGGTTGCGCGGTGCGGGTCTACTTTGCCGGGCCGCTCTTCACCCCGTACGAGCGGTCCTTCATCGACGAGTGCGCGTCGCGGCTGCGGGCTGAGGGCATCGACGTTTTCGTCCCCCACGAGAATGCGCTCGCGGACGGGGACACGTCAGCTGCGGCGATCTTCGCGAAGGACTGGCAGGGACTCTCCGAGGCTGATGCGGTCGTCGCGGTGCTCGATGGGCCGATGGTGGACGACGGCACGGCCTGCGAGATCGGGATCTTCTACGCGCTGATGCAGGCCGACCCGTCGAAGAAGGGGATTCTCGGGCTTCTGACCGACTTGCGCAGCACACGGCTCGGCCATGAGGGTCATGGGCTCAACCTCTTCGTGCTCGGCTGTGTCGAGGCGGCCGGCAAGGTCTGCGGCTCGCTGGACGAGGTTGTCGCCGCGCTCGTCGAGTGGCGCTAGCTCCCGCCGTCTCGGCGGTCCTTGCCCGAGCGCCGATCCTGCCCTGAGCGGCGGTCGCTTCCCGTTCGTCGCTCGCCTTCGTCAGGCGGGCCTGCGTCGCTCTCCCGGCGTTCGTCCTGCTTACGTCGGTCGCCGTTGGTGCGGCGGTCGCCGCCTGATCGTCGCTCCTCGGCCACAGGCCTATTGAACGGCCGCGACCGGTCCGAGTCAAGCCTCGTCGTCTTCGCCGAGTGCCTCGGCGAGCAGGCTGCATGCGTACGCGCGCCAAGCGAGATCGTGATCGCGAAGCCGCGCGAGGGCGTCGGGATCGGCTTCGAGCTGATCGACCGCGGCCGCCAGGGCCTCTCGCCGCTCCGGCGAATCGAGGTCGTTTGCAAGCTCGAGGACCGCCGGGTCCTCGAGCGAGGGCTCGCGGTGGAGATCCCCGCCCGCCGCGAAGACGAGGAGGGCCCGCCTGAGCGCAGCATTCCGTTCTGAGTCGTCGAGCGGCACCTCCTGGCCCGCGACGTACGCGAGGACGATCAGGTCGACGTCGCTAGTCGTCCGGACACTCGCCTTCGCAGCAGCCGAGCTTGAAGCGGCACTTCACGCATTGCCAGGTCCCGTGCCGCCATTCCATCTCCGCCCCGCAGCGCAGGCACAGCTCGACGACCTTCTCGATCACGCCCAGACTTTACGGCGCCGGGCGGAGGTCAGGCGGCGTGCTCGTCCGCGATCGAGAGCACCTCGTCGAGGATCGCGATGCCCTCGTCGATCTCCTCGCGTGTGATCGTCAGCGGCGGGCAGACCATGACCACGTTCCAGTGCGTCATCAGATAGAGCCCCCGGTCGAGGGCCGCCTTGGAGACGCGCGCGACGGGAGCGAAGGCCTCGCCGGTGGCGTTGAACGGGACGAATGGCTCCCGCGTCTCTCGGTTCTTGACGAGCTCGAGCCCCCAGAAGCATCCGAGCCCACGCACGTCGCCGATCGACGGATGCTTGTCCTGGAGTTCGCGCAGCTTCTGCGCGAACACGTGGCCCATCTCGGCCGAGTTTTCGACGATGCCCTCTTCCTTGAAAGCCTCGATCGACGCGACGCCCGAAGCGCACGCCAGCGGGTGACCCGAGTACGTCAGACCCCCGGCGAAGTACTTGTCTCGCACCCAATCCGCGATCGGCTTGCGCACGATCATCGCGCCGAGCGGGACGTAGCCGGAGTTGATTCCCTTGGCGACGGTGAGGATGTCCGGGACGACGTCCCAGTTCTCGACGCCGAACCACTTGCCGGTCCGGCCGAACCCGGCCATCACTTCGTCGGCGATCAACAGGATCCCGTGCCGGTTGCAGACCTCCCGGATCGCCTGGAGATAACCCTCCGGCGGGACGATGATCCCGTTTGTGCCGACGACTGTTTCGAGGATGACGGCAGCGACCGTGTGCGCGCCTTCGTATTGCAGGATCTCCTCGAGGTGCGGTGCTCCCGTGCAGACGGGGCACGGATCGGGGTGTCCCGCAGGACAGCGGTACGTGTAGGGGTCGAGCATGCGCACGACACCCGGAATGCCGGGCTCTGCGGGCCAGCGGCGCGGGTCGCCGGTGAGCGTGATCGCGCCGGCGGTTGCACCATGGTACGAGCGGTAGCGCGCAATGATCTTGTGCCGTCCGGTGTACCAGCGCGCGAGCTTGATGGCGTTCTCGTTCGCTTCGGCGCCGCCGTTCGTGAAGAAGGACATCTGAAGATCACCCGGGGTGACCTCGGCCAGCAGGCGTGCCAGTGTGGTGCGCGCCTCGGTGGCCATGGGCGGGCCGATCGTGCAGAGCTTCTCGGCCTGCTCCTTGATCGCCGCGACGATCTTCGGATGCTGATGCCCGATGGAGACATTGACGAGTTGTGAAGCGAAGTCCAGGTAGCGCTTGCCGTCGTAATCCCAGAAGTAACGCCCTTCGCCGCCGGCGACCGCGATCGGATCGAGGGCGTCCTGCACCGACCAGGAATGAAGGACGTATTGCTTCGCGTCCGCCTTTACCTGACGGCCGAGCTCGGTGTTCGTCTCGATCGTCGCCACTACGCGGAGCTTAGCCTCACCCGAAGCTGGATGGAATGGTTTGCGGAGGCGAGCCGATCACAACTGCAATCTCCTTCTTGTCCTCGAGCTTGATCTCGCGAGGATCGCCGCTGTAGGGAGCTCCGTCGACGTAGATCGTGATCGCGGCCGCCGGCCTGCAGTACCCGCCGACGCACTTGCGGTTGAGCCGGACGTCCCACTCGGTGAAGAACTCGCCCAGCGAGTTGAACTGATTCTCCTTCGCCTCGGTGTGGAGCACGCCGTCGATGAAATGCGTGTGGAGCGGCGAGATGCACGGCGTCGCACAGGGCGGGGCGATCCCTCCATAGCCGATCGAGCCGTCGCTGGCCTTGAACCGCTTGACGGCTGGGTCGTTGATTTCGATCCCGATTCCTGCGGGGACCGTGACGGGCGCGCCGTTGACGAAGACGTCGAGGTGCGCGTGCACATGCAGGAACACGAACTCGTGTGTCTCGGGGGTCAGTCCCGCGCGGACTGCGAGCTTCATCGGGTCTGCTGGCGCGGGCCACGGCGCCGCACCCTTGGCGGGCGTCGGAGCAGGAGGCGCGGCAGCGGTCGTCGCCGTCTTGGTGCCGCTGCCGCCACCGCAGCCGGCTGCCAGGAGCAGGGCGAGAAACGGGACGCAGCGCCTCATCCGCGGCACCCTATCCGCGGTACGCTGGACGGGTCCCACGAGGAGGAGTGAGATGACCGAGCTAGCGACGCCGCCCGTCGAAAGAGACCAGGAAGTCAAGCGCATCAGCCACTGGATCGGTGGCCGAGTCGTCGAAGGACAGTCGGGGCGGAGCGGGCCGGTCTACAACCCGGCGCTCGGCCGGCAGACCGGTGAGGTCGACTTCGCGACTCGCGAGGAGATCGACCTCGCGGTGCAGACCGCGCGCAAGGCCTTTCCCGCGTGGCGGGCGATGTCGCTTTCGAAGCGCACGGCCCTCTTCTTCACCATCCGCGAGCTCTTCGACCACCACCGTGAGGACATAGCCCGCCTCCTGACCGCCGAGCACGGCAAGGTGCTCTCCGACGCATTGGGAGAGGTTGCGCGCGGGCTCGAGGTGATCGAGTACTGCTGCGGCATTCCCGAGCTCTTGAAGGGCGAGTTCTCGGAACAGGCTTCGACCGGGATCGACGTCTACTCGATCCGGCAGCCGCTGGGTGTTGTCGCCGGCATCACTCCGTTCAACTTCCCAGCGATGGTGCCCATGTGGATGTGGGCCCCGGCGCTGGCGTGTGGCAACACGTTCGTCCTCAAGCCGTCGGAGAAGGATCCGTCGGCGTCGGTGTACACCGCCGAGCTGCTGAAAGAGGCGGGCGTGCCGGACGGCGTCTTCAACGTCGTGCACGGGGACAAGGTCGCGGTCGACTCGGTTCTCGAGCATCCGGAGATCGCAGCGGTCTCGTTCGTCGGCTCGACGCCGATCGCGCGCTACGTGTACGAGACGGGTACGAAGACCGGCAAGCGCGTGCAGGCCCTCGGCGGGGCGAAGAACCACATGATCGTCCTGCCGGATGCGGACATCGAGATGGCCGCAGACGCTGCGGTGAGCGCGGCGTACGGCTCCGCGGGTGAGCGCTGCATGGCAATCTCGCAGGTCGTCGCGGTCGGAGATGCTGCCGACCGCCTCGTCAAGGCGATCGAAGACCGGCTCCCGAAGATCAAGGTCGGCAACGGGCTCGAGGCCGACGTCGAGATGGGGCCGCTCGTGACGCGGGAGCATCGCGACAAGGTCGCGTCGTACATCGAAGGCGCGCGGGAGCAGGGCGCCGAGGTGGTTGCAGACGGCCGAGAGAACACGCCCGAGGGCGACGGTTTCTTCCTCGGAGTGTCGCTGCTCGACAACGTGACGCCCGAGATGGACGCCTACAAGGACGAGATCTTCGGCCCGGTGCTCGGCGTGACGCGTGTCGGAACCTACGACGAGGCGGTCAAGCTCGTGAACGACAATCCTTACGGGAACGGGACTGCGATCTTCACGCGCGACGGCGGCGTTGCCCGGCAGTTCCAGTTCGACGTGCAGGCGGGGATGGTCGGGATCAACGTGCCGATCCCGGTGCCCGTGGCGTATTACTCCTTCGGCGGGTGGAAGAACTCCCTCTTCGGCGATTCGCACGTGTACGGGCCCGAGGGGATCAACTTCTACACGCGAGGCAAGGTCGTGACATCACGTTGGCCGGACCCGGCGACCTCGAAGGTCGACCTGGGCTTCCCGCAGACGCGCTGAAATCCGCTGACCTATCCGAATCCCGGGTTGGACCGCGGCGTGCCGCCGTCGAAGGTACGCCACGATCGGGCAACCGACATGCCCGCCGGAGCCGGTTGTTGAAGAAGAGTCACACCCTCGGCACACCCGTCCTGGCGAGAACGTCCATGCGAACGTCACGTCCGCGCGAGACATGTCGGGGACAGTCCCCGCCGTGTCCGAGTGAGACCTAGGCGCAACGGCCGTGCCGGGGCGATAGCGTAGGGCGGTGGCGGGGCCGCCGTACCGACCGCTCGACGCACAGGTGATTCCCCGGTTCGCAGGGATCCGGACCTACATGCGCGCGCCGCACGTCACCGACCTATCCGGAGTCGATGCTGCGGTGTACGGGATTCCGTTCGACACCGCGACGAGCTATCGCACCGGGGCGCGCTTCGGGCCGGAGGCGATCCGCTCGGCGTCTGCACTCATCCGCCCCTACCACCCGGTTCACGGCGTGAACGTCGCCGAGTCGCTCTCCATCGTCGACTACGGCGACGTGCCCGTCTCGCCGGGCGCGACCGAGCGCACCTATGGCCAGATCGAGGAGGCGCTCGCGCCGATCGTCGACGCAGGTGTCTTTCCCGTGGCGCTCGGCGGCGACCACTCGATCACGCTGCCGGAGCTCCGCGCACTGGCGAAGCGCCACGGCCCGCTCGCGCTGGTCCAGCTCGATGCGCACGCCGACACCTGGGAGCAGTACTTCGGCCAGAAGTACTTCCACGGCACGACGTTCAAGCGCGCCGTCGAGGAGAACCTGCTCGATGCGACGGCTTCGGTGCAGGCAGGTATGCGCGGATCCGTCTACGCGGCATCGGACCTCCGGACCGCGCGCGAGCTCGGCTTCACCGTGATCGAGAGCGAGGATCTTCGCTCGCTTGGTCCCGCACGTTACGGCGCGCTCGTCCGGGAGAAGGTGGGGGAGCGTCCCGTCTTCCTGTCGTTCGACGTCGACTTCCTCGACCCGGCCTTCGCTCCCGGGACCGGCACGCCGGAGATCGCCGGCTTTTCGACGGCAGAGGCAGTTACCTTCCTGCGCGCGCTTCGCGGGCTCACCCTTGCGGGCTGCGACGTCGTGGAGGTTGCCCCGTCCTACGACGGCCCAGGGCAACCGACGGCGCTCGCCGCAGCCAACGTCGTGTTCGAACTGCTCGCGCTGCGCGTGCTTGCTACGCCGCGGCCGTAGCGGCCGGCCGCAGCTCTTCGCCGAACTTCGCCCGCCGCACGAACTGTCCGATCCCGGGCTCGGCGACGAGCTCGTCTCCGTCGACCAGCACCTGGCCGCGCAGCAGCACGGTCTCCGGAGTACCGGTGACTTCCGTGCCCTCGTACAGGTTGTAGTCCACCTTGGAGTGCTGTGTCTTCGCAGAGATCGTGACTTTCTTCTCCGGATCGAAGACGACGATGTCGGCGTCGGAGCCGACGGCGATCGTCCCTTTCCGCGGATAGAGGCCGAACAGCTTCGCGGGATTCGTTGCCAGGAGCTCGACCATCCGGTTGAGCGAGATCCGTCCCGTTCTCGCACCGAACTCGTGGATCATCTGCAGCCGGTTCTCGAGGCCGGGGCCGCCGTTCGGGATCTTCGAGAAGTCGTCCTTGCCGAGCGTCTTCTGACCGTCCCAGAGGAATGCGCAGTGGTCTGTGGAGATCGCCGACAGCGTGTCGGTGCGAACGGCGTTCCAGAGAACGTCCTGGTTCTCCTTCGCCCGTGGCGGCGGGGTGTACACGTACTTGGCGCCTTCGAAGTTCGGCCGCTCGAGGAAGCTGTAGTCGACGAAGAAGTATTGCGTGCACGTCTCGCCCCACACGTCCCAGCCCTTCTCGCGCGCGAGCTGGATCGGCTCGACGGACTCCTTGCAGGAGACGTGTACGACGTAGAGCGGAGCGCCCGCGACGCGCGCTAGCTGGATCGCGCGGTTCGTGGCCTCGCCCTCCGTCTCCGGCGGCCGCGTCAGCGCGTGCCAGTGCGGCTCGGTGTGCCCTTCGGCCAGCGCCTTCCTCACGAGCACGTCGATCGCGTCGCCGTTCTCTGCGTGCACCATGACGAGCGCTCCGGTTTCCGCTGCGACCTCCATCGTCTTGAAGAGCGTCTCGTCGTCGACCATGAGCGCGCCCTTGTACGCCATGAACAGCTTGTAGGAGGTGATGCCCTGCTCCGGCAGCGACGCGAGCTCCTCGAGCGTCCCGCCCTCGCGGAGGTCGGTGACGGCCATGTGATAGCCCATGTCGATCACCTGCTTGCCGTTCGCCTTGCCGCGCCACTCGTCGATTGCGTCGGCAAACGTGGAGCCCGGCGGCTGGATGATGAAGTCGACGTGGCAAGTCGTACCGCCGAATGCTGCCGCGGTCTGGCCCGACTCGACGTCGTCGATCGTCGTCGTTCCGCCGAACGGCATATCGAGATGCGTGTGAGGGTCGACGCAGCCGGGAAGCACGTACTTCCCGGCTGCATCGATCACTCGCTCGGCCTGGACATCGATCGATTCGCCGATCAGAGAGATCCGCTCGCCTTCGACGTAGATGTCGCCGACGTAGTCGTCCGCCGCGGTGATGATGCGGCCGCCTTTGATCAGTACGGACATCTGCAGATCTCCTCCCTCGGCGCGATTTCTACTTTCCGCCTTCGTTGAGCGTGACCCTCGCCTTCTTCCACTTCTTGCCGTAGACGTCCGCGCCCTGAGCCTTCAGCTGCGCGACGGCGGCCTTGGCGAGGTCGGAGCGATAGGCGCCGGACGGTGCCTTGTTGATTACCTTGAACTGCTTCGCGATTCTCGCCGTCCGGTTGAACGCCTTCGGATCCATGACCCCGATGCCGAGCTTGTTCGGCCAGATCAGCGCGTTGATCTCGTTCATCTGCCACTTCTGATGACCCCCCGGCAATGCCGGCCCGTTCTTCAAGACGATCTTCACGCAGTCGCTCGCGTGATCACGGCAGTAGATCCACCCCTTGAACGACGCAGCAAGGAACTTCCTGGCAATCGCCTGGTTCTTCTTGTCCTTGATCCAGTCGTCACGCACGAAGATCTCGTCCTCGAGCATCGACGTGCCGGCGCCCTTCGCGGAGTTCTCCATGCTGATGACATTGAGATCGGACAGTTTGTAGAGCTTGCCCGTCTTCGGATTCTTCGTCTCGAGGACCTGTGCGAGCTCGTTGTAGGTCATCGCCGCGGCAGCATCGACTTCGCGGCTGAGGAAGAGGTCCATGTTGAACGGCTGGTTGATGATCGTGACGTCGTTCTTGTTCTTCGGGTCGATACCGTTCTTCGTCAGCGCCGCGTAGAGCTCAGGCTCGTTTCCGCAGCACCAGACGCCGACCTTCTTGCCCCGCATCTTCCCGATCGTGGTGATACCGCTGTCCTTCCAGGTGAGCTCCGTCATGCCGCTCCTGGAGAACACCTGGGCGATGCTCATGATCTTCTTGCCGCTGTCGCGGAAGGAGAGCATGCTCGGTGTCCAGTCAATCCCGAACTCCGCCTGCTTTCCGAGGACGACCTGTTCGGGCGTGATCGTCGGGCCGCCTACCTTGAGATTCACGTCGAGCCCGGCCTGCGAGTAATACCCCTTGGCCTTCGCCGCGTAATAGCCGGCGAACTGCGCTTGCGTGACCCACTTGAGCTGCAGGGTCACCTTGGTCGCCTTCGTGCTCGTTGCAAGCTGCGTCCGCGCGGCTGCCCCTCCCGCCACGACCAGGCACGCGAGCACTGCGATTCCTACGACCCACCTGTGCTTCATCCGCTTCCTCCTCCGGTCTGAATTTCCAGCCATTGTCCCTTTATCTCATTCCGTATGGAAGGCCCTGGACGACGGGTGCCAACTGGTCGTCAGCCGCTCCGCGAGGGCTACGACTGCATAGAACACGATCCCGAGCAGGCTGGCCATCACGATTCCCGCCCACGCGTCGGTGAAATTGCCGTACGACGAATCGTTGAGGATCTTCACCCCGAGCGCCTCGGTCGGGCCGCCGAAGTACTCGCCGACGATCGCGCCGATCATCGACAGGACTGTCGCGATCTTCAGGCCCGTGAACATCTGCGGGAGGGCATTAGGGATCCGCACACGGCGAAACAACGAAACCCGGCCGGCAGCGTATGAGCGCATCAGCTCGATCGACGAAGGATGGACTGATGTCAGTCCCCGCAGGGTGTTGATCATCACGGGGAAGAAGCAGAGCACCGCGGCGATCGCCATCTTCGAGAACGGATTCAGCAGCCCGAACCAGTTGTTCATGATCGGCGCGAAGGCGATGATCGGAATCGCATTCGCGGCGACTGCGTAGGGCATGAACGCGCTCGAGAGCGTCCGCCAGGCGGCGAAGAGGAGCGCAACGAGAATGCCGAGGCCGCAGCCGAGCACGTACCCGCCGAGCGCTTCCTTGAAGGTGTAGATCCCCTGGCTCCAGAGCGCGCTCTTCTGGTCCCAGAACGCATGCGCGATCGACGTCGGCTTCGGCAACAGGAACTCCTGAACGTGGAACGCCGCTACCAGGCCCTGCCAGGCGGCGATGCCGAGGACGAAGACGGCCAACGCCGGAATCCAGTCGAGCGCGGTGCGGCCGACGCGCCGACCGACGCTCCTCGGCGCAGGCTGGACGATCGTGCTCACGCCTGGTCCTCCACCAGCGCTGGCTCCTGGGTTTCGCCGAGCGGCGCCCCCGCTACAGCGAGCTGCTCCCGTACCTGAGTCACGAGCTCGAAGAAGTGCGGCTCCTCCCTCGTCGCGCTCGTCCGCGGTTGCGGCAGATCGACCTCGATCAAGCCTGCCACTCGCCCAGGCCTCGCCGACATGACGACGACTCGCGTCGACAGGAAGACCGCCTCGGGAATCGAGTGGGTCACGAAGACGACGGTCGAGCCCGTCTCCTGCCAGATGCCCAAGAGCTCCGCGTTCAGCCGCTCACGGGTCATCTCGTCGAGCGCGCCGAACGGCTCGTCCATGAGGAGCAGCGACGGCGAGAACGAGAGCGCGCGCGCGATCGAGACGCGTTGCTGCATCCCGCCGGAGAGCTGCCAGGGATGGTGGTTCTCGAAGCCGGACAGCTCGACGAGCTCGAGCATGTCCCTGATCCGTGCGTTCCGCTTCGAGCGGCTCCAGTGCAAGAGCTCGAGCGGGAGCGAGATGTTCTTCGCCACCGTCCGCCAGTCGTAGAGAACAGCGTCCTGGAAAACGATGCCGTACTCATGGTCGCGGCGCGCGCGCTCGGCGGGCTTGCCGTTGACCTCTACGGTGCCGGCCGTCGGTTTGGTCAGGTCGCCGATGATCCGCAGCAGCGTGGACTTGCCGCAACCGGAGGGGCCGATCAGGGAAACGAATTCGCCGGGCTCGACGTCGAGGTCGATGCCCTGCAGCGCCGTCACTCCGGCCTTGAACTGCTTCGAGACGCCCTTGATCGAAACGGCGTTCATGCGAAGTTCTCCGGGGCCCGCTTCAGAACGAGCCGTTCCAGGACCACGATTGCGAGGAAGAAGACGATGCCGAGCAGCGCGCAGACGATGATCGTCGCCCATAGGTTCGCCGGCTGGATCGTGTAGTACTGGTTGAAGTTCACGATCGCGTAGCCGAGACCGCCCTGGAGGGAGGCCGGCGTCTCCCCGATGATCGCCCCGATCACGCTTGCGGTTGCCGAGATCTTGAGCGCGGAGAAGACGTAAGGCAGCGACGTCGGCACACGAAGCCGCCAGAGGATCTTCCAGCGTCCCGCTGCGTAGGAGCGCATCAGTTCGAGTGCCTCCGGATCCGGCGAGAGCAATCCGCGAAGGGCGTT
>Ga0207693_10002021_pt1 | contig 17803 bp, 17 predicted proteins | sample LARL81metaG_FD_184347 | JGI IMG/M metagenome (GOLD analysis project Ga0207693, IMG submission 184347) | Corn, switchgrass and miscanthus rhizosphere microbial communities from Kellogg Biological Station, Michigan, USA - LAR L8-1 metaG... | ecosystem: Host-associated > Plants > Roots >...
GTCACCGACGAGTAGGACTCGCCCGGCAGCGCGGCTCGCGACCCTCTGTCGCAGCGGGCCCGCAGCTCTGTCGGCGCCGCGTTGACAACCCAATACGCGCTCCCGCAGGGCGGGGAACTCGTCGAAGTGGACATCGAATCCTCCGTGCTGCTAGCTCAGGATCGATGCCGACGCATTCGTCGTCAACCGGTGTCACGTAAGCCTCACCTGAGGACCAGTGGACCTCGACGCAGTCCGTCCACACGGGCACGTGAATGTGACGCCGCCGTGCTCTTCGGCCGTTCTTGTCCGGACTGCCGCATCGTCGCGATCGAACCGTACGTCGCCGACTGCCTGCGGGCCAGCCTCGCCGCCGGTGCACCGACCACCGTGCAAACCGGCAAGACGAGCATGGCCGGGCTGAATTGCGGTACGCCCTCCTACCTAGCGTGGCCTGACCTCGAGCGGGGACTGGCCGGTGCGGTGGCCATCGACGACGCGGCCGCCACGGACGCCATCGCCGACCTCACGGCCCTCGGCGTCGACAGCGGGCCGTGCGGAGCCGCGAGCCTCGCCGCTTTGCGAGTCCTGGCCACCGAGCCAGCACGCTCGCGTCTCGGACTCTGTCCTGGCTCGTCAGTCGTGCTGCTGAACACCGAAGGCGCGGACGCGGCCGGGTAGGACGACGTGAGCAGCTATTCGGTCCGATGTCTCTCGCCAGGCCCCAGCCACCCTCCATCCCCGTCGTCACCGCGTGGAGCGCCAGCGACATCCGCTTCCGCCGTCGGTCCGGGCGACGAAACGGACGCGGGATCCTGTGCAGCGCTGTCAAGCGGAATGGTGGCAGCAAGCGTTGTTCCGCACCCGCATGGGCTGACAACTTCGAACCGACCGGCAAGTACTTCTACGCGGTCCTTGAGACCGATCAGTCCGGACCCGCTGCCGACCACCGCGCCGCCGATCCCATCGTCGCGGATCGTCAGAAACAGATTTCTGTCAGCGGTGCCGGCGCGTACGGTGACCTCGGATGCGCGCGCATACTTGGCGGCGTTGGTCAGGGCTTCTGCCACGACGTAGTACGCCGCTACTTCAACTTGTTCCGGCATCCTGGCGGTGACGTCCAGGTCAAGTGCAACGGGGATTGTTGAGCGGCGGGCCAGCGCCTTGATCGCAGGGCCGAGGCCGCCTTTCGACAGGATTGCGGGATGCATCCCGCGCGAAAGCTCCCGGAGTTCCGCAGCAACTGAACCGAGTCCATCGACGACGACCGATATCTGCCTTTGTAACTCATGTTGGTCGGGTGGCACACGCTCCTCGAGGGCACGAAGTTGGAGGCCAAGTGAGACCACGTGCTGCTGTGCACCATCGTGCAGGTCACGTTCAAAACGTTGCCGCGCCTGATCTGCCGCTGCGGCGATCCGAGCGCGAGAAGCATTGAGTTCAGCGCGGGTCTCGGCGTTGGTGATCGCGGTCGCGACGAGATCGGCAAAGTCTCGGATGCGCAACTCGGTGCCGGGTGGTAGCGGTCCCGCTCGTGCGGATGCGACGATCACTGCACCCCAGATGCGGCCATCGACGAGGATCGGCGCGCCTGCGCCAGACTGCAGGCCCAGCGACCGAACACGCTCGGCAGTCGGGCCCGTCGCGTCGACGTAACTATCCATCCGGGCCGCCGCGCCCTGTCGCTGGATGAGGGCGGCGACGTTGTCTCCGTCCAGCGAAAGGCGCTCGCCCGTGGGCATTATCGCCGTGCCGTGCTCGTCGCGGCTGTCCACGACGACCGTCGCGCCGTCGGGACCGTACTGCAGCAAAACGACATTGTCCACGCCCAATCCGCGGGATAGTTCGACGACGGCCGCCGGGTAGACCTCCGCCGGCGCCGCGCCGCGCGCGACCAATGTTGCGACGCGGCGCAGCGCCGCATGTTCCTGCGCCAACGTCCTGGCCAGCGACGCCGCAGCATCGGCTTGCTGGCGGCGTTCCTCGGATTCGGTGGCGCGCAATCGCGCCTGCCTGCCGATGATGTTGGCCGAGAACGCGATAGGCAGGAAGACGAACAGCGCAACAAAGTCGTCAGCGACGATCGAACCGCCCGGATCGAGATGAAAGTAGACATAGACAAGTGCACTGACCAGGGTTGTCGCGACGGCCAACCGGAATCCACAGGCAGCTGATACGACCACCACGCCGAGCAAGAACAGTGCCCGAAACGACTTGTCGGATCCCATCTGTTGGAGCCAGTACACCAACAACGTCTCGATAATGATGAATGCCGCCGCGACCGTAATACCGACACCAAACGGTAGGGGTTGCGGCCGCACCAACACGCTGAGCGGCTCACGACACGGTGATGACCGCGCTGACTCCAATTGTTGCGACGCAGTTGCGTCTTGCGTCGTCGGCACCCGTTGACCTCGCTTCATGATTCGGAGCAGCAACGAACGCCCGCTTGCTTTTCATCGGGATAGGTTGCCAATCAGTGGAACGGCCAGGCATGCAACGAGGTTCAAACCTCATCGCCCCGGCGCCATACCAAACGGCAGCAGCAACCCAGCGGCTATGTCGCTCAATCACAGGAAAGGCTGCGGAGTGAGCGGGCCGATTCACGACCGGGGGCCAGGACTCCGGACGGCGACTCAAAGCGCCTTCTAACGTCCCTCGGCTTCGATCGAAACGGCTTGGCACTCCTCCCACTCCCGAAGGCGAGCATCACAGGCACTCTTTGTCCACTTGAGTGGCGGAGACGCCGAAAACACCAACGGTGGCGGCCGATCGGCGTCGACTCAGGTGGTGTTCAGGCATGGCTCGATGCTAGGGCTTCAGCAACAGGACTGACTAGCCACTCTGCGCGTCGCCCTGGCCAAATAACGCAACGCGTCCACTCTGGCGATGCGCGCACGCTGGGGTGGTAGGCCTCCAGCGATCGCGCAGGATCGGGACCGCCCAGTTACGCTTCTGCTCCTCGGTGCCGAATGACAACAGCGATGCCGCGATGATTCCGACACCCTGCGGGTTGAAGCAGTGATAGATGCGCCGCCGGGACGGCTCCTCACGATGGACGAACTGCTGGAGGATGCCGGCGTTACGGCCACCGAACTCCGGCGGGTTCCCCGGCAGCAGCCAACCGTGGTCGAACTGCAGTTGCTGCCAGCGGCGCGCCCACTCCGGGACGTGAGACGTCGACCGGGACCGCTCGGCGGCCTGCGCCCAACTATGTTCGGCTGCTCGAGCACGGCGACGCCCAAGACGTCGGCGACACTATGGCGGTGGGCGACGAATCGTCGGTTCTCGCGCGGTTGCGCCGCTACCGCAACGCGGGCGTCACCGATCTCGCCGTCCGGGTGGTGCCGCTCGGACCGGATGTACGAGCACGTGGCGCGTCGCGGCGTCGCACTCAGGAGTTCGCCGCGTCGCTGTTCTCCGAATTGGCCTGAGGGGCATAAGCACCCATGAACTCCATCGGTACGCCGCCCATTGTGCAGACGAACAAAATCGACGCCCGGCACACCGGTATCGAGTCGTGTGACGTCATTCGAAAATGTCCTCGCCTTGTTGTGAGCACCACGGAGTCGTCTGGCAGGAACAACAGCGCCGCGAGTCCTTCGGGTGCAACCTCATGCAGGCGCTCAGGAACATAGGGTCGCCTCCAGCACTTCGCCGGGCACCCGCATTCGGAACTGAACTTCGATAGCGACCAGATCGGTCAGGAAGCCGATGAACGTTGCGGCCGAATGCTCCGCATGATGACGTGGTGCAATTGCTTAACACATCCCGGGCAATTCCGTCGATCAGGTCAGGGCAGGACAAGCCGCAGCTCTTCCCAGCCGCGCACGGTCGATGTCGGCGCCAACCGTGCTGTCTCGTAGTCGATTCCCCACTCGGGCCAGCGGTTGAGCAACTCGTCGAGCGCGACCCGGCCTTCCAACCGCGCCAGGTTCGCCCCGAGGCAGTAGTGCACACCCTTGCCGAAGGTGATGTGCGAGATGTTGTCGCGACGGATGTTGAACGTGTCGGGATCCTGGTATCTGCGGGGGTCGCGGTTTGCGCCGCCGAACAACAGCAGCATGGCGCTGCCCGCAGGCACCGTGGTGCCGTAGCACTCGAAGTCTTGTGCCATCCATCGGGCGACGTGCGGGCCCGTCGGTTCGAAACGCAGGGTCTCGTCCACGGCGCGAGTCAACAGGCTTCGGTCTTCGGCGATCTCACGTCGCTGATCGGGATGTTCGGCAAGGACTTTGGCCAGCCATCCGATGAGTCTGCCGGTTGTCTCGTTGCCGGCTCCGGCGACGACCTGGGTGTAGTGCAGCACCTCTTTGCGCGTCAGTTTGCGGGTCACGCCGTTCTCGTCTTCGAACTCCTCATTGAGCAGCGCGGTCATCAGATCGTCGGAGGGGTTCTTGGCTCGCCAGCCGACGTAGTCGGCGTAGATCCGCCCGTCGGCGATCGCGTCGGGGTCAATCACCTTCATGGGTGCGCCGGGTCTGGTGCGCAGATTCGCGTCGTTGGCGTCGCGAACCTCGATCTGGTCCTCTTCGGGGATGCCCAGCAGCATCCCGATGACCCGCATGGGCATCATCGATGCCAACTCGGCGATGATGTCGAACCCATCGGAACCGACGTGGGGATCGAGGCATCGCACGCAGTACTGCCGGATCTGGTCCTCGATGGCCGCCATCCGGCGGGGGGTGAACACCCGGCCCATCAAGCCCCGCAACATGGTGTGCGTGGGAGGGTCCTGGAACATCAGCACGCCCGGTGGCATGTCGAATTTCGACTTGACCAGTTCAAGGATGTCGCTTCGGCTGTTGGAGAAGGTCTTCCAGTCGCCGAGCGCCTTCTCCACGTCGGCGTGCCGGGAGATCGCCCAGAAGTCGTAGCGCGCGTTGTAATAGATCGGCGCTTCTTCCCGCAGCCGGGCATAGACCGGATAGGGGTCATGGACGATGTCTATGTTGTAGGGGTCGTAGTAGACCGGGGAAGCTGCTCTTCGCGCAAGCCGCTCATCACCGGTGTCGGGCGCAATTGTCATGGCGTGTAGTCCTTTCGAAGCTTATGCCGCGCGCTACTTCAGGCAGCTGCCTGCGTCGACTGGAAGCGCAACGCCGGTGATGTACCGCGCCTCGTCGGAGGCCAGGAAGAGCACCGCGTTGCTGATGTCTTCAGCTGTCACCCACGGGATGGGCAGCATGTGGAACGTCTGACAGACCGGGGCCATATCATCGGGGCCCGGATTCTCCAGATCGGGCCGGAACATCCGGAATGTCTTCTCGTTGAGCAACAATGGCGTGTTCACGTGGGTCGGATGGACGGAGTTGGCCCGAATGGACTGCGCGCCGAGTTCGACGGCGAAGGTCCGCATCAGACCCACCACTCCATGTTTGGCCGCCCCGTAGTGGCCGGTATGCGGGTATGTCTTCAGACCCGCGACCGAACTGGTCAAGATGATCGAGCCGCCTCGGCCGCCGGCCACCGGATGCGGGACGCCTGCCTTCACCGACTTCCACACCCCGGACAGGTTGACGTCGATCATCTCCTGCCAGATGTCTTCCTTCATCCGGTCGAGCCGAGTTCCGACAGTGCCGATGCCTGCGTTGGCGACGATGATGTCCAGCCCACCGAGTTGCTCGACCCCGCTGTCGACGGCGGCCCTGAGCGCGTCGTAATCGCGGACGTCGACCTCGGCGGTGACGATCCGTCTGTCCAGCGCCTTGACCAGATCGGCCCTTTCCGCGAGGTCCTCGGGGGTCGCCGGCGGGGCCGGCGAGTCACCGAGCCGAAGTTGATAATCCGGCCGCCGCCGTCCTTGCCCATGACCGCGTACGCCGCCTGGTTGGTGAAGATCGTGGCCCTGAGATTCGTGTCGACGAGGAGGTCGATGTCCTCGCCGGTGATCTGACCGGGTATCCCGGGCTGCCACAGCCCGGCCGCATGCAGCAGTACATCGAGCCCCGAGGGTCTCCGCAGCTCCCTTGACCGTGTCGTCGACCGCCCCTGCGTCGCGAACGTCGCGCTGCACCCACTTGACGCCGGCGTGCTCGGCCGGCGGTGTCCGGTGATACGTCGCGACAATGCCCGCGCCCGCCTCGCTCAGCACTTGAACCGCGGCCGCGCCGATCCCGGACGCACCACCGGTGACGCGGATCCGCCTGCCATGCAGTGGTTGTGTCATGAATAGATAGTTAGACAAACGTCAACTATATGCAAGGGTGAATCTGGCTGTTACAGTACGATTGTGCCGAAGAACAGCGGGGCCATAGTTGCTGACGGCAGTCAGCGACGTGCTTCCTACCAGCGTGCGAGGTCCCACGAGACCAAGCGCGCGCTGGTGCAGGCGGCGATGGCGTTGTGGCGCACCAACGGCTATGCCAAGACGACCGTCGCCGACATCTGCCGCGCGGCCGGCGTCTCGCGCGCGCTGTTCTACTTCTATTTCCCTGCCAAGGAGGACGTGCTCTTCGAGGTCGGCCTGCTGTCGACTCGCGCCGCGCAGAAGACTGTGCGCTCGCTGCTGGAGACGGACTATGAGGTGGACGCGGTGATCGCCGAGGCGCTGCGCAGCCTCGAACGCTCGATGGCGCGCAACCCCCGCGAGCTGATCATCGAGACGATCCTGGAGGGCTACCGCCACGAGCACCGCATCCTCGCCGGTGAGCCATTGGACGACACGGACGCCGACATGTTCGGTGAGCTGTTCGCGAAGGCACAGCAGGACGGCAAGCTCGCGGCAGATGTCGACGTGCGACACCTGTCCCATCTCGCTGGGATGCATGTCAGCGAAGGTGTGCGGCACTGGGCGGCGGGCACCTACGGCGACCGCCCATTCGCCGAGGTCGTCAGCCGCGACATCTCGGCGTTGATCGCGGGCTACAACCAACTTCCCGCGTAGAGGAGCACACATGAAGGTGTCGGTGGTGACAGCACCCGGTGAGACACAGGTGGTCGACGCGCCGAAGCCCCACGGTCGGGCCCGCGGACGTGCTCGTCAAGATCCGGGTATGCGGAATCTGCGGCACCGACACGCTTTTCATCTCGATGGGCGGCTCGCCGTCGCCGCCGTGCACAAACAGCGGGTACCGGTGGATCTCCTCAATCTCATGAGCAACGAGATCACCATCGTCGGTTCGATGGGCTACCCCGACGAAATCTTCGAAGTCACCAAAGAACTGATCGCCAACTGGGAAGAATATGCGGTGATCGTCAGCCACACGATCCCCTTCGACGACGTCGTGCAGGCGTTGAAGGCCGCCTCGACGCCCGGCGCAGCCGACAAGGTCGTCGGCACGTTCAATTGAGAGGAGCCCCGCGATGTCGTGGGATTTCGAGACCGACCCCGAGTACCGGAAGGTTCTGGACTGGGCGGACGAGTTCGTTCGCGAGGAGCTCGAGCCGCTTGATCTGGCGTTTCCACATCTGCAGTACGTGCCGCTGGATGACAAGCGTCGCAAGGTGATCGATCCGCTGAAAGAAGAGGTGCGCCGTAAGGGTTTGTGGGCCACGCATTTGGGGCCCGAGCTGGGCGGGCAGGGCCACGGCCAGCTCAGGCTCGCGCTGTTGAACGAGATTCTGGGCCGCTCGCAGTGGGCTCCGATCGTGTTCGGCTGTCAGGCGCCCGACACCGGCAACGCTGAGATCATCGCCCACTACGGCACCGAAGCGCAGAAAGAAAAATATCTGCGTCCGCTGCTCGACGGTGAGCTGTTCTCCTGCTACTCGATGACCGAACCGCATGCAGGCGCGGATCCGACGCTGTTCAAGACAAGCGGGGTGCGCGACGGCGATGACTGGGTGATCAACGGCTGGAAGTTCTTCTCCTCCAATGCCAAAACGGCGTCATTCCTGATCGTGATGGTGGTGACGAACCCCGAAGTCAGCGCCTACCAGGGCATGTCGATGTTTCTGGTGCCTGCCGACACGGTGGGTGTCGACATCGTCCGCAATGTGGGTCTGCACGGCGAGCGTGACAACGAGGGCTCACATGCGCTGATCCACTACGACAACGTGCGGGTGCCGGCGGAGGCGCTGCTGGGCGGCGAGGGGCAGGCGTTCGTGATCGCGCAGACGCGGTTGGGCGGCGGACGAATTCACCACGCCATGCGCACCATCGGCCTGTCGCGCAAGGCGCTGGACATGATGTGCGAGCGCGCGCTCAGCCGCGAGACTCAGGGCAGCCGCCTGTCGGACAAGCAGTTCGTGCAGGGCTACATCGCCGATTCTTATGCGCAGCTGCTGCAGTTCCGGTTGATGGTCCTGTACACCGCGTGGGAGATCGATAAGTACAACGACTACAGGAAGGTCCGTAAGGACATCGCCGCGGTGAAGGTGGTCATGCCGACCGTGCTGCACGACATCGCCTGGCGGGCAATGCAAGTGCATGGTGCGCTCGGGGTGACCAACGAGATGCCGTTCATGGGGATGGTCACCGGCGCCGCGGTGATGGGGCTGGCCGACGGTCCGACCGAGGTGCACAAGACCACGGTCGCCAAGCAGGTGCTGCGGGGCTACCAAGCCACCGACGACACGTGGCCCACCGAATGGATGCCGCGCAAACGGGAAGCGGCACGGGCAAAGTACGCCGACTACCTGGAAACCGAAGTGGGGAATCTGTGACGCACCCTGAATTCGATGTTGCGGCTCTTGCCGATTGGATGGACGGCGAGGCGCTGCCTGGCAAAGGCGAGCCTCTCGAGGCGCGCTTCCTGTCCGGCGGAACCCAGAACGTGATCTACGAGCTGCGCCGCGGTGACGAGCGTTGTGTGCTGCGGATGCCACCGCCTGGCGCGCCACCCGGCCGGGACAAGGGCATCCTGCGCGAGTGGCGGATCATCGAGGCGCTCGACGGCACCGACGTGCCGCACACCAAGGCCGTCGCGGTGTGCTCGGACGCCTCGGTGCTCGGCCGGCCGTTCTACCTGATGGGCTTCGTCGACGGCTGGTCCCCCATGGATCAGCACGGTAAGTGGCCTGAGCCGTTCGACAGCGACTTCGCCGCCCGGCCGGGGCTGAGTTACCAACTGGCCGAGGGCATTGCGCTGCTGTCCAGGGTCGACTGGCAGGCAAAGGGACTGCAGGATCTCGGCCGTCCGGACGGCTTTCACGAGCGCCAGGTCGACAGGTGGATCGGCTTCCTCGAACGCATCAGCAAGCGTGCGCTTCCTGGCCTCGACGTGGCCACCGACTGGTTGCGGGTCCACCGGCCGCTCGACTACATTCCGGGCCTCATGCACGGCGACTATCAGTTCGCCAACGTCATGTACCGGCACGGTGCGCCGGCGGAATTGGCGGCCATCGTCGACTGGGAGATGGGCACCGTCGGTGACCCGAAGCTCGACCTGGGCTGGATGGTGCAATCCTGGCCCCTGGACGAAGCCGCCGCCTCCTCCGGCGGGATCAGCTATGCCGACATGCGCGGCATGCCTACGCGCGACCAGGTGGTCGCGCACTACGCCGAAGTGTCGGGCCGCCAAGTCGACGACCTCGACTACTACCTCGTGCTCGCGAAGTGGAAGCTGGCGATCGTGCTGGAGCAGGGCTTCCAGCGCGCCGGTGACGACGAGAAGCTACTGGCCTTCGGGCCCGTCGTGACCGACCTGATGGCCTCGGCGGCCGAGTTGGCCGAGTCCACCGACTACAGCTGACATGCGAGCCGCGGTCTGCCCGGTCTACGGGCCGCCGGACGTGGTCAGAATCGAGGATCAGCCGTCGGCTGCGGTTGCCGCCGGACAGGTCCGGGTGAAGGTCGGCGCGGCGGCGGTCAACTTTCCTGACGTGCTGCTGATCGCCAACGAGTACCAGATCAGCGTGCCGCCACCATTCGTGCCCGGCAGTGAGTTCGCCGGTGTGATCGTCGAGACCGGCGACGGCGCAGGGGGTTTCGCGGTCGGCGACCGGATCACCGGCACCGAGCTGTACGGTGCCTTCGCCGAGGAAGTCGTGGTGCCCACCGCCGGACTGTCGCGGATACCCGGCGGCGTGGACGACCGCACCGCCGCTGCGTTCGGCGTGGCGTATCGGACGGCCTATCACACGCTGCGGTCGATGGCTCGCGTGCAGGAGGGCGACGAGGTAATCGTGCTCGGCGCAGGCGGAGGCGTGGGCCTGGCGGCAGTGCAGCTCGGCGTGCAGCTCGGCGCCTCGGTCACGGCAGTCGCGTCATCGGCCGAAAAGCTCGATGTGGCAGCGGGTTACGGCGCCAAACACGTCGTCAACCACACGACAGGTGACCTACGACGCGCGCTGAAGGAGGCCGTGCCCGGAGGTGCAGACGCGGTCGTCGACCCGGTCGGCGGTGACCTCTCCGAACCCGCATTGCGATCGCTGAGCCGCCGCGGACGGTTCGTCACCGTCGGATTCGCATCCGGCGTCATTCCCCGCATCCCGCTCAACCTGGTGCTCGTGAAAGGGGTGCAGGTCCTGGGTTTTCAGTTTCAGGATGTCCGCCCAGACGAATTCGCCCGCAATGACGACGAATTACGCCAACACTTCGTCAGCGGCCGCGTGCGCCCGCACGTGGGCGCGGTCTACCCGCTGTCGGAAACTGTGGCAGCGCTAAGGCATGTCGCCGACGGCCGCGCCATCGGCAAGGTGCTCATCGACCTCACCTGAATCGCAAAACTGCCTTCCGGCAGGCCGCTCCTCCTCGAAACTTTCGCTGCCGGAATACCGTTCCGGCGCAACTAACTAACTCGCCGGGATCAGGTCCGCAGCCACCGAGGCCATCATTCCGCAGCGGAACGTCTCGGTGTCGCCGACGGCCGCGGCCGCCGAATCCTCAGCCGCCGCAAGCGCCTGAGCCTTGAACGCGCGTGCGGCCGCACTCAGTCGGTGTTGCACCGAATCCACGCTCTCATCGAGCTCCGCGGGCAGATGCTCACCCCAGAGCGTCACTTCTGTCGCGCCCTGTTCGAGCGCGTTGAGGACATGCTGGTGCACCCGCGAATCGCTGTCGAACAAATCGGCCGCGATGGCAACCGTCTGCGGGTGCGGACGGTCCTCCCAGGACGCCAGCACAGACTCCAGATCGCGCACCTCCGCCCCGAGGATCTCGAGTGGCCGGACATCCTCGTCGGCCCCGATCAGGACGGTGACGTCCCACCCGGCCATCACGCGGTCGTACACCCAGCCGCCGGCGAACATCACCGCGTCGAGCACGGTGGGCGCCACGACGTCCAGCCGGTACCTCATGTCGAGCCCCTGGGCGCCAGCTCGCGACCCAGTGACTCGGCGTACCCCTTGAACACCTCGGTCAGCGGGAGTGAGGGATCGAGTAACCATAGGGTCTCCATTCCGTTGATGAAGGCGAGTATTTCCACGGCCTTACTGGCCGCGTCGAAATCTTTGCGGTACAGGCCGTCGCGCTGGCCCCGCTTGACGATGTCGGTGATGATGTCGATCGCGTCGCGATACCGCTTGTGGATGCGGTCGTGTAACGGAGCGTCCGGCGCGATGTTCTCCACCAGCAGCACCGTGAATGTGCCGATCAGCTCGGGGGCGCGTTCGAACCGCTCGGGGACTCGGCTCAGCTCGGTGATGAGGTCACCGCGGCGGTAATCGGCGTGGGCGTCGTCGTCGGCGTCGCGGGCATCCAGCACCGCGTTGAGCAGCTGTTCCTTGGACTCGAAGTGATGCAGCAGCCCGGCAGGCGTGACGCCTGCTTCCTTGGCGATCAGGGCCAGCGACGTGTTGCGCCAGCCGTTGCGCGCGAGCAGCCGCTCGGCGACGGCCAGAATCCGCTGCCTGCGATCCTCGCCCTTGGCGAAGAGTGTGGCGTATGGCCTCGGGCCGGACACCGACGACACCGAACTCCTTCGTTCAACCAACCTAGTGAACACACAGTAGGTAGGTTTACCCGCTGTGACAAGGGCCTCACCGAAAATCTTCAGCGATTTCGGCGCGCAAACAGTCGCTCAGCGTGGATTAGCGCGCCGAAATCGCGAAACCTACAAGCCCAGCGATTTGGCGATGATCACCTTCATCACCTCGCTGGTCCCCGCATAGATGCGGGTCACCCGCGCATCCGTGTACAGCCGGGCGATCGGGTACTCCATCATGTAGCCGTAGCCGCCGAACAGCTGCAGGCACCGGTCCACGACGCGCTGCTGCATCTCGGTGCAGAACAGCTTCACGCGGGCGGCATCGGCTGCCGACAGCTCACCCTCGACGTGCAAAGCCACGGCGCGGTCCAGCATCGCTTGGGCGGCCTCGACCTCCGTCGAACACGCGGCGAGCTCGAACTTGGTGTTCTGAAACGACGCGACGGGCGTGCCGAACGCCTTGCGGTTCTTCGTGTAGTCGATGGCCGCGGCGATCGCCGACCTGGCCTGCGAAACCGATCCGACCGCGACGGTGAGCCGCTCCTGCGGGAGGTTGTGGCCGAGGTAGCCGAATGCCTCGCCCTCCTCCCCCAGCACGTTGGCGGCGGGAACGCGGACGTCGACGAACGACAGCTCGGCGGTGTCCTGCACCTTGCAACCCATCTTCTCCAGCTCGCGGCCGCGCGTGAAGCCGGGCATGCCGTCCTCGACGACCAGCAGCGTCAGCCCCTTGCGGCGGTTATCCTGATCGGTCGCCGTGCGGGCGACCACGATGACCAGGTCGGCTTGCATGCCGCCGGTGATGAAGGTCTTGGCCCCGTTGACGATGAAGTCGTCCCCATCGCGCACCGCGGTGGTGCGCATGCCTGCCAGATCCGACCCGGTACCCGGTTCGGTCATCGCGATCGCCGTGAGCAACGTGCCCGAGGCAAGGCCCGGGAACCAGCGGTCGCGCTGTTCGGCGTTCGCGTAGTGCAGGAAATACGGCAGGATCACCTCGAGCTGGGTGCGCACGGTCGACAGCGTGACCAGAGCGCGGGCCGCCTCCTCCTGCATCACGACGTTGTAGCGGTAGTCGGGCATGCCCGCACCGCCGTACTCCTCGGGGATCGCCATCCCCAGCATGCCGAGGGCACCCATCTGCTTGAAGACGTCGCGGGGCATGCGTCCGCCCTTCTCCCACTCGGGATAGTGCGGAACCACCTCCTTCTCGACGAAGTCCCTTGCGAGTTCGCGGAACGCTTCGTGGTCTGAAGTGAACAGGTCGCGGCGCATGAATCTCCTTAATTACGAGATGAGTTCGACCAGCGTGGCGTTGGCGGTGCCGCCGCCCTCGCACATGGTCTGTAGGCCGTAGCGAATCCCGTTGTCGCGCATGTGATTGATCATGCGCGTCATCAGGACCGCGCCCGACGCGCCGAGCGGATGGCCGAGTGCGATCGCCCCGCCCAGCGGGTTGAGTTTTTCTTGGTCGGCCCCGGTTTCGGCCAGCCACGCCAGCGGCACCGGCGCGAACGCCTCGTTGACCTCGAACACGCCGACCTCGTCCAATCCGACACCGGCCTTGTGCAGCACCTTCTCGGTGGCCGGAATCGGACCCGTCAGCATCAGCACCGGGTCGGCCCCGGTCACGGCGCCCGCGCGATACCGGACGATCGGCGTCAGGCCCATCGCAACCGCGTTTTCGGCCGTCGTCACCAGCAGGGCTGCCGCGCCATCGGAGATCTGCGACGAGTTGCCCGCGTGGATGACACCGTCCTCCTTGAACGCCGGCTTCAGACCGGCGAGCTTCTCGACGGTTGTCCCCCGACGGACGCCTTCGTCGGCAACCACCGGCTCGCCATCGGTGAACACCGGCATGATCTGCGTCTCGAACGCGCCATCGTCCTGCGCTCTCGCGGCCAGCTCATGAGAGCGCGCCGAATACTCGTCGAGACGGGTCCGCGATAAGCCCCACTTCTGTGCGATCAACTCCGCAGAGATGCCCTGATTGAACGAGAAATCCCCATAGCGGGCAAGCACTTTCGGGCCGTACGGCATGCCAGTAGACCGCGCTGAGCCAAGCGGTACGCGGCTCATCACCTCGACACCGCCGGCCACGACGACGTCCTGCTGACCGGACATCACAGCCTGCACCGCGAAGTCCAGCGCCTGCTGGCTCGACCCGCACGCGCGGTTGATGGTGGTTCCGGGGATGCTCTCCGGCCACCCGGCCGCCAGCACTGAGTAGCGGCCGATATTGCTCGACTGGTCACCCACTTGCGAGACGCAACCCCACACCACGTCGTCGACGATCTCGGGGTCGATGCCCGCGCGTTCGGCAAGCGCATCGAGCACAATGGCCGATAGATCGGCGGCGTGCATGTCGGACAGTCCGCCGTTGCGCTTGCCGACCGGTGTGCGCACCGCCTCGACGATTACGGTCTCACGCATCTACCTCACTCCGATCTGGGCGAGACGGCCCATCGTCCAGTGAACGCCGGTTCACGCTTCTCGGCGAACGCCGCGTATGCCTCCATGGAGTCTGCGGTCGCGAAATTGCCCGGCTGCGCCCGGGCCTCATTGGCCAGCGCCTCGTGCAACGTCGCATCGGCGCCGTCATTGAGCAGGCCCTTGCTCTGCGCCAGGGCGACGGGCGGCCCTGCCGCGAGTCGCCGGGCCAGGTCGGCGACGAACTCGTCTATCTCGGCAGCGGGCTTGAGCCAGGTAACCAATCCCAGCGACCGCGCCTCGTCGGCGTCGATCGTCTCGGCGAGCAGCACGAGGCGCTTAGCCTGCTGCAGGCCGACCAGCTTGGGTAACAGCCACGACCCGCCCAGGTCAACGGACAGCCCGCGTTTCGAAAACACTTGGCAGAACCGCGATTCGGGCGTCGCGACCACGAAATCGCACCCCAACGCGAGGTTCCATCCCGCGCCCACCGCGACGCCCGTCACCTTCGCGATGGTGGGAATGGTCAGCTCATGCAAGGCCAGCGCGACGTCGGTGAGCCTGCGCAGCTTGTGCCTTGGGTGGATGTCCTCCGGGGTGGAGAGGTCCGCGCCCGAACAGAACGCGCCGCCCGCACCGGTGATCACCAGAGCACGCAGGTCATCGCGGGCGGCGGCCCGTAGCGCGTCGGCCAGTTCGATCCACAGCTGCGCATTGATCGCATTCTTGCGATCGGGGCGGTTCAGCGTCAGCGTCCGGACGCCGCCGTCGTCGGACGACAACAGCACGGACTCGTCGCTCGCAGACATCAGCCGTACGCCGGCCCGATCACGCCGCGATCGCGCAACACGGCAATCTCGTCGGAGCCCACGCCGAGTTCGGCGAGCACGGCGTCGGTGTGCTGGCCAAGCCCGGGAACCGCGCCCATCGGCGGATCGTAACCGGCGATGACGGGCGGCGGCAGTAGCGCCTGGATCGGGCCCGCCGACGTCTGGACTTCGCGCCACCGGTCACGCGCGGTCAGCTGTGGGTGCACCACCACCTCGCTGGGCACGTTGTACCGGGAGTTCCCGATTCCCGCGGCATCCGCCGTCTTCTGCACGTGATTGAGGTCCTGTTGCCCGCACCAATCGCCGATCGCCTCGTCGAGCACCGCCCGGTTCGCCACCCGGCCTGCGTTCGTTCGGAACCGCTCGTCGTCGGCCAAGTCGTTGCGCTGCAAGATTTCTCGTGCCAGGCGCTGCCATTCGCGGTCGTTGGTCGTGCCAAGCACCACTGTCTGGCCGTCGGCGGTGCGATACGACCCGTACGGCGCAACAGCCGGTGAGCTCATGCCCAGCGGCTGCTGGTCGACACCCGTGTGCTGGGTGTAGGTGAGCTGGTAGCCCATCACGTCCATCATCGTGTCGAACAGGCTGACGGCGACGCTATTACCTCCCTCCCGCCGCCCGGTGTTACCTCCCTCCCGCCGCCCGGTGTTACCTCCCTCCCGCCGCCCGGTGTTACCTCCGGCACTTCGGCCGGTGTCGCGTGAATACAGCAGCGCCATGATCGATAGCGCCGACTGCAGGCCGGTCGTGATGTCTGCGACGGGCGGCCCGGGCTTCGCGGGTGCGCCGGCCTCGCCGGTGACCGCACACGTACCCGATTCGGCTTGGATCAGCAGGTCGTAGGCGCGCTTGTGCGACAACGGCCCGCCCGGGCCATAGCCGTCGATCTCCACCGCGATCACGTTCGGGTGGCGGACCTCCATATCGGCGGGGGTGATGCCAAGTCTGCCGGTGGACCCCGGTGCCAGGTTGGAGACCAGGACGTCGGCGCGATCGAGCAGGCGATGCAGGATGTCGAGTCCCTCAGTGGTTTTCACGTCGATGGTGACCGACTCTTTGTTGCGGTTACACCAGACGAAGTGCGCCGCAAGGCCGTTCACGACGTCGTCGTAGTGGCGAGCGAAGTCGCCGCCGTTCGGGTGTTCGATCTTGATGACGCGGGCACCGAAGTCGGCCAACGTTCGGGTGCACATCGGGGCCGACACCGCGTGTTCGAGCGTGACGACGGTGATGCCGGACAGCGGTGCCCGGGTCATTTCGCTCTCCCCCTGCCCTTCGGGCGGGCGGTACACCCACGCGTGCACGGCATCAAATAACCATGCCGCCGTCCACCGGCAGCACCTGCCCGGTGATGTATGACGCGGCGTTCGAAGCCATGAACACGAACGCTCCCGCGATCTCCGATGGCTCCGCCCACCGCTTCATCGGGATGCGGTTCATCATGTTGGCGGCGAATTTCTCGTTGGTGCGGATGGTTTCGGTCATCGGTGTGGCCGCCAGCGGGGCCAGCGCGTTGACGTTGATGTTCTTGGTGGCCAGCTCACGGGCCAGCGATTTGGTGAAGCCGATGATGCCCGCCTTGGCCGCCGAGTAGTTGACCTGGCCGAGCGTTCCGGTGAGGCCGGCCGCCGAGGTCACATTGACGATGCGACCGGTTCCGTCGGTCGGGATGTAGGGCAGCGCCGCCTGGGTGACGTTAAACGCGCCCATCACGTGAATGTCGAACAACAGCCGGAACGACTCCTGCGTGGTCTTGTCAAACATCGCCGGCTTCGTCACGCCCGCGTTGTTGATCACGATATGCAGCGCGCCGTCCGCCAGTGCAGCCGCCTGGGCGGCCGCTGCGTCGGCGGAGTCGCGGTCCGAGACGTCAAGGGCGGCGGATTCCGCGCGGCCGCCGGCATCCGAAATACGTTCGGCCACAGCGGCGGCCGCATCCTTTTCGAGGTCGGTGACGAGCACAGCGGCGCCCGCGTCGGCCAGTGCCGCGGCGACCGCAGAGCCGATGCCGCCCGCGGCGCCGGTCACCAGCGCGGAGCGGCCGGTCAGGTCGAAGTATGAGTTGGCCATCAATAGCTCCTCGGCAGACCTAGGACGTGCTCGCCCAGGAAGTTCAGGATCATCTCCTGGCTGACCGGCGCGATCTTCATCAGACGCGATTCGCGGAAGTAGCGCGACACGTGGTACTCCTCGGAGTAGCCCATGCCTCCGTGCAACTGCAGTGCCCGGTCGGCCGCACCGAAACCGGCGTCGGCGCACAGGTACTTCGCGGTATTCGCTTCGCGCCCACACGGTTTGCCGTTGTCGTACAGCCAGGTCGCCTTACGCAGAACCAGTTCGGCCGCATCCAGACGCGCCAGTGAATCCGCCAGCGGGAACTGAAGGCCCTGATTCATACCGATCGGTCGGTTGAACACGACGCGCTCGTTGCCGTACTTGACGGCCTTCTCGAGCGCGACCCGACCGATGCCCAACGCCTCGGCGGCGATCAGCATTCGTTCGGGGTTCAGCCCGTCGAGGATGTACTTGAACCCCTTGCCCTCCTCGCCCACCCGATCGTCGACCGGCACGATCAGATCGTCGATGAACACCTCGTTGGAGCTGACGGCGTTGCGGCCCATTTTCCTGATCGGGCGGATGTCGACGTGGTCACGGTTCAGGTCGGTGAGGAACAGCGTCATGCCGTCGGTCTTCTTGGTGACCTCGTCGTACGGCGTGGTGCGGGTGAGCAGCAGGATCTTCTCGGACTCGAGC
>Ga0207693_10002022_pt1 | contig 17794 bp, 19 predicted proteins | sample LARL81metaG_FD_184347 | JGI IMG/M metagenome (GOLD analysis project Ga0207693, IMG submission 184347) | Corn, switchgrass and miscanthus rhizosphere microbial communities from Kellogg Biological Station, Michigan, USA - LAR L8-1 metaG... | ecosystem: Host-associated > Plants > Roots >...
CTCCCGCTGGGTTGTCCTGCAGCGGCGAAACTTTCGTCTTCAGTTCTTTAGCCACCTTCTTCAACACCGCGGGATCGTCGGTGAAATCCTGTAACAGCGTCAGCTTGGTGCTCAAGGCATAGACCGCCACCGGCTGCCCTTCCGGCATTTTTTCCAGATAGCGAATCATCTGGTCGCGCACATAAGCCTGATGGGGCAGATTGGTGTTCAACGCATCCAGCAGCACGACATTGAGGGCGCTGCTGGCGTTGTAGCGTGCCGCGTTGCTGTAAACGTTTTCCGGCAGTTTAGGCAGGGCCACCGCCGCGCTGCCCACCGGCAGCGCGTGTGGCTGTTGAAAATTGAATACCCTGATCTTTTGTTCCTTGCCGTCTTCCAGCACCGTGAAGTCATCGCCTTTGAGATCGGTTACGGCGCCGTCTTTGTCCGTGGCCACCACATCCACCACCACCAGCCGCGTAATGCTCTTGAGTACCGTGGCGGATTCATAGATCGGACCGGGCTTCTGTTCTGAGGTTTGGGCCGCGGTTGTGGATGGGGCCTGTGCCGGGGTGCTCGATGCGCCGGGCGCTGCCGCCTGCGGCTCCATTCCCGCCGCCAACACCAACATCATGACGCAACCCAACAAGGTCTTCTTATAAACGTTTGCCATAAGAACTCCCGCAGGCCCAAAGACTAGAAGATTCGAATATCAGCAGGTACAGTTTGCTTCCGCGGCTCTGGATTGTAAAGGAATAGCTTTCCAGGAAACCAACTACCAAACTAATTACATCCCGGAGACCGTTCATGTTGCAGGTCCGCGATCCACATCAAAGAACACTAATCCCGTCGGTCCCATTTTGGGAAGTTATTTTTCTCAAACTTTCACAAATTGTTTATCTCTTTGCGCCCCGCAGCAACTATTATTCACGATAGTTTTTGGGCCCAAGACAAACCTGGAGGCTGCATGATGCAAAGTCTGCGCCGTAGCAGTTTGTTGTTGGCTGTACTCCTGCTGGTTGTTCCCACAACGCTTTTCGCCCAATGCGGCGTGGAGCGCTGGTCAGTAAAAACAGGCACTGACGCCGATATCGGCCTGGTCCACCTGACTTCTTCTTCCAACACAACTATCGCGGCAATGCGCGCGCCGGCTGCACCCAGTCCCATCCCGGCCAATAATCGCGTAGCGCCTTTGGAAACCACGCAGTGGGTCATCAATGCCACGCTCACGCTTTATAAACTGGAAAGCGATTCGGATTATCATCTGGTACTGCAGGACGCCAACGGCCTGACCATGATCGGGGAAATTCCGTCGCCCACATGCGTTGGATCGGGCAGCCCGTTTTTGTCGGGCATTACCAACGCTCGAAATGAATTCAATGCCAGGTTCACCGCCACCACCAGCTTCCAGACGGCGAACATTCCGGTAAAGGTCACGGGCGTGGGGATGTTTGATTTTCTGCACGGGCAAACCGGCGTTGCTCCCAACGGAATTGAGCTGCATCCGATCCTGGATATCGTCTTCAATCCAGGCTCCAGCCCGGACTTTGCTCTCAGTGCCTCACCCACAAGTTTGACTGTCACGCAGGGCAGCTCAGGCACAAGCACAATTTCTACTTCCGTTTCAAACGGATTCAATTCGTCCGTTGCGCTCTCGATCTCGGGGCTTCCCAGTGGTGTAACTGCTAGCTTCAGTCCGACGTCGATTGCAGCCCCGGGCAGCGGCAGTTCCACGCTTACTTTTACCGCGAGTAGCACGGCAACCACCGGCACCTTTAACACCACGGTGACAGCCACTGGAGGCGGACTTACTCATACCACAACAATTCCGCTCACAGTCAATGCGGCGACCTCGCCAAACTTTGCCATCAGCGCATCGCCCACAAGCCTCTCGGTAGCGGCCGGTGGCACAGGAACAAGTACGATCTCAACCACAGTCTCGGGCGGCTTTAACTCCGCGGTATCGCTTTCCGCCAGCGGGTTACCTTCAGGCGTAACGGCTGCATTTAGTCCCACATCAATTGCTGCGCCGGGCTCTGGCAGCTCTACTTTGACTTTTACTGCCAGCAGCACCGCGGCAGCGGGCACATCCACAATTACGATTAACGCCAGCGGCGGCAGCGTTTCCCACAGCACTACCGTCTCGCTCACGATTACTTCTGGCGGCACGACGACGCAGATTATCGGCAACCCGGGATTTGAGAACGGCTCGACGAATACAGCGCCCTGGACCTTAACCAGCGGAGTCATCAATAACTCCACCAGCGAACCGCCTCATGCCGGAAGCTGGGACGCATGGATGGATGGTTATGGCACCACGCATACGGATACAGCACTGCAACAGGTAACAATCCCAGCAGCCGCCACCGCAGCAACGCTGACGTTCTTCCTGCACATTGACACCGCTGAAACCAGCACCACCACGGCGTTCGATACGTTGACGGTGCAGGTACGCAATTCGTCCGGCACGGTTCTTTCTACCCTGGCAACTTTTTCCAACCTGAACCATGCCACCGGATATTCTCAAAAGTCTTTCAACCTGCTCAGCTTCAAGGGGCAGACAATCCAGATATTCTTTAAGGGCGTGGAAGATTCCACGCTGCAAACTTCATTCGTAGTGGACGACGTAAACCTGAACGTAACGCAATAAGGAGAGCTTATGAAAAAAATCGCGCTTGGGATTTTATTGCTTTGCGGCACGGTGACCTGCGTCCTGTCCGCGCAACAACAGGCTTCGGTGGACCGTCCTGCGGAGCCGAACTTTGCCTTTGACGATGACGGCGGCAAAGCCCAGATTGTTCCGGCCAACTTTGCAGTGACCGGACCAAAAACTTTTCACGGCGGACCAGTCCTGGCTTCAGCTCAGCAAGTGAGTATCTTTCTGGGCGCTGGCTGGGGCGATACGCAAGTTCGCGGCCGTGAAAGTTCCCTGCTGGACGTCACAGCGTCGGTCGGAAACGCGCACGCTGCTGAGCTGAAACAGCACAGCATCAAAACGCTCCGCGCTGCGCCAAAGCTCGAAGACTTCACCGATCTCAGCCAAAGCAAGGTGAATGACCTCACTATTCAGCAAAAGCTCTCAGACATGCTGAAAAGCAAGGCCATTCCCGCGCCTTCGGCTGGGACCGTTTACGTGATCTTCCTTGCTCCAGGCATCCACTCAAGTCTGGGAGGACTTCAGGGGGGCGTCGATTACGCGGCATACCATAACTTTGTCAACCTTGAAGCCGGTGAAATTCACTACGTAGTAGTACCGTTCCATGAAAATGCCGATACCCACAGCGCGGCGGCAACACGCGCCTTCGCTGAAACGGCTTTGAATCCGAACGGCCAGGGCTGGTTCTAAAAACAACAGATAAACAACAAAGAGGAGGGGCTTTACGCTCCTCCTCTTTGCAATTCTCCTTTTACTGTATCCAGTTACTGTATCCCGCCACGGGGTGGAGCAGGACTTCAGTCCTGCGGTATAAATTTTGAAAAATTCGGCTTTAGCCGCTGAGGTATTCGAGATACATCATTATCAAAGAAGAGCTAGCGCTTCTCCTCTTCATCTTCTTCTTTGTCGCTGCCGGGATGTTCTTTGATCCATTTTGCCGCTGCTAATTCAGCCCGCTTTTTCTGGACCGATGGCATGGTCATCGACATCCTCTCCACTTCTTTCTTGCTCTCCTCTGATCCGAACTTTGCCCCAATCGTGAACCACTTGAACACCAGTTCCCTGTTTGGTCCGCATTTGTTCAAATAAAGTCTGCCGAGTTCATACATTGCCTGCGCCTCGCCGTGTCCGGCCGCTTCTTCATACCAATGGACCGCCACGGCACAATTGCCCTGGCCTGCGGACTGTCTTGCCAGCTCCAACTGCGCCGCCGGCTGCTCATGTCGGGCCGCTTTGGCATACCACTTGCGCGCCTCGTCAGCATCTTTGTTCACGCCCGCGCCCTCGTCGAGCGCCTTGGCCAGATGAAGCTGCGCCTCCGCATTTCCCTGCGTTGCGGCCTTTTGGTTCCACTCGGCTGCCTTCGCGGGATCGGCTGCCACCCCAAAGCCTCGCTCGTACATGAATGCCAGGTCCCGTTGTGCGCGTGCATCGCCCTGCTCTGCCGCTTTGCGCTCCCACGTCAGCGCCTGTGCATAATCAACGGGTATGCCGCGACCGTAAAGGTAAATCCGTCCTACTTCATATTGGGCGGGTGCGTAACCCTGGCCGGCTGCCTCGGTAAGCAAACGAATCGACTCTTTGCCGTCCGGCTTCACATGCATGCCCAGGTCATAGCAGGAAGCCAACGCCGTTTGCGTCGCAGGATCGTTGGCTTCAGCGCGCTGCTGAATGGCGGTGAAGTCTTTGGCATCGCGCGGACAAACCGGAGTTCTGGCCTCCTGCGCACGTGCAATTCCAAAACTCAGTGTGGCGATGGCTAATAGAAAAAATCTGGCTGGATTCATGTTGAGCTTTTCCGCGCATCAGTATAGTTTGATTTGACCAATCCGCTCCAGATTATCCATACGTTTCACCGCCTCTTAACATTTCCCAAATCGGAACGTACCCATCTTCTCCGCGTCTCCGCGGTGAGTTCCTCCTTTCTCAATTTCGGCGATTTTTGGCAATCCATGGCAATTTTGGCAATTGCCTCACAAGACACGCCCTGCTCCTGAGAGTTACAATTTCGTTTTCGTAACTTGCTGTCATTCTGATCTGCAAAGTCCAAAGTCAATGGAGGCATCCTGTGGACGATCTGCCTGAGAAGCCTGCAAAGCAAGACCCAAGCGACAAGCCCAAAGAATCCAAACCGTCATCTACCAGCCATGGAGTCTCCAGACGCGACTTTCTGAAAATCTCCGGTGTCTCCGCGGCCGTTCCGCTCATGAGCCAGGTCAGCGCCCTTGCACTCGATGACGCGCCGCATGTTCAGGGACCGGGCAAGGTTCCGGTATCGCTCAACGTGAATGGCAAAATACTCAACGCGCAGCTTGAGCCCCGAGTCACCTTGCTGGACGCCCTGCGCGACCAGTTTGAGCTTACCGGCGCCAAGCGCGTCTGTGATCGCGGTACCTGCGGCGCTTGCACTGTGCTGATGGACAACAAAGCCGTGTACTCGTGCTCCGTGCTGGCCATCGACGCGCAAAGTGCGCAGATCATCACCGTGGAAGGCCTGGGCGATCCCGCCCATCTCCATCCCATCCAGCAGGCATTCATTGATAATGACGCGCAGCAATGCGGCTTTTGCACGCCGGGCTTCGTTGTCGCCACTAAAGCGTTTCTCGATCAGCATCCCAACCCCACACCTGAGCAGATCAAGCACGGCCTGGGCGGAAACTTCTGCCGTTGCGGAACTTATGCCGGAATGCGCGCCGCCATTTTGCAGGCGGCCAAGACGAAAGGAGCCTGATCCATGGCAGACGACAACACTAAATATGGATGGCCCGCCGCGGACCAGCGCACGCTGATTGGCAAGCGCATCTCCCGCGTCGACGGGCCGGAGAAAGTCTCAGGCCGCGCCAAGTACACCTATGACGTTCACCGGCCGGGCATGCTCTTCGGCAAAGTAGTGCGCTCTCCGCATGCTCACGCCAAAGTTGTAAGTGTGGATATTACCGCCGCGGAGAAAATGCCCGGCGTAAAAGGCGTTTACATCATCCAGGATAAAGGCAGTGAAATTCACTGGGCCGGTGACGACATTGTGGTAGTGGCTGCCATTGACGAACCCACCGCGGCCGACGCGGCGCGCGCCATCAAAGTGGAATATCAGCCGCTTCCCTTTTTCGTTGACGATTTTACGCAACCAAAGAACGTTGCCGAAAGCACCGGTCCGCTCACCCAGCGCGAGATCGGTCAGATGCTGAACGACGACGCGCCAGACGAACAGGTGATTGCCGCCGTTAACAAGCGCGGTCTGGCCTTCAAGGTGTCACCCGAACTGGAAAAGCGCCTGAAAGACAATGAAGTCAGCGACGAAGTGATCAAGGCGCTTAAAGCCGCTCCCGTGAAAGAACCCGAGCCTAACAACTCCCCATATAAGAAGGAGACGGAGCAGGTCAAAGGCGATCCCGACGCGGCGTTCAAAGAAGCGGAAGTGGTTTCTGAAGGCGTGTATGGCTGCCCGGTCATCACGCACTCGTGCCTGGAAAGCCACGGCTCCATCGCCGAGTGGACGGACAATGATCATCTCTTCTCCAACATTTCCACGCAAAATGTTTCTGGACTTGCCGGTCAATACGCGCAGGCTCTGAAAATCCCTGAAGCCAATGTCCACGTCCACCAGGACCACGTAGGCGGAGGCTTTGGCAGCAAATTCGGCATTGATCGCTGGGGCGCTTATACTGCGCAGGTTTCCAAAAAAGCCGGCGGTAAGCCGGTACGCGTGATGCTGGAGCGCGACGCCGAACTTGAAGTCGCAGGCTGTCGCCCTTCAGCGTTTGCCAGGGTGAAAGTGGGCGCGAAAAAAGATGGCACACTCACTGCGTGGCAATCTGACTCCTGGGGCACTGGCGGTCCTGGTGGCGGCGGCGCTCCCCCCATGCCTTATGTCGTCAATATTCCTAACCAGCGCAAGCAGCACACGGCCGTTGCCACCAATATTGGCCCGGCACGCGCCTGGCGAGCGCCCAACCATCCTCAGGGCTGCCTCATCACCATGTCGGCCATTGAAGATTGCGCTGCCAAGCTAGGCATGGATCCTCTGGATCTGATGCTGAAGAACATCGCGCTCACTGCGCCATCGGAAGACACCTATCATCGCGCCGATACCTACCGCGACGAGTTGACGATTGCCGCTGACCTTATCGGCTGGAAGAAAAACTGGCATCCCCGCGGACAAGATTCTGGCACCACGAAACGCGGCCTGGGGCTGGCCATCCACACCTGGGGCGGACGCGGACACGAAAGCAACTGCGCTCTCACCATTTACCCCACTGGGTCTGTAGAAATCCAGATGGGCACGCAGGACCTTGGCGTGGGAACGCGCACCGCGATCCTGATCGTCGCCGGTGACACGCTGGGCCTTCAACTGAATCAGATGGAACTGAAGATCGGCGACAACCAATATCCAAAATCGGGCGGCTCGGGCGGCAGCACCACGATTGGCGGCGTAAGCTCTTCTACGCGGCGCGCAGCCATTGACGCCCGCGAGCAGCTCTTCGCCAAAGTCGCCTCTGCCCTCAACGCCAAGCCCGACGATCTGGAGGCCGTTGGCGGAAGCATCCGCGTGAAGTCAGCGCCTTCACGCAGCATGAGCTGGAAAGATGCCTGCGCCCGTCTTGGTACACAGCCGATTCAGGCGCTGGGTAAGAATCCCGGCCCCGGCGATCTGATTTCCAGCGGCGTTGGCGGCGCGGTAATGGCTGACGTCTCCGTGGACACAGAAACCGGCATCGTGAAAATGAACAAAATGGTCTGCGTGCAGGATTGCGGCCTCGTCATCAGCCTCAAGACCGCTGAGAGCCAGGTTTACGGCGCCATGATTATGGGCATCGCAACCACTCTTTACGAAGAAAAAATCATGGACAACAACCTTGGCCAAATGCTCAACCCGAACATGGATTTCTACCGCCTCGCAGGCATCGGCGATGTGGGCGAGTTGGTAGTACACATGATGACGGGCAAGGGCTATGACGAGCGTGGGCCTATCGGCCTGGGCGAGCCGCCGACCGTAGGCCCCATGGCTGCAATCGGTAATGCCGTGGCAAACGCCATTGGCGTGCGCGTTCCGTTCCTGCCCATCACTCCTGACCGTGTAGTGAACGCCCTCAATCCGAAAGGAGGCAGCAATGCGACCGTTTGATTACGCCTCTCCCACCACTGCAGACCAGGTTCCCGCTCTGCTCGGCAAGAGCTGGGGTGAAGTGGAAATTCTCGCCGGCGGCAGTGACCTGCTCTCGCTGATGAAAGATGAGATCACTACTCCAAAGCGCTTGGTGAACATCAAGCAGATTGCCGGCCTGCATGCCATCACCAATGAAGGTGGCGCTGCGAATTTGGGCACTCTGGTCACGCTCGACAGAATTGCCGGCGCGACTCAGATTCAGCATCAACATCCTATGCTGGCGTCCGCAGCCGGTGATGCAGCCAGCCCGCAGATCCGCAACGTCGCCACCATCGGCGGAAATCTCTGTCAGCGGCCTCGCTGCTGGTATTTCCGCGCCGGACATGGGCTGCTGGCTCAGAAAGATGGCAAGTCGCTCGTCCTTCAGGGCGACAATCGCTATCACGCCATTCTCGGTAACGACGGGCCCGCGCTTTTCGTCAGCCCGTCAACCGTTGCGCCGGTGCTGATTGCTTACAACGCGAAGGTCCGGATCGTTGGCCCACGCGGACCAAGAGAAATTCCGCTAGAAAAATTCTTTGTCATCCCCAAAACAGAACAGGAACGTGAGCACGATCTCAAGCCTGATGAATTTATTTCGCACGTTATCGTGCCGCCGGCCCCGGGTGTCCGCGCCGCGCATTATGAAGTCCGCCAGAAAGAGGCTTTTGACTGGCCTTACGCCACCGCCGCTGTCGCCTTAACGATGAATGCCAGCACGGTGCAGAGCGCTCGCATTGTTATGGGGCACGTCGCGCCAATTCCGTGGGTATCCGTGGAAGCAGCGCAGGCGCTGCAAGGTAAGGCTGTCACGCAGGCCACGGCAGACGAAGCCGCGCAAGCCGCCGTAGCTAAAGCAAAAAGCCTGGGACACAATGCCCACAAAATCCATTTGGCCCGGGTAGCCGTGAAGCGGGCAATTCTGGCGGCAGCAGGCTCGCCAGCGCGCGCCGCTATTGCGCGTGATGGAGCAGAAGGAGGCGCAGCATGAGCAACGTACCTGAAAGATTCAATACTGACCGTCCGGGGCTGTGCTCCGCGCTGCATTGGAAGAGCCAATACATCTGGTCAGAGCCCGATCCCACCGTCCCACGCTCCGGCGACGGACTTTTCTGGTGCGCCATGACGCAGACCTGCATCGGCCCTGACGGCCAGCTGGCCGAGCCGGGAAATTGCTGTTCTGGCGAGCGTGGCTGCCATTGCGGGGCCAGCAAGTAATCGTCAGACCGAAGGAGCTAAGGATCAATGAGCACCAAGGCCCCACTTCTTCCGCGAATGGCCCGGTTGTTCGCTGCTCGGGCGGGCTTGTATTGTGTGTCCGCACTGATCGCCGGGGCCCTGGGGATTGTTGCCACGACGGCCGTGTCAATCACCAGTTTTGGCGTCATCAATGGTGAGCACGTCGATCCTGTGACCCTTTGGCGATCGATGAGCTTCCCCCACCAGCTGATTTTTATTTTTGGCCTGTTATTTGGCTTGGCGGCCCCCGTGCTGATGGCGGCGCGTGCTGTCTGCCGGATTACCTCCAACCAGATTGCAGGCCATGATTCCTCGCTGGCCCAGGTTGTAGGTGACATGGCCAGGTTCATTCCCAGCGCCCTTGTCTATTCCCTGGTCATTGGTTTTCCCACAATGCTAGGCAGCGCAATGCTGTTTCTGCCCGGGATGGTAATCGCTTCTCTGTTCGCATTGGTAGTTCCTGCCAGCGTTTACGAAACAGGTGGAATATTCGCGATATTGCGTCGTGGTCTCTCGCTCTGCGGAAAAGTTTTCGGCAAAGTACTATTGATCAGCCTGGCTTCGTTTGCGGCGCTGGTTATTGTGCTGGTGCTGCGAATCAATCTTCTCGACAAGTTTCTGGATGGCCCACCGGCAATTCAATTTGGCCTCAGGTTATCTTTGACGTACGTTCCCGCACTGCTGGTGCTGGTCCTGGCAAATATCTGCTTTACCCTCATTTATCGAGAAGCGAGCGGGCAAGAAACTCCAGCATCCTCCATGACCATTGGTGCGGCACAGAGCTGACCCCGGAGCCGGTGGGGCGAACTTCACAAAAATTGAGTCCTTAGCTTGCCGGCATCGGATTAAAATGGAAAGATCAGGAGCCTGGTCATGAAAAAGATTTTTGCCTTTGGCGCATTTCTGGCTTTCTTGGCGACCACCACTGTGGCTGCGACTTCGCCCCAGATCACGGGCGCATACCTTGAAACCCGCAGTGCCGACGTGTACGTGGGGCAGTGCTTTGCCAACGGAGAGATGAATACCGCCGGCCAGGAGGCGATCGTCGCCTGGCATATTGGCGAAGGCAAGTGGGACGGCGTCTCGCTCGATGGCCTCACCATTGTCGGGGCCATCAATGCACAGGCCACGCTGGGCGATCCCTATGGCAAGCCCTATCCCGCAAAATCAGTTCTTCTCGTCGATCGGCAAGCCACGCCGGAGCAGCGCCAGGCGCTCATCAACTTTGCCCAGGAAATGGGCGGCGAACTTCTGCGCCATGTGGTCCGCGTAGTCGATGCGCCGATTGATATGGAAGTAGCGCAAGGCGAGCACAGCACGCGCGCTCGCCTTCAGGCCGGCCATGAGGTGACGGTTGAAACCCGCGCCATCGGCGAGAAAGACCACCTGTGCGGCAATGAAGATACTTTTTACAAGCCGCTCACGCAGACCGCGCACGCCATGCCTGCCGTTGCCATGACGGATGAATATCGCGGCAAAGACCTGAACACTTCATGGACACTGCATGACAAGCGCAGCGCATTTGTGGGTACCTTTGCGCGGTAATACGGGCCTTTGAGTGAACTCCAAAAGGCTGCCATGGTGGCAGCCTTTTGTTTGTCGGGTTAGATGGGCTACTTCACCAGCTTGATCGTGCCATCTGTCTCAACTTCATACATTTGCTTCTTTCCGGTACCGATCATTTCGGGGACCAATGGCTTCCTCGTCAAAACAAAAAACACATCGGTATCTTCCGGCACATTTGTCAGTACGTGCGTGTGAAACCCAGCCGCGAACTTCCCGCCGTTCGGAACTTGCGCCGTCGTTTCCATGATGCTCTTGTGCAGTTGCCGCTTTTCCAGGATTGTGTTGCCTTCTGCCGTGACAAGATATCGCGCATCGCCGCCCAGCGGGAAAACGCCCTTCTTGGTCTGCGCTGGCACCATATATACGTACCATTGACCAGAAGACGCAGGCAGCACGCTGGGGTTGTAAGGCCTGCTCTCCGCGGTAAGTTGAAAATCCTTGCCCGCAACCAACATGGCTTTGGCCGCGGCAAAGTAAAAATCCGTGTCTTCTGCCGGTGGATCGTTGTGCTTGACCTGAAATTCCTCGGGGCTTGCTCCCTGCACAGCTTCATAGTCAATCAGAAATTTGTCCGTGCTCAGGTGGCCAAAAACACAAGTCCACGTCGGCTCAGTCTTGCGACAGACAAAGCGGCTGTTGATGTCCTGTTTGGGATGGGAGGCCATCACAGCATCGGTCGCATGCCAGGCGGCCTGGTCATATTCGGCCAGTAGCCGTCCGCGGGCGGTGATCTCCGCTAATTGCTCGTGAGAGAGCGGCGTGGTCTTTTGCGCCAGAGCTATAGGCGTGCAACACGAAAGGATGGCAAGGAATGCGGTAATTGTCTGCATAGCTGGTAAACTACTCCCGCCTTTTAGAATGCTGCAACTGCAAATTCTTGCTCGGTACATCGACAGTGATCTGGAAGAACGCTTATAGTCAACCGCCGTGTTAAGCTTTCCTGCTTCCATAATTCATCTATGAACAATTCACGTCCCTCCCACTTCGACCTTCAAGCAGCCGCAAAACAGCTCATGCTGGAAAACGGCTTTGAGCCGGAATTTCCGCCCGCGGTCGCGCAGCAATTGGCACAAATCAAAAGCAAGCCGCCGCAGCCGGCGCCAGGGAACGTCCAGGACCTGCGCAAACTTCTGTGGTCGTCCATTGACAATGACACCTCGCGCGATCTTGACCAGATTGAGTATGCGGAAAAGCTGCCGGACGGCACCACCAGGGTGCTGGTCGGCATAGCCGATGTGGATTCTTTTGTGCCGAAAGGCTCGCCAGTCGACCTGCATGCGGGTAAGGAGACCTGCACGGTTTATACCGGCGTGCGCAACTTTCCTATGCTGCCGGAAGAGCTTTCCACCGGCACTACGTCATTGCTTGAAGTGGATGGAAAACTGAGCGTGGTCACAGAATTTGTGGTGAACGGCAACGGCGAGGTCAGCAAGCACCAGATTTATCCAGCTCTGGTTGTTAACAAAGCGCAGCTGGCTTACAACGGAGTTGGATCCTGGCTGGAAGGCACGGGTCCGGCGCCCGCCAAGGTGGCTGCATCGCCAGAGCTCCAGGCGCAGATTAAGTTACAGGACGAAGTAGCGCAGGCGCTCAAGAATGAACGCCATCGCCACGGCGCACTCAACATTGAAACCACTGAAGTGCACCCGGTCATCCTCAACGATCAGATCGTCGATTTGCAGAAGCAGGAGAAGAACCGCGCCACCGAATTGATTGAGGATTTCATGATCGCCGCCAACGGCGTAGTGGCCAGAACTCTGGAAGAAGCAGGCATTTCGTCCATCCGCCGCGTGGTAAAAACGCCCGAACGCTGGGACCGCATTGTGGCCCTGGCGGCGCAGCAGGGCGGCAAGCTGCCGGCCGTGGCTGACTCAAAAGCCCTCAACGATTTCTTGCAGGCGCGCAAAGCTGCCGATCCTGACCATTTCGCTGACCTCTCCCTGGCCGTCATCAAGCTGATGGGCCCGGGCGAGTATGTCTTGGAGCGCCCGGGACAGCCTTCCCCTGGACATTTTGGCCTTGCCGTGCAGGATTACACGCATTCCACAGCTCCCAATCGCCGCTATGCCGATATCGTCACGCAAAGGCTAATCAAGTCCGTGCTGGGCCGGCAAAAAAGCCCGTATGCCGATGACGAGCTTTCCTCCATCGCGACCAACTGCACGGTGAAAGAAGACGCCGCCCGCAAAGTCGAGCGCGGTATGACAAAGCGGATCGCCGCTGTGACCATGAGCAGCCGCATTGGGCAGACGTTTGACGCGATCGTAACCGGCGTTACGCCTAAAGGCACATTTGTGCGCGTGCTCCAACCCCATGTTGAGGGCTTGCTGGTTCATGGCCAGGGAACGGATGTGGGAGACAAGCTGCGCGTAAAACTAATCAGCGCCGATCCTCAGCGCGGATACATCGATTTTGCGCGAGCATGACACGCCATTGAATTCAGCGCCACGCAATCCCAAAAGAATCTTCACGGACACTGGCCTAATGATTGCGTTATCTATATTTTTCTGACGGTTCTGTACCCTTATAAGACAGAAGCAAGTAAACGAACCCTTGGCGCTGAAACGGCCGCATGTGATTGAAAGAAAGCGGCTTGGAGCTCACGGGGAGTAACGCCCCAATAAAGGTTTCTGCAAGAACTATTGGGTAATTATTGCACGTGATGTCAGGTAAGTAATTCTCTGGTTTGGAGCAACGGGCGCCATGGATGATGATCAGAAATGGCTGGAAGCAGCCGCCGCAATCGAGCAAGACATTCGCTATTTGAGGGCGGCAATGGGCGAGGGTAAACGAAACGGGATACCCTCCGGTCTCGAACACGAAATTCTCCAGTTGAAGGTAGTTTTAGGGATCTACCGGAAGAATGCAGCCCACGGGGTTGTTTTCCCCCACCCGGACGATCTCTATTGCATCAGTACTTTCCCCTATGACGCACAGGCGGCTTCCACAGCGGTCCGTCGCGACTACAAGATAGCTTAACGCTAAGAGTTACGGAGATCAGTCATGCGAAAGCTTAGGGTACTGATTGGCGGAGCGGAATCGGTCTTCTGCGACCTAAGACGGGCGGCGCGGGAATTCTGGGGTTTTGAGGTCGTGGAAATTGCTGATGGCAAGCAGGCTTGTGCCGCATTGCGCACAGAGCATGTGGACATCTGCATTCTGGATTGGGACCTGCCCAAGATGTCAGGTCTCGCGGCGTGCCACTGGATTCGCTGCGTGGAGCTGAAAACCCAGCCATATATTGTTCTCTTGACTGAAAAAGGCCGCCCTGAGCAGATCCAGGCCGCTTACACCGCTGGGGCAAATGATTTCCTGGCCAAGCCGTTCAACGCAGAGGACCTGCACTTCCTGGTTTCTACGTTTGCACAACGAATTTCCGGGCTGGATCGCACTTCCCGCGAGCTAACGCACATCGATCCCCTGGAACTTTACCGTCGCGACCTGCCTGCCCCCAAAATCTTCTCACGGTTGTAAAGCGCAACAGCCTTATACAGCTGTTGCGCCTCAAGTGACTTCCCTTATCCATTGAACCCGAATTCCACCAGCGCCTTCCGCAGCTTCTCCAGACAGCGCCCGCGAATGAATCCAATGGAACCCGTGGCCAGGCCCAGCCTCCTTGCGACTTCAGCATAAGGCAGCGGCGGTTGTTCAAAGAAAAGCAGGCGGACCAGTTCCCGGTGCCGCGGAGGCAGCTTGGCCACCACGTCGCGGACAATCTGCTCCTGTTGAAGTTGGGCCAGGGTCTCCACTGGCGCGGTGTAAGCGATTCCTTCCGCAACCTCCGGTTCCATGGCATCCAGTTCAATGTGGTTCGATTGCTTTTTCTTCCAGCGATAAGACTGGCGGATGGTAACGGTGATCAACCATGACCGCAATGATTGCACGCTCTTTAGCTGGGGAAGGCAGTGCAACACTTCAATACACACGGCCTGAAAAACATCGGCTGCGTCCGCCGAGCTTGCTCCGTATTTGATTGGGATGGAGTAGATCAGCCGCTTGTATTTGTCGATCAGCGCTTCCCATGCCGTTGCGTCGCCCTGAATACAGCCCTGGACGAGCCATTCGTCTTCGTTGATTTCGGTGCCATCATTGCATAAACATGGGTCAAGGTCCTTCTCGTCGAGCAAGACCGGTTGGCCGGCGGCAATCACCGCTATTTCGGCAGGCGTATACACTTCTGAAGATTTCATTTCCATTTCCTGTCTGTAAGTCAAATGTCACGTTGTCTTGTGCTGGGCGAGTGAGACGCCCAAGTGCATTGCGGCCGCAAAAGGGTTCCCGGACTCGTTGGTCACACGGGACATTTCTTCTTGCGGACACACTAAGGGAATGGAAAAAATCAGATGCGCAGAGGAACGGCAAAAGAAGAGAAGTCGGTCTGGAGAGGGGCCACTTCGCGCACGAAGCTGGAAAACGTCATCGTGGGCGGCCGGTAACCGGTGCGAAGCTGCGCCGGAAAAAGCTTAAGTATTCCGGCAATCACAAAGAACATTCCCGTCTCAAACAGCACGGAAATCATGTGCATTTCGATGTCGCCGGTGCCCACAGGAAAATTGTCCCAGCTATCGAGCTGCATAAATGGTGACAACACCGCCATCAGCACGATCAAAACGAGCACGACTTTGGGCAATCTTTGGGGCATTGCTTTCTGGTTGCGGGCAGAGCCGGGGCTAAAGCCGTACCGGTCCGCCTTGGTCCTTTGCCGACAGCGCGACTATAACACGATGGTAATGGCAAGCCATGTCTTGCAGGTTCCATGGTGTTTCGATGCGGCTCGGGAAGAGCTCAAAGGCCACCTAAGTTGTTGATTATAAAAATATTGTCGTTACTTGCCGCTCAATGCCAGGCGAGCTATTCCCAGGACGCTGTTTTAGATTCTCTAACAAAAATTTCGGCGGGAATGATTTTCCCTATATTTTTTTCTTTCCAGGCGGCCACCATATTTTTAAGGGACCTCGTTTTGTCTGATGTAGCATTGTGCCGCACTCCGAAATAAGACGGGGTGCGTGAGTGTTGAGAAACTTATTGCGTTTCTGTTGGGCCCAGCTATGGAGTTGGTTCAAGCAGGGAAGGAGAGCGGGGGAACGAGTGGGGATATAGCCCGTTCTCCCGCTATCTCAATGCATTGGGAAGGGCGAGTTTTCCAGATCAAGGCCCAACTGCAATCGTGCCGCTTCAGTCATCTTGCCTGGATGCCATGGCGGCTCAAACACCACTTCCACGTTCAATTCCTTCACCGTAGGCAGATCTGAGATTTTCCGCTGGATATCCGACTTGAGCACGTCCGCCATGCCGCAGCCGGGGGCGGTCATCGTCATCTTGATGTCAATCTTGTTGCCCTCGGCCACCGGCGCGATGTTGCAATCGTAAATAAGCCCGAGGTCGACCACGTTGACTGGAATCTCCGGATCGTAGACAGTGCGCAGCTTGTCCCAAACCAGTTTCTCGCTGAACTCCTGCGGGGCATCTGCCGCGGCCGATGTTGGTGTGAGCCCAAGCGCGTCCGCGTCTTTGGCGTCCACACGCACCATGTATCCCATATCGGTCATCACCGTGTAACTGCCGCCAAGTGCCTGCATCAGGCGCACTTTGGTTCCAGCAGCAAGACGGTGCGGAATCCCGCTGGGAATCTGCGTGGCATCAACTTCACGCGATAGCTCGATTTGTTCGTTGGATGCCATTATCTCTACTCGGTTGAAACAGCTTCCTGATCGCCCCTGAGTGCCGCTCGCAACGCATGCCAGGCCAGCGTCGCGCACTTTACCCGAAGAGGAAACTCTGAAACGCCGGCAAAAACCGCCAGCTTCCCCAGATCCTGGCCATCGCCGGCATGACCGGTTACAAGATCGTGAAACTTGGTGAAAATGCTTTCGGCTTCGTTCTCTGTTTTGCCCTTGAGCATCTGCGTCATCATGGAAGCCGAAGCCTTGGAAATCGCACAGCCACTGCCCTGAAAGCCAATGTCGTTGATCGCGCCATCTTTCACGTCGACATAGACTGTGAAATGGTCGCCACATAGCGGATTGAACCCCTCGGCCTTGTGGTTGGCGCTCTCAATCGACCGGAAGTTTTTGGGCTTCTTGCTGTGCTCAAGAATCACTTCCTGGTAAAGATCGCGCAGCTCGCGAACGTCAGACATTAACCCAGCACCTCTTGCACTTTGCGGATTCCCTTCACCAGCGCATCAACCTCTTCCCGCGTGTTGTACAGGCCAAAAGACGCGCGTGCCGTTGCAGGAATGCCAAAGCGTTGCATTACGGGCTGCGCACAGTGGTGTCCTGTGCGAACGGCGATGCCTTCTGTATCCAGGATCGTGCCAATGTCATGAGGATGAATATCGTCCATGACGAATGAAAGCACACCAGCTTTTTCTTTGGCTGTGCCGACCACTCGGACACCGGGGATCGCTTCCACAGATTTAGTGGCATAGTCGAGCACCTCAGCTTCATGCCGCTCAATCTGCTCCAGGCCCAGACCGTTCAGGTATTCAAACGCGGCTCCCAGACCGATAGTGTCAGCAATATTCGGCGTGCCGGCTTCGAATTTGTACGGTAACCGGTTGTAAACCGTTTTCTCGAAAGTAACGGAGGCGATCATGTCTCCGCCGCCCTGGTACGGCGGCATGGCTTCCAGCAGTTTGGTCTTGCCGTAAAGAATGCCGATGCCCGTGGGGCCATAGATTTTGTGGCTTGAAAGCGCGTAGAAATCGCAATCCAGGGCCCGCACATCCACCTGCATGCGCGGCGCAGCCTGTGCTCCATCCACCAGCACAGGAATGTTGCGGCTGTGCGCCATCTGCACAATCTTCTGCACGGGATTCAGCGTTCCCAACGCATTCGAAAGATGAGCGATGGCAACAAACTTTGTCTTTGGGCTAAGCAGCTTTTCAAATTCATCCAGATGCAGTTCACCGCGATCATTAATAGGCGCGACGCGCAGTTTTGCGCCTTTCTCTTCGCACAGCAGCTGCCACGGCACAATGTTCGAGTGGTGCTCCATGGCTGTAATCAGGACCTCATCGCCACTACCAACGTTCTTGCGGCCATAAGTCTGGGCCACCAGGTTGATGGCTTCCGTGGTTCCGCGAACAAAGATGATCTCTTTCTGGTCGGCGGCATTCAGGAACTTCTGCGCGGCTGCGCGGACTCTTTCATACGCCTCGGTCGCGCGTTCTGAAAGCGTGTGTACCCCGCGATGAATATTGGAATTAT
>Ga0207693_10002023_pt1 | contig 17786 bp, 17 predicted proteins | sample LARL81metaG_FD_184347 | JGI IMG/M metagenome (GOLD analysis project Ga0207693, IMG submission 184347) | Corn, switchgrass and miscanthus rhizosphere microbial communities from Kellogg Biological Station, Michigan, USA - LAR L8-1 metaG... | ecosystem: Host-associated > Plants > Roots >...
GACGCTCTTCTACCTCTTCGAGGTGGTCATCGTCGTCGGCATCCAGGCGTTTATCTTCGCGGCCCTGTCAGCCATCTACATCGGCTCGGCGATCGAGCCCGAACACTAGGAGGACGAACCATGAGCACTCTTCTCGCCGCCACTTCGGGCGACGTAACGAAAGCCGGAAAGGCGATCGGGCTCGCGCTCGGCGTCGGCCTCGGTGCGCTCGGCGCCGGCGTCGGCATCGGCAACATCTTCGGCTCGATGATCCAGTCGGTCGCGCGCCAGCCGGAGCTCCGCGGTGAGCTCCAGGGAATCCAGTGGCTCGGGTTCGCGCTGACCGAGGCCGTCGTCTTCTACGGGCTACTCGGCTCGATCCTGGCGTACGTGCTCGTCTGATGCTGCTCGGCTCGAACCCGCTGATCCAGGTCACGCCGGGGCTGATGATCTGGACGATCGTCTGTTTCTTGATCGCCCTCTTCGTCCTCCGGAAGTACGCCTTCGGCCCGATTCAGAAGCTGATCGACGACCGGCGCGAGCGGATCCGCCGCTCCCTCGACGAGGCAGACGATGCACGCGAGGAGGCGCGCAAGCTGCTCGAGGAGCACCGCCAGCTGATCGGCCAGGCGCGCGGCGAGGCAGAGGACATCCGCTCGACCGCGAGGCACGAGGCCGAGGCGCAGCTCCGACGCGTCAAGGAGGAGGCCGAGACCGACCGCCAGCGGCGGCTGGAAGACACGAAGCGCCAGATCGACGCCGAGACCCGTCGAGCACTCGAGGCGATCAGGGCCGAGGTCGCCGACCTCGCCCTGATCGCGGCCGAGAAGGTGACACGCGGCGCGCTCGACGACAAGGACCAGCGCCGCCTGATCGACGAGGCGATTGGCGAGCTTGACTTCTCAGTGCTGGAGCGAAACGACTAAGTGGCCGTTGCGCACCGCATGTACGCGCGCGCCCTGTTCGAGGCTGCGCGCGACGAAGATCGGCTCGAGCCTGTGCGCGAGGAGCTCGACGATTTCGTCGAGGCGCAGCGCCAGGTGCCCGAGCTTCGAGGGCTTCTCCGCAACCCCCAGATCGACCATCGCGCCAAGGCCGCGGCGCTCGAGGAGCTGCTCGGCGGTGAGGAGCAGCTCGTCCGCAACTTCCTGCTGCTGCTTGCCGAGAAGAACCGCGCCGGGGAAATCGAGGAGATCGCGCGCGAGTTCGACCGGCTCGTCGCCCAGGCCGAAGGGATTCTCGACGTCGAGCTGACCACTGCCGTCGAGCTCTCCGAGCAGGAGGCTCGCGACGTGATCGGCCAGATCGAAAAGGCTTCCGGCCGCAAGGTCGAGGCGACGCAGCGCGTCGACCCGGACCTGATCGGCGGCCTCGTCCTCGAGGCCGGTTCCCTGCGGCTCGACGCAAGCGTGCGCGGCCGCCTCGACCGCCTCCGCCAAGAACTGACCAGAAGGAGATAACGCTTTGAAGCTGAGACCCGAAGAGATCACCTCGATCCTCAAGCAGCGGATCGAGCAGTACGACGTCGAGACCGACCTCGCCGAGGTCGGCAGCGTGCTCGAGGTCGGGGACGGGATCGCCCGCGTCTACGGGCTCGAGAACGCCGTCTCGCTCGAGATGCTCGAGTTCGAGCACGGGGTCACCGGCCTCGCGCTCAACCTGGAAGAGGACAACGTCGGCGCGGCCCTCTTCGGCGATTGGGAGCACGTGAAAGAGGGCGAGGTCGTCAAGCGGAGCGGCCGCGTTACGAGCATCCCCGTCGGCGAGGCTCTGATCGGCCGGATCGTCAATCCACTAGGCCAGCCTTTGGACGGCCAGGGCCCGATCGAGACCACCGAGACCCGTCCCATGGAGTTCAAGGCGCCCGGTGTCGTCGACCGCCAGCCCGTGAAGGAGCCGCTCCAGACGGGCATCAAGGCGATCGACTCGATGATCCCGATCGGCCGCGGCCAGCGCGAGTTGATCATCGGCGACCGCGGCACGGGCAAGACGGCGATCCTTGTCGACACGATCCTGAACCAGCGCGGGCAGGACATCGTCTGCGTCTACGTGGCGATCGGGCAGAAGGAGTCGACCGTCGCGCAGGTCTACGAGCGGTTGAAGGACGCCGGCGCGATGGACTACACGATCATCGTCACGGCCGGTGCCGCCGAGGCCGCCCCGATCAAGTGGATGGCCCCGTACGCGGGCTGCGCGATGGGCGAGTACTTCCTCTACAAGGGCCAGCACTCGCTCTGCATGTACGACGACCTCTCCAAGCACGCGGACGCCTACCGGCAGATGTCGCTGCTGCTGCGCAGGCCGCCCGGCCGCGAGGCCTACCCCGGCGACGTCTTCTATCTCCACTCGCGGTTGCTCGAGCGGGCCGTGAAGCTCTCGGACGAGCTCGGCGGCGGCTCGCTGACAGCCCTGCCGGTCGTCGAGACACAGGCCGGTGATGTCTCGGCCTACATCCCGACCAACGTGATCTCGATCACGGACGGGCAGATCTTCCTCGAGTCGGAGCTCTTCTACTCGGGCGTCCGTCCGGCGATCAACGTCGGCATCTCGGTCTCCCGCGTCGGGGGAAATGCGCAGACGAAGGCGATGCGATCGGTCGCCGGCCGGCTGAAGCTCGACCTTGCCCAGTACCGCGAGCTCGAGGCGTTCTCGCAGTTCGGCTCGGAGCTCGACCCGGCGACGCAGAAGACGCTGGCGCGCGGCGAGCGAATGGTCGCGACCCTGAACCAGCCGCAGTACCAGCCCTGGGCGCTGGAGGAAGAGGTCGCCGCGATCTTCGCCGGCAACGAGGGCTTCCTCGACGACATCCCCGCCGACCAGGTGCAGCGCTTCCAGGACGAGCTACGGGAGCATCTGCGGACAGAGGGCTCGATCTACGAGGGCATCCGCGAGGAGACGGTGCTCTCGGACGACGCCCAGGAGAAGCTCCGCCAGGAGATCGAGAAGTTCGCCGAGACCTTCGCCGTGAAGGACGAGTCGCTGGTTTCGTAGTGGCAACCGTCCAGGACCTGAAGCGGCGGATCCGCTCCGTCGGCAATACGGAGAAGATCACCAAGGCGTTCGAGCTCGTCGCCTCGGCCCGCCTTCGTCGAGCCGAATCGCGCATCGACGCGATGCGGCCCTACGCCGACCGGATGCTCGAGCTGATGGGTATCACCGCCCAGGCCGCCGGCTCGGTGCGCCTACCGCTGCTCGAGCGCAGGGAAAACGTCAGCAGCGTCGCGCTGCTGCCGATCACCGCCGACCGCGGGTTGGCGGGCGCGTTCAACGCCCAGGTCCTCCGGCGGGCATTCGCGCTCGAGCGCGAGCTGCGCCGAGATGGGGTCGAGGTGAAATGGCTGGCCTCCGGGCGCCGCGGCCGCTCGACCCTGACCTTCCGCCGATACGAGCTGATCCAGGCCTGGCAGGGCTTCAGCGAGCGACCCGAGTACGCCGACGCACAGGCGATCGCGCAGCGCGCCTCCGAGCTCTATGCGAACCAGGAGGTCGACCGGGTTGTCGTCATCTACAACCGCTACAAGTCACCGCTCGTGCAGTTGGTCACCGTGCAGGATCTCCTGCCGATTCCGGAGAAGGTGATCGAGCGCAGTGAAGGAGAGGCCGAGCGGGCCGATCTTCGCAGCGACTTCATCTACGAGCCGGAGCCCGAGCAGATCCTCGAACGGCTCCTGCCTGTCTACGTCGAGACCGAGCTCTACCGGGCCCTGCTCGAGTCCGCGGCCTCCGAGCAGGGTGCGCGCATGACCGCCATGCGCAACGCTTCCAAGAACGCGGGGGAGCTGATCTCGAATCTGACCCTGGCGATGAACCGCGCGCGCCAGGCCGAGATCACGCAGGAGATCCTGGAGGTAGTAGCCGGCGCGGATGCACTAACCGGCTAACCGTGCCGCCCCTAACAAGGACGCTCGAGTCGTCGTCTTAGCCGAAGAAGACTGACCCCGACTATCCCGCTCCAACGTGATCCTCGGGCGCGCCGAAATGGCGGCGCGACCGAGGCGTAACCGAGGAGGGGGCTCATGGGGGAAACCGGGTTTCCCCCATGGCAAGCAGCTATATTCCGCACACCTGTGGCGACCGACCAAAGAGAGCGGGAGCTCGTCGGCTCACAAGCCGGGCTCGCGTCTGCGATCGCAGTCGAATCGCACGGAGAGCTCGGTGAGATCGAAGCCGTCCGCGCGCGCGGCTACTGGGAGCAGGTCTGGCGCCGCTTCCGCCGGGACAAGGTTGCGATCGGCAGCGGCGTCTTCATCATCCTCCTGATCTTCACCGCGGTCGTGGGTGGGCCGATTGCCTCGCACTTCCTCGGGCACGGCGTCAACGACTTCAACCAGGACGCGGGCAGCGCCGGCGTTCAGCAGCTGCCGGTCGGCCCCCTATCACACGTCGCGTGCAGCGGCTTCGCGATCCCGCCGCACGCCTGCGTCGTCCACCCGCACGCGCACCAGCTCTACATCCTCGGCGCCGACGGGGTCTTGGGCTACGACGAATTCCTGCGTCTGCTGTACGGCGCGCGGGCGTCTCTCGAGGTCGCCATCCTGTCCACCATCGGCGTGATGATCATCGGGATCCTCCTGGGCACGCTCGCCGGCTACTACCGCGGCTGGATCGACACGGTCATCTCGCGTGTGATCGAGCTGACGATGGTCTTCCCCGCGCTCCTCTTCATCATCGCCCTCAGCGCGACCGTCGGCCCGCGCATCAACCACGTCACCTTCGGGGTCTTTCCTCAGGGGGTGATAACGCTCGTCCTTGTCTTCAGCCTGCTCGGCTGGTTCTACCCGGCCAGGATCATGCGCGCACAGGTGCTGTCGCTTCGTGAGAAAGAGTTCGTCGAGGCGGCGCGGATGATCGGCGCCAGCGACAACAGGATCATGCGCTCACACATCATCCCGCACCTGGTCGCGCCGATCATCGTCTACGCGACGCTGACAATGGCCCAGTACATCCTCCTCGAGGCGAGCCTCTCCTTCCTCGGCCTCGGCATCAACCCCAACACGCCGACCTGGGGCAACCTGCTGTCGACCGCGCCGCAGTACTACCTGACCCAGCCCTGGCTGATGCTCTGGCCAGGCCTCGCGATTCTCACGACTACGCTCTCCTTCAACCTGCTCGGAGACGGTCTGCGCGACTCGTTCGACCCCAAGGCTGCGCGCTAAGCGACTCGGGGTAGCACGCGCCGGAAAAACGGTTCCGCGCGCTAACCAAACGTACACCGGGACGTCAAAGAAACCGTGCAGATCTTCTGCGGCCGGTCTATTGTCCCGGCCTGTTTACAGCGGAAAGGAGTCAGATGTATAAGCGACTGACGCTTTCACTTGCCATGCTGGCGGTGGGAGCGGCGATGCTGGCGGCCTCAGGCATCGCGAGCACGGGGAGCGCTCACAAACAGAGCGCGCCCCAGGCGAAGAAAGGCGGCATTCTCAAGGCCTCCCTCTTCGCCGGGATCGAGAACATCGATCCCCAGCGCTCGTACTACGTCCCAGAGTCGCAGTACGAGTGGCTGACGCAGCGTCCGCTGCTCAACTTCGCCCACGCGGAAGGCGCCCGCGGCTATCGCCTTCTCAACGAGGGTGCGAGCAGCTACACCGTCTCCAGAGACGGTCGCACGTACACGTTCCACGTTCGCCCCGGAATGAAGTTCAGCGACGGTTCGGCCGTCACGGCAGCGAACTACAAGCACACGATGTTGCGCATCCTCAACCCGAACGTCGGTTCCCCGATCGCATCGTTCCTGACCGACCCGTCGTCGGTGAACATCCGCGGCGCGATCGCCTACAACACGACCGGCAAGGGTTCGGTCAGCGGCGTCGTCACGAAGGGCAAGTACACGCTCATCCTCAAGCTCGTGAAGGCGAACGCGCTCCTGCCGACGCTGATGGCGATGATCGAGACCGGCGCCACGCCGCTCAGCTTCCCGATGAAGCCGATCACCGCGCCGAAGAACGTCGTCTCGGCAGGGAAGTACTACGTGTCCAGTTACACGCCCGACCGCTCGATCTCGATCCGGCTGAACAAGTTCTACAAGCCGGCCGGCGCGGTGCCCTATCCGGGCAACGTGAGCGGGATCGACTACTCGATCGGGATCCAGCAGGACCAGGCGCTACTGCTGACCAAGCAGGGCAAGCTCGACTGGCCGGCCGACGGCCTCTCGTCCACCGCCTGGGGCCCGCTGTTCGCGCAGTACGGAACGAAGGGGCGTGCCCGGGTCTTCGCGACCTCGGTCGTCGACTACGCGGTGATGAACACCACAAAGGGTGTCTTCGCCAACACGACCGCCCGTAAGGCGATCGAGTACGGCCTCAACCGGAAGTCGCTGGTCAAGATCCGCGGCCCGCGTGCCGGCTCGCCGCAGTGCTCGATGCTGACGCCGGCGATCCCGGGGTACAAGAAGTGCAACCTGTACCCGCTGAACAAGCAGGACCTGGCCAAGGCTCGCAGTCTGGCGAAGGGTCACACGGGGCACCTCAACTACTGGTACACCGCGTCGACGCTCGGCACGCAGATCCAGCATCTCGCCGCGTCGCAGCTGAACGCGATCGGCTACACGAACATCGACACCAAGCCCTTCCAGAGCGGTCTCTTCACGGCGCTCGGGAAGAGGGGGAACGACTACGACTTCGCCATCATCGGGTGGCAGGCGGACTTCCCCGATCCCTACGACTACATCAACAAGCTCCTGTCGGGTGACACGATTCAGGACGTTCAGAACAACAACGTCTCCTACTTCAACAACCCGACGGCGAACAAGCTGATGCGCAGTGCCGCGCAGTTGCGTGGAACGAAGCGCTTCTCCACGTACGGCAACCTCGATCTTCAGATCCAGAAGACGTGGGCGCCGACGGTCCCGATCGACAACCGGAACGACCGCGAGTTCTTCTCGTCTCGCGTCGATACCGGCTCGGTCAAGACCTCGCCCGTCTACGAGATCGACCTCGGCAGGATCGCCCTCAAGTAACGGCGTTCTTCCCGATGCAGCATGACGACGAGGCGCCGATCCCACACCAGGATCGGCGCCTCGGGCGTCAGATAAGCTCTTCCTCCACGGTGGGGGTTCGATGATTCGGTACTTGATCAGGCGAGTTCTCTGGGCGGTCGTCCTGTTCGTCGTCGTCACTCTGGTCACGTACGTCATCTTCTTCCTGGTCCCCAACGACCTGGCCGCCAAGATCGCCGGGCAGGGGTCGAGCCAGGAGGCGCGGGCGCGGGCGATCCACCACCTCGGGCTCGACCGGCCCGTCTACGTCCAGTACGGAAAATTCATGTGGGGGCTGATCAAGCCGGTCCCGGTGCACATCGGCTCCGTGCCGGTCTTCGTGCGCCCGAACGGCAACCTCGGCTACTCGTACATCCGTGCAACCCCGGTCAACGAGCTGATCAAGTCCGCGGCTCCGGTGACCGGCTCGCTCGTCTTCGGCGGCGTCATCGTCTGGCTTTTGATCGCGCTCCCGATCGGGATCCTCTCTGCCCTGCGGCCACGCTCGCTCATGGACAGAGCGTCGATGACGTTCGTGCTGGTCGGAATCTCGGCACACCCGATCTGGATCGGGCTGATCTTCGCCTACGTCTTCGGGTTCAGGCTCGGCTGGTTCCCGATTTCCAACTACTGCAACTTCTTCAACCACGCCGGCGGCTGCGGGGGACCGGCTCAGTGGGCCTATCACTTGATCTTGCCGTGGATCACCTACGCGATCCTCTTTGCGGCGCTGTACGCGCGCATGATCAGGGCGAACGTGATGGAGGCGATGACCGAGGACTACGTGCGGACCGCGCGCGCCAAAGGCGCCCCCGAGCCGCGCGTGCTGCGCTCGCACGTCCTTCGCAACGCCTTGCTGCCGGTCGTGACGATGCTCGGCATGGACATCGGCGTCGGCCTCGGCGGCGCGGTTTTCACCGAGACGATCTACAACCTGCCGGGGCTCGGCAAGCTGATCTTGCGGGCAATCGGCGAGACCGACTTACCGATCGTCATGGGCGTGGTGGTGTTCGCCACCTTTGCGATCATCGTCTTCAACCTGATTATCGACCTTCTCTACGCCTGGATCGATCCAAGGATCCGGCTCAGTTGATGGCGGGCGCCCGGCACCGGAGGGGGGCGTAGTGGCCCTCCTCGAAGTCAACGATCTCAAGACGTACTTCCAGACCGATGATGGGGTCGTCAGGGCGGTCGACGGGGTCAGCTTCAGCGTCGAAAAGGGGAAGACGCTCGGAATCGTCGGCGAGTCCGGCTCCGGGAAGAGCGTCACCTGCCTGACGATCATGGGCCTCAACGACCGTAAGAACACGATCACCAGCGGCGAGGCGCTCTTCAACGGCGAGAACCTGCTGACTGCCGGCTCCCGGCGCTTGCGGGAGATCCGCGGCAATGACATCGCCATGATCTTCCAGGACCCGATGACGTCGCTGAACCCGGTCCACACGATCGGCGCTCAGCTGATGGAGGCGGTTCAACTCCATCGCGATGTCTCGAAGAAAGCCGCGCGCGCACGTGCCGTCGAGCTGCTGAAGGCCGTCGGCATTCCACGCGCCGAGCGGCGTGCGGAGGACTACCCCCACCAGTTCTCGGGCGGGATGCGCCAGCGCGTGATGATCGCGATGGCGCTCATCAACGATCCCGATCTCCTGATTGCCGACGAGCCGACGACCGCGCTCGACGTGACGACGCAGGCCCAGATCATGTCCCTGCTCAAGCGACTACAGGATGAATTCGGCAGCGCCATCGTCGTGATCACGCACGACCTGGGCGTGGTCGCCGAAGCGGCGGACGACGTGCTCGTCATGTACGCGGCCGAGGTCGCGGAGCAGGCGCCCGTCGAGAAGCTCTTCAAACGCCCCTTCCACCCGTACACGTGGGGCCTGCTCGGTTCGCTGCCCCGTCTGGATATCGATCTCGAGCGCCTCGTGCAGATCCCCGGGCAGCCTCCGTCGCTGCTCCAGCCGCCGAGTGGCTGCCGTTTCCACCCGCGCTGCCCCTACGTGATGGACAAGTGCAGGCAGATCGACCCTCCGCTGGTGGCGATCTCTGACGACCCGGACCACCTGCAGGCGTGCCATCTCGACGAGCCGACGAAGGACCGCGAGGCCGCCAAGTTGCTCGAAGCCACGATGGCTCAGGCAAGCTAGAGAGACCCATGGCCGAAGACCTGCTCGTCGTAGACGACGTCAAGAAGCACTTCCCCGTCACGCGCGGGATCATTTTCCAGAAGCAGATCGGGGCGGTGAAGGCCGTCGACGGTGTCAGCTTCACCGTCAAGTCCGGAGAGACGCTCGGGATCGTGGGCGAGTCGGGCTGCGGGAAGTCGACGCTCGCCCGCTGCATCATGCGGCTGTTCGACATCACGGACGGCAAGATCATCTTCGACGGCCGCGATATCTCGAGGCTCTCACGCGCGAACATGCGGCCGATCCGGCGCGAGTTGATGATGATCTTCCAGGATCCGTACGCGTCGCTGAATCCGCGCAAGCGCGTTGGCCAGATCGTTGGGGAGGCCCTCGAGGTCAACAAGGTGGGAACGGCCACGGAGACGAAGCGCCGCGTGCAGGAGCTGCTCGAGGTGGTCGGGCTCAACCCCGAGCACTACAACCGTTTCCCGCACGAGTTCTCGGGTGGCCAGCGCCAGAGGATCGGCGTCGCACGCGCGCTCGCCATCAACCCGAAGCTGATCGTCTGCGACGAGCCGGTCTCGGCGCTCGACGTCTCCGTGCAGGCTCAGATCCTCAACCTGCTCGAGGACCTACAGCAGGATTTCGGACTGACGTACATCTTCATCGCCCACGACCTCAACGTCGTCAGGCACATCTCCGACCGCGTCCTCGTCATGTACCTCGGCAAGGTCGTCGAGCTGGCGCCAAAGCTGGAGCTCTACGAGCAGCCCAAGCACCCGTATACGGGGGCGCTGCTCTCGGCCGTTCCGATCGCCGATCCCGAGCGTGGTCGCGCCCGTCAGCCGATCGTGCTCGAGGGCGACGTGCCGAGCCCGCTGAACCCGCCGAGCGCGTGCAACTTCCATCCGCGCTGCCCGCGGTTCCAGGCAGGCCACTGCGACGTCGTCGATCCACCCCTCTACCCGTTCGGCGACGGGCACATCGCCGCGTGCCACTATCCACTCGAGCGCTGGCCGCTGGGCGCGGATGAGTTCAGGAAGCCGGGCGCGGGGCTCCCGCCGGCTGAAACGTCGGCTGTTTCGTAGCGACATGTGGATTCCGGCCCTGCGCCGGTTCGCCGTGTTGGTAGGCGCCATCGGCGGCGGGACCGTGATCGTGTCGGTCGTGCTCGCGCTGCTGCTCGGCGCATCGGTGCCGAGGTCGATCGCGCTCGGGTACTACCTCGTCGGGTCTTTCCTGCTCCTCGCAGGCTTCTTCTTCGGCAATCGTGGGCCGGTTCGTCCGCGAAGCGACGACGATCAGGGCAGCATGTTTTCGCGTCCGCGCGGACGTCGGGTGCGCTGGGCGACGCGAGAGGAACACGAGGAGGCGATCAACTCGTCGGCCCTCTTCGTCGTGCTCGGTCTCCTGCTCATCTTTCTGGGGGCCGTCTCCGATAACAAGCATGCATTGTTCTAGGGCTGCCTAAGACTCACCCAAGAATTGGCGCGAAGTGCCTAACTGCTGTCAGTAGTTTTCGTCACACTCAGTAATGGTGAGAGGACGTTCTCAGGAATGTGAACGCACGCGTGCGTCGGTCTCGGCCGCGCTCGACGGCGAATTGACCGAGTTCGAGTCGCTTCGCATGCGCACGCATCTCGGCGGCTGCGAGGCCTGCCGGGAGTTCGAAGCGTCCGCGCGATTCTCCACCACAGCGTTGCGCCTGGCTCCTCTCGAGCCGCTGACCCGGCCGCTCGCGCTTCCGTCCAGGCGGAAGCGAGCTCTCGGAGTTCGCGTGCCCAGCGCAGCCGCGGCGGCGGTCCTGATGGTGGCCTTCGGCGGCGTGTTCGAGACGCTTCACGGCAGCGCCGCCAAGCCCTCGGGGGTCCCCGTCGACAACCGTCAGGACATGCTGGCGATCGCGAAGCGACAGAAGCAGGCGGAGTTCCAGCAGCTGCTCGCCCGGCGCGCTCAGTACGAGTCGAACCAGATTCCGCGGCACCCCGGCTTCCAGAATCCGTAACGCTTTCGTAGCGCCGCGAGACGGCTAAGGTTGAAGTCTCGTGATGCCATCACTGATCACCTCGTACGTCTGAAGCCTGGACCACGCCGACCGGGTGTCGGCCATGATGAAGGCGTACGAAGAGGCCAACCTCCCTCACAGCCCGAACAGGGCGTTGGGTAAACTGCGGGCGCTGGTAGGGCGCCTCCGAGGTCGCCCACTTCCGACCCTCGAGGAGACGCATGCCTGAACAGAACGTCGGCAAGGTGATCGAAATCAGGGGCGTCGTGATCGACGTCGCCTTCACCGACCGCCTGCCGGAGATCAACACTGCGCTCGAGATCGCGATGCCGTCGGAGGACGGTTCCGATCGCGTGCTGACGGCGGAGGTGCAGCAGCATCTCGGCGACGACCGCGTTCGTGCGGTCGCAATGGATTCGACCGACGGGATTCCGCGTGGCGTCGACGTGCTCGACACCGGCGCACCGATCTCCGTGCCGGTCGGCAAGCGGACGCTGGGCCGAATCTTCAACGTCCTCGGCGAGCCGATCGACACAGACGAGCCGGTCGGGGAGGGCGAGCGGTGGCCGATCCACCGCGACCCGCCGACCTTCGAGGATCTCCAGCCGACGACCGAGGTCTTCGAGACCGGCATCAAGGTGATCGACCTGATCGCGCCGTTCATCAAGGGCGGCAAGGTCGGGCTCTTCGGCGGCGCGGGCCTCGGCAAGACCGTGTTGATCCAGGAGCTGATCCGCACCGTCGCGCAGGAGCACCAGGGCAACTCGGTCTTCGCAGGTGTCGGTGAGCGGACGCGCGAAGGGAACGACCTCTATCTGGAGATGCAGGAGTCCGGCGTCCTCAAGGACACCGCGCTCGTCTTCGGCCAGATGAACGAACCGCCCGGGGCGCGCCTGCGCGTCGGGCTGACGGGGCTGACGATGGCCGAGTACTTCCGCGACCAGGGTGGCGACGTGCTGCTCTTCATCGACAACATCTTCCGCTTCGTCCAGGCAGGCTCCGAGGTCTCTGCGCTGCTCGGCCGGATGCCGAGCGCGGTCGGCTACCAGCCGACGCTCGCGACCGAGATGGGCCAGTTGCAGGAGCGGATCACCTCGACGCGGGAGGGTTCTGTCACCTCGGTTCAGGCGATCTACGTTCCCGCCGACGATCTCACCGACCCCGCGCCGGCCAACACGTTCGCCCACCTCGACGCGTTCATCACGCTCGACCGGTCGATCTCGGAAAAGGGCATCTACCCGGCGATCGACCCGCTCGGCTCGAGCTCCCGGGCCCTTGCGCCCGGGATCGTTTCTCCCGAGCACTACGAGACGACGACCAGGGTCCAGGAGGTGCTCCAGCGCTACAAGGAGCTCCAGGACATCATCGCCATCCTCGGGATCGACGAACTGTCGGACGAGGACCGGCTGATCGTCCAGCGCGCGCGGAAGATCGAGCGCTTCCTTGCGCAGCCGATGTTCGTGGCCGAGGTATTCACGGGCCAGCCGGGCAAGTACGTCAAGCTCGAAGACACGATCCGCGGCTTCAACGAGATCCTCGACGGCAAGCACGACGACCTGCCAGAGCAGGCCTTCTACATGGTCGGCACGATCGACGATGCGATGGCGAAGGCGAGCGAGCAGAGCGGCGAGCCCGTTCCTGAGGCCGAGGCAGCGGAAGCGGAGGCGGAAACCGACCTGGCCGAAGAGGCCGAAGCCGTCCCCGCCTAGCTCTCTAAGTGGCAGACGAACGCCACAGGTTCTCGCTCTCGTTGACGACGCCCGACGGGGCGGTCTTCGACGACGAGGCCGAGATGGTGATCGTCCCCGGCGCCGCCGGCGAGATCGGCGTGCTCGCGCGGCATGCCCCCTTGATCGCGCTTCTCAAAGCCGGCTCGACGCGTGTCTACACGAACCGGGAGGCGCACGAGGTCGAGGAGTTCGCGACCGGTCCCGGCTTCTTCACGGTCGAGCAGGACCGGGCGCTCGCCCTCGTCGACACTGCGGTCAACGTGCGCGAGATCGACCCTGCCGTCGCCGAGGAGCAGCTCGAGCAGGCGAAGGCGGAGCTGGAACGTGTCGAGCGCGGCGAGTCGGAGGCGGACCGCTGGCAGCTCGAGCAGCGGATCAAAGCGGCCGAGAACCAACTGGCGGCAGCGGGAAGAACCTGATGCAGGCGTTCGCGCCGGGCATCTACCCGCGCTCGGAGCAGCTGGTCCAGGCGACGCGCGACCTCGATCGGGGCCGCACGTCGCAGGAGGCGGTCGACGAGCAGGTTGATCGCGACCTGGCCGAGCTCGTCGCCGTCCAGCAGCAGGCGGGCCTCGACCTCCTGGTCGACGGGATGCTGCGGTGGCAGGACCTCTTCCGGCCCGTGCTCGAGGCGAGCGACGGCCTGGAGACGGGCGCACTGACGCGCTTCCTCGACACGAACACCTTCTATCGCGCGCCGCACGTCACGACGACGAGGCCGAGGCTCGGCGCTCCGCTCGACGAGCGGTACATCGCTCCCTTGCCAGGGCCGCGGGTCGTCACCCTGCCGTCGCCGTTTGCGCTTTCCCGGGGCACGGGTGTCCCGGCCACGACGATCGCGGAAGACGTCCTCGAGCCTGCGGTCGCAGCGGTCGATGCCGAGCTCGTCGTGCTGGCCGAGCCGTTCTTCGGCCGCGCGGAAGGTGCTGCGCCGAGCGACCTCGAAGAACCGCTCGCCGCGCTCGCAGGCGGCCCCAAGCTGGCCTTGCAGCTGAGTTTCTGTGACGCGAGGAGACTGCTCGAGCAGGGCCTCGGGGAGCTGCCGGTCGATGCGATCGGAATCGACTTCTACGGGACGCATCTCGCGGACGTGCCGAAGGGCTTCGACAAGCTCCTGCTGGCCGGCGTCGTCGATGCCCGCAGCTCGGCGCTGGAGGATCCGCGCGAGCTCGCCTCCTTCGCGGCACGGCTTCGGAACGAGCGAGAGGTCGAGCAAGTCGCGCTCGTCCCCAACGGCGACCTCCAGTTCGTCTCGGAGCCGATTGCCCGCGAAAAGGTGCTGCGCCTCGGCGCCGCGAAGACGGCTACGGTAGAGGCCGCCGCATGAACACCCTTCACTATCTTCGACACGACCTGCGGTTCGACCAGCCGGGTTTAGCGGCCGTGCCGCGCAGGTCGACAGGGCCTTTTAGTCGGCATCGCAAGCGACGCCTCGGATGAAGCTCCTGACCCACGAAATCGGTTCGCTCGCCAAGCCGCCGTGGCTCGTCAAGACCTCTGCCGGGACGCCGCTGCAGCCGAGCGACGTCGAGCATGCCCGTACCTGGGGGGAGAAAGTGGGCGTCGACGGGCACGAGGAGCTCGTCGAAGCGCTCGAGCGAGGTAATCCCGACAAGGCCGAGCTCGGCCGCTGGGCGAGCCGCTACGCGCTCCGGCTGCTCGAGAGCGCCGGAATCGAGGTCGTCTACGACGGCGAGCAGCAGCGCACCGAGATGTACGCCTGGGCGGTCGACCACGCGAACGGCTTCGAGCCGCGGGGAACTGTCAGGAGCTTCGACAACAAGTACTACTCGAAGTCGGCCGTGACGGCGGAGCCGTCGCTGCGCGAGCCGTACCACAACGACGAGTTCGCGTTCCTCCAGTCGGTCGCCAACCACGATCTGAAGATCCCCGTCACGGGCGCCTACACGATCGCCGTCTGGTCGTACGACGAGCACTTTGCGCCCCAGACCGGCCGGATCGGCGCGGGCCACGGCCGCAACGAGGAGCTTCCGGCCCGCAGGGAGTTCGCCAACGACCTCGCGCGGAACGTGATCAGGCCGAACCTCGAGTCGCTGATCGACCTCGGGGCCAAGTGGATCCAGATCGACGAGCCCGGAGCCTCGACCGAGGCCGACGAGCTCGACATCTTCGTCGAAAGCTTCAATGAGAGCGTCGAGGGGCTCGACTGCTTCTTCTCCACCCACCTCTGCTTCTCGGACTACGACCTGTTCTTCCCGGCGATCGAGCAGATGCACGGCTGCAAGCAGTTCTGCGTCGGGTTCGCCAACTACGACAGCCGCGAGCTCGGGACGTCGGGGGCGGACCGGCCCGGCTACGAGGTGATCTCCAAGTTCCGCGACCTGCCCTACGACCCGATCCTCGGCCTCGGCGTGCTCGACATCCATACCGACTTCATCGAATCGCCCGAGCTGGTTCGCGACCGGATTCTCTACGCAACAGAGGTCTTCGGCGATCCCGAGCGAATCCACGTCTGTCCCGACTGCGGCCTTCGCACACGCAGCTGGGAGGTGGCGTACGACAAGCTCAGGAACATGGTCGAAGGAACAAAACTCGCCGAACAAGCGCTTTCGACGGCTGGAGCCGCGACCTAGCCGAAGCCGTGGTTATCCTGCGGCAGCGGTGGGCGCCTTCGGGGCGCCTTTGCATATCTAACGACCGATGAGAACGACGCTGAAAAGAGGAATCGGGCGCGGGGCAGAGCTGAACGGCAACGGCCACGCGGTGCTGCCTCCCGGCGTCTTGACGCCGGCGAGGCTCTACCGGCAGCCGCCGGGCGGACGCCGGAGCATTGGTCGGCGGCTCGCCGGTTTCTTCTTCTGGGTGCTCGTGCTCGTGGCGATGGTCGCCGGCGGGGCAGCCGGCGGGCTCTACCTCTACGGGCATGACTTCGCGGCTGCGACGGCGCCGCACTCAAAGGCGCTCAGGAAGGCTACGAAGCACCTCGACTATGTTGCTCCGGGTAAGCCGGCGATTGCGCTCGTTCTCGGGACGGACCACCGCTACGTCGACGGCAAGGCTCCGGGCCGCTCCGACACGATGATGCTGATCCGGACCGACCCGGCGAGCCACACCGTCTCGCTGCTCTCGTTTCCGCGCGACATGAGGGTGGCGATCCATTGTCCGGGCCGCAGCATCTGGTACGACAAGATCAACGCCGCCTATCCGACGTGCGGCCCGCTGGGCTCGCTCGAGACGGTCAAGGCGCTGACGAACGTCCCGATCAACTACCTGATCAGCGTCAATTTCCTCGGCTTCATCCAGGTGGTCGACAAGCTCGGGGGCGTCTACATGGATGTCGACCGGCGCTACTTCAACAACCATCGGGGGCCGACCGGCTACGCCGGGATCAACCTGGAGGCCGGCTACCAGAGACTGAGCGGCAAGCAGGCGCTCGACTTCGTCCGCTACCGGCACACGGACTCCGACCTCTTCCGGGTCATCCGCCAGCAGGAGTTCGTCCGCGCCGCGAAGGAGCAACTCGGCCGCTACTCGAAGCTCGAGGTCCCCAGCTTGCTCGGCGCGATCAAGCACAACGTCGAGGTCGGCCGCGCCGGCGGCCGGGGCGTCGACCTCTCGACGATGCTCAACTATGCGCTGTTCTTCCACGGCCTGCCCGGCGGCCACTTCGTGCAGGTCAAGATCCAGGGGCTCGAGGGCGCCAGCGACTTGACGACGGCGACACAGAACATCACGAACGCGGTCGAGCAGTTCATGAACCCGGACTCGGAGGCCCCGCAGAAGGCGAATGCGGCCGCGTTGAACGAGAAGTACAGGCCGAAGACGCAGGGAATCAACCCGAAATCGATCTTCATCACCGTCCTGAACGGGAACGGCGTCGACGGCTCCGCCGGCGCTGCCGGCTCGCAGCTGCGGAATCGCGGCTACCAGATCCTGCAGCCGCCGGACCGGCTGACGGCGAACGCGCCGGGCGGGTGGAACTACCCGGTGACCAGGATCTACTACGACACGACCGAGGCCCGGTCGAAGGACGCCGCGAAGCAGGTCTCCAAGCTCTTCAGCGACTCCCGTATTGGCCCGATGACGCCAAGGCTGACGCCCTTTGCCAACGGCGCCATGCTCGTCGTCATCGTCGGCAAGCCGTTCACAGGCGCGCTGACGGGCTCGAGTCCGTCGGTTGCGGCGCCGCCGAAGCACCAGCCGCCGCACACGACGCGCGACCCAGGCGCCACGCTGTCCCTAATGCGGGCAATCCGGCGCAAGCTGCCGTTCCGCGTCGAGTACCCGACCATGATCGAGAGCAACTCCCGCGTCGACCCGGAGCCGCCGAACCCGCGCGTCTACACCGTCCAGGGTCACAAGATGGCGCGGCTCGTCTTCACGACCGGAGTGAACGGCCAGTACTGGGGGATCCAGGAAATGAATTGGGGCGGGGCGCCGGCGCTCGCAGAGAAGAACTTCATCCGTCACTTCGGGCACCGGACCTTCGAGTTCTTCTACTCGGGCTCGAACCTGCACATGGTCGTCCTGAAGGAGAACGGCGCCACGTACTGGGTCGTCAACACGCTCGACGATGCGCTCTCGCCCGAGACGATGATCGCGATCGCGCGTGGGCTTCGACCTCTAAGGTGACGCCCGTGAACAGGCAGGGCAACGAGCCGATCGCGATCTTCGGCGCCGGTTACGTCGGATTGGTTACCGGCGCGTGCTTCGCCGAGCTGGGCCACGACGTCGCCATCCGCGACATCGTTCCGGAGAAGATCGAGTCGCTGCGCGGAGGCGAGATCCCGATCTACGAGCCGGGCCTCGAGGACTTGCTCAACCGCAACTCAGAGCGTTTGCGCTACACGCTGGACGTCCGCGATGCCCTCGAGAGTGCCAGGTTCATCTACATCTGCGTTGACACTCCACCGCTCTACTCCGGCGACGCCGACCTATCCCGCGTCTGGACGGTCGTCGACGAACTCCCCGCCGATACGCGGGCGACGATCGTGATGAAGTCGACCGTTCCC
>Ga0207693_10002024_pt1 | contig 17780 bp, 8 predicted proteins | sample LARL81metaG_FD_184347 | JGI IMG/M metagenome (GOLD analysis project Ga0207693, IMG submission 184347) | Corn, switchgrass and miscanthus rhizosphere microbial communities from Kellogg Biological Station, Michigan, USA - LAR L8-1 metaG... | ecosystem: Host-associated > Plants > Roots >...
GAACTGGGATGCAGCAGAATTCCTGTGGCGCGCGCGAATGGCATGGCTCTTCGGAGATCACCCGGTTCTTACATTGAGGAGTTACGTTGCGGAATGATGGCGGGCACGCCAGAGCGTGCCCGCGGTTGAGTGCTAGAAGCCGACGTCCGCACCGCCTTGGCCCTTAGTGAGGTTCTTCATTTCCTGCTCGTTGATTTTGATCTTGCCGGATTTTTCCATCTGCTGGCGCAGGTTCGAGATGAACATTTCGAAAATATCCTGCTGCTTGGCGCGCAGCAGGTTGTCGCGGATCTGATCCTTCTTGGCCGCGAAGTCCTGGTCGGTCGGTTCCTGCTTCTCGAGAACCGAAAGCACCACGCCATTATTTCCGGCATTCACTGGGCCGCTGATCTCGCCCGGCTTCATGGAGAACGCAACCGAAGCCTGCCCAGCCATGCTGCCGACATCCGGTACCTGGCCATCGGGAAGGACGAAGTCGCTGGTCTTCATGGTGGCGCCCAGTTCCTTCGCCGCTTTCCTCAGATCATGCTCCGACTTGGCACGGTCAGAAAGTTCTTGTGTTTTCTGATTGAGCAGGATGCTCGCGCGCTCATTCTTGAACTCGCCGTCCACCTTGGAACGAATCTCTTCGAAGGAAGGCGTGGCTGGCGGCTTGATGCCGTCGACCACGAACACCACCGCGCCCTGGCTCAGCTGTGCCATGTCGGGCGGAGACTTCTCCCGCTCGGAAAAGATCGCATCCATCAACTGGGGAGACGCTCCGATCCCGGGCAGCACGTCGCTGCGACCGACGAAGTCGGTGGTGACCACATTCAAGTTCTTGGCGGCAGCAGCTTTCTCGAGGCCCTGGCTGCGCGCCTGCTCGAGCAACGAATTGCCGGCATTGTCCATCATCCGGGAAGCCTTCTGCTGCTTAATCAAAGGCTCGATTTCGGCCTTCACTTCGTCGAGGGTTTTGGTGTGCGCTTCGTGCTTGTCTTCGGTGCGGATGATGTGGAATCCGTAGCCAGTCTTCACCAGGTCGCTGGTCTGTCCTGGAGCTTGCGAGAACGCCGTCTTCTCAAATTCCGCCGCGGTGCGCCCCCGGCCTATCCAGCCCACTTCGCCACCTTGCTTTCCGCTTGGATCCTCGGAGTACTTCTTGGCCAGATCCTCGAACTTCGCACCACCCTTTAACTGTTTGAGGACGTCTTCCGCCTTTTTGCGGGCCTCTTCGACGGCCTTCTCGTCGACTTTCCCATCGGCTGCGGGCTGGGGGGTCTTGATCTCGATGTGGGCAACTTTCACTTCGTCGGGAACGCGATATTGATCGCGATTCTTCTCGTAGTACGCTTTCAAGTCTTCTGGCGAGACCTGTATCTGGCTGAGAATCTTGCTCTTATCGAGGAAGACGTACTGGACCTTGCGCTTCTCGGGGATGGAGTCCTTATAGCGCGACTGGTTGCGCGTGTAGAAGGCTTTGAGCTCTTCGTCGGTCGGATGCAGCCCCTTGCGGATGTCGTCCTGCGACAGCACGGCGTAGTCGAACTTCACCTTGGTGTTGCGCTTCTGGAACTCCTGGCGGAGATCAGCGTCCGACACGGACGCGCTGCCCGTGATCAGGGCCGCCAGCTTGCGCTCGAGAATCTCGTTCTTTACGTCGGACTCGAATGCTGAAACCGTCAGGTTTGCCTTTTGCAGCAGATTCTCGTAAGCCTGCTCGCCGATGAACTTCCCGTCCGGAAAGAGAGTCGCTGCGTAGACCCCATGCTGCAGTTCGTCGCGGACGTCTTCATCAGTCGCCTTGAGACCCATGCGATCAGCTTCGGAAACGATGGCCTTGCCAGTGATCATCTGCTCCACCGACTGCTGGATGGCGCGCGGCATGATCATGGGCAGCAACTGCTTGCCCATGGGACCGTACTGGGCGACCTGCTGCTCGGCGAGGGCGCGTGCGCGGTCACGAACTTCCTGAACGGTTATGTCCTGCCCGGCTACTTTGGCGACCACTCCCGTGCTGGGCTGCCCCATAATGTCGGAGCCCAACCCACCGGGAATCAGCGTGATGACCATACCGCCGCAAATAATCAGCAGAAGGCTGCTCAGGATAATCTTTTTGGTCGGTCCAGGGGTTTGTAGAAAACGAATCATGTTGTCGTGTTCACTCCAGAATGTTTGGGGGGCGGAATAGAAGATTATAAACTAAGGGGCTCTTAAGACGTTGGCGGTCCCGATTCCGGGTGGCGTGCGGGCTGGCCGCAAATTACTCTCGGAAAAACAGCTATTGAAACGTATCAATAAAACGTGCTATCCAACTGGGCATCTTGCTCGCCATTGGCGTTCCCGTTTCTCGACCTCCGTTCACGAGGACTCATCCATGAAACTTCGTTCCTTCTTTTACGCAGTCTCTCTGTCTTTCGCTCTACTGCTCTCTGCCGCCGTGGGCCAGGAAAAGGCACCGCGCGCTACCGCGAACGCGGGTAAACTCGAACTCAATGGCGGCTGGACGCTCCAGTCGTCGCGCAAGGTCGATCAAAGCGGTGAGGTTCTCTCCAAACCCGGGTTCCTGCCCAAGGGATGGTATCCGGTCACGGTGCCCACTACGGTCGTCAGCGCACTCGTGAAGATCAAGGTCCTGCCCGACCCGACTTACGGCATGAACCTGCGCCAGATGCCCGGCGTCACGTATCCAATCGGCGCAAACTTCTCAAACATTGCGATGGCGCCCGACAGCCCGTACTTGCTTTCGTGGTGGTACCGAAAAACATTTTCCGTGCCTGCCGGCTACAAGGGCAAGACCCTGTGGCTGAACTTTCGCGGAATCAACTACCGGGCGAATATCTGGCTCAACGGGAAACAGATTGCCAAGTCTGATGACGTCGCTGGAGCCTGGCGCACCTACGAATTCAACGTCACCGAGTCAATAAAGCATGGCGCCGAAAACGTTCTGGCCGTGGAAGTCTTCGCCCCTACAGAGAACGATCTGGCCATCACGTTCGTCGATTGGAACCCCGCGCCTCCGGACAAAAATATGGGCCTGTGGCGCGCTGTCTACCTCAGCGCCAGTGGCCCTGTCGCGCTGCGCTACCCGACCGTCGTCTCGCATGTGGACGCTTCGGGCAACGCGCAACTCACCGCGACGGCCCTTCTGAAGAACGGCAGCAGAGAAGCAGTGAAAGGAACGTTGAAAGGCGCCATCGACAAAATTGAATTCTCGCAGGACGTAGAGCTTGCGCCAGGCGAAAACAAAGATGTCACTTTCGATCCCGACAAGTTCTCGCAGTTGAATCTCACCGCACCCCGCCTCTGGTGGCCCGTGCAGATGGGCAAGCCTGAACTTTACTCTTTGAAGATGGAGTTCGTCGCTGACGGCAAGACATCGGACCATGCGGAAACGAAGTTCGGTATCCGCGAAGTGACGTCGCAGTTGAACGAGAACCAGCGCCGCGTCTTCTCCATTAACGGCAAGAAGATCCTGATCCGCGGTGGCGGCTGGTCTCCCGACATGATGCTGCGCGAGAACTCGCAGCGCCTGGCCGACGAGTTCCGCTACGTCCGCGACATGGGCCTGAACACCATCCGCCTCGAGGGCAAGCTCGAGACCGACGAATTTTTTGAGCGCGCCGACCGCGAGGGCGTCCTCATCATGGCCGGATGGTGCTGCTGCGATCACTGGGAACACTGGGCGAAATGGAAGCCGCAGGACTTCGACATCGCCAAGGCTTCCCTGACCGATCAGATCTACCGGCTGCGCAATCATCCCAGCGTGGTGATGTGGCTGAATGGGAGCGACAATCCTCCGCCGCCCGACGTGGAGGAAATGTACCTGGCGGTCGAGAAGGAGTTGCACTTCCCTAACCCAACCGTCTCTTCCGCGACCGCCAAGCCCACCACGGTCTCAGGCGAGAGCGGCGTAAAGATGACTGGGCCGTACGAGTACGTCGCGCCTTCGTACTGGTCCGAGGACAAGATCGACGGCAACCACCACTGCAATCCCGGCGGCTGCGGCGGAGCCTACGGCTTCAACACCGAAACCAGTCCCGGCCCGGCCGTGCCGGAACTCGACTCGCTGCGCACCATGCTAGGCAAAGACCACCTCTGGCCAATCGACGACTGGTGGAACTACCACGCGGGCGGCGGCGAGTTTAAGGACATTCACGTTTATAGCGACGCGCTCACTGCCCGTTACGGCAAGGCGGACACGCTTGACGACTACGTTCGCAAAGCGCAGCTGATGAACTACGAGGGCATCCGTGCGATGTTCGAAGCGTACAGCCACAACAAGTACACCTCGACAGGGGTCATTCAATGGATGCTGAACAACGCGTGGCCCTCGGTGATCTGGCACTTGTACGACTACTACCTGCGTCCGGGAGGCGGCTACTTTGGCGCCAAGCGCGCCATGGAACCGTTACACCCGATGTACGCCTACGATGACCGGTCGGTGTGGATCGTCAGTAGCCGCTATGAAGATGTGAAGGGGCTGAAGCTCACCACGAAGCTCTACAACCTGGATATGGCGGAAAAGTTTTCGCAGGACTCGCCCGTCGACGTGACCGCCGACAGCACAGCGAAGATCCTGACGCTGCCTGCGCTCGATGAGGCCAGCCCGGTTTACTTCCTTGTGCTTCGTTTGCAGGATGCTTCGGGCAAACTTGTCGGATCAAATTTCTACTGGCTTTCGACCAAGCCGGAGACGCTGGACTGGGAAAAATCAAACTGGTTCACCACGCCCACATCGCAATTCGCTGACTACACGGCGCTGAGCAAGTTACCAAGAGTGGATCTCAAGACGACCAACCGTACGGTCCAACAGGGCGAAGAATCAATCACGCATGTAACGCTCGAGAATCCGAGCAAGTCGCTCGCATTTTTTGTCCATGTGAAAGTCAGCAAAACCAAGGGCGGAGCGGAGATTGTGCCGGTTGTCTGGGAAGACAACTACGTTTCGCTGTTGCCTGGAGAAAAGCGCGAACTCACCGCCAGCTACCGCACTAGTGAATTGGGGAATGCAAAACCTGTCGTAGAAGTAAGCGGGTGGAATGTACACTGAGTGGCGCTTGCGACGGTCCTCGTGCCGACGGGCGAGGACGCCCGTCGCTCCATCGACCATGTGAAGTAGGTTGTCGAGCCTTGCTGACCACTGACGACTAGCGACTAGCGACTGACACCAGGAGCCCATGGCCACTAATCCAAGCACCACCTCCGCCAGCGCACCTCGCCTGCGGCGCACTCTCACACTTTGGGACCTGATTCTCTACGGCGTGATCGTCATTCAGCCGGTGGCGCCGATGTCGGTGTTCGGCGTCTTGAGCGACCGCGGCCACGGACATGTGGTCACGACCATCCTCATTGCGATGGTCGCCATGCTCTTCACCGCCATCAGCTACGGACGCATGGCGCGCGCCTATCCCAGCGCCGGCTCGGCCTTCACCTACGTGGGCCAGGAGATCAACCCGGCGCTCGGCTACGTAACCGGCTGGAGCATGGTCATGGACTACATGCTGAATCCCATGATCTGCATCGTGTGGTGCAGCCAGCAGGCCCACGTCTTCGCGCCCAACGTCCCCTATGCGGCATGGGCCATCTTCTTCGCTGGCGTATTCACGTTCATGAATATTCAGGGAGTGAAGACCTCGGCCCGCGTGAATACACTACTTGCGACCGGCATGGGCGTGGTGATTACGATCTTCTTCGTGGCCGCCGCTCGCTACATCTTCGGACACCCTCACGACGGCGCGGCCTTCTTCACGCGCCCGTTCTACGATCCGCAAACCTGGGACATGCGGGCTGTGCTGGGCGGAACGTCTATCGCCGTGTTGACGTACATCGGCTTCGACGGCATCTCCACGCTCTCTGAAGAAGCGGAAAATCCGCGCCGCAACATTCTGTTCGCGACGGTGCTGGTGTGCGTGGTGATCGGCATTCTCTCGGCCGTCGAAGTCTACGCTGCCCAACTGGTATGGCCGGCGAGCGAGCCTTTCCCCAACAGCGACACGGCATTCACGTTCGTCGCGGGGCGCACCTGGATGCCGATGTTTGCCATCATGGGCTTCACCCTGCTGGTCGCCAACTTTGGCTCCGGCCTGGGGGCGCAAATCGGCGCGGCTCGCTTGCTGTACGGTATGGGACGCAGCAATGCCCTTCCGAAATCCTTCTTCGGAGCCATTGATCCGAAGCACCGCGTACCCCGCAACAATGTGATCTTCGTCGGCGTGATTGCACTCGCAGCCGCTCTGCTGGTAAGTGTCGGACTCTTCAGCTACGGGCTGGGTGCCGAGATGCTGAACTTCGGCGCGCTCATCGCATTCATGGGTGTAAACGCGGCCGCCTTCATGCGCTACTACGTGCGCGAGACGGAGAAGAAGATGACCTACCTGATTCCACCGGTCGCGGGATTCCTGATCTGCCTGCTTCTCTGGCTGAACCTGAGCCGCCCAGCAAAGATTGCTGGTGCGATCTGGATGGCGGTGGGCATCGCCTTCGGAGCCTGGAAGACGCGGGGCTTCCGCGGCGATTTGGTGAACTTCGATTTGCCGCCAGAAGAAGCGTGAGAAACTTCGCGACCTCTGCGGTGGTTCTACGCGTCCTCTGGTTTTAAGATCTTGGTTTTCTTGGCGACCTTCGCGGTGGCCCTTAGCGAACTTCGCGGTTAAAGGTTTCTTTCGTTTCGAGGATGAACATGAACTTCCCCCGTGTAGCCGTCGCTGGTTTTCTCGCCTGCGCGCTCGCATCATCGTTCGCCCAAGCTCCAGTCAAGTCCGTGCAAGAGCGCCTGGGCTATCCCGCAAGCGCGCGCTTGCTGATTCTCCATGCGGACGACTTCGGAATGAACCACTCGGTGAACCGCGCCATTTCCGAAGCGATCGAGAAGAAATGGATCACTTCAGCTAGCATCCTCGTGCCCTGCCCCTGGTTCATGGAGGCCGCAACTTTCGCAAAAGCTCATCCTGACGCCGACCTCGGCGTTCACCAGGCTCTCAACAGCGAATGGACAACTTTTCGTTGGGGACCGGTGACTTCGAAAGACAAAGTATCCAGTCTGCTCGACCCCGATGGGTACTTGCCTCTCGACACCCCAGAAGTCGCGAAGAACGCCAAGCCCGCCGAAGTGGAAACCGAGCTCCATGCCCAGATCGACCGCGCGCAAAAGTTCGGCGTGCACGTCACACATCTCGACACGCACATGGCCGCTCTGTTTCGTACAGACGATCTCTACAACCTGTACACGAAGATGGGACACGCCTATGGAGTTCCGATCCTGGAAGAGTGGGAAGGCACGCATGGGCCCTTAGGAGTGAAACCGCCGCCGGTGGAAGTTCTGGTGCAGAAGGTAATTTCGATCGAGCCGGGTGTCGATGCGAAAGATTGGACCGTCTGGTACGAAAAGCAGCTCGCGCCGCTCGGACCCGGAGTCTATGAAGTGATCCTGCACTTGGCCTATGACGACGACGAAATGCGCGGCGCTACCCCGAACCACCCCGACTGGGGAGCTGCCTGGCGGCAGCACGATCTCGACATGGTGAAGAGCCCAGAGTTCCAGAAATTCCTGAAGGACCAGGGATTCATCCTGGTGGGTTGGAAGGACTTGGCGAAAGCATTGCCAGCAAATTACAAGAGATAAAGCTGCGAGTTCCCAGCCGCGAGCTCGGCTTCGAACTAGAGCCAGAAGCCACGGAATACCAGCCTCAAGCCACCACCGGCAGGCTTCGAGTTGCGAATGTCGGCAGGTTCCGAACTCACCCGGTCGCCACCTTTGTTGAAGTGTCATCCCGAGCGAAGTGAGGCGAAAGCCGAACGCAGTCGAAGGACCCCGCGTTCCCAAGGATCAGAAACTCGTCCAGTTTCTCTTCCCGCTAAAGTTTCATCCCCAACCTGCACCCGCAGTCCCAAAACTCAACCCGGCAGTGCAGTAAAATCAGACCTTTCCCTCAGGAGACGGTACTCATGCTGCGCGCATTCGGGCTCGACATCCCGCAAACGCTGGAAGACGTCTGTGACCCAGCGTCGATGGCCCTGATCGTCTACGACATGCAGCAGGTCAAAGATGGCGCGCAGGTCACTTGCAAAGTAGTGCGCGTGCCCGAAGCGGCCCGCCAAGCTGGGATGCGGGTCATCTTCACCCGCCACCTGTCCCTTCCGAAAGAGTTGATGGGTGCATTCCAGTTGCGCACGGCCATGGCGTGGCAGCGTGTGAAGACCGTCGAAGAGGTCAAGCCGTGGTTCTGCGAGACGCGCCCGGATTTCAAATTGTTCCGGAACTCGAGCCGTTGCCCAGCGATGCCGTCTTCGACAAGATTACGATGTCGGCCTTCGAGGGCACTCCCCTCGACATTGCACTCCGGGATTGCAACATCCCCGCCTTCGCGATCGTGGGAATCGCGATGGAAATCGGCATCGAGCCGACGGTGCGCCACGGCGCTGATCTATTCTACATTCCCGTGATCATCAAGGACGCCTGCGGATTCGGGCGCGCCGAAGCGGCTGAGCGCTCGAGCACGAGCCTTGAGTTCGCCGGCGACTCGATGCTGACGACGGTTGAGGAATTCTGCGCGAAAATCAGCCGCAAACGATAAAAGCGATCACCACAGAGGACACACAGAGCACCGAGACTTCGTGTGCAACTGGCCGCATCCGCTCGACATCGGTTGATGTGGGGTTGCTAGCGACTAGTGACTGACGACTAGCGACTGGGGTAGCTATACGAGTACCCACTCTCCTCATTTCCCGACACATGCCGCGTGTTGTACTCGAGCAAGTAGTTCAAGTGTTCGGGGTCGAGGGGGTAAGACTGCTTATACGGATATCCCTTCATCGCCTTGAACGGCAGCGGTTCGACTGTGAAGCCGTCGGCTGCGTAGAAATCCATATCTTTCTCGTAGCCCTTCACGAGGAAGAAGTAGTCGCGCGTCCATCCCGAAGGAAGGGCAGGCAGTTTGGCAGGATCGAACTCCAGCGCGATTTCGTCTCCGGTGCCAAACACGACCATGCGGTCATCGAACGACGTCAGCAGCGGTAGCACGTCGCCATAGCGTGTGTAGTCGCCTGCCTGACGGGCGAACGGGCCCGTGGGACTGACTTCTTCGTACGCGTACTTCACGTTGCCGCGCGGCTCGCCTTCGGTCTGCCGCGGGTGCCCGTAGAAGCTCAGGTTCGCATTCGCGAGCGGGATCGGCGTAAGTTGCACTTTGCCGTTCTGCGCGCTGCGGTCGATGAGGATGTTGTCCCAATAGACCTGCAGGTTCGTGGTGATGCGGATCTTCGTCGTGCCCAGCGGCAGTTTGCCCGTGAGGTCGGGCGTGATCATGCGCGGACCGCCGGCCGGGAACCCCATGTCGTCGACAACGCGCACCCACTTGCCCTGCGCGTTGAGCGCTTCAACGTAAGGCGCGATGGCCTCGACTTTGGCCTGGTGCGCCGCGTACACACTGGTCGCCGTGAAGTACTCAGTGACACCGTGCATCAGGAGCGTGAGCGGCCCGCCCCGATACGGTTCGCCAAGATCGAGTGCAAGCGAGTGCATTTTGGTGAAGCCGTGGAAGGGCAGCAGTTCGAAATCGCCGAAGTATTTGTGCGCGGCAAGCGACGGCATCAGGTCGTGCCCGTGTTCGTCGCGTGCCGCTACAGGCGGTTGTGCACCACGGCTCTGAATCACGCGGAACGGCGGAAATGGCGGGTTGCTAGCGAAATATTCGTTGGGGAACACGTCGAACGTGGTGGGGTGATCGACGGCCAGCAGTTTCACTTCGTCGAGATAAACGGCCTCCTCCATCGGCTCCATCAGGCGGAAGCTAAGCTTTCCGTTTTTCTCGCGAATAGCGTTTCGATCCACTTTGATGTACTCCGCCGGACGCGCCACGTTGCGTTCGTTCGGCCCGACCCAGTGGCCGACCACGCCCGCGCCAATCATGTCGCCGACCAGTTCATAGTGGTGTCCATCCCATACAAACAGCGTGGGACACGAACTGCCGCGGCGATCGAGTTCGAGGAAGGACTGCTCGCGGTTGGCAGCGATCTCGATTTCATCCTGCACTACACCGGTGGGCCACAGCATGCGCACCACATCGGCCTGCTTGGCCTGTCCGAGGCCGACTGTCAGGTAAGGAGAGTTCTGCCCGAGATATCCCGAGGACCCGTAAATCTCGAACTTCTGCCGGTTCGCGCCCGCGAACACTTCGACCTTGGTGCCGATGGCCGACTTGTTGTCGTTGAGCCCCTTCAGGTTCAGGCGCAGCCAGTTGTTCTTGTTGCCGCCCTCGTTGCGCAGCAGGACTGCCGGGCCGTGAGCCTGCGTGATGAGCAGATCGACGGCGCCATCGTTGTCGTAATCGCCGGTGATGATGGCGCGGGGATTTTTCAGTTGAATCTTGTCGAGGCCAACGTCGGCGGTAACGTCTTTAAAGCCATCGAGGCCGAGGTTGCGGAACAGGCGCACCTCGCCCTTGCCGTCTTTCGTTTCACCAACCGCGACGAGATCGACCCAGCCGTCGTTGTCGTAGTCGATGGCGGCAACGCCGAAGGCGCGGACCCAGTTGGTGGCCGGAAGGTCGACGCGCTCGAAGGTCTTCGCTTGATTGTTGCGCCAGAGAGAAAATAACGACCCGTAGAAGTTCACCGAGTACGTGAAGGCCACATCCATCCATCCGTCGTGGTTGAAGTCCGCCACTGCAACTGATGCAGGTGAGCCAGCCATGTCGGCTTTCCAGAACTCGTGTTTGAGAAATTTTCCTTCGCGTGGATTTTCAAAAATCGCGGGTACGGTTGAGGCGAGTACTAGATCCACTGCGCGGTCATTGTTGTAGTCCGTCGCGGTGGCTCCCAAACTCGGCCCCTCACCACCCAGGCCTGTAACTTCCGTAACCTCCGTAAAAGAACCGTCCCCGTTGTTGCGCCACATCGCATTGCCGAACTTGGGATCGGGAACGAGATCGAATGCCCAGTACCGGCGTACGGCCGTTGAGTCGGGTGATGGGGGCTTGATGAGCTTAGTTCTGGTTACATAGAGATCGAGGTCACCATCGTGGTCATAGTCAACAAACGTTGCACCAATGTTAATTCCATCACTGTCGATCCCTGCTTTTTGTGTTACATCCTTAAACGTACCATCCTTCTCGTTGTGAAGCAGCAACATCCGGTCTCTTGCAGTGACGGCCAAGTCGGTTGCCCCGTCATTGTCGTAGTCTCCGGCGGTGCAGCCTATTTCATGCAAAGATGGATCAAGTCCAGCCTTCTTCGTAACGTCCTCGAACTTCCCGCTGCCGAGGTTGTGGTACAGCGCCATCCCGCTATCGGGTCCGCCGTCCGCAAGAAACAGATCGATCTTTCCGTCACTGTCATAGTCGAGGAAGCAGGCTCCGGCGCCAGCCAAATCGCTTGATTGTTTTGGGGGCACGATCGCCACTTTACCGACCAACCCCGCCTCCTGCGTCACATCCACAAACTTCACCGGAATCGCCGCCGACACCTTCTCCACCACGCCCGGCGATTCCTCCGCGCGCGAATACTGGCCCTGCTCTCCGTAAGACAAACTCATCGGCGAGCCCAGCTTGTTGTCCTTGATGTACTGGAACTTCTTCAAATGTTCGCGCGAGGTGTCGGTATTCCCCGACTGCTGGTAGGCGCGCGAGATACCGAACTCGGCCGAGGCGTGCAGCGGATTCAGTTTAAGCGCATGCTCAAACGCATCAATTGCCTGCGGATACTGCTTGGCCTGCGCGTATGCCGTGCCCAGGAAATACCAGGTGTCCGCGTCGTTGGGATCGATCTCGGTGACGTGCTTGAAGGCATCAATGGCCGCATCGGTTTCATTCGTGTTCTTCGACAGCAGGCCGAGGTTGTACCAGGCATGCGCGTCCTTGGGATCCTGCTTGGTGACTTCCTCAAGAATCGCCTTAGCGTCATCAACCTTTTGCAAATTGAGCAGCGCCACGGCGCGATTTAATTTCGCAATCAGCAGCTTTGGATCTTGCGTGGCGGCCGCCTCGAACTGCTTGAGCGCCTTCTCGAACAATTGCTGATTCATGTAGGCAACGCCGATGTTGTTCAGGCGTGCGGCTTCGGCGGATTTCGCAGCAGCATCACCCTCAGAAGCGCGATCGGGCGCTGCGGCAAAAATTCCGGCAGCGATGAACAGCAGACAGGCGAGTAAAACGATGCGGGGTACTTTCATGATGAGTGAATGACTCCAGAATTGCGGCGACCCGAGATCATTTCACCGCCGTCGGCCTAAATCGAGAAGACGTTGCAGCCCCCATCCCACGCAAAAGCCCACGGCCGCACCCACGATCGCGCCGATGGTTTCGCGCGCCGGGCTGGCGGAAGCGCCCCTGCCGGCGAGCGCATACCCGACGAAGGCGAGTCCAAATGTCCAGATCCAGACTCTCAGTCTCATGATCGATGGCGCTTGGCCGTGCAATCCCTGTAGCGGCGACCGCGACCGTTTCATCCTACCGCAACGGGCAGTGGGAGACTTAGCCGATGGAGCGGCGGGCGTCCCCGCCCGCCGGTACGGGCGAGCCGCCCGTCCCTCCATCGAGTACTCATGGGCGACTCGAGATTGCTGCCCTTTTCCCGATCGGCGCAGACTTCGTCGGCTTGCCGTACGCGCGATTGCCGACCACTCCCTTACCTTCCTCCACCGTCACTGTCTGATCGCCCGCCACTCCCGACAGCTTATCCAGCTGCCCGCTGGGCCACTGGATCTCGACTGCATCTGCTTTCGCAGAAGATCCCAATCCAAACGTCAACACCAGCTCGCTGGCCGACAGGTAGCTCGACCCACTGCGCAGCATCTGCCACTGCTTCGCGCCGCCCGACGCTACGCGCACCACTGCCCCGATCCCGTCACGATTCGACTTCGTCCCCACGAGCTTGATGCGCAGGCTGTGATTGGTCTGGCCTTCGTTATGGAAGAGCCACGGCCGCCCGCCGTTCGTGGTTACAAGCACATCGAGCGCGCCGTCATTATCGATATCGGCGAAAGCCGCGCCCCGCCCGACCTTCGCGCTGGCAAAAGCTGTACCCATCTGCGCGGTGACTTCCTGAAATTTCCCTGCACCCAGGTTGCGGAACAAATGTGGCGGCTCGGCGTAAGAAACGCGCTTCTGCACGCGTTCGATTTCGTTTTCAATGTGCCCATCGGAAACAAAGATGTCGGGCCAGCCGTCGTTGTCGTAATCGAAGAAGAAGCAGCCAAATCCGAGCGTGACAAGAGTATTGCGTCCAACCTCCGAGCGCGGCGCTTCGTCCACAAATAGCCCGTTGCCCTCGTTGTGGTAGAGCGAGATCATCTGGTTCGCGAAGTTGGTGATCATCAGGCTGGGACGCCCAGATCGGTCGTAATCGCCCGTGTCCACACCCATGCCGGCGCGCGCCACGCCATCTTCACTGAACGCAATGCCCGCGGCCACGGCCTTCTCTTCAAACGTACCGTTCTGCTTGTTGAGATAGAGCTTGTTAGGTTGCGTGTCATTGGCCAGCAGGATGTCGGGCCAGCCATCGCCGTTGTAGTCGAGTATCGCGACGCCAAGGCTCTTCGAAGTTGGATCGCTGAGTCCGGATTTCTGGGTCGCATCTTCGAACTTGCCGCCGCCCAGGTTGTGCCACACGCGCGCCGACACGCCCTTGTACGATTCGGGCGTGCAATACGACTTGTGCGCGCCGTCGAGTGTGCAATAGATGTCGGTCTGTTGCGACCACTGCACGTAGTTTGCGACCACGAGATCCAGCTTGCCATCGCGGTCGTAGTCCACCCACGCGGCGCTGGTAGATAGCTCGTTGGGTCCCCACATTCCGGCGGCCTTGGTCACATCTGAGAAAGTTCCGTTCCCATTGTTGTGGAACAGGTGGCTTTGCCCAAGCGCGGTGATAAACAGATCATCGTGTCCATCATTGTCGTAATCGCCGACGGCCACGCCCATGCCGAACATCGAGACCTCTAGCCCGGCTTTGCGGGTCACATCGGTAAAGGTGCCGTCATGGTTGTTGTGATAAAGCTTGAGCGTCGACGGAGTCTTCGCATGTCCCGGCCAGTCTTCCCCGTTTACCAGGAGAAGGTCGGGATAGCCGTCATTGTCGTAGTCGATGAAGGCGCACCCAGCGCCAAGGGTCTCGGGCAACCACTTCTTCCCGAACGCGGCGTTGTTGTGGACGAAATGAATTCCGGCCTGCGCAGTGATGTCACGGAACTGCACAGTCTGCGCGACAGCTGGCCCCGCGAGCATCAAGGCAAGCAGATAAACAAGGGATGGCTGAATTCTGGTCATGGATACTGGGTTAGCGGGCACCACCCGGCGACCGAGCGCCGACTACGGGATCAGCCCCCTTGAGGATGGCTCCATTCGGGAAGGGCACGACTTCAGTCGTGCCACTCACGCCGGTTTTGGAGCGGGCTTTAGCCCCAGAGGTAAGCTTCGAGACCGCACGCGGGGTCTTTCCAATTTGGACCCCGACTCCATTCAACGCCACTGACACATGCTCGTGAATCGTCTGCCGCTCGTTATTGTCCTCAGGATGCTGCTGTCGATATTTGCCCGTAATCGTCTGCGAGGCCTCGTCCGCCTTGAAGCGCAAATACAGCGCCTGGTGCTCGTTCGCCAGCTTCTCGTTGCCCAGCCCGTTGTAGCAGAGCATCAGGTTGTAATGCGCCTGCAGATCTTCGGGATCGATTGCCAACACGGCCTCAAGCTGCTTCACGGCGTCGGAATACTTGCGTTCGAGAAACAGGATGCGCCCCAGGTCATTCAAGGCCACGCGGTCGCGCGGGTATTGCGCAAGCACAGTGCGCAGATGATTGGCGGCATCCTCGTACTTGCCGTCAGCGCGCAGGACTCTCGCGTAGAAATAATGCGCGCGCGCCAGATCAGGGCTGATCGCGAGCGCCTTCTCGAGCACAGGCCGCGCCGCATCCATGTCGCCCTCCTGCACCGCAGCGCGCCCAAGGTTGACCCAGCCATCCGGATTCTTCGGATCGATTTCGGTGACTTTGAGAAACGCAACCTGCGCGGATTTCAGATCGCCCTGCAGAAAGAGTCCGATGCCGTAATCGTTCCAGCGCTGCCAGTCTTCTGGCTTGAGATCGACCTTTGGCGTGGCGGCAGCCGATCCCATCGCGGCCACGGGGAGCGTGACCTCATCTTCGGCGAGCGCGACGATCGGCACGTCCGGAATTTTTTCCTGCTTTGCCGAGACGCCAGTCAACGCCGCATCGAGCGTGAACTTGCGGTCATCGTAGCTTGGCGTGACCTGCTCGGGATGGGCGGCAGCCGGCTGTCCTACGAAAGAGAACTGCGTTCCCCACCACGCAAACTTGCGGTAGCACAACCGAGCGTGCAGCGTGATTTTGTTTCCTGCATTCTCTGGAATACGCACACGATAGTGCACAGTATCGGCCGCGCCCGGGGGAATCAGACGGACATAAACGACCGCGCGCGTGGCCCAGGCATTTCGTTTATTGATGGGATTGCCATGTTCGTCGATCTGCAACGAGCGGTAGAAGTGCGCGCCCTGCTCGACCGGCCCCTTCCCCCCGTCCTCCGCCATCCCGCTCCAGAAGATGGTCTGCCCTTTGTCATCGGTGCCTTTAAGTTCGAGCCACGTGTCGTAAGCATCGACCGTACCGCCGGGGAAAAAGTGCCCGATCTTTTTCGTGCGCACCACGACATCGACGCGCACTGTATCTCCGCGCCGTACCGCCGGCTGCACCCGATTCAGAGGAGCGGTCACAGGCGCGGCTTCCCCGCCTGCGCCGCCGGGAGCAATTTTCGCTTCCGCCTCTTCGCCCACCGCGAATGTAGTCGCGATTTCGTTCTCGCCCGCTGTGGCCTTTTTGCTCAAGGCCTGTGCGGGAGAAAGCGCAAAAATGTCCACACTCAGGATGCCTGCTTTTAGAAAATCTTCCGTGATCTTCAGCTGAGCCACATCCTCATTCGCCGCCGGCAGTGCTGTGTTCGCGGCTGGAAAGCGATGCGAATGCACACTGCCATTGACGTTGCCCATATCGGACGAGCGTTCCAGCGGCATGTGGCAATCGGCGCACTGCTGCGGTTTCTTGGGATAGTAGAACGACCGCGCGCCCTGGCCCGAGACGCCGCTCGCCTGCCAGTTGTCGTACTCGTTGAAGCCGCGGATCCAGCGGTAGTGATTCACCGGCACATCGAGATGCACCTTGTGGCATGACGAGCAGAACTCCGCCGTCTGCGTCTTCATGAATGGCTTCAGAAACGCGCGCCGGTGCGGCTCTGGATTCAGCTTGACCAGAAAATCATGCATGTACCGCACCACCGGATTTTTGCTGGCCGCGAGCTCATGCAGTTCGGGATACTCGAGATAGAAATCCCCCTGCCCCATCGTCGACTTCACGGCGGCAATCGAGTGGCACATCATGCAGCCCAGACCTGCCTGCGCCGGCGGCGTGTGCACGATCTGCTTAATGGGGGTATCCATCAATCCCGCATAAAGCACTGCGGGATCATGGCAACCGCCGCACCACTTCGAAGGCTTGGTGCCGACCGTATCCTGCATGTATTCAATCGACTTGCGGTACCACTGGTTGTTAAACGACGAGAAGTGGTGTGCCGAGCTGAACCACTGGTTGTAGATGTCCTCGTGGCAGCGCTTGCAGGAATCCGACTCCATGAAGAACTTGCTGGGGATTTTCTTGTGTCCGTAGACCTGCGCCGAGCTCGGAAAAAATGGACCCTGGGGTCCATCACCTTCCGCCTCCATGTTCAGCGGCGGCATATCGGGATTCTCAATGCGCGCATGATTCGCCCAGCGCGCCTCACGCAAATAACGCATCCCGGCCCCGAGGACAGCGATAACCACCAAGCAGGCCGCCGCGCGCATAGTAACCGGACCAACCCCCGAAGTTCCGGCGCGTTTGCTCCAGCGTTCGGCGATCAAAAACGCCAAAGCGGCCGCGCTGACCACCATGTGCGCGTACATCCAGTTCCACTCCGAGCGAATGGTACCGGTGTGCACGAGCCAGAAACCCAGAGCCGCGCTCCCAAGAAACAGAATCCATCCCGTGGCCGAAAGCCAACTTCCCTCGCGCAACAGTCTGCCCAGCATCGGCAGCAGTACCAAGGTCGCCACGACGCCGGCGGCCAGGTGCAGCAGCACAATCACGGCATAGAAAACATTTTGCTGGGGAAAAGCGTACAGGTAGATCGCGGAGGCCGTCAGAAAAGCGACTAGCCCGAATAAAACGCGCTGTCCCATGGATCGCGGCAAAGATGTCATGAAGAGCTGAACCAGAAGCCGTTCGCGGCGTCCCACAAACTCGACGAACGTAAATCCTTGAGCCCCACGAGGATAATTCCGGGGGAGTGCCGGGGTAATAGTAGAAAAATACTAGGTTGGATCGGCGCTCACTTCCAGCAACTCACGCGCTCCGTGCATTGCTGGAATGCAGCGGCTAGCGAATGCATGCGAGCGCGCAGAAGAATCTGGCGGCCTTCGGGCGTGCGTGTATAAATCAGGTCTACCGGACCAACAAATTTCCGCCAGTTTTTGGCGAACACCTCGGCAAACTCGCGCTTTCTCGCCAGAAGTTCGGGCACGGCAAAGTAGTCTTCCCGAAAAATCCGCCAGAACCGTTTCCTCGCGAGCAGGTATCTGGGATTGCCAACAGGATCAAGGAGTTCCCGCACAGCGCGCAAATAGAGCGCCTGTTCCTTCCCGGTCCCACCCGAAATTCCGCAGAAGACCGTGCCATCCTCATTGCGATTTGCCGACAAGACGAAATCGCGGGCGGGCTGGTCAATCAACCCCTCGGACTGGAGCGACGCGAGCACGGTGCG
>Ga0207693_10002025_pt1 | contig 17780 bp, 14 predicted proteins | sample LARL81metaG_FD_184347 | JGI IMG/M metagenome (GOLD analysis project Ga0207693, IMG submission 184347) | Corn, switchgrass and miscanthus rhizosphere microbial communities from Kellogg Biological Station, Michigan, USA - LAR L8-1 metaG... | ecosystem: Host-associated > Plants > Roots >...
GTGGGCACACCTCATTGCAGCATCAATCTGGGTTGGAGGTTCCATATTCATTGGTATAGTTCTTGCTCCATTACTCAAGACATTTTCAGATTCTGTAGAGGGAAGGCTGTCAATAATGATTCGAGTGGGACGCAGGTTCAATGTCATTGGAGTACCTTCTCTTATCGTACTAATCCTGACTGGAATCTACAACTCTGCTGGTATAATTGAAAAACCATCGATGATACTTGGTACCAATTATGGAATTGTTCTTTTTATCAAGATAATTCTTGTGATTGCATTGATAATCATATTTGCAATACATGTTAGATTGATTCGAACCGAAGTGGAAAAGAAAATAGAATCACAGAGTCTTTCAGGTGAGCATTTACAAAAACTACGCTCAAAGATTATCATGCTTGGCAGGCTGACAGTGATAATCTCTGTTGTTATACTATTGATGGCAGCACTGCTTCACTCAGGCGTCTGAGACTCCGGAGATTCTTACCTCGAATCCGTCATCTAGCTTTCCTATTCCGTATCTGCAGCCAGTCATTTTTGCTGCAACAAAAAGATTTGTCTCCAAGTGTTTTGTGATTTGCTTTACTCTGAATACAGAAGTTTCTTTGATAAGAGATAATGGAACTACAAGCATGTCAGAAAGATTAAGATCTACACCAAGGTTTGATTCAATGAATCTTTTGGCAACAGAATCTCCAAGACGATTCAAGCTCTTGTAGTAAATGCCATCAGAGCCTGTGACAGAACCTGAATCATGTGAAGATATCAACATTGAGCAACCCTTGTCTTGTGCATTTTCTTCCTTGATTGTAATATCACAATCAAATCCATTCTTTGCAAGAATGTCTCTTGCAGTATCCGTTTCTTTTTCTATTGCTTCCTTTGGTATTTGTGAATAGGCACATACGAGTCTTGCAGTTCTGGTGTCTCTTTTGAGAAGTGAAATTGGCCTTGGGTTCTTGCAAGGCTGTATTTGGGTTTCAATTAATCCACCTCCTTTTGGATAATATCCACGCCTTTTGATCTCTGAGGTAAAGGTGATTCCTATTCTTGAGAGAGCTTCTGAAAAAACATGTTTTGTGTAATCTGATGTGGGACTAAATGGAACATCTGTTCCTCCAATAATTGATAATTTTAAACTATTTTTCATAAATGAGACAGCAGGAATCAATACCTGCAAAATAAGTGAAATGCTACCTGCAGTACCAATGTCTTCTTGAAGATCTAAATCCTGTCCTTGGTGGGGGAAAAACTTTAGCGAAGTTGAATTTACAAAGAGGCCATCTACTTTGGCTTGGCAGATCTTTGACAAAATTTTTACTCCAAGCAAATGTTGTGGTCTAAGACCTGGAACCTTTCGGTTTTTTCGGATATTTTCTATCTCAATCGGCTTACCTGTGATTGCAGACAAGGTAACTGCACTTCGAATTATCTGTCCACCGCCCTCACCCCACCCACCGTCAATCTTTATTATTTCCATGATTACCTCGTTTAATTTTGGAATCTAATTAATCATGACTTTGTGTTTTGTGTTGTAAATACACTACTCTAACCAGACATTATGAATCTGAAATGGGGCATTTAGATCCCAAAACTCCAAAAAAAGTCGGACATGAAGATTTTTTGAAGTACCCTTTTTTCCAGAAGGGAGGACGAAGAATTAGACTGCATGGTACTAGGAGAAAGAAAGAGCGAGTCTATCTTGAGATAAAGGATCTGATCGATAAGGGTACAACATCCACAAATGAACTTGCCTCAAGGCTTGGCAAATCCACTAAACAGACTAGACGTTACATAAAAGACATGGCCCATCGTGGGTTGGTAAAACTAGATCCAGAGACTAGAATGCTTGTAAAAAAACGACTGTCACATATTGAATTATTATCAAGGGATAGATTCACAAAAATACCTGAGATTGAAAAATGGATAAACGACTGCATAGCACGCGATCTTCAACCATCTACAATCTCACATTATCTAAAAGCTGTTAAAGCCATACTACTTTTGACAAAGACAACTCCCAAAGAGGTAATCCAATCAAAAAAAGATGCAATAGAGATCTGGGCAAAATTTATGGTAGAGTTTAGAAAACAAAGCCCTACAAGAGGTACCCAGTATTATAGAGTTTCATTCAAGAATTTTCTTGCAAGTTTTGAGATTACATTTGCTCCACGAATGGGAAAGATGTATGGTCTATCCTCATCTCATGACAAATATGGTGGATATGCAGGTGTGTCGTTATCGCCAGAATTGACAAAGAAAATTGGTGACATGATTTTGGCAAATAGTGACTTGCAGTTGTATACTTGGTGGCGTATCGGTCTTAGGACAGGTGCGCGGACAAAGGCCATATCGACAATGGTATGGGAGAGAATCTGTTTTGATGAGAAAAATGAAGATGGTTCACAATCATTCAAACTGGAGCAACATGAAACTAAAGATGCTCGTGGGCATTATCATTTAGGACAGAATGGAGAATGGAAGACAAAATATCCTCCGCTTGATTTGAGAGATCTATTGCTAAGGTGGAAGAAAGAGTCGGGAATCAACTCTAGGTTCTTGTGGTTCCATGATAGTCTTACAGACGAGCAAAACAGGAGAAATGCAGAAAGAGTACGAGAGAGGACAATAAGAAAACTACGAAGGTATCTTGAGAAGATTGCAGATCAAGTAGATCCTCTTACTAGAGAATACATGATCAAAAAACCTGGTCACTTGATGAGGCATATTCTTGCACAACAGATGAAAGATGCAGGCATGACACATGAGGAAATTGCGGACGCATTCGGATGGCGTACGCCTGAGATAGTTGGGATATGGTATACGAAGACTTCAGAAAAGAAGAAGAAAGAACTTGGATTAAGATGTTCCAAAGTAATTTTTTGAATTTAATGTGTAAATTATGTTCCTAATAGATTTTAGATAGATGTGCATCTCCACATATTCAATCTAATAACTTTTTGTAGAATCATTAGTGAATATTTCAACTGAGGCTGAAGTACTCTAATCCAGTAATTAGATTGACAACGATTACAATAAAAAAGATCTTGATTAGGCGATCAAAGCTAAATCTGTTTAGATGGAAAAGTATATCCCCTGCAATTTTAATATGAAAACAATTTGATGAAAGAGATCCAATGGACAAATCCTTCCGTGAAGAAGCTTGCAGGAAAAGAAGATCCTATTCAAACGATCATAGAAAAAACACGTTCTATTGTGCTTGAAGCTATGGATAATGGGTGGCAAGGTCCACCTTTTGATCCGTTAATTCTTGCCAAGCATTTAGGATTTGTAATTATTCCAACGGGTGATATTCTTGATGCTAGATTGATACCCTCGGAAGAGAATGATCAAATCGAATATAATCCAAATAGGGCGAGAACTAGAATTAAGTTTTCGATAGCTCATGAGATTGCACACACATTATTTCCTGATTATAAAAAAGGAATACATCACAGATCAAGACAGCATGTTGGAGTAGATGATTGGCAATTAGAACTTCTTTGTAATATTGCAGCTGGTGAAATTCTGATGCCATTTGGACCAGAAACAGATCTTCAAAATAATCCTATTACTATGAACATGCTCGTAGAAATTCAAAAACAATATGATGTTTCCATGGAGTCTGTGTTGTTAAGAATGGTAAAAATTACAAATCAACCAATTACAATATTTGCAGCATCTAGGATTAAAGAAGAAAAAGAATCTGAATACCGAGTTGATTATGCAATACGTTCGTCTACTTCTAATATGGATATCAAACCTGGAACTAGGATTTCTTCAGAAAAAGTTCTGGCAGAATGCACTGGAATTGGATTTACTGCAAAAAGAAGAGAAAAACTGTTTGATGGATGTCCTGAATGGGACATTGAATGTGTTGGCATTCCACCATATCCTAATAGTATCTATCCTAGAGTTCTTGGAATAGTTAAAACCAGAACCAAATCTACATTGGAACCACTTTCCATAAAATATCTCAGAGGTGATGCGACAGAGCCACGTGGTACTGGTTTTAAAATAATTGTACATATTGCAAATGATGAAAGTAAAAAATGGGGTAGAGGCTTTGGATTTGCAATTTCAAAGAAGTGGCCTGTTGTTAGAACAGAATTTGTAAAATGGGCATTATCTGCGAAACCAAAATTAGGTACATCTCATAAAACTCAAGTTTCAGATAACCTTCTCGTATTCAGTATGATAGCACAACATGGTTATGGCAAGTCATCTGTGCCGAGAATTCGTTACAGGCACCTCCGTACATGTCTTGAAGAGCTTTTCTTTATAGCTCAAAATAATTCAGCCTCAGTTCACATGCCTAGAATAGGTACAGGATTTGCCGGAGGTGACTGGAATATTATTAGTGAATTAATTGATCAAATATTAGTAAAACGTGGCATACAAGTTACAGTGTATGATCTTCCAGGAAGAGAAATACACAAAGTAAATCAAACCATTCTAGATTTTGTTGAAAAAGTTGCGATGAAATAATGGGTAAGGGTAATGGATGCAACCACACAAAATTATTGTAATATCTGGACCGGTTTCTTCAGGAAAAACTTCTCTTGCCCATAATATTACAGCTGAATTTAACGCACATTTGATTAAAACTCGTGAAATCTTAGTCAAGAGAGGAATCTCTTCAACTGATCGATTATCATTACAAAAGGAAGGTGATAAACTTGACATAGAAACAAAAGGAAGGTGGGTTCTAGATGGGTTAACAACCGAAGTAAATCAGACCAAAGAGCCCACTACTTTTGTAATTGATTCTGTACGAATAATTGAACAAGTTGAACATATTAGGAAAGCATATGGTCACGGTCACGTTGTACATGTGCATCTGAAAGCACCTGCTGAGGAATTAGAAAAAAGATATGCACTACGATTCAAAGGTAAAAAAGAAATCTCTTCATATAAAAAAATAGGACAAAATGTAACTGAAAAAAACATCGGGGAACTGGAAAAATACGCTGATGTAGTTATCGATACTAACAGATGCATTGAGAAAGATGTATTTGTAAGAGCTGCAAGCAGAATTTCACTTTATCAAAAAAACAGTACTGGTTATGTGGATGTTATAATTGGAGGTCAGTATGGAAGTGAAGGAAAAGGACAAATTGTTGCACATATTGCGAAAGAGTATGATCTTCTAGTAAGAATTGGCGGGCCTAATGCTGGTCACACTGTATATGTTGATCCAATGCCATATACACATCATCAACTTCCTTCTGGAACTTTGAAATGTAATGCCAGACTTCTTCTAGGTCCTGGAATGGTAATTAATGTAGATAAACTTCTCGAAGAAATTTCTCAATGCGGAGTTGAAAGAGAAAGACTCACTGTTGATCCTCATGCAATTATAATAACTGATGATGACATAAAAAATGAAGCGCAACTGAAGGCCGATATCGGTTCAACTGGGCAGGGAGTAGGTCATGCCACTGCTAGAAAAATATTGGAACGTAATACCAAGACAAAACTAGCGAAGGATATTGCAGAGTTAAAACCATATCTTGGAAATGCGTTGGACCTTTTATCAAAAACTCTTTCAAGAAATGGCAGAGTTCTCTTAGAAGGTACACAGGGAACTGGATTAAGTATTCATCATGGTCATTATCCATATGTTACTTCTAGAGACACCACGGTATCTGGTTGCTTGGCGGAAGCAGGACTTTCTCCCGCATCGATAAGACGGATCATAATGGTTTGCAGAACTTATCCTATTAGGGTTGAAAGTCCTGAAGGTGCAACATCTGGACCTATGTCACAAGAAATTTCCTTTAAAGAAATTTCCGGAAGATCAGGTATTAGCCTTGGGGAATTGGAAAAAAATGAAAGGACATCAACTACACATAGGAAAAGAAGAATTGGTGAATTTGATTGGGATCTCATAAGAAAGGCTGCTTTTTTGAATGGGCCGACTGACATTGCACTTACATTTGTAGATTATATTAATATCAAGAATCGGCAAGCTAAACGATTTGAACAATTAACAGACGATACAATTAACCTGATTGAAGAAATAGAGCATGTTACAAGAGCTAAAATTTCTCTAATCGCAACTGGTTTTAATTCGCGTTCTATTATAGACAGGCGTGATTGGTGATCTAAAAACTGAATCCCAAAGAACTTGCTGAATATTATCCATTCTTGTATCACATGGCTGAAGCTGAAAGTTGGTCAACAATAAAAAAATATGGACTTTTGAGCACAACTGCAATATTAGATTTATTTGAAATAAATGGAAAAACAAGATCTATAATTGAATCGCAATGTAGACCAGAAAGCATAGAGTTGTCTCACATAAAACATGGTTCTGTTGTAATAAGAGATCAAAAACCATTACGAGAAGCTACGCTGGCCAAACTCTTAGATGGAATGACTACTTCGGAATTTTATAAGTTGCTTAATGCAAAAACTTTTTTTTGGGTTCGCAAAGAACGACTTGAGAAGTTATTAAAAGCAAGAGCATATAGGAATAGTTCACACGACGTACTGACAATAGATGCTAAAAAATTAATCCTAACATATGAAAATAAAATTTGGTTATCTCGCATAAATTCGGGGGCAGCTATTTTTGGAGTTGGCAGACGCGGAATTGATACATTCAAACGTATTAGGGATTATCCATATGAAGAAAATAGGAAAAAACGAAAAGATGATGCAGTTGTTGAGTTGGCCATTGATTATGCTGTAAATGATATATCCAAATTTACACTGCGCGTTGATAGGTGGTCAAAAGGTAAATGGATCAAAACCATATGGAAGAGGTAAAACTATGGGATTTGCTATTCTTCACTACATCTATCCTGTTAGATAACCCACATTCATTACAATGCGTGAATAAAACAGATCTCTTTTTAAGATCAAATGATGTGCCAAATATGTGGCGTTTTGTGGTAACTGTGGGAAAAAAGCCTCCGATGAAGACAAATTTTGTACAAGTTGTGGCACTCAAATAAAAGAAGTGACCATACAAGTTACCGAAGAAATTGGAGAAATATTGAAAGAAGAATATCGCTCACAAATAAGTGACTCTAGCACTGAATCACAAGATCATGATGTTGACGATAATTTTATACCTCAAAATACACGTGAATTAGGAAACAAGCTAGAAGAAATGGTCCAAAAGATATTCCAAAATCAAGGATATGAAACTAAAACACGACAAAAAATGCTTGGTGATTCTTCTGGTGTTTATAATGAAATTGATGTTCTTGCAACAAGGAAGAGTGTGAGAATAGCTATAGAGTGTAAAAATTATTCTGAAGATAGAAAAGTGGGAGTAAAGGAGATACGTGACTTTGTTTCCAAGCTAGAAGATCTTAACATACATAGAGGAATTTTTGTAACATCGTCATATTTTTCAGAAGATGCACGAAACTGGGCAGATAGCAATCCGAATGAAAAACAAATCGAATTATGGGATAAAGAAGATCTTACCCATCAAATTATGACTATCACTTTAGGAAGAGATTCCAAATCAACAATGCTTGGAAAGACGATTAAGATAGAAAATGCATTACCTATGGAAGGATCTGTTGATGATTATTCTATTTTACATTTAAAAAATCAAGACAAAGTAACTTTGAAACGAAGAGATGTTATGTTCATTCCAATTTATGTTGTTTCATTTAATTTACATGAAGAATTTCGTGCACCGGACAAACAAATGTACTCACACCATAATGATGGCTTTTACTATTTAGATGGAACATCTGGTAGATTTTTGTATAAAAAAGATCACAATGAAGAACATGAATACGATCTTTCTCGCGAAGAAAAACAGATTAAGGATGATCTTCAAGATTATGAACCTCGTATGCTGGAAGTTACAGAAGAAAATAACTCAAGAATAGAGAAGATTATCTCAGGTATAGACCGTAAAAATGTAGAATTTCAGGTGAGAAATCAAGTTGCTAAGGACAATAAAAGAATAATTCCATGGCAACAAAAAGTAGGACGCGATAAGATTGAAACTAGACAATTCGTACACATGCCACAACATAGTTCAATTCAGTGTCAAACTAGGATAGTTTATGTTCCAAGACTTGAGATTGAATTCGAATCAAAAGAATATGTCTACGAAAAAGTTGTGATGATGGCATCAGGTGTAGTGATAACTGATGAAATTTCTGATTGTAAACACGCGCTGGGTAGAAAAACCACATTTGCAGTTTGTGATACATGTGGAGTTTCTAAATGTGAAAAAGATATCACTATCGGTAATAACGATGATTGTTATTGTAAAAAACATATTCCAGATGATGTTAAAGAACGCGTGAAACAAGGATCGTTGACAGAAAAACTGAAACGTAAATTTTTCTAAATCAAAAGTGTAAAAAAATATTAAAATTATTTTATAGTGTATATTATAAATTTAGAACTCTTAATATCTTGGAATGATATTTGTAAACTGTGAAATCTGATGTTTCTAATCTAATTCTTAGTCTTCAACAATCAAATCTACTTGCAGAATGCCCTCATTGTAATGATGAGTTTCTAATTTCAAACGCCATGCTGTTTGATGGTACTAAGAATTTTCCAGATCCCGCAGAAAAAATTCGTCAAGAATTGCAAAAAAATCTTGATGAAGAATTGGCGTTATTGAAAAAGCGTCGTGTAATGGCTGATGAAGGTGCAGAAAAGAAGGCTATAGAAGTAGGTATTGGTAAAATTATTGAAAAAGTTCTTCCAGCTTACAAGAATTTTAACATGCCGCTCGCTGATTGTAGATTTCTTGCTGAGCCGATAGATATGATAGTTTTTGAAGGTGCAAGTGAGAGTAAAATCAACCACATCACATTTTTAGATATCAAGACCGGTAATGCAAAATTAAATACTCATCAACGACAAATTCGTGATGCCGTAAAAGGTAATCAAGTAAAATCGGAGATAATTTGATTTGGTAGATTCATTTCTAGAAACATTTCAACAATTCAAATCAATCCTATGTGTATGTCCTAAGTGTAATGCGTTATCAAGATTGAGTGATCTTAAACTTCGTTCTAAAGAAAAAGCCCGGCGTACTTGGCTTGATGATTATGAATTAAAACAGCAAAAATTAGAAGAACAAGAATCTGAGTTTGAAGAAAAGGAAGGTGAAATACGAGAAAAAGCTGCCCAACGAGGTAGAGCACAAGTGCCTGAAATGATCAGAAAATCCATGGATACTCAATTTGCAAAACTGAGGTACGATCCATATGATATCAAAGCATTACTGCATCCTGTAGAGTTTGTAGTGTTTGATGGAATGAACAAAGGTGAACTAGATAACATTACATTGCTATCCAGATTATCTACCAATTCTAACCTGCAAAATCTTCAAAAGGCTGTAGCAAAAGCAGTTAATGAAAAATTGTATGATTGGAAGGTTGTAAGAGTTTCATTAGATGGCGATGTGGAATTTGAATAGAATTTGGAGAATTACTTGAGACCAGATAAAATCCCTGAAATTATAGATAAATTTCTTGATGATGAATCCAAAGGATTATCACCAGATCTTCTGGGCTGGTTAAAACAACAGTTTGAAGCAAACATACATCAATTTATCGGAGAAAACATAGGAAAACTCCGATTAGGGCTAGTCATTGACACCAACGTAGCCATTCAAGCTATAACCTATTACTCTAAGGGCAAACCTTCAATTTTATTTCATTTAGAAAAAAATCCGATATTTCCAATTTATGCTCCTGTTGAAATTGAAGAAGAAATTTCCAAATATATCCATGGTGAGGCAAAAACCAAGAAAAATTACAACAAGGAAAAATTGGAAGAAGGCTGGAGCAAACTAAAAAAAATCTTAACTATTAAAGACGTTGTTGATAAAAAAATTCGTGAAAAAGCAATCAACCTAATTGGAAAACGTGATCCTTGTGATGTTCCTTTCGTGAGTCTTTTCATAGAAGTTGGTGCTGTTGCAATTCTGACTGAAGATCATCACTATGATAATCTTTCCATCCAAAAATTTTCTATTCGTGATTTGGATAAAATTGTTGCAACATCACATAGAGGGGTCTATTCATTTTTCTTATATCATGACATAGTTCCTAAAATTTTTGAACTACTAGCAAAATTGGTTGTAAACCTACTGAAAGTGATATTTCAATTTTTCATGTTTCTCTTTAAAATAATGAAGAGTTTGGCTAAAGGTGCGATCGATCGAGTTGGAAAATTGCTTTCGAAAATACCGCCTGAAGTAGGCATTATGGCATTACTGTTAGGTATACTTGGAGTCGTTTTGTTGGCACATGATAAAGATCTACGTGGTAAAATCACTAGTCCAATAAAATCTGCGTGGAAACAAGTGAAAATATTCCTTGAAAAAATAATTTCATGGTTACTGGACACTACACAAACTCTGGTGGGGTATACTGCAGCAACAAAACCATATGTCGGAGTATCATTGACGGCTCTTACAGATATCTATCAAAATATAACAAAACTATCTGAGGAAATAAAGAAACTATACCAAGATAGTGCCTACTTTGCATGATGAGTAAACGATGTATTCAAGTTAAATTGTATAATTGATATTCTAGAAACACCAAAACAGAAAACAAAACCTAGATTTCTTGTATTGATCTTCTGTTTTCTTTGCCTCATCAATAATATTTGAAATAATGTGTAAATGATTTACACCAGAAATATTACTGCTATTGATATTGTCAAAATATGATATTGCTAGTGAACTATCTGTCTTATTCAAAGCGTCACTGCCTTTAAGCCAATAGCTCTCTGCATTTTTTATATCTCGTTCTACCAAACTCTTTTCTTTCCATGCTTGATCAAGCTTTTTCTTTGCATCTGAACTTTCAAAGTTCAATTCAGAAATGGACTGTACTGTATCCTTTAGATTATTTTTAATATCATCAATCTGTCCTCGATAGAATGTTTTCTTGTCATATGCTTGAGATACTTGCTTGATCTTATTTTCTGCATCAATCTTGGCTTTCTCGGTCTCTTCCTGAGCCTTTGCCTGTGCAGCTGCAGTTTCCGCTTGAGCTTGTGCTTTTGCAGCTTCAGTTTCTTTCTTTAAGGCATCCGCCTGAGATTGTGCTTCGGAAGCTGCTGCTTGAGCTTGTGCAGCTGCTATATCGGCCTGCATTTTTTGTGTTTCTGCCTGTGTTTTGGCTTGGGATAATACCTGATTTTCTTGTTGAGCTTGTTCGGATATGGAAAGATTTCGATACTGATGTACTAAAGAAGAAGTTTGTTGTGGCATAGTGGCAGAAGTGGGTTGTTCTGTCATGGTTACGGTTATTTTTGTCTGATCATTTGTGACTCTCTTATCCGTCATTATCAATAAACCACTTCCAGCACCTACGCTATCACATGTGTTAGCATACGAAAGATAATTTTCTACATGACAACCATCTCCTGAATAATACTGGAATGAATTTCCTGCTTTTGCATTTTCAAATTCATTTTCTGAGGGTACAAAATAGATATCGATACCATATGTTGGATCATCTGCACTTACAGAATAATAATAGGATGTTACATCTTTGTGGGAACAAATTGGGATAAACCAAGAATATGCTGGAGCAAGGTTTTGTTCAAATTCGACAGTTCCATATTCCTGCTGAAATGTAGGATACATTATGCTATTAGGATCTGTACTATGCTGTAAACCCAGGAAGTGACCTAATTCATGTAATGCGATGTGGTTTAAGGTTTTAGCAGAAAATGGTTGCCATTTTCCACCACATGCGCTATCCCCTAATCCAATTTGTATTGTATGACCACTAATTGTCTCTCCCAATGGATTGTTTCCGTAATCTCTTATCCATTGTATGTACAAATCAGGAGGATTAGAATCTGATGCTGTCCAAAATTTTATGTTAGGATTTGCGTTTGACCATGCAGTGGTAGCATCTGAGATGACATTACCAGCATACGATGGAGCATAGTCTGGCAAGGGATCTACATTTACATAATGGTTTACAACTTGTTGTTGAGTTTGTGTTTGTTGAGAGTTTGAACTAGCAGTATCTGAATTTTGAGACTGTGAAACTGTCTGATAAGAAAATTCTACCTGTTTGTCACTGACTACTGAAAAGCTGTTATCGAATTCAAAATTATAACGTCCTGTAACATCAGCATTAATTTCAGTACTGTATTGTTGATTTACTCTTCCTGATACTAGAGTTTTACCTTGAGGGTCTGTTATGGTTAAATCCACATCATTGTTTGTACCACCTGCTACGGAAACTATGACTTGGAATTTGTCTCCCGTGTTAAGATCTGTATATAGCGTATACTTGTTTCCAGCAGATACCGTTATGGTTTTTGTTGAATATGCAGAAACTGTATCAATACTACATGATAACATTAACACCATAGATACTAGAATTAATGCAAAGGTAGCGTACTTCACAGGATTGAAAATATACCTGGCTTCAGATAAATGGTTGTCTTTTCCCAATGGTGATTCGATTCTACCTCATATTCCTTAAGTCCTGGTATGCCATCTGCTGCTAATACGAAAAATTTCACATCAGACACATAGTCTGGAAATAACATCATTACAATGACGCTTGACCCGAATAACTTTCAACAGATGTTAGGTAATACAAAAGCATCTATTTACTATGACAGTGGTAATGTATCATCAGGAAGTTTCAATATGACATTACTACCTGGATTAATCTAGGTGATTTTGCATATTCTTTGATTCAAATCTTAAATGATATGCTGTAAAGATACTGCATGGCAAAATCAAAAAACAATAAAGATATCTCGTGGGAACAAACACTATCTGCTATCATAGATCAAACCGATTTTAATAAAAAGATGAATCGAGATGGTTTTTCAGATGTTTATTCTTTTAGCAAAATCATTAAACAATATGATTTTATGCCCATCAGGGGAACTCCAACATATCTATCTTTAGATTTTCTTTCTTTGCAACCAAAAATACTGATGAAAAAAGGATTTCAAATCATTCGCACTGGTAATGGCAGATTTATAATTCTGGACGGTCACAAATTTAGCAATTGTTATCTCAATCTTAACACTACAAGATATTCCACAATAGATGTCAAAATTGATACAAGTTTTCCCCATTTATCAAAGGCGTTTGAGGAAACTCAGGAAGATGTTGCTCTTGAGCAACTCAACTTTTTGGGTATTTATGATTCTATGATTGGGAATCTTTTTGGAAAACAAAAGTGGTATGTAGGTCCAAGAGGAGGAAGAAGATCAAATTTTTCTGTATATGGGAAAAGAAATAATGACATTAAGTTGATGTATGATTTTGATGGACCTGAGGAACTTGATTATACTATTTGGACAAAAGATCATATCTTATTGATTGAGGCTAAATCTGTGGCAGAAAACAAAGGATTGGATATTGGGTGGCATAAAATTTCATACACTGCTTCTAGGTTTAATGAATTCAAAAAACAGAAAATAATTCCAATATATCTTCTAAAATGGAAAAAGATCATGCACTTGTTTGTTTTCCCACCTTTTAGGTTTCATCAGGATGGCATCATCCTAAATGATATGGAACTTCAAAGACCAAGTAATGTATTCAGGATGAATCTGGTTTAAAAGGTCACTTTTATTGAAAATATGAAAATTATTTATTGGCTTTGAGTGAAACAGTTGTATTACTTTGATGTATCTACAGTAATAGGCGTCAAATCAAGCAAACCATGGGTATCAATATGTACCCTCATTTAAAAAATAGTACAATTATTCTAAATTGTGAATAGTAAACTTGAATTTCTGATTGATGACGCAGTAAAAGATTTCAATAAACGTTCTTTATTGGAAATATCTCAAAAAGTGTATTATGCTAAAGGTAAATCAAAACCTGTTAATGTTAAGCCAGAGCATATCAAAAATGCACTTCGTAAAATATGTTCAATCGGAAATACAAAAACAATATCTAAAGATTTTATAGAACATTTTGATTCATTAGAAAAATTAATTCCGTTTTGTTCTTCACCAAAATCGTTTAGATCTGCTTGGGATTTGAGATCAAACATTCTAAATAAATTTGATGCTGATACGCTTGTAAATGAAGGAGCACAATTAATCCCCAATAATAAAAACTTGAGATTATTCCAGGCAATACAACAAGGTGTAGAATTGGGTAAAAATCAAAGATTAGTTTCATTTGTAAGACATGTAGAAGGAAATTATGATGACAATCTAGATGATCTAGGACAATTTACCTATCAACCACCGTCAGATGCGACGGGAATGTTACGTTACAGGTGGTGTCAATTTCTCGGTAAGAAATTACAGATTCCTTTTGTAGTCATTGCAGTCATGTGGTTTGAATACAGAATAAATGATTCATCTAATCTTATTTTTATTGCCTCGCCTGCAAAAATAACTAATTTTGAGGATGATCTAAAAAATCTGGGGGATTCACTACATAATCCGTTGACTTTACAACTAATCAATAGGTCTGATGCCTATAACATCATCAATCTAGTACGTTCTCTAAATCAAACAGAAAGTCACATTGAAACTAGAATGGAACTTCCAGTATCTATTGCAAGAGAATGGTCTTTTGATCGACTCAATTCTTCAGAAAAAGGTAGAAAAGTAAAACGATGGGCCCAAAAAATGGGATATTCGTGTCCTGGAACCTTGTGCAATCATGTGAAATTTGATAAATTAGACCAACGAAAAATAGCCTTTGGACATATTGTATCGCAAGAATGGACACGTTCTTTTACATTTTTACTAGATAGAAAGGATCATCCTGATAATCTGTATCTCACATGTCAACAATGCAATTCAAGCCTAAGTGATAATTTTCCAGGTGTGGGACTGAGAAAAGAAATTGAAGAAAGAGGTACTATTGGAGATTGGTTAAGAAAATATGTAGCAAACATACGTTTGGCATAATTTTTTCTTTATCTCATCACATGTCCACATTTACAACAATATGAAGACCCTGGAGGATTTTTTGTACCACAATCCACGCAAATGGATTTGTCATTGTATGATTTACCAATTGTTGTTTTAGGTTTACCTAGTAAATCCTTGGGGTATAGTTCTTTTTTGACAGCCATGACAAGACGTTTAAGACCAGTAGGATCTGTAATGCCTCTCCAAGTAATCACCGGCTGTCCATGAGACATGAACAGAATATCTCCTACAGTTACACTCTTTCCGGTTGTATATCCTGTAGATATGCCAAACCCGCGAGCGAGTCTTCCGTAGCTTCCAACTCTTGTTGAATTGTATACTCTATGGGTGTTCATAACTACTGCATCTTCTAATTCATCCATCATTAGCAGGCCTACTACTTTACTTATCTCTCCATCAAACATGAAAATTCGGAAATTAGTTATCCCCCATAATTTGGACAGATGTTTAGTGAAAATTCCTTTTTCTTCAGAATACGACCAAATGAAATCTTCACCAGGTTGCAAATTACCTGACCATTGATCTATGGTAGTTGATTGTACACCATTACTCGTTTTATAATATATTGTAGCCATGATGTTATCTCAATATTTCATTTGTTATCTCCATTTTGTATAATAAACATTCTGGATGAGCTATCGTTATCGATAGTAATGGTGTACGTTAACTTTTTAGGTATACCAAAATAATGATGATGGTTTGTCATCGAAAAAATCTCTTGAAATTATTCTTGGACTTATTGTATTATGCCTGGTCATACTTGTACCGCCATTTGTAAATGCTGTACAACAAAATACTGTTTCAACAGATTATGCCGCTTATGTAAAAAATGACATAGTTTCGGTATCGGGCACATTTAATTCTCCTGATGCGATAATGCTTAGCATAGTAATCACAAATCCGAATGGGGTTTCAAGACTATGGCAAACAAATGGAAATTCAGACGGAACATTTCAAACAAATTATCCTTTGTCTGAAAATACTTGGCTTGTCCCAGGCATTTATCATCTAAATGTACTATCTGGAACACAAAACATGTCATCTACAAAATTTGTATTTGTTTCAGATGATTCTATTAAAATCCCAAATGAATTAAAAACTATCACTGGACAATGGGTCCTAGGAAAAATAGATGATGCATCTTTTATTAAAAATATTCAATATTATGTAAATACAGGTATGCTTAGGATACCATATACTTTTTCTGGACAATCTCAAACAAATCAACCAATTCCACAATGGGTTTATGCTAATTCACGAGCGTGGCTTCAGGGTTCAAGTGATGCTGGTTTTGCAAAAGGGCTGTATTTTTTGTACTATGCCGATTATTTGCCCGTAAAACTTGATAATGACTTTCAACCTTTCCAGAAATTGACTGTAATACAAACTACAAACATGTCAAACTCTCATGTTATACTTTCTATAGTAAATGGATCTGAAAATGTTAGAGAAGGACAAACTATTGAATTAAAAGGTCAAGTAATAGAACAATTGACAAACAAAACCCTTGGTATTCCAAATGCAATGTTTTCAATAGTCGATACTGATAATGGAAAAGAGATTGGAAATGGCACTTCAGATTATTTTGGCGTATTTCATTTTTCATGGATTGCTACAATGGATGGTAAATCTACAAGAAATCTAATGGGCGTATACCATGGAAATGAACAACTATCTCCTTCTCAAAGTTCGGTTTTAACTTTCCAAGTATTGCCTCCTCAAATAGGTGCACAATCAATTGTTTCTAATAATAAAACAGTCAGTTTTCAAAAAGAATCCGCCTCTTCTAATACTACCATCTTACCTGCTCCTGTCATACAGCCAGCTCCGGAACAAGTACAATCAGCTCCTCCAGAGGAATCAATTCCGCCACAAACACAATCTATTCCTAACGAAATACCTACTCTACTTACTCAGAATCAATCTTCTAAGTATGATTATTCATCTATGATGACAGGGCTAGTAATTCTAGTTGTCATAATACTTATCATTTATTTTGGATATAAGAAAAGTCGACAAAGTACTGCAGAACGATTTCAGAGAGAAAAACAAGAAAGTCAACAAAGAGAACAATCTGAACGACAACAAAGAGAACAATATGAACGCAGACAAAGAGAACAATATGAACAGTCACAACAGAGAAATCAAGGGCAATCAGGATCTAGAAGAAAAGAGACGAAGGCAGAATCACACGAGTATTCTGATACTCTCAAAACGTATTATATCATATTAGGACTTGAACCAGGCGTCTCAAAAGAACAAGTTAAAGAAAGATATCGTGAATTATCGAAAATGGTGCACCCTGACAAGAATCAGGGTTCTAATGCTTCAACAGATATAATGAAAAAATACAATGAAGCATATCATGCTATAATGGATGATCTGAGATAATTTTTCAAATAAGATTAATTTCTTAACAATAAAACCAGTTCGCAAGTTTAAGCTTCAAAAAACTATCATTTGTTTATAACCTGAATTTAAACAAAAGCTAATTTGAAAAATATATGACTTTTTTTAAATAATTTTCTACTCGTAACATCAGTTAATTTCTACTCGTAAAAAATGAAATAAACTAGAAAAACTGACTTTAAGCTACTTCTACTCAGTTAATTTAAACTGGAATTTTTTCCATCCGAAAAACATGCTAACAAAAATCTAGCTTAAACCGCACGAGTGCATTTAGCTTAAAATTGTCAATTCCTTAATGTCCGATGTAATGTCAGGGTCAATCGGACATTATAGGCACAAAAACCCCTCAAAAACTATAATAAATATTCTATTAATGATGGTTTTTTAAACAAGTGAAACAAGATCTCGACAATGGATGGTCTTCTAATTGGTAGATTTCAACCGTTTCACAAGGGACATCTAGAAGCAGTAAAGAT
>Ga0207693_10002026_pt1 | contig 17777 bp, 22 predicted proteins | sample LARL81metaG_FD_184347 | JGI IMG/M metagenome (GOLD analysis project Ga0207693, IMG submission 184347) | Corn, switchgrass and miscanthus rhizosphere microbial communities from Kellogg Biological Station, Michigan, USA - LAR L8-1 metaG... | ecosystem: Host-associated > Plants > Roots >...
GGCCAAGCGCGAAGCCGAGCGCGTGGTCAAGGAGGCTCGCGATCAGCAGGCGCGTCTGATCTCCGACGAGGAGGTCTACAAGCAGGCCGAGCGCGCCGCTGAGGAGATCATCGAGGACGCGCGCGAGACGGAACGCCAGATCCGCCTCGGAGCGGAGGACTACGCCGACGAGATCCTCTCCACTCTCGAGGTGAACCTCGAGAAGTTCCTCGCCGCGGTCCGCCGCGGTCGCGATCGCCTCGCCGGCCGTCAAGAGGAAGAGCCGGCCGAGGTCGGCTAACCGCCTCGCCCGACCTCCCATTGCATAGAGCTCCCGCCGCGGGCGCCATCCGCCGTGCGTTGCCCGACGATGCGGAAGCGCTGGGCGACGCTCTGGCGCGGGCGTTCGCCGACGATCCGGGCTTCTCGCACGTTCTGCCCAATGAGCGCGACCGCACCGAGCGCCTGCGGGTCTTCTTCGAGACCGAGCTTCACTCCGTCGCGCTTCCACGCGGGCTCGTGTGGACGACCGAGGAGCTCGTGGGCGCCGCGGTGTGGGGCGCTCCGGATGAGTGGCGCGTGCCGATCACCGCGAGCCTGCGCGAGGGCCCCGCGATGCTCCGCGCGTTCGGGAGCCGCCTTCCTCTGGCGCTCTGGTCGCGAATCCGCATGGACGCGAAGCACCCCAAGCGCCCGCCGCACTGGTACCTGGCCGTGATGGGCGTCGCTCCCGAGTGGCAGGGCAAGGGCCTCGGCACCGCGCTCATGCAGCCCGGCCTCGACGAGATCGACGCGGCGTCGCTCCCCGCCTACCTGGAATCGTCGACACCTCGCAGCCGCGCGCTGTACGAGCGCAACGGGTTCGAGGTCACCGGCGAGCTGAGCCTGCCGCGGCGCGGCCCGCCGGTCTGGCTGATGTGGCGCGACCCGAGGGCCGAGGGCTCCGCCGATTAGTGTCCGTCCGACCGACCGGAGGTGGAGAGATGGGCGACAGGTGGTTCAGCGACGACGAGCTGCGCGAGATGTCACGGCCGACGATGGAGCGTGCGGTCGAGGCGATCGACGCCGGCGACCTCGAGCGGGCGAAGGCCCTCTGCGAGGCGATGAAGTGGGAGTCGCAGTTCATGCACGACCTGCTGGTGGACGGGGTCGCCGGGCTGATCTCGTTCGTCAAGGACAAGCTGGGTGACGAGGGGGTGGAGGAGGCGTGGAGCGACTCGCTCGAGCGCAGCTGGCGCAAGCCGGTCGAGAAGATCTCCGAGAGCGATCGCAAGCTGATCGCCGAGGCCCTCGCCGCCACCTGGCGCGCGCACTCCACCAGTGGCGTCGGCCCGCGGCCGGGGGCGTTCGAGATCTCCGAGGACGACGAGAAGCTCACCTTCACCATGAACCCGTGCGGATCGGGCCAGCGACTGTGGCGAAACCACCGCTACGGGCCCGAGGGCTTCGGCGTGACCGACGAGGCGCACGACTGGAGCTACGGTCGCGAGGGCTTCCCCCTGTACTGCACGCACTGCGCGTTCATGAACGAGACGCTTCCGATCAGGTGGATCGGCTATCCGGTCTATCCGTCGGACCCGCCCGAGGACTTCGACCGGGATCCGTGCACCTGGTACTGGTACAAGGACCCGGCGGACATCCCGGACCGCCACTGGGCGCGGTACGGGCTCGATCGTGACGCCGCCGGCTGAAGACGCGCTCTGCGCCGGCGTCCGCGAGCTGATCGCCGAGGGCACGGGCTCTGATCCAGGCGCGCTGAGGCTGTCGACCATTCCCGGGGGCGCGTCCCGGGAGACGTTCCTCGCCGAGTCCGACCGCGGCCGCTGGGTGCTCCGCCGCGATCCGGTGGGCGCGCAGGACTCGTTCGCGCCCCTCGAGACGGAGTTCCGAGTGGTCCAGACGGCGGCCGCGGCCGGGGTCCCGGTGGCGAGGGGGCTCGCGTTCGAACCGGCACGCGGGCGGTTGGAGAGCGCCGGCTTCGTGATGGACCACGTCGAGGGGACGTCGGTGGCGCCGCGCGTGCTGCGGCGGGAGGAGCTGGAGTCCGCCCGCTCCGCGCTGCCGGCCCAACTTGGGGAGGCGCTGGCCCGGATTCACTCGATCGACGCCCGGGCGATCGACGGCGTCGCCACCTCGGGTGGCGACCCGGGGCTCGCCGCCTGTGCGCTGTGGGAGGCCACGATCGACGAGATCGGCGAGCCGCTGCCGGCCGTAGAGGTCGGGCTCCGCTGGCTGCGTCTCAACCCGCCGCCCCCGCCGCCGCGGGAGTGTCTCGTCCACGGCGACTTCCGGCTCGGCAACCTGATCGTCGACGAGTCCGGCCTTGCGGCGGTGATCGACTGGGAGCTGTGCCATTCGGGCGATCCGGCCGAGGACATCGGCTGGGTGTGTGTCAGGTCGTGGCGGTTCGGCAACGACGATCTCCCCGTCGCCGGTGTGGGAGCGCTGGACGAGCTGCTCGCCGCCTACGAGGCGGCCGGGGGCGAGCCGCCCTCGATGGAGCGGATCCGGTGGTGGGAGGCCATGGGCAACGTCAAGTGGGCGGTCATCTGCGCCCGCCAGGCGCACGATCACCTGACCGGATCGCGGCCGTCGGCGGAGCTTGCATCGCTCGGAAGGCGAATCAGCGAACCCGAATGGGACCTGCTGGAATTACTGCCGGCTGCCTCCTGCGCTTCGCGTCCGGGGGCACCCGGGTCTGAACAAGGACGGCGGGCCTGATGCAGGATCGCCCAACGGCGCCCGAGCTGCTCGACGCCATGGCGGCGGATCTCTACTCCGAGGTCCGCGAGTGGGTGCCGCGCGAGCGGCGGTTCCGGGTGCTCGTGCTCGCCAATCTGTGCGCGGTCATCGCGCGCGAGCTTCGCGCCGGGGAGGAGCCGTCGCGGCAGGACCTCGAGCTGTTCACCGCTCTGAGCGGCTCGCCCGCCGACGACACGCGCGAGGCAGCCGCGACGCTGGCCGCGGCGATCCGGCGCGGCGAGCTGGACGAGAGGCTTCCGGAGGCGATCGGCCGCCTGCGCGAGCACGTCGCGCGCAAGCTCGAGGTCGCTCGTCCCGGGTACGCGGTCAACGCTGGCGACGGGTGAGCGAGAACGCGTTCACGGCGCTGCCGCCGTCGATTCCGATCGCCTGGCCGGTGACGTATCCGGCCTCCTCCGATGCCAGGTAGGCCACCAGGCCCGCGATCTCGCTCGGCTCGGCGAACCGGTTCATCGGGATCGCATCCCTCAGCCGGTCCCGGATCTCGGCCGGCATCGCACCCACCTTCTCGGTCCCGACCATGCCCGGCAGGACCGCGTTCGCGGTGATCCCCCGGCGGACGTTCTCGCCCGCGACGGTCCGCATCAGCCCGAGGAGCCCCGCCTTCGACGCGGCGTATGCCGCCTGCCCGGGAAGGCCCTCGACCGCTGCGCCGCTGGAGATGAAAACGATCCGCCCGTAGCCGCGCTCCCGCATCCCGGGGAGGCATGCCCCGACCACCCGGAAGGCTCCCGTGAGGTTGACGTCGATGTCGCGCGACCACTGCTCGTCGCTCATCCTGTGGGCCGGGGCGATCGTGTCGGTGATGCCGGCGTTCGACACGCAGACGTCGAAGCCGGTCAGGTCCGGGAGCTCGTCGCGGGCCACGTCGAACCGCAGCTCGCAGCCCTCGTCGCGGTCCGCCCCGGTGACCTCGAAGCCGTCCACGCGCAGCCGCTCGGCGATCGCGGCGCCGATCCCTCTGCCGGCTCCGGTGACGAGGGCGCGGTGGCTCACAGCCCGGTTCCGTGCTTCCCGGCGCGTCCGGCGTCCGTCTTCTCGTAGAAGCGGCCAAGGAGCTCCATGGTCTCGTCCGGGTCCGCGCACGTGTAGGCGTTCCAGGCCTCGGTCCGGAGCTGAAAGTCCAGCGGCTGGCCGATCACGTCGAGGATCGTCTGCTTGGCCGATCGCACGGCGGCCTGGGAGTTGCGCAGGATCTGTTTGGCGACCAGCTCGGCCTCGTCCATCAGGTCGTCGTGGGGGACGACCTTCGTGACCATGCTCCACTGCAGCGCCTGCTGGGCGTCCACGGGCTCCGCCGTGAGCAGCATCTGCATCGCCACGCCGACGCCGCAGGTGTTGACCAGGCGCACCAGCCCGCCGTCGCCGTGATGGAAGCCGCGCCGCGCCTCGAAGGAGCCGAACTGGGCTCGCTCGGAGGCGATCCGGATGTCGCATGCCATCGCCGTCTCGAGCCCGCCCGCGAGCGCCCAGCCGTTGACCGCCCCGATGATCGGCTTCGGAATCCGGTGCATCCCGCGGGTGAAGCCGTTCAGGCCGAGCTCGACTACCTCGCGGATGTCGTGCGGCGTCGCGTCGGCCATGATCGGCGGGATGTAGGTCTTGAGGTCGGCGCCGGCGCAGAACGCCTCGCCCGAGCCGGTGAGAATCGCGACATCCACCGAGTCGTCGTCGCGGAAGTCCGCCCAGGTCTCGATCATCAGGCGATGCACGTCGGGGTCGATCGCGTTGCGTGCCTCGGGGCGGTTGATCGTGACGTACGCGATCCGGTCGCGCTTCTCGTACAGCACCTTCGACATGACTCCTCCTCTTTGGACGCGGGCGGGCGGGCGGATCGTATGCTTCGACCCAACAGGCGAGTGCTGCCGACGCGCAGCCTCGAAAGAGCCCGCTCCGGCGGGCTCTTTCCGTCTATGACGGGTTCGCGCCAAGCGATCCCGAAGAGCTTTTGTAGATCTGAGGTCGCCATGGCGACCTTGAGGACGACAAAAGCTGGTCGATGCCGCCCGGACCCCTGTGCCCGATCTATCAGTCGTAGACCGCGCGGATGACCGCCAGGTCGTCCCCCCGCCAGACGATCTCGCCGCCGCACCAGTCCGCCATGTCCTGGGCGCGCGAGGGAAGGTCGACTCCCTCCTCGAGCGGCGTCACCCGCGGTTCGGCGACGACGACGTCGCCCATCACGAACGCCCTCGACTGGTCGCGCACGCGCCGGAACAGGTCGCGCTTCTGGTCCGGGTCGAGGTGGTGGACCGACAGCACCGATGCGACCAGGTCCCAGGGGCCGTCGGGGAGCGGGTCCTGCATGCGGGCCAGTCGCACCTCGATCCCGTGCTCGCGCGCCTTGAAGACCATCTCCGGCTGGGAGTCGAGCCCGGTGACCTCGGCGTCGGGATACCGCTCGAGGAGTCGCCGGGTCGTCTCGCCGGTGCCGACGCCGAGCTCGAGGACCCTCCGAGGAGGGAAGGGGATGGCGTCGACCGTCGCCTCCTGCAGCTCGTCGTAGCGCGGGACGTCGGCCCGGATCTCGTCCAGGTAGGTCTCCGGATCCATGTGGAATTGGGCGCTCACGCCATACCTTTCGGGGTCCCCCTCTGTCGGTAATCTCGATCGAGGATGCCAGCGGGATATCACAGCGTCGATCTCTCACGGTTCGCCCTGCGTGCGGGAGAGGGCCGCAAGCTCGAGCTGGACGTCGATCCGGGCGAGCTCGAGCTCGGCGGCGAGCGCTACGTCGTCCGGGGAGACACAGTCCACGCGCGCCTCGACCTCTCGCGGACCGCGTCCGGATACGCGGTCCGCGTGCGCTTCGTCGCTCACCTGGACGGGTCATGCATGCGCTGCCTGGAGGACGCCGACGTCGCGGTCGAGGTCGACGCCCGTGAGGTGGACCAGCCCCGGACTGCCGACGAGGAGCTGACCAGCCCGTACATCACCGACGATGAGCTCGACCTCGCGCGCTGGGCCCACGACGCTCTGGCGCTCGCGCTGCCGATCCAGCTCCTGTGCCGTCCCGACTGCAAGGGACTCTGTCCTGTGTGCGGGGCGTCCCTCAACGACGCGGATCCGGCCGAGCACGAGCACGGAGCTGAGCCCGACCCGCGCTGGGCCAAGCTTCGCGAGCTGAAGTTGGATCAGTGAGGCCAGGCGGCTCCCGCTAGCATCACCTGCTTCATGGCCGTCCCGAAGAAGAGAACTTCGCGCACCCGCCGCGACAAGCGGCGCGCGACCCACAAGATCAGTGCCCCGCGCCTCAACGAGTGCCCGCGCTGTCACAGCCCTCGCCTGCCGCATCGCGTCTGCCCGGTCTGCGGAACCTATGCCGGGCGCGAGGTGATCAAGCACGAGATCGGCGAGTCGGCCCCTCGCGAGACGGCAGCCGACGCGGAGGAGTAGCCCTTGGCCGTCACCGTGGCCCTCGACGGCCGTGGCGCCGAGCGGGGGAGCGATGCGGTGATCGACGGCGTGCGCGCGGCTGCCGCGGACGGCATCCGGCTGCGGGTCTTCGGTGACCTCGAAGCACTGCGCGACGCCGGTGAGATCGACGGCGTGGAGCTCATCGCCGCCTCCGACGAGATCACGAACTCCGACGAGCCCGTCGCGGCAGTGCGCTCACGCTCGCAGGCCTCGGTCGTCCGCGCCGCCGCCGACGTCGCGGACGGGAGCTCGGACGCGCTCGTGAGCGCCGGGCCGACCGGTGCCACGATGACCGCGGCGCTGTTCGCGCTCCGGCGCATGCAGGGTGTTCGCCGCCCCGCTCTGGCGCTGCAGCTCCTCGTCCCGGGCCGCACCGATCGGCCCCTCCTGTTCCTGGACGTCGGCGCGAACGCCGAGGCCCGGTCCGTCGACCTCGTCCAGTTCGCCTACCTCGGCTCCGCTTTCAGCTCCGCCGTCCTCGGCGTCGACAGGCCGCGTGTGGGCCTGCTGTCGGTCGGCGAGGAACAGAGCAAGGGCTCCGCGGAGGTGGTGGAGGCCAACGAGAGACTCCGGGAGGCCGACGGCGTCGACTTCATCGGCAACGTCGAGGGCAGGGACCTGATGAGCGGCGATGCAGACGTCGTCGTCACCGACGGCTTCACAGGCAACGTGGTGCTGAAGACGATCGAGGGGACCGCGAGGGCGGTCGCCGACGCAGTTCGCGCGGCGGCCCGCTCGGGCCCGCGGGCGGCCGCGGGCGGGATGATGCTGCGGCCGGCGCTCGGCTCGCTTCGCCGACAGATGGACCCCGACGGCACCGGTGGCGCGATCCTCCTCGGCCTGCGGGGGCTGGCGGTCGTCGGACACGGGAGTTCGGGCCCCGACGGAATCGCCAACGCGATCCGGTTGGCGGCCAGGGCGGTGGAGGAGCGAGCGGTGGAGCGCACCGCGGAGCTCCTGGAACGTTCCGGGATGACTCGCGGGAACATGCGCGATAGTGATAGGAAGGTGGTGTGATGGCTGATGCGTTGAACCGGTCCGACGTCCTGGAGAAGGTGCGCGAGCACCTCTCGACCGAGCTCGAGGTCCCGCTCGATCAGATCTCCGAGTCGACCCGCATGCGGGAGGACCTCGACGCCGACTCGCTCGACCTTTACGAGCTTGTGATGGAGCTCGAGGACACGTACGGGATCAGCGTCTCCGAGGAGGAGGCGGCTGACATCGAGACGGTCGCCCAGGCCGTGGACTTCGTCGCGGGCCGCTTGGGCGCCGCCGCGTAACCAGCCGGTCGGGTGGCGCGAGGCATCCGCAGCCTGGGCCGCTTCCGGCGGCGCGGCGAGCGCGACCGGGAATCGGAACGGGCCCTCGCCGAGCTGATCGCGGGCCTACCCGAAGAGCTGCGGCGCCAGGCCGTCACCCATTCCTCCTGGACCGGGCATCGCGCCGACTCCTACGGGCGGCTCGCGTTCCTGGGCGACGGCGTGCTCGGCCTCGCCGTCGGCGAGCACCTCTTCCGCCGCTTCCCGCGCGCGGACATCGGGCGGCTCACCAAGGTGCACGGCCAGGCGGTCAGCGGGCGCGCCTGCGCCGAGGTCGCCCGCGATCTCGGCCTGCCGGCGATGCTCAGGGAGTTCGCGCCAGAGACGCAGGAGGGCGGGATCGACACCGACTCACTGCTCGCCAGCGAGCGCGCCATGGCGTCGGTCTGCGAGGCGGTGATCGGCGCCTGCTACCTCCAGTACGGCTACCTGGCGACGGCCGAGGCGACGGTTGCCGCGTTCTCCGCCCAGGTCGACCTCGCGCTCGAAACGATGCTCGACTTCAAGTCGGCGCTTCAGGAGCGGCTTGCGCGGGAGGGCGCCCGCGTAACCTACGCCGTGACCGGTGAGGCGGGGCCGGCGCACGACCGGCGTTTCGAGGTCGCGGCCCGCCTGGATTCCGAGGTGATCGGCACCGGCGAGGGCCGGAGCAAGAAAGCCGCGGAACAAGCGGCTGCGGCCGAGGCGCTGGAGCGCCTGAAGCGGTAGGAAGCAACCCTCCCGCGGCGAAACTCCAGCAGGGCCCGGAAATCCCGTCCGACGAGACCGAGAGCCTTCCCGAACCCGTGCATCTGAGCTCGATAACCATCAAGGGGTTCAAGTCGTTCCCCGAGCGCACCAGGCTGGAGTTCGCGCCTGGCGTCAGCGTCATCGTCGGGCCCAACGGCTGCGGCAAGTCCAACATCACCGACGCCGTGCTCTGGTCGATGGGAGAGCAGAGCCCGCTGGCGGTCCGCGGCCAGTCGATGCAGGACATGATCTTCGCGGGCGGCGATGGCGAGTCGCCGCGACGCTATGCCGAGGTGGAAGTCGTCCTCGCAAGCGACGACGACTTCCAAGAAATGTCCGACGCATCCTCCGCTTCGCGTCCGGGGGCGTCGGGGTCTGATGAGGGATTGGGTTTTTCTGAGATTTCGATCAGGCGCCGGCTGGACCGAAACGGCGACGGCGAGTATCGGCTGAACGGAGCTCGGTGCCGGCTCGTCGACGTGATCGAGGTGCTTGCGGACGCGAACCTCGGCAACGAGATGCACTCCGTGATCAGCCAGGGCCGCGTGGAGGAGATCGTCCACTCCAGGCCCCGGGAGCGCCGCCTGCTGGTCGAGGAGGCAGCCGGGCTCGGCAAGCACCGCAAGCGCCGCCGCCGTGCGCAGCTCAAGCTGGAGCGGACGCAGGACAACCTCGACCGGGCCCTCGACGTCGAACGCGAGGCGCGCAGCCGCCTCCGCCCGCTGAAGCGCCAGGCGCAGGCCGCGGACATCCACGCGCGCCTCGAGCGCGAGTCCGCCGAGCTGCGCGGCCGCCTGCTCGCTAGCGAGCTTCACGCTCACGCCGCCGAGCTTTCCGGCGCTGAGTCCGCGGCCGCCAAGGCGCGCAAGTCGCGCCAGGAGGTCGAGGCCGAGCTGGGCCGGGTCGCCAAGCGGCGCACCGAGATCGAGGAGCGCCTGGCTGACCGCGATCGTGAGCGGACGGCGGAGTGGGGAAGGCTCACCGCCACCCGGGCCGCCCACGAGCGCCTGAGCGTCCGCGCCGAGGCCCTCGTCGTCCGAAGGGGCGAGCTGGCCGCCGAGCTCGAGCGCGAGCGCGCTGCTCTTGGCGCACTCGCCGAGGAGGCGGCGCAGGCGGACGACGGTGACGACCCCGTCGGCGCGGGCCTGCGGCGCATCGGAGCGGCGCTCGACGAGGCAATCGAGGCGCATCGCAACGCGGACGCCGCGGCGAGCGACGCCGACCGGGCGAACGAGGTCGCCCGGGTGCGGGACGCGGCCGAGCGCGCCGCGAGCGGCGCCCGGCGGGTCGAGGGGTTGCTCGGCAAGCGGCGCCAGGGCTCGCTCGAGGGCCGCATCGTGGCCGCGACGGCGGTGCTCGGGCGCATCGACGTGCTGCTCGACGTCGCGGCCCGGGCCCGCGACGCGGTCGGTGAGCGCGCCGCCGCGATGGAGCGCCGGATGCTCGCCCAGGGCGACGCCGAGGACTTCACCGCACAGCTCCGCGAGTGCTCACAGGCGGAGTCGGGCCTTCAGTCGCGCCTGCACGCCACCGCGGAGACGCTCACCGAGGCCGAGGTCCGCGCGGCCCACCTGCGCGACCGTCGCGACGAGGCGGCCGCCGAGCTCGATCGCGTGGCCAAGGTGCTGGGCAGCGAGGCCGAGCCGGCGACGGAGACTCTCGACGTACCGGAGCGCGAGGAGATCGAGCGCAAGCTGGAGCGGCTCGCTCGCCGCCGCGAGGCCCTCGGGCCCGTCAACCCGCTCGCCGAGCGCGAGTACGCCGAAGCGCTCGAGCACGTCGAGCAGCTCGCCGAGCAGCGCGCCGACCTCGAGGCCGCGCTGGCCGAGCTCGACGGCCTGATCAGCGACACGGACCGGAAGATCACGACGGCTTTCGAGGAGACCTTCGAGGCGACCCAGCGGAACTTCGAGGAGCTGGTCGAGCACCTCTTCCCCGGCGGCCGCGGCCGCCTGCGCCTCGTTCACCCGCAGGGTCCCCGCCTTGTGCTGGGGGGCGAGTCCGAAGACGGAGCAAGCGGTGACCGTGGTGACGAGGACCCTGCGGCGCCCGGACGCGAAGCGGAGGACGCCGCAGGCATTGAAATAGAGGTCACACCGGCAGGGAAGGCAACGCGGCGGCTCTCGCTGCTATCGGGCGGCGAAAAGGCCCTGGTGGCGCTGGCGTTCGTGTTCGCCGTCTTCCTCGCCCGCCCGTCGCCGTTCTACATCCTCGACGAGGTCGAGGCCGCGCTTGACGACGCCAACATCGACCGCTTCCTGCAGCTGGTCCGCCGCTTCTCGGACCGCGCCCAGTTCGTGATCGTCACCCACCAGAAGCGCACGATGGACGCGGCGGACGTGCTCTACGGCGTCAGCATGGGCAAGGGCGGCATCACGAAGGTCATCTCTCGGCGCCTCAAGCAGAAGACGCTCACGGACGCCGCGGAGGAAGCCGAAGCCGCCTGACCGGCCGCGGTTAACCTGCGGCGCGATGCCGCGCAGCTGGAGCGAAGCCTTCGATCTCGGTGACGGCGCCGCGCCGCCGAATGCCCGTGCGTCGGCCGAGGAGGAGTCCGAGGGCAGGGGAGTTTTCCGCAGGCTCCGGGAGTCGCTCTCGAAGAGCCGGCAGGCGCTCCAGGCCGAGCTCAGCTCGACGCTGTTCGACAAGCTCGACGACGAGACGTGGGAGCGCCTGGAGGAGGCGCTGATCCTGGCGGACGTCGGCGCGAAGACCACCGCTGACGTGGTCGGGCGGCTGGAGCACGAGTACGAGGTGGGAACCGTCACCGACGGCGAGGCGCTCCGCGAGCGCCTGGTGGAGCTGCTCGCCGAGGTGGCGGCGAGCGACGACGGGCGCATCGACGTCTCCAAGCGGCCGACGCTCCTGATGATCGTGGGCGTCAACGGCACCGGCAAGACGACGACGATCGGCAAGCTGGCCTGGCACCTGAAACAGGAGCTCGGCCTGTCGGTGATCGTCGCGGCGGCCGACACCTATCGCGCGGCCGCGATCGAGCAGCTCGAGGTGTGGGCCGAGCGCGCCGGCGTGGAGATCGTGCGCGGGTCGCCAAGCGGCGACCCGGGCGCGGTGGTTTTCGACGCGATCTCAGCGGCCGAGTCGCGGGGCATCGACGTGGTCATCGCGGATACTGCCGGGCGCCTTCACACCAAAACGAATCTGATGGAGGAACTGGCGAAGGTGCGCCGCGTCGCCGAGAAGCGCCTCGACGGCGCTCCGCACGAGTCGCTGATCGTGATCGACGCGACCACGGGTCAGAACGGCCTCCGCCAGGCGCAGGCGTTCGCACAGGCCGTCGACCTCACCGGCGTCGTCCTCACCAAGTTGGACGGCACCGCGAAGGGCGGAATCGCGCTGGCGATCGCCTCCGAGCTCGACCTCCCGGTGAAGCTGATCGGTGTCGGGGAGGACCTTGAGGATCTACGACCCTTCGACGCCCGAGAGTTCGCTGCCGCGCTCCTGGGGGACTAGCTCCGCCTCGTAGCGCGAGTACGCGCGCGCGACTAGTCCGTAAGCTCGAAACCTCCCTGATGTTCGACCAACTCTCCGATCGCCTTCAGGACACGCTGTCCGGGGTTCGCTCGCGCGGCAAGCTGAGCGAGGCAGACGTCGATCGCGCCATGCGCGAGATCCGGCTCGCCCTGCTCGAGGCCGACGTCAACTTCAAGGTCGTCAAGCAGTTCACCTCGCAGGTTCGCGAGCGCTGCATCGGCGAGGGCGTGCTGGAGAGCCTCAATCCCGGCCAGCAGGTCGTGAAGATCGTCAACGAGGAGCTCGCCTCCCTGATGGGCGGCGCGAGCCGCGACATCGCCTTCGCCAGCTCGGGCCCGACGGTGATCCTGATGGCCGGGCTCCAGGGATCGGGCAAGACCACCGCCTGCGCGAAGCTCGCGAAGCTGCTCGCCAAGCAGGGCAAGAAGCCCGCCCTCGTGGCCTGCGACACCCAGCGGCCGGCGGCGGTGGAACAGCTCGTGACCATGGGCCAGCGGGCGGGAGTGAAGGTCTACGAGCAGGGGACCAGCCGCGACCCGACCGAGATCGCCGAGTGGGCGCTCGGGCAGGCGAAGGCGGCGGGCGAGGACGTGCTGATCGTCGACACCGCGGGGCGGCTCCACATCGACGAGGAGCTGATGGACCAGCTGGTTGCGATCCGCAAGCGGACCAAGCCGCACGACGTGCTGCTCGTCCTAGACGCGATGACGGGCCAGGACGCGGTGAACGTCGCCGAGGAGTTCGCCTCGCGGGTGGAGTTCGACGGCGTCGTGATGACGAAGCTCGACGGCGATGCCCGCGGTGGCGCGGCGCTGTCGGTGAGAGCGGTGACCGGCAAGCCGATCCTCTACGCGTCCACCGGCGAGAAACTCGACGAGCTGGAGCGTTTCCACCCCGAGCGGATGGCGAGCCGGATCCTCGGCATGGGCGACGTCATGTCGCTGATCGAGAAGGCGGAGGAGGTCTCGGACGAAAAGCAGGCCGAGGAGCTCCAGCGCAAGATGCGCCGCCAGGAGTTCACCCTCGAGGACTTCCTCTCGCAGATGAAGCAGGTCCGCAAGATGGGCCCGCTCTCGAGCGTGTTGGGGATGATGCCCGGGATGGGCAAGACGATGAAGCAGCTGCGCGAGGTGAACATGGACGAGCGCGAGCTCGACCGCCTCGAGGCGATCATCCTCTCCATGACGCCGGCCGAGCGAGCCCGGCCGGACATGATCGACGGGTCACGGCGGAAGCGGATCGCCCGCGGCTCCGGGACCACGGTCCAGGCCGTGAACCAGCTCGTGAAGCAGTTCGGCCAGATGCGCAAGATGATGGCCCAGATGGCGAGCGGCAAGATGCCCGACCCGCAGCAGCTGCTTAGGGGTATGCGGTGATGCGAGTTGCGGGTTTTTCGGCGCAGCAGCTAACCTGAGCCGCCGCAGATGGCCGTCAGAATCAGACTCACGAGGGTCGGGTCACGCAAGAACCCGAATTGGCGCATCGTCGTCGCCGACCGCCGGTCCCCGCGGGACGGGCGGATCATCGAGACGATCGGTCACTACAACGCGCAGACCGATCCGTCGACGATCGTGATCGACGAGGACAGGGCTCGCCACTGGCTCACCCATGGCGCGCAGCCGACCCGCACGGTCGCGGGTCTTCTGCGAACGCAGGGGATCGAGGCCGTCGGGCGCTGATGCGCGACCTGGTCGAGTTCCTCGCCCGGGCGCTGGTCGAGAATCCCGACGCCGTCGAGGTGACGGAGGTCGAGGAGAACGGCGATCTCATCGTCGAGGTGACGGTCGGGGGCGACGACCTCGGCCGGCTGATCGGGAAGGGCGGGCGCGTCGCGAACGCGATCCGCACGATCGCCAAGGCGGCCTCCACCGGCTCGGATCGCCGGGTATTGGTCGAGTTCATTGAAGATTGACGTCTTCACGCTCTTCCCAGACTGGTTCGACTGGTTTCTGAGCCAGCGCCACGTCCGCAACTCGGTGCAGGCGGGCAACGAGCTCCGGCTTTTCAACTACCGCGACACGACACCGATCGGCGGTGGCCAGGTGGACGACGCGCCGTACGGCGGCGGCGCGGGGATGGTCCTGCGCGTGGACGTGGTCGACGCCGCCCTTGACGCCGCCTACGCGGACGGCACGGAGCCGAGCCGGGTGCTGGTCCTGGCCCCCTCGGGCCGCCAGCTCGACGACGAGCTGGCGCGCGACCTGGCGTCGGAGCCGCACGTGGCCCTGCTCTCGGGCCGGTACGAGGGAATCGACGAGCGGGTGAGGGAGCGCCTCGCGACGGACGCCGTTTCCATCGGCCCGTACGTCCTCTCGGGCGGCGAGCTGGCCGCCATGGTGGTGGCTGATGCGATCATCCGCAAGCTTCCGGGCGCTCTGGGCCATGCGGACAGCATCGTCGAGGAGTCCTTCTCGGAGGCGCTGGGCGGCGCCCCCGAATATCCGCACTACACGCGCCCAGCCTCGTACCGGGGCTGGAACGTCCCGGAGGTGCTGCTGTCCGGCGATCACGCCCGTGTGCGGGAGTGGCGCATGGAGGAGAGCCGCAGGCGGGGCGGGGCGGGGCAGGACGGCTAGGGCCGCCCGCGTCGCCTGGTGCCCCCTGGAATCCAATCGGCGCCTAGTAAGATTCGCCGCCGCGCGGCCCGCGGGCCACGCTTATTTTTCGCCCGCGAGCGGGTGCTTTTCTCGCCCCTCCCTGAACTCGAGGCCATGAGCACGATCATCGAAAGCATCGAGCAGCGCCAGCTGAAGCGCGTGCCGCGCTTTAACGCGGGCGACCGGGTGCGCGTGCACTTCCAGGTCGTCGAGGGGACCCGGCGGCGAACGCAGGTGTTCGAGGGCGTGGTGATCGCTCGCAGCGGCTCCGGGGCCCGCGAGACCTTCACCGTCCGCAAGCAGTCCTTCGGGGTCGGGGTCGAGCGGACGTTCCCGGTCCACTCCCCGAAGATCGAGCGGCTTGAGGTCGTCGCGCGAGGCGACGTGCGGCGGGCGAAGCTCTACTACCTCCGCGGGCGGGTCGGCAAGCGCGCCCGCGTTGCGGAGCGCCGCTGGGGGATCGAGGACGACCTCGTGCTCGCGGCCGAGGAGACCGAGGCCGTCGACTCTGAGGGTGTCGCCCAGAGTGAGGCCGAGCCCGAGGTCGTTGACGCCGAGGAGGAGGAGAGCGAGGGCGGGGACGAAGCTTCAGAGGAGACGTCGGCAGGCGAAGGGGCCGACGTAACCGCCGACGAGGAGGGAGTGGCTGGCGCCGATTCATCCGGGGAATCCGAGGACGAAGCAGAGGATTCCGAGGGTGAGAAGGCCGAGGACGCACGGACCGGCGGTTGAGCCCGCTGATCCCGAAACCCACGACGGGCCGCGGGGCCTTCGTCGAGCTCGTCGTGATCGTCGCGCTCGCGATTGGCCTGGCGCTCCTGATACAGGCCTTCATCGTCAAGCCCTACCAGATCCCCTCCGCATCGATGGAGCCGACGCTGGACATCGGCCAGCGTGTGCTCGTCGACCGAGTCAGCTACCACTTCGGCGACCCCGAGATCGGGGACATCGTGGTCTTCCACCCGCCCGAGGGAGCGATCAACGGAAACCCTCAGTGCGGCGCCCAGACGAGTGGGAACGAGGCCTGCCCGCAACCGGTCGACCAGGAGTCGGACACCAACTTCATCAAGCGGATCGTGGCCGGGCCGGGGGACAAGCTCTCGATCAGGGACGGCCACCCGGTCGTCAACGGGGTGGAGGCGAAGGAGCCCTTCATCAGGCCGTGTGGCGGCGGGCCTAGCTGCACCATGCCCAAGACGATCACGATCCCGCCCAACGACTACTTCATGATGGGCGACAACCGCGGCTCGAGTGACGACAGCCGCTTCTGGGGACCGGTCCCACGCAGCTGGATCATCGGCGAGGCCTTCTTCACCTACTGGCCGCCCGACCGGATCGGGTTCCTCTAAGCCGCGACTGAAATTGCGGTCTTTGCGGGGTGAGCCCGGCGGCTGTGCGCTGCCGCGCCGGAATCCACCCGGGCGGTTGTTCATCATGCTCGCGATGGCACGGGCGACGACAGCGGCGGCCAAGGCCGAGGCCCCGGTCGCGCCGGGCGCGGCAAAGCGGCGCACCCGGGCGCGCCGGAGGCGGGCGGCGAAGCTCTTTCGCTTCGATCGCTCCCTCGGTGCGCGGTTCGTGGCGGGCGCCGACGAGGCGGGGCGGGGCTCGCTCGCCGGCCCGCTGGTGGCCGCCGGGGTGCTGATCGACTACGAGAACCTGAGCATGCGCAACCGGCGCGCGCTCTCCGAGCTCGACGACTCCAAGGTCCGCAGCCCGGAGGAGCGCGAGGAGCTGTATCCCTGCGTGCTGCGGGCCGCCGCGCGAGTGGCCGTCACGGTCCGGTGCGTCCGCGGTATCGACGCGCGGGGCCTTCATGTGACGAACCTCGCGGCGCTGGCGCGAAGCCTCGAGCGGGTTGCGGTCCCGGGCGCGGTCTGCCTGACGGACGGGTTCCGGGTTCCGTCGTGCTCCGTCGAGCACCGCGCCGTCATCGACGGCGACGCGACGAGCGCTGCGATCGCGGCGGCGTCGGTGATCGCAAAGGTGACGCGCGATCGCTACATGTGCAACATCGACGGCGCCTATCCGCAGTTCGGGTTTGCCGGCAACGTTGGCTACTCGACCCCGGAGCACCGCGCGGCGATCATCGAGCACGGCCCGTCGGACCTCCACCGCCGCTCCTTCCAGTCGATCGCGTACTCGCAGTTCGAGCTGCTCTGAGCCGCGCCGTCGACACGGCGCGCCTCCCGGTGCTGCGCGCCGCCGCGCAGCTCCTCCACCGTCCGTCAACCGCCGGAGATCCGGCCGACGTGGCCCGGGAGACCGCGGGCATCCAGGCCCAGGACCTGAGGGCGGGGCGTCTCGGCTTCCGGGCCCGGAGCGCGCGGTTGCGTGCCGCAGCCGTGGACCGGGCGCGGATCGAGGAGCGCTCGATCGTCCGCACCTGGGCGATGCGCAGCACGATGCACCTGCTTGCGACCGAGGACATCGGTTGGGTCCTACCGCTGTTCGACCCCGGCCTCGCGGCGGCCTCGCGCCGCCGTCTCGGGCAGCTCGGGCTCGACGCGAATTCCCAGAAGAGAGCGCTCGAGGCGATCGAGAAGGCGCTGGAAGCCGACGGCTACCTCGGCCGCACCGAGCTCGTGGAGCGGCTCAGGCAGGTGGGGATCGAGATCGACGCTGCCCGCCGCGTCCACCTGTTTCGCTTGGCGACGGGGGAGGGCCTCGCGATCCTCGGTCCGGACCGGGGCGCCGAGACGCTGCTCGCCCTCGCGAGTGACTGGGTGGGCGAGCACCCGCCGCACGACCGCGACGCCGCGGTTACCGAGCTCGCCCGCCGCTACCTGCGCGCCTTCGGCCCGGCGACTGAGGCAGACTTCGCGGGCTGGTCGGGGCTCCCGCTGCGCGACGTCCGCGCCGGCCTGGGCCGTATTGCCAGTGAGCTGGTGGAGGTGCGGTTTGGGGAGCAGCGCGCGTGGACGCTGCGCGGCGCGGCTCGCCATCCTCGCGGGCGCATCGTCCGCCTACTGCCGGCCTGGGACAACTACCTGATGGGCCACCGCGACCGCGACTTCATCGCCGGCCCCGAGCGCTGGCCCACGGTGATGCCCGGCGGTGGGCTGATCCGGCCGACGATCCTGGTGGACGGGGTGGCGGTCGGGACGTGGAGTGTGCGGCGGAAGGGACGCGAGATCCGGGTGGAGCTCGAGCCGTTCGAGGAATTGAACGACGAAATAACGGCGGCAACGAGGGAGGAGATCCAGGACGTCGAGCGCTTCGAGGCCTAGAACGCCGCCCTTACGTGCTCCCAGTCGACCGCCTGTCCCGCGGCGTCGATCCGCACGCCGACCACATCGAAGCGCAGGCTGTCGTGCCGGGGGACGAACCCGTCGTGGTCGTGGAGCCAGGCGATGGCCAGCGAGCGGAGCTTTCGCTGCTTGCGTCCGCGCGTGGCGAGTGGTCGCGGGCCGAGGAGCTTGCGCGCGCGGCGCGCGACGCGTCCGAGCGGCTCGACGACGACAACGCGGTTTGCGGGCTC